>HLSNC_1000403_pt1 | contig 36202 bp, 36 predicted proteins | sample HotLakmetagenome_2_FD_14041 | JGI IMG/M metagenome (IMG submission 14041)
GATGATCTGTTCGTCCGTGAATCTCGTTCGCTTCATTGTCCGTCCTCAGGTTGGGCCGGACTCTAATCGACGGTGGAGGAAAAATCCCGTGGCAGGTCACCGCTCCAACCCAACCCGGCCGCCGACCTCCCCACCTCACCCCACCCTCACACCTCCTTGAGCCCCCCTGTCCGCGCGGCCCCTCGGCGCTAGGTCAAGGCATGAAAGGAGGCCCTCAATGGACCGTCTCAAATATGTCCTTCTCTTCTCGGCCCTGTTTCCGGTCGTCTCCGGCGCGCTGGTGATCGCCGCGCTCAGCTTCGGCTATTATACCTGGCCCGCCATCCTCGGCGCCGCGCTGATCGGGTTTGTCCTGTCCTTCCCCATCGCGCGGCATGTCTCGCGCCGGATCAAGCGCGACGACCCGAATTTCGACCACCGGCACGAGCCGAAGAATACGTTTCTTCCCGATCCCAATGCGCGGGAAGTGTAACTGACCCAGATCAACGCACCCCACCCGAACATTTGCCATATCGCAGATATGTCTAATTCATCGGAGGGGTGTTCGATGTCCCGTCTCGCACTTGTGCTCTATGTCTTTCTCAGCGCCACGCTCGCCGGCTCCTTCATGGTCGCCGCGCTGGTCGCCGGCCTGGATACCACCAGGCCCGTGGTGATTTCGGCCCTGCTCGGGTTCATCATCGCCATCCCCGTCTCGATCGCCGTGGCGCGCAAGCTGTCGTGATCCGGCTGGCGGCGTTCCTTTATGGCGTCGTCGCCTCGACCCTGGCGGCGACGGCGGTGGTCGTGGCGCTGGTCTCTGGCGTGACCGGGTTGTGGGGGTTGCTGGGCGCGGCGGGGCTGGGCGCGGCTGTCGCCGTGCCGGCCAGCCTGGCCGCGGCAAAGGCCCTGCGCGGCTGACAGCGACGCGGGACGGATATGCCGGGCGCCGCGTCGACCGTCTGTCCGCAGGGTGGGGTTTCACCCCATCTGTCCGCAGGGTGGGGTTTCACCCCACCGGCGCCTCCAGAAACGCCCGCAAGGCCGCCTCGAATTCGCGCGGCTTTTCGGCATGCAGCCAATGGCCCGCGCCGGGGATCTTGGCGAATTTCGCCGCTGGAAACAGCGCCTTGATCCGGTCTCGATGCGCCGGCTGCAGATAGTCGCTGTCGGCCCCGGACAGAAACAGGGCCGGCCCGTCGAATTGTCCGTCAAGCTCCGGAAATCCCACGATCTTGTCCATGTCGCGGTCCAGAACATCAAGGTTCAGCTTCCACCGTTTCCCGTCCGCATCCAGCGACTGAAGCAGGAAGGGTTTCAACGCCTCTTCGACCTGCAAGAGATCCCCCGCCTCCGACCGCCGCGCGACGCCCGACAGGTCCACCGCCCGCATCGCCGCGATGTTGTGCGACTGGCTGTGGGCATAGGCGACCGGCGCGATGTCGGCGACGATCAGGCGATTGACAAGGTCGGGGTATGTCACGGCCAGCACCATCGCCGCCTTGCCGCCCATGGAATGGCCGACCACATCCGTCGGCCGGTCCAGCAGCGCCGCCAGGTCCTGCGCCAGATCGTCATAGGAATGGCTGTCGAACCAGGGCGAGTCGCCGTGGTTGCGCAGGTCCGGGGCCAGCACATGATAACGGTCGGCCAGGCGCTTGGCGATCACCCCCCAATTGCGGCCCGACCCGAAAAGGCCGTGCGCGATCAACAGCTTGGGCAGGGCGGGATCGCCATGGGTGAGGAGGTTCAGCATCGCTCCGACATAAGCCGCGCGGCGCGCGATTGCCAGCCCCCAACGGCCGGCGCTAGAAGGTGGCGCATGGACCGGGCCGAACTGAACGGGATGATCGACGAGGTGCGCAGGCTGCTGGACGAACGTCTGCGCGTGCGCGGCCGCAGCCTGTCGCGCCAGCTGCGCCGGGCCGGTCGGATGCTGCCACGCCGATTGCGGCGCGACGCCCGGGCCCTGGTCGAGGCCCAGAGCCTGACCGGGCATCCGACCCTTGGCCTGATGCTGGACCGGACACGCCTGGGCGCGGCACACCGGCGGCTGGTCGAGCACCTGGAGGCGATCGATCCGGTCGAGGCGCGCAAGACACGGGTGATCCGGCTGGCGGCGACGATCGCGCTCAACCTGCTGATCGTCGCGGGCCTGCTGGTCGCGGTGCTGGTCTGGCGGGGATTTCTGTGATCCGCGGCGGCGCGCGCACCACCGGGGTCACGGTGACGCAGCCGACGAAAAGCAGCAGAGACCAGGACGCCATCCTCGACAGCGGCGCCCGATCCGCGGGCAGGGCGCCGCATGGGCCGGGCTTTCGCGCCGCGTCCGTGCACGGCCGGTGGGGCGGAACCCCACCCTGCGGGCCGGCGGCGGGGTGGGGGCTGTGCCTCAGAGACCCGGATAGATCGGGAAGCGCTGGCACAGCGCTTCGACCTCGGCCTTCACCTGGGCCTCGATCTCGGCGTTGCCGTCTTCGCCATGGGCGGCCAGCCCATCGACGACACGGACGATCCAGTCGCCGATCTGGCGGAACTCGGCCTCGCCGAAGCCGCGGGTGGTGCCGGCGGGCGAGCCCAGGCGCACGCCGCTGGTCACGGTGGGTTTTTCCGGGTCGAACGGGATGCCGTTCTTGTTGCAGGTGATATGGGCGCGTTCCAGCGCCGCTTCGGTGGCGTTGCCCTTGACCCCCTTGGGTCGCAGGTCGACCAGCATCACGTGGCAATCGGTGCCGCCGGTGACGATATCCAGCCCGCCTTTCATCAGCTGGTCGGCCAGGGCCTGGGCGTTCTTGACGACCTGGGTCTGGTAGGCCTTGAAATCGGGGCGCAGCGCCTCGCCGAAGGCCACGGCCTTGCCGGCGATCACATGCATCAGCGGCCCGCCCTGGATGCCGGGGAAGATCGCCGAATTCACCTTCTTGGCGATGGCGTCGTCATTGGTCAGGATCATGCCGCCGCGCGGGCCGCGCAGGGTCTTGTGGGTGGTGGTCGTGACCACATGGGCATGGGGGAAGGGGTCGGGATAGACCCCCGCCGCGATCAGACCGGCGAAATGCGCCACATCGGCCAGCACGATGGCGCCGACGGTATCGGCGATCTCGCGGATGCGGGCGAAATCGATATGGCGCGGAATGGCCGAGCCGCCGGCGATGATCATCTTGGGCTGGTGTTCGGCGGTCAGCGCGGCGATCTGGTCGTAATCGATCAGGCTGTCCTGCTGGCGCACGCCGTATTGCACCGCGTTGAACCACTTGCCCGACTGGTTCGGCCGGGCGCCATGGGTCAGATGGCCGCCGGCATCGAGGCTCATCCCCAGGATCGTGTCGCCGGGCTGCAGCAGTGCGGTGAACACGCCCTGGTTGGCCTGGCTGCCGGAATTCGGCTGGACATTGGCGAAGGCGCAGCCGAACAGCTGTTTCGCGCGCTCGATCGCCAGGGTCTCGGCCACGTCGACATATTGGCAGCCGCCGTAATAGCGCCGGCCCGGATAGCCTTCGGCATATTTGTTGGTCATCACCGAGCCCTGCGCCTCGAGCACCGCCGCCGAAACGATGTTTTCCGACGCGATCAGCTCGATCTCGTGGCGCTGGCGGCCCAGTTCCTGCCGGATCGCGCCCCAGATCTCGGGGTCGCGGGATGACAGGGCTTCGGTGAAGAATCCTTCGGTCTGGCTGGTCATGTGACATCCTCCGGCAGCATGGCTTGCCGGCTAGGATTAAGCGCTGGTGGCCCGGGTTGAAAGGCGCAAAGCGACGCGGGGGCGCGGCTTTGCGGCGCCGATCGGCAACCGGCGGGGCGGATCGGGAACAGCCGGGCACCGCGCGGAACGCTTGCCTTTCGCCGCGGCGCTTGGGACAAGTCGGGCAGACGCGGGAGGGAACGCATGACCACACGGCTGGCCCTGGCCTTTCTGGCAAGTTCGGCGCCGATCGCCCAGACCGCGCGGCGGACTCTGGCCGAACGCTATGGCGACGTGCCCCCCGCCGAGGCAGAGGTGATCGTCGCCCTGGGCGGCGACGGTTTCATGCTGCAGACCCTGCACGCGACCCAGGACCTGGCCGCGCCGGTCTATGGCATGAACCGCGGCACGGTCGGCTTTCTGATGAACGAATACGCCCCCCAGGGCCTGACCGAACGGCTGGCCCAGGCCGAAGAGGCGCAGATCAACCCGCTGGCGATGCGGGCGACCTGCGCCGACGGGTCGGTGCAGGAAGCGCTGGCGATCAACGAGGTGTCCTTGCTGCGCGCCGGCCCGCAGGCGGCCAAGCTGCGCTTGTTCGTCGATGGCAAGCTGCGCCTGCCGGAACTGGTCTGCGACGGGGCCCTGGTGGCGACGCCGGCGGGATCGACCGCCTACAATTACTCGGCCCATGGGCCGATCCTGCCGATCGGGTCCGACGTGCTGGCGATCACCGCGGTGGCGGCGTTCCGGCCGCGGCGCTGGCGTGGCGCGCTGGTGCCGAAGGCGGCCGAGGTGGTGTTCGAGGTGGCCGAACCGGCCAAGCGCCCGGTCATGGCCGATGCCGACAGCCGGTCCGTGCCCGATGTGGTGCGGGTCGAGGTGCGGTCGGAGCCCGGCGTGGTGCACCGGCTGTTGTTCGACCCGGGCCACGGGCTGGAAGAACGGCTGATCCAGGAACAATTCGTCTGACGCCGTCGGCCGCCGCTCGCCCCGGGACGGGCCCGGGGCATCGCCCCGCCCGCCGTCCCGGTTCAGGCGCAAAGGCTCAGGCGCGGCGCGTGCGGCCCAGGGCCAGCGCGCCAAGCCCGGCCAGCAGCATCCAGCCCGCCGCCGGCAGCGGCACCGGCGCGGGCGCCGGCTGGCCGGTCACCAGGTCCTGGGTGCCATCGGCGACGAAGAAGCTGAGCGTCCAGGCGTCCGGATCGAAAGCCGACAGCCCGGCCAGGTAATCCGCGGCCAGGTCCTTGACCGGGTTGTTGTTGAACACCCGGAAATCGCCGGTGTCGAGGTCGAACGCATCATCGGTGATCACTTCCCAGATCGCCACCTGAAAAGCCGCGGCCTTGGTGCCGGTGTCGATCCCCTCGTAATGGCCGTCGAACAGCTGGCCCAGCATGTCGGTCACGCCGGCGCTGAACGGCGAGCCGCTCGTGTCATAGGCGACCGACAGGTTCAGATGTTCGGCCAGGTCGATGCAGAAGGCGACGATCGGCGTGGTGCCGTCGGTGATGTTGAAGCCACCGGCGCGCACGTTCTGCGCCGTGCCCCCGTTGACGCTGATCCGCACGTCGGAATAGAGCGGCGGATCGCCGAACAGATTGGCGTGGGTCTTGTCGAAATCGATTGTCCCGGCGGCGGCACCGGTCGCCAGGGCGGCGCCCAGGGCGGTTGCGGCCAAGCCGGTCTTGATTGAAAAACGCATGACTATCCTTCCCAATGAACGGGTCCTTGTTCTTGGCACATGGTTAATGTTTCGGTCAAATGAACGGGGAATTACGCCGTTTCGGTTTCATCTTTGGAAACGCTCGGGGCCCCGGGGTCGGGATTGTGACCGGATTTCAGTGCCTCGGCCTGCGGCGGCGGCGAATCGCCGGGCGTTTGGCGACGTTGCGTCAGCCTCGCGGTGGTCCTGGCACCCTGCCGAGGCGGTCGGGGGCATGACATCCACGGGCGAAGACTACGCGCGGCCTATATGCCCGCTGGCGACGGCTGTTTCGTGGCCCCCGTCACCGGGTCGGATTTCGTCCGAATGCAGGGCCCCAAACCGCCGTTTTCATGGGCGGCCGCCCGGCCTTGCGCGCGCAGTGATCCCGGCGGCCTAGCCGCCGTAGCCCATCGGTTTCACCGCCGCGCGGATTTCGTCCAGGATCGCCGGGTCGTCGATCGTGGCGGGCATCTTGTAATCCTGCCCGTCGGCGATCTTGACCATGGTGCCGCGCAGGATCTTGCCCGACCGGGTCTTGGGCAGCCGGTCGACCACGGCGCACAGCTTGAAGGCCGCCACCGGGCCGATCTGGTCGCGCACCATCTTGACGCATTCGCGGGCGATCTCGTCATGCGGTCGGTCGACCCCGGCGGACAGGCAGACGAAGCCCATGGGCAATTGGCCCTTGAGCTCATCCGTGACGCCGATCACGGCGCATTCGGCGACATCCGGATGGGCGGCCAGGACCTCTTCCATGGCGCCGGTCGACAGCCGGTGTCCGGCGACGTTGATCACGTCATCGGTGCGGGCCATGATCCAGAGGTAGCCGTCCGCGTCCTTCATCCCCGCATCGCCGGTCTCGTAATAGCCCGGGAAATGGTCGAGATAGGATTTGCGGAACCGTTCGGGCGCGTTCCACAGCGTCGGCAGCGTGCCCGGCGGCAGCGGCAGCTTGACGGCGATGGCGCCCAGCTCTCCGGGTGGCAATTCGTGGCCGTCCTCGCCCAGGATCTGCACGTCATAGCCGGGCATGGCGACGGTGGGCGAGCCGATCTTGACAGGCAGCGGTTCGATCCCCGCCGGGTTGCCGGCGATGGCCCAGCCGGTTTCGGTCTGCCACCAATGGTCATAGACCGGCTTGCCGGTCACCCGGGTGGTCCAGTCGATCGTGTCCGGATCGGCCCGTTCGCCGGCCAGGTAGATCGCGCGCAGGTGCGACAGGTCGTATTTGCCGACGAATTCGCCCTTCGGATCCTCGCGCTTGACCGCGCGCAGGGCGGTGGGGGCGGTGAAGAAGGACGCGACCTTGTGTTCGGACATCACCCGCCAGAAGGTGCCGGCATCGGGCGTGCCGATCGGCTTGCCCTCGAAGACGATGGTGGTGTTGCCGTGGATCAGCGGCGCATAGCAGATATAGCTGTGCCCCACGACCCAGCCCACATCCGAGGCGGCCCAGAACACCTCGCCGGGATCGACGTTGTAGATGTTCTTCATCGTCCAGTTCAGCGCCACCAGGTGCCCGGCGGTGGGCCGGACCACGCCCTTGGGCGCCCCGGTCGTGCCCGAGGTATACAGGATATAGGCCGGGTGGGTGCCCTCGACCGGCACGCAATCGGCCGGCTCGACCCCGTATTGAAAACCGTGCCAGTTGTAATCGCGCCCCTCTTCGAGATGGGCGACCTCCTGTTCGCGCTGGAAGATGACGCAGAAATCGGGCTTGTGGGCCGCCTGGTCGATGGCGGCGTCCAGCAGCGGCTTGTAATGCACGATCCGGCCCGGCTCGATCCCGCAGGAGGCGGCGATGATCGCCTTGGGCTGCGCATCGTCGATGCGGACGGCCAGTTCATGCGCCGCGAAACCGCCGAAGACCACCGAATGGATCGCCCCCAGCCGGGCGCAGGCCAGCATCGCCTCCAGCGCCTCGGGGATCATCGGCATGTAGATGATGACCCGGTCGCCCTTTTCCACGCCCTTGGCGCGCAGCGCACCGGCCAGTTGTGCCACGCGGTTGCGCAGGTTCACATAGGTGATGCGGCGGGTCACGCCGGACACCGGGCTGTCATGGATGATCGCGACCTGGTCGCCGCGGCCGGCCTCGACATGGCGGTCGACGGCGTTCCAGCAGGTGTTGACCATGCCGTCGGCGAACCATTCATGGATATTGTCGCCCCGGTCGAACAGCGCCTTGCTGGGCGGCGTGGCCCAGTCGATGGCCGCGGCCTGCTCCATCCAGAACCGGTCCGGGTCGGCCTTCCAGGCCTCGTAGATCGCGCTGTAGCCCATGGTATGCCTCCCTCGTATCCGAGCGCCTTTTAGGCGCTTGCAACGGGGCGCTCAAGCGCCTGCGACATGGTTGCGCTAACCCGGCCATGTGATCTTCGGGCTTGAGTGGGGGCGCGGCGCAGGCTTTGATGCGGATGTGGTCAATGGAGGGCGCGATGCGGAGATGGTTCTGGTCAGGGGCGGTGCTGGCGGTCTGGGCGGGGTCGGCTGCGGCGCAGCAGGGCTGGGAATTCTACGCCGACGACGCGGGCAACCGCGGTGCGGCGGTCTGCCCGATCGCGACCGCGTCGGATTTCCTGTGTTTCGAAATCGGCTGCACCGACGATGGCGGGCTCGATTTCGTGATCGCAGCGCCGTCGGGGCGGCTGCCCGAGCGACCGCTGCAGATGGCTCTGGCGGTCGATGGCCGGGCGGTGGCGCAGGTGAGCCTGCAGCCGCGCGGCGCGATGGGGACGCAAAGCGAATACCGCGCGCCGGTCGGGGCTGCCGGGCAGGCGGCGTTGCGCGCGCTGGAACTGGGCGGCGCCGCCGATGTGACGCTGCAATCGGACGATTTCCGCCGGGTCCTGTCCTTCGACCTGACCGGGTCGATGCAGACGATCGCACAGGCGCGCGCGGATTGCGCAGGACAGCCGGTCAACCCGCGCGACTGAGGCGGCGCGGCGCCGCGACCCCGGACAAGGGCCAGTGCGCCTAGCCGTAATGGCCCACCGGCGTGCCGGCGATGGCGGCCATGTTCAGCAGCCCCCGCGCGGTGATCGAGGGGGTGACGATATGGGCGCGGTTGCCCAGCCCCATCAGGATCGGCCCGACCTCCAGCCCGCCGCCCTTCATCTTGAGGATGTTGCGCACGCCGGAGGCCGCGTCCGCATGACCGAAGACCAGCACATTGGCCGGCCCCTGCAGCCGTCCGCCGGGCAGCAGCCGGTCGCGCAGCTCCGGGTCGAGCGCGGCATCGACGTTCATCTCGCCCTCGTACTGGAAATCGGTCTCCATCGCGTCCAGCAGCGCGATCGCCTCGCGCAGGCGCTTGCCCGAGCCCTCGGCCTGGTTGCCGAACTGGCTGCGCGAACAGAAGGCGATGCGCGGCTCGACCCCGAAACGGCGGGCATGGCGCGCGGCCCCCAGCGCGGTCTTGGCCAGCTGTTCGGGCGTCGGCAGGTCCCAGACCTGGGTATCGGCCAGAAACAGCGGCCCGTCCTCGAGGATCATCATGCTGAGCGCGCCATGGGGCTGCAGCCGGTCATCCCCCAGAACCTGGGTGACGTAATTCAGGTGCCAGCGGTATTCGCCGAAGGTGCCGCAGATCAGGCTGTCGGCCTCGCCGCGGTGCACCATCACCGCGCCGATCGCCGTGGTATTGGTGCGCAGGATCGCCCGGGCCAGGTCGGGCGTGACGCCGCGGCGGCACATCAGCCGATGATAGCTTTCCCAGTAATCGCGGTAGCGCGGGTCGTTTTCCGGGTTCACCACGGCGAAATCCCGGTCCGGCCGGATCGTCAGCCCCGCCGCCTCGCAGCGGCTTTCGATCACCGCGGGCCGGCCGATCAGGATCGGCTTTTCGGTGGTTTCCTCCAGGATCGCCTGGGCGGCGCGCAGCACCCGTTCGTCCTCGCCCTCGGCAAAGACGATGCGACGGGCGGCGGTGCGGGCGGCCTCGAAGACCGGCCGCATCAGCAGCGCCGACTTGAACACGCCGGCATTCAGCCGGTGCCGGTAGGCGTCGAAATCCGCGATCGGCCGGGTCGCCACGCCGGTCTCCATCGCGGCGCGGGCCACGGCGGTGGAGACGATCGCCGACAGCCGCGGGTCGAAGGGTTTGGGGATCAGATAATCGGCGCCGAAGGTCAGCTGCTCGCCCTTGTAGGCCGCCGCCGCCTCGGCGCTGGTGGTGGCGCGGGCAAGTTCCGCGATACCGTCGATACAGGCGATCTGCATGGCGTCGTTGATCTCGGTCGCGCCGACGTCCAGCGCCCCGCGAAAGATGAAGGGAAAACACAGCACGTTGTTGACCTGGTTGGGAAAATCGCTGCGCCCCGTGGCGATGATCGCATCGGGTGCGACCGCGCGCGCGGCGTCGGGCAGGATTTCCGGCGTCGGGTTGGCCAGGGCGAAGATGATCGGCTGGCGGGCCATCCGCGCGACCTGATCGGGCCGCAGCACACCGGGGCCGGACAGGCCCAGGAACAGGTCGGCGCCGTCGATCACCTCGTCCAGGCTGCGGGCGTCGCTGGCCTGGGCGAAGGCGGCCTTCTGCGGGTTCATGTCGATCTCGCGGCCCTGGTGGACCAGCCCGTGAATGTCGCACAGCCAGATGTTTTCGCGCTTCAACCCCAGTTTCAGCAGCATGTTCAGGCAGGCGATCCCGGCCGCGCCGCCGCCGGTGCTGACCAGCTTGATGTCCTCGATCCGTTTGCCGGCGACATGCAGCGCGTTGCGGGTCGCGGCGCCGACGACGATCGCGGTGCCGTGCTGGTCGTCGTGAAACACCGGGATGTTCATCCGGGCGCGGCAGATCCGTTCGACGATGAAGCAATCGGGGGCCTTGATGTCCTCCAGGTTGATGGCGCCGAAGGTGGGTTCCAGCGCGCAGACGATCTCGGCCAGTTTCTCGGGGTCGGTCTCGTCGATCTCGATGTCGAAACAATCGATGCCGGCGAAGGTCTTGAACAGCACCGCCTTGCCCTCCATCACCGGCTTGGAGGCCAGCGCGCCGATATTGCCCAGGCCCAGCACCGCCGATCCGTTCGACACCACCGCCACCAGATTGCCGCGCGCGGTCACGTCGCGCGCCGTGGCCGGATCGTCGCGGATCAGGATCGAGGCTTCGGCCACCCCGGGGCTGTAGGCGCGGGCCAGGTCGCGGCCATTGGCCAGCGGCTTGGTGGCGCGGATTTCCAGTTTGCCGGGCTTCGGGTGGCGGTGATAATCAAGCGCGGCCTGGCGCAGGCTGTCGCTGGGTGTGTCGGGCATGATCCGCCTCCGGGATGGATTGGTTTAATGTTAAACCATTTTGCGCCGGCCGTCCCGGCACCGTCCTTCATAGCCCCGAACCGGGGGCGCTGGCAAATGGGTTGACGCCGGGTCGCGCCGCGGGGCAGGGCTTGCATCCGCCCCCGACGCGGCCCAATCTGGGCCAAAGAGGAGACCGCCCATGTCCCTGGTCGAAGACGCCCGCCACGTGCGGGAAAACGCCTATGTCCCCTATTCCCATTTCAAGGTCGGCGCGGCGATCCGTGCCGCCTCGGGCGCGGTCTATACCGGCTGCAACGTCGAAAACGCGGCCTTTCCCGAAGGCACCTGCGCCGAGGCCGGGGCGATCGCCGCCATGGTCGCCGCCGGCGATACCGAAATCGCCGAGGTCGCCGTGATCGCCGACAGCCCGCACCCGGTCAGCCCCTGCGGCGGCTGCCGTCAGAAACTGGCCGAATTCGCCCGCGGCGACGTGCCGGTCACCCTGGCCACGGTCGCCGGCGCGACGCTGGAAACCACCGTGTCCGAGCTTCTGCCCGGCGTCTTCGATCAAAGCTACATGAGCCGCCCGTGAGCGATGCAAGGGCGATCATCGCCAAGGTCCGCCGCAAGCGGACCCCGACGGATGACGAATTGCGCTGGTTCGCCGCCGGGCTGGCCAGTGGCGCGGTGACCGATGCCCAGGCCGGCGCCTTTGCCATGGCCGTGGTGCTGAACGGGCTGGACGAGGTCGGCCGCGTCGCCCTGACCACCGGCATGCGCGACAGCGGCGACGTGCTGGGCTGGGACCTGCCCGGACCGGTGCTGGACAAGCATTCGACCGGCGGCGTCGGCGATTGCGTGTCGCTGATCCTGGCTCCGGCGCTGGCCGCCTGCGGGGTGTTCGTGCCGATGATCTCGGGCCGGGGCCTCGGCCATACCGGCGGCACCCTGGACAAGATCGAGTCGATCCCCGGCCTGCGCGCGCAACTGCCCGAAGCCGAATTGCGCCGGATCACCGCGCGCGTCGGCTGTGCCATCGTCGGCGCCACCGGCGACATCGCCCCGGCCGACAGACGTTTATATGCCATTCGGGACGTTACGGCGACGGTTGAATCCGTAGATTTGATCACCGCCTCGATCCTGTCCAAGAAACTGGCGGCCGGGCTGGGTGGGCTGGTGCTGGATGTCAAATGCGGTTCCGGCGCCTTCATGAAGACACGCGACCAGGCCCGCGACCTGGCCGCATCGCTGGTCGGCACCGCCAATGGCGCGGGCTGCCCGACCGCGGCGCTGATCACCGATATGGACGAACCGCTGGCCCCGACCCTTGGCAATGCGCTCGAGGTGGCGACCTGCATGGACGTGATGTCCGGCAACCGCGCCGCGGCGCCGCGCCTGCACGACCTGACCATCGCCCTGGGCGGCCGGGTGCTGGCGCTGGCCGGGATCGAGGATGGCGCCGACAAGGTGGCGCAGGCCATCGCCTCGGGCGCGGCGCTGGACCGGTTTGCCCGGATGGTGGCCGAGATGGGCGGCCCCCCCGACATGGCCGAGGATTGGCACACCCACCTGCCCAAGGCCGCCGTTGTGGGCGAGGTGCCGGCCCCCGCCGCGGGCCATGTCGCCGCGATCGACGGAGAGGCGCTGGGCCTGGCCGTGGTGCATCTGGGCGGCGGGCGGCTGCGTGAAACCGACCGGATCGACCCGGCGGTGGGCCTGTCCGAGGTCGCGGGCAAGGGCGCCCGGGTCGAACGGGGCGATCCGCTCGCCGTGATCCATGCCGCCGACGAAGACAGCGCCGAGGCCGCGGCGCGGGCGGTCCTGGCCGCGATCACCATCGGCCAGCCGCCCGCGCCAACCGAGCTGATCCTCGATCGGGTGGACCCATGAGCCGGGCGTTCCTGCTGGTCATCGACAGCGTCGGCATCGGCGGCGCGCCGGATGCGGATATGTTCTATAATGACGGCACCCCCGACACAGGCGCCAATACACTCGGTCATATTGCCGAGGCCTGCGCCGCGGGCCAGGCCGATGACGGCCGCAGCGGGCCGCTGGCCCTGCCGGTGCTGGGGGCGATGGGCCTGGGCCGCGCCCTGACGCTTGCCAGCGGCGCGACCGCGTTCACCGATGACGGCCCGGTCACCGGCGCCTGGGGCGCGGCGACGGAAATCAGCCCCGGCAAGGACACGCCCTCGGGCCATTGGGAACTGGCCGGGGTGCCGGTGCCCTGGGACTGGACCTATTTCCCCGACGAACACCCCGCCTTTCCGCCCGAGCTGATCGCACGGGTCCGCGAGATCGCCGGCGTCGGTGGCACCTTGGCAAATTGCCACGCTTCGGGAACGGAAATCATCGCCCGATATGGTGAAAAGCACATCGAAACCGGTTGGCCGATCTGCTACACCTCGGCCGACAGCGTGTTCCAGATCGCCGCGCACGAGGGGCATTTCGGGCTCGATCGTCTGCTCGACCTGTGCGAACGGCTGGCCCCGGGCTTGCACGCGATGAAGGTCGGCCGGGTCATCGCCCGACCCTTTGTCGGCGAACCCGGCGGTTTCACCCGCACCGGCAACCGCCACGATTATGCCATCGCCCCCCCGGCGCCGACGCTGTGCGACTGGGCCAAGACGGCGGGGCGGTCGGTTCAGGCCATCGGAAAGATCGGCGACATCTTTTCCATGCAGGGCATAGACGAGGTCCGAAAGGGCGACGACGCCACCCTGATGGGCCACCTGTCGGATCTGATCGACGCGGCGCCCGACGGCGGGCTGGTCTTTGCCAATTTCGTCGAATTCGACAGCCTTTACGGCCATCGCCGCGACGTTGCCGGCTATGCGCGGCACCTGGAATGGTTCGACGCCGCCCTGGGCAGGCTGCGGCCGCGGTTGCGCGACGGCGACCTGCTGGTCGTCACCGCCGATCACGGCAATGACCCGACCTGGACCGGCACCGACCATACCCGCGAACGGGTTCCGGTCCTGTGCCACGGGATCGGGGCGCGCGCGCTGGGCCTGATCGGGTTTGTCGACGTGGCCGCATTGGTGGCCGACCATCTGGGGATCGAGGTGACATGAGCTGGCAGGACTTTCCCAAGGTCGAATTGCACCTGCACCTGGAAGGCGGCGCGCCACCCGCCTTCATCCGCGGCCTGGCCGCCGAAAAGGGGATCGACCTGTCGGGCATCTTCACCCCCGACGGCGGCTATCGATACCGCGATTTCGATCATTTCCTGAAGGTCTACGAGGCCGCCTGCACCACCCTGCAAGGCCCGCAGGATTTCCACCGCCTGACCCTGGCGGTGCTGGAGCAAAGCGCGGCCAACGGCGTGGTCTATTCCGAAACCTTCCTGTCGCCGGATTTCTGCGGCGGCGGCGATCTGGCCGCCTGGCGCGACTACCTGGCCGCGATCGAAAGCGCGGCGGACGAGGCCGAGGCGCGCTTCGGCATCACCCTGCGCGGCATCGTCACCTGCATCCGCCATTTCGGCCCGGAACAGGCCCGGCCCGCCGCGATCTGTGCCGCCGAAACCCGGGGGCGGTTCCTGCGCGGCTTCGGCATGGCGGGGGCCGAGCTGGTCGGGCGCCCGGGCGATTACCGATGGGCCTTCGACTGCGCCCGAGAGGCCGGGCTGCACCTGACCTGCCATGCCGGCGAATGGGGCGGGCCCGACATGGTGGCCGACACGATCCATGACCTTGGGGTCGAACGGATCGGCCATGGCGTCAATGCCGTCAAGGATCCGCAGCTGGTTGCCGACATCGCCGAGAACGGGATCGTGCTCGAGGTCTGCCCGGGCTCGAACGTCTTTCTGGGCGCGACCGGCGACTGGGCTCGGCACCCGATCGCCCGGCTGCGTGACGCCGGTGTCAAGGTCACGGTCTCGACCGACGATCCGCCGTTCTTCGACACCACGATGACCGCCGAATTCGAGGGGTTGGAGCGCGCCTTCGGCTGGGGCGAAGAGGAATTCCGCGCCCTCAACCGCACCGCCCTTGACGCCGCCTTCTGCGACGCCGACACCCGAGACCGCATCGCCAAGAAACTGGAGCCCGCCGCATGACCGGATTGCCGCACCTGACCGTCGTCACCCATCCCCTGGTCCAGCACAAGCTGACCCTGATGCGCGACAAGGGCACCTCGACCGCCGGGTTCCGCCAGCTTCTGCGCGAGATTTCCCAGCTTCTGGCCTATGAGGTGACGCGCGAATTGCCGATGACGACCCGCACCATCGAAACCCCGCTCTGCGAGATGGACGCCCCGGTTCTGGCCGGCAAGAAGCTGGCGCTGGTGTCGATCCTGCGGGCCGGCAACGGGCTGCTTGACGGGGTGCTGGAGCTGATCCCCTCGGCCCGGGTCGGGTTCGTCGGGCTGTATCGCGACGAGGAAACGCTGCAGCCGGTGCAATATTATTTCAAGGTGCCCCAGGACCTTGGCGGGCGCATGGTGATCGCCGTCGACCCGATGCTGGCGACCGGAAACAGTTCGGCCGCGGCGATCGACCTGCTCAAACAGGCCGGTGCGACCGATATCCGCTTTCTGTGCCTGCTGGCCGCGCCCGAGGGGATCAAGCGCATGGAACAGGCCCATCCCGACGTGCCGATCGTGACGGCGGCTGTGGACGAATGCCTGAACGACCATGGATATATTGTGCCCGGGCTAGGGGATGCGGGCGACCGGATGTTCGGCACGAAATAAAGGGTTGGATTAACCAATTCGGGCGGACAATCCCTTTACAAAATAGGCACTGTGCGTCATCCTTCCACAAAATATAGTGGGGATGAAGATGAGCAGTCGCACCCGTATCCTGGCCGCAGTGGCGGCTTGCGCGTTTTGCGCGACCATGGCCGTGGCGCAGGATCTGCGCGATGTCGGCCCGCCGGCGGAACTTCCGCCCGACAATTTCGGCGGCAACCAATATGTCGACAGCCGCGGGTGCGTCTTTGTCCGTGCCGGGATCGGCGGCACCACCGATTGGGTGCCGCGGGTGAACCGGGACCGGCAGGCGCTGTGCGGCTTCACCCCGACGCTCGAGGCGGCTGCCGCGCCGGCGCCGCAGGCGCCGGACCCGGACCCGGACCCGGACACCACCGCCGCTGTCCCCGAACCGGCGCCCGAACCCGCGCCCGAGCCCGCACCCGCGCCGCAACAGGCCGACGCCAGACCGGACCCCGCGCCGGCCCAGCCGGTCCAGTCCCCCGCGGCACCGGTCCGGACCCAGGTTGCCGCGCCGCGCCCCGCGGCCCCGGCGCCCGTCGCGACGCCGCGGGTCGTCACGGTTCCCGCGCCGCAGCCGGTCGCGCCGACGCCAGAGCCGCGCCGGATCACCCTGGCCGAGGCCTGCGCGGGCCGCACCGGGATCCAGCCCAACATGATCTCGGCCCGGACCGGGGAACCGGTCGATTGCGGCCCGGGGGTGACGCTGGCCGCGGCCGCGCCCGCCGCCCCGTCGGCCGACGCGCCGCGCCAGGTCAGCCGCAGCGAAATCTGCGCCGAGATCGCCGCCACCGGGCGTCGCTATATCGACGTCGCCACCGGCGCGCCGGTGGCCTGCTCGTCACCGGCCCCGGCGGTGCAACAGCCCCGGGCCGCGCCGGGCGGCAATCTGCTGGCAAGCCTGCGCGCGGACCTGACCGCGCCGGCGACGCCCTATTCGAACCCGCTGGATGACCCGCCGGGAACCCTGGCGCCGCCGCGCAATGCGGTCAATGCGCGCTCGGTCATTCGGCCGCGACCGACGTATCGCAACGTGCTGGACGGCGCCCCCGGGGCGCTGGCCTTTGCGCGGCCCGCGCCCTATTCGAACCCGACCGTTTCGACCCGCCAGGTCGAGCCGCGGGTTCCGCAGGGCTATGAACAGGTCTGGACCGATGGCCGGATCAATCCGCAGCGCGGGTTGGCGCCGCAGGCCGCGCCCGAGGTGACCGCCACGGTCAGCACCCGGACCGCCGCGCCCCAGCCCGCTCCGCAGCCGCGGGCCGAGGCGATTTCCGGGCAGCGCTACGTCCAGGTCGCGACCTTCACCAGCCGGGCCGAGGCCCAGTCCGCGGCCCAGGCGCTGCGGGCGCGGGGCCTGCCGATGCGGATCGGCGTCCATGACCAGGGCGGTCGGGAGTTGCGGATCGTCCTGGCCGGGCCCTTCGGCAGCGATGCCGATCTGCAACGGGCGCTGGCGGTGGTGCAGGGCGCGGGCCATGGCGGCGCCTTCGCCCGGCGTTGAGACCGCGGATCAGGGGCAGATACCCTGCAGGCTGATCCAGTCGCCGTCATTCATCAATGGCGGCGTCTCGGCCCCGGCCAGGGGGTCGGCCTCGATCAGGCCGAGCGTGGTTTCCCCGGTCACGTCGATTGCATAGGCATAGGGCGTGGACGGAAGACCGGCCGCTTCGAACCGCGGCAGCAGCACCGCATCGGCGGGGCGCGGGGGCGGATCGCCGACCAGCGCCTCGGCATAGGCGCGCAGGGTCTGGGGCGGGATGTCGCCCGTGGTGAGCAATGTCACGGTGCTGCGCAGACCCGTGGTGCGCAACAGCGCGCCCAGCGGGTCTTCGACATCGCGCCGGGCGGCGGCGGCGATCATGTGGCCGGCGACGACGGCCGGGTCCTCGGTATCCTCGACCATGGCGCGGGACAGCACGATGATCCCGCCGGGCAGATAGAGCGCGCTTTGCGGCCCGGAAGGGACGACGACCGTGGTGCCATCCGGGCCGATGACCTTTTCATGCAGCGCACCAAGGGCCTGGGTGCCAAGCCGGCCGCGGCAGGTCTGGCCGGTCAGGCGCTGGACATGGCCCAGCAGCACGCCTCCGATCTCGGCCCGTTTGGCGGCCGGCACGACCCGTTCGGCCTGGTCGCGCAGCGCACCGGGCAGCCACAGCACGCCGAGCGCGAGGATCCCGCCCAGGACCGCGGCGACCGACAGGGCCCGCAACCGGCCGGGCCGGGGCCGGGACCGGGCGATGGCACGGCGCACCTTCTCGATCGCGTCGATCATGGTGTCGTCAGCGATTTCGATATCTTCGCCGGCGTCCGGATCAGGCGTGAAAAGCGCCGGCCGCTGGCCGGGGTTTTCGCGTTCGACGGCGGCCAGCGACCAATGGGCCAGCGGCCGGCCGGCGCTGTCGGCGATGACCAGGGTGGCGTCGCCGAACGAGATCGCGACCTCGCGCCGCTGGGCCTCGGGGTCGGGGCGCCAGAGCCCGGTGCTTTCGAGCCGGGCATATTCCTTGAGGGCGGTCATCCGGGGCGATCTGCTCTGCCTGCCGTATTATGTTGCGGCCATGATAGGGCAGGCGGGGGCGGCTTGCCAAATGGTAAAGCGCCCGCGCGGTCGCCGCGACGTCGCGCGCCCGGTTTGCGCCGTCCGGCCGGGCGCCGCTCTTGGCCCTGACGGGCCAAGACGCCCCGCCCGCCGTCCCGGTTACCGGGCCGCCCCGGGCCGCCGTTCGGGTGGGGTCAGCCGAACCGTTTGCGCAGTTCGAATTTCTGGATCTTTCCGGTCGAGGTCTTGGGCAGTTCGCCGAAGATCACCTGTTTCGGCGTCTTGAACCCGGCCAGCCTTTCGCGGGCGAAGGCGATCAGCTCGGCCTCGGTCACGGCGCGCCCGTCCTTCAGTTCGACGAAGGCGCAGGGCACCTCGCCCCATGTGTCGTCGGGCTTGGCGACCACGGCGCACAGCATCACCGCCGGGTGGTGCATCAGCACGCCCTCGACCTCGACCGAACTCACGTTTTCGCCGCCCGAGATGATGATGTCCTTGGCCCGGTCGGCGATCTTGAGATAGCCGTCCTCGTGCTGGAAGGCGATGTCGCCGGAATGGAACCAGCCGCCCGCGAAGGCCTCGCGCGTGGCCCGCGGATTGCGCAGGTAACCCTTCATCACGCAATTGCCCCGGAACATGATCTCTCCTTGGGTTTCGCCGTCCCAGGGCACGGGGGTCATGGTTTCGGGGTCCATCGCCAGGACCTCTTCCATGAAGGGCATCAGCACGCCGGTGCGGGCCTTGATGGTGTAGCGGTCCTCGGCCGGCAGATCGTCCCAGCGCCAGGGTTTCCAGGTGCATTCGGTGGCCGGCCCGTAGGTTTCGGTGAGGCCATAGACCTGCATCACGTCGAAGCCCAGCGGTTCGACGGCGGCGAGGGTTGCGGCGGGCGGCGGGGCGCCGGCGGTCTTGACCTTGACGATATGGTCGAAGGGGCGGCGGTCTTCGTCGCGGGCATTGACCAGCATGTTGAGCACGATCGGCGCACCGCCGAAATGGGTGACGCCGTGGTCGGCGATGGCGTCGTAGATCGCCTTTGCGGTGATGTCGCGGCAGCACACCGCGGTGCCGCCGACGACAGGCAGCATCCAGGTATGGGTCCAGCCGTTGCAATGGAACAGCGGCACGATCTGCAGGTAGCGCGGATGCAGGTTCATCTCCCAGGTGATGGGCGTGCCCATGGTCGCCAGGTAGGCGCCGCGATGGTGATAGACCACGCCCTTGGGCCGCCCGGTGGTGCCCGAGGTGTAGTTGAGCGCGATGCTTTCCCATTCATCGGCGGGCATGATCCAGTCGAAATCGGGATCGCCGGCGTCAAGGAAGGTCTCGTAGTCGATCTGGTCGCCGATCTCGGGGACGCCGGCGACCGGGTCGGGCACCTCGACCACCAGGGGGGCCGGGCCCTCCATGTCGGCGATCGCGGTCATCGCGGCGGGCAGGAACTGGCTGTCGACCAGCAGCACCTTGGCCTGGCCGTGATCGAGGATATAGCTGATCGTGCCGGTATCGAGCCGTGTGTTGATGGTGTTCAGCACCGCGCCGCAGGCGGGCACGGCAAAGGCGGCCTCGGACTGGGCGGGGATGTTGGGCAGGAGGGTGGCGACCACGTCGCCGGGGTTCACCCCGGCCTGGGCCAGCGCCGAGGCCAGCCGGGTGACGCGGGCATGGTATTCGCCATAGGTCCATTGCCGGTCGCCATAGACCACCGCCGCGCGGTTGGGAAACACCAGCGCCCCGCGGCGCAGATGCGACAGCGGGGTCAGCGGCACGTAATTGGCCGCGTTCTTTTCCAGTCCGGTTTCGTCCCTGAGCCAGCCCATATCCGTCCTCCCGTTCGGCATTCGGGGCCGATCATCCGCTTGCGGCGGGCGCGGGGCAAGGGCAAAGCGCGGTTGGCAAGGGACGGGGCGCGCGGCAAGGTGGCCGCCATGATCGTCAGCCGCGGGCGCCGCTACATCTTCGTCCACATTCCCAAGACCGGGGGCACCGCCATGGCCCTGGCGCTGGAGGCGCGGGCCATGGCCGATGACATCCTGGTCGGCGACACGCCCAAGGCGCGGCGGCGCAAGGGACGGCTGAAGGGGGTGAACACGGCCGGGCGGCTGTGGAAGCATTCGAGCCTGGCCGAGGCCGAGGGGCTGATCACCCGCGCCGAGATGGCCGATCTGTTCACCTTCACCCTGGTGCGCAACCCCTGGGACCGGGTGGTCAGCTATTACCACTGGCTGCGGGTCCAGGGTTTCGACCATCCGGCGGTGGCGCTGGCCAGACGGGTCGATTTCGCCGGATTCGTGACCGATCCGGCCACGCGGGCCAGCCTGCACGCCGCACCCTATGGCGCCTATCTGCGCGATGCGGCGGGGGTGGAACATGCGGATCTGTTCATCAGGCTCGAACACCTGAAGGCAGACCTGGACCCGCTTGAGGCGCATCTTGGCTTCGCGCTGAAGGTCCCCCGGGCCAATGTCTCGGACCGGGGGCGCGACTGGCGGCCCTATTACGACGATGACACCGCGCAAGCGGTGGAAGAGGCCTGCGCCGAGGATATCGCGCGCTTCGGTTATGGTTTCGACCCGGGGTCGGACGCATTCGCGACGTAATTGTTTCGAATTCGTCTCAAATCCGGGCGTGCCTCGGGGATTGCCGGCTTTCGCCGCACCATTGCCGCAAACATGCCCCTATTCGACCCAAGGAGCGGCGCGGGAATCACCGCCCATGGAGACATCGAAGACCGGCGCCGCTGCCAAGACGCGCCGGACGCACCGAACCGACAAGGGGATGTCAGATGTTCGCCTGGAAAGACACCGACTGGAGTGCCGCCGCCACGATCGGGCATGTGATGCCCGATCTGTCCGATGAAAGCACCGGCATGATGGCCGGCACCAAGGTGGCCACGGCCATCGGCTGGCGCCCGGTCGAGGCGGTCGCGGCGGGCGACATGGTCCTGACCTTCGACGGCGGCATGCAGCCGGTCAAGGAAGTGGTGCGGCGGCAATATTGGTGCACCGACAGCGACCCCGAGGATTGGCCGCTGCGCGTGCCGGCCGGCGCCCTGGGCAATCGCGGCGACATGCATGTGTTGCCGCGCCAGCTGATCCTGGTCGAAAGCGACACCGCCGAGGCCGTGCTGGGCGATCCCTTCGCGCTGATCCCGGCCGCCGCGCTGGACGGGTTCCGCGGCATCACGCGTGTGCGGCCGGGCGAGGTGGTCGAGGCGATCGAGCTGCGCTTCGAGGCCGAGGAAATCGTCTATGCCAATATCGGCGCCCTGTTCCTGTGCCCGGCCGCCGGCGATCTGCTGAGCCTGGGCGACAGCGCCTATGTCCCGCTCGACCTGGAGCGCGCCCATGTGCTGGTCGATTGCCTGGCCGAAGAGGATCGCGGCTATGTCCCGGTGGCCGAGGCCACGCCGTTGCTGCGCCTGGTCGCCTGAGCGCCCGCAACCGCGCCCCGGGCGCCTTGCCGCTTGACGGGGGCGAACGGGTTGCCCCTGATCCCGGGAAACCGGGGCCAGGGTTTTTCGACGACAGGTTTCAGCGCGTACCGGCCATTCGCCGTGCCGGGCGATCGCCGAGCCGCGGGGTGGCGATCCGGCCTTTCGAGCGTTGCGCTTTATCCCGCAAAGCCGAACACCATCCGTTCACGGCGCCAAGCGTCACCAAATCGCCGCCCCGGGGGGGCGGGTCGGCGATTGCCCGGCACCTTCGGTGCTGTTCGGGCCGGGCATCGACCGCGCCGTCCCGCAAAGCGGGCAACGCAAGAGTGTTCGGCACGGGGCGCCTGCCGCGCGCGCCGCGATCCGAGCGACAAAAAACGCGCAGAGGGACCCCTCTGCGCGTTCCCGCTTGTGGTCGGATGTCTGCGCATCCCCCCGCCGGCGATCAGGCGGCCTGTGCGTCCGCCCCGGTGCCGAAGCGGCCGTAGAAGCTTTGCCCCGCCTCGGCCATCTCGCGCAACAGGGCGGGGCAGGCGAACCGCGTGCCATGGACCGCTGCGAGCGCGTCGCAGCGCGCGGCGGCGTAATCCGCCCCCAGCATGTCGAGCCAGCCGAAGGGCCCGCCGGACCAGGGCGCAAAGCCCCAGCCCAGGATCGCGCCGACATCGCCTTCGCGGATATCGGTCAACACCCCGTCTTCCAGCGCCCGCACCGCTTCCAGCACCTGGGCGAACAGCAGCCGGTGCTGCACCTCGATCAGGTCGGGCTGATCGGCGGCGGGCGGGAATTTCCCGGCCAGCCCGTCCCACAGCCCCTGCCGCTTGCCGGTGTCGTCATAGGCATAGAACCCCGCCTTCGCCTTGCGCCCCAGCCGGTCTTGCTCGGCCATCCAGAACAGGATCGGGTCGACCGCGTCGTCATAGGCGTCGCCCATCGCCGCCTTGGTCGCCCTGGCGATCTTGACCCCGAGGTCGATCGAGGTCTCGTCCACCAGTTGCAGCGGCCCCAGCGGCATGCCGACCATCCGCGCGGCGTTCTCGACCAGCGCCGGGGCGACGCCCTCGGCCACCATCCGCATGCCCTCGTTGAGGTAGGGGATGATGCAGCGATTGGCATAGAAGAACCGCGCATCGTTGACCACGATCGGCGTCTTGCGGATCTGGCGCACGAAATCCAGCGCCTTGGCCACCGCCCGGTCGCCGGTTTCGCGGCCCTTGATGATCTCGACCAGCATCATCTTTTCCACCGGGCTGAAGAAATGGATGCCGATGAACTGGTCGGGCCGGTCGCTGGCCCGGGCCAGTTCGGTGATCGGCAGGGTCGAGGTGTTGGTGGCAAAGATGCAATCGTCGCCCACGACCCTCAGCACGTTCTTCGTCACCTCGGCCTTGACGGCCACATCCTCGAACACCGCCTCGACGATCAGGTCGGCGCCTGTCAGGGCGTCGTAATCGGTGGTGGCGGTGATGCGGCCCAGGATCTCGGCCTTCTTGTCCGCGGTGATCTTCTTTCGGGCGATCCCCTTGTCGAGGTAGCTTTCGACATGGGCGCGGCCCGTGTCGGCGGCGTCCTGCGTCTGGTCGATCAGCACGACCTCGATACCGTTCTGGGCCGCGACCAGCGCGATGCCGGCGCCCATCATGCCGGCGCCCATGACGCCAAGCTTGCGGACCGTCTGGTCCGGCACCTCGGGCCGGTTGGCGCCTTTTTCCAGCGCTTCCTTGTTGATGAACAGGCTGCGGATCATGGCGCCGGACGACGGGTTCATCAGCACGTTGGTGAACCAGCGCGCCTCGATCTTGAGCGCGGTGTCGAAGGGCACCATGGCGCCTTCGTAGACCGCGCTCAGCAGCGCCTTGGCCGCCGGGTAGACGCCCTGGGTCTTGCCGTTGACCATCGCGGAGGCGCCGACGAAGGTCATGTAGCCGGCCGGGTGATAGGGCGCGCCCCCGGGCATCTTGTAGCCCTTGGCGTCCCAGGGTTTCACGAGGTCGGCATCGGTCGCGGTCAGCACCCACGCCTTGGCGCGGGCCAGCAGGTCTTCGGGGGCGACCACGTCGTCGATCAGCCCGGCGGCCCTGGCCTTGGCCGGGTCGCTGAGCTTGCCTTCCAGCAGGAAGGGCGCCGCGGCCATGGCGCCCAGCTTGCGGCTCAGCCGCATGGTGCCGCCCATGCCGGGAAAGATGCCGACCATGATCTCGGGCAGGCCGATCTTGGCCTTGGGATTGTCGGCGGCGATGATCCGGTGGCAGGCCAGCGGAATCTCGAACCCGATCCCCAGCGCGGTGCCGGGCAGGGCGGCGACGATCGGCTTGCCGCCCTTCAGCGTCTTGGGGTCCATCCCGGCGCGTTCGATCTTGCGCAGGATGCCGTGGGTATTCATGATCCCGTCGAACAGGCCCCTGGCCGGATCGTCGCCGGCGCTGTCCTTCATTGACGCGATGATGTTGAGGTCCATGCCGCCGGCAAAGCTGCCCGGCTTTCCGCTGGTCAGGATCACGCCCTTGATGGCGTCATCGGCAAGCGCCTGGTCGATCAGGGCGTCGAGTTCGCCGAACCCCTCCATCGACATGACATTCATCGACTTGCCGGGCGTGTCCCAGGTGATGGTGGCGACGCCGTCGGCGTCCGTGGTCATGGTGAATTCGGCCATGGGGCTATCCTCTCACTCGTGTTTCGTCGGCGCGGGCACGGGATGTCCGGCCAGCGCGGCATTCAGATCGGGCGCATCGGTGATGGCGTATTGGCTGAAGCTGACCTTCCAGCCGTCACCGGTGCGCACCAGCACCGAAAAGGCGCTGTAGGGCGCGTGGATCAGGGTTTCGCCGCGATAGAGGCGGGATTCGTGGGTGCAGGTGATCTTGTCCGCGCCTTGATAGGCGGCCTCGGTGCTGGTGCGGACCATCTCGGTGACCCCGTGCGACCGGTAATGGGCGCAGACACCGTCGAACACGACCCGAAGCTGGTCGCTGTCCTTGACCAGCAGCAAGCCCTCGAAACTGTCGATCTGCTGCGGCAGGGTGAAATGCCGGGCGAAAGCGTCGAAATCGCCCGCCATCAGCGCCCGCCCGGTCACGTCCAGCAGAAGCTGGTGAATGTCGCGCGGATCGCAACGGCTATCGGGCGGGGTGTCGGTCATCGCGGATCAGACCCGCTCGATGATGGTGGCCGCGCCCATGCCGGAGGCGATGCAGAGCGTGGCCAGGCCCATCTCCTTGTCCTGACGCTCCAGTTCATCCAGCAGGGTGCCGATGATGATCGCGCCGGTGGCGCCCAGCGGGTGGCCCATGGCGATGGAGCCGCCGTTGACGTTGACGACCGACGGGTCGACCTCGAAGGCCTGCATGAAGCGCAGCACGACCGAGGCGAAGGCCTCGTTCACCTCGAAGAGGTCGATATCCGAGATCGCGATGCCGCTGTCGGCCAGGATCTTTTCGGTCGCCGGGACCGGGCCGGTCAGCATGATCGTGGGATCGGTCCCGATCTTGGCGGTGGCGCGGATCCGGGCGCGGGGGGTCAGGCCATGCGCCGCGCCGAATTCCCTGGACCCGATCAGCACCCCGGCGGCGCCATCGACGATGCCCGAACTGTTGCCCGCATGGTGGATATGCTCGATCCGCTCCAGATGCGGGTATTTCATCAGCGCGACCTTGTCGAAGCCGGGCATGACCTCGCCCATGTCCTTGAAGGACGCCTTCAGCGCGCCCAGGGCCTGCATGTCGGTGCCCGGGCGCATGTATTCGTCATGGTCGAGGATGGTCAGACCGTTCTGGTCGGTGACCGGAACGATGGACCTGTCGAAACGGCGCTCATCCCATGCGGTCTTCGCTCTGCGCTGGCTTTCGACGGCAAGCGCATCGGCATCGTCGCGGGAGAACCCGTATTGGGTGGCGATGATGTCGGCGCTGATCCCCTGGGGGACGAAATAGGTCTCCATCGCGACGGAAGGGTCGACGGCGATCGCGGCCCCGTCAGAGCCCATGGGCACCCGGCCCATCATCTCGACCCCGCCGGCGATATAGGCCTGCCCGGCGCCGCCACGCACCTGGTTGGCGGCCAGGTTCACCGCCTCCATGCCGCTGGCGCAGAACCGGTTGATCGACAGGCCGGGAATGCGTTCATCGAGCTCCGAGGCCAGCACCGCGGTCCGCGCCAGGCAGCCGCCCTGTTCCTTGACCTGGGTGACATTGCCCCAGATCACGTCCTCGACCGCGTGGCCCTCCAGCCCGTTGCGGGATTTCAGCGCGTTCAGCACCCCGGCGCTGAGGCGCATCGAGGTAACCTCGTGCAGGGCCCCGTCGGCGCGGCCCTTGCCGCGCGGGGTGCGGACGGCGTCGTAGATATAGGCGTCGGTCATCTTTCCTCCTTCACGCTGCGGGCCAGGCCCGGCGCATCATGTCGTAGGGGTGTTTCCAGCCGGGCAGGGCCTCGATATTGGCCAGCCAGCGGTCGATATTCGCATGCGCCTCGCGGTCGAAGCCGAAGGGCTCGGGGTAGAACAGGTAGGAACAGCAGGACAGGTCGGCATGGGTCACGCCGTCGCCGACGATCCAGTCGCGCCCCGCCAGATGGGCGTCCAGAACCCCCAGCGCCGCGGCCAGCCGGCCCTCCAGAAACGGCATCGCGCCCTCGGGGCGTTTTTCGGCGGGCAGGAAGTTCAACAGGAAGCGGATCATGCCGGCCTGGGACGACATCTTGTGATTGTCCCAGAGCACCCAGCGCAGCACCTCGTAGCGGTCGCGCTCGGCGCCGCCCAAAAGCCCGGTCCGGTCGGTGATCCAGTGCAGGATCACGCCCGACTGGGTCAGCCTTTCGGTCCCGGTATCCAGCACCGGGCATTCGCCCATCGCGTTGACGTCGCGGCGGAACGCTTCGCCCCGGGCTTCTCCGGCGAAGAAATCGACATGGACCGGCTGCCAGTCCAGCCCGGCCAGGGTCAGACCCAGCGCGGCCTTGTAGGAATGGCCGGATTCGCCGAAGCAATGCAGGTGCAGGGTCATGGCCGTGATCCGGTCGATGTCATTTCTTGCGCGCCTCCAGTTCCGAATTGAACAGCCGCATCCGGGCGATGAAGTTCTCTTCGTTGATGACCGAGCCCCAATGTTCGAACAGGAAGGACAGGAATTCGCCTTCGTCCAGGCCCGCGTCATGGGCAAGCTTGCGCAGCCGGCGATAGCCGTCCTCGGTCATGGCGACGGGAAAGCGGCGGGTCAGGCGAAAGCGTTTGGGCATGAAGGTCTCCGCTGGCGGCAGGATGGGGTTTCTCCCCACCGAGCCTAGAAGTTCGCCGCGTCCAGCGCCATCACCGGTTCGGCCCCGGTCCGGATCCGGGCCAGGTGCATCGCGGTCGCCGGCAATTGGCGGGCCATGTAGTAGCGCCCGGTGGCGATCTTGGCGCGCAGGAAGGCGTCGTCGCCATCGCCCGCGTCCAGCGCCGCCCGTGCCGCCCGGGCCATCCGCGCCCACATCAGGCCCAGGCAGACATGGCCCATCATGTGCATGAAATCATAGGATCCCGACAGCGCGTTGTCCGGCGATTTCATCCCCTCGGCCATGAAATACATGCCCGCCGCCTGCAGGTCCTTGGACGCGGCCTTGAGCGGGTCGAGGAACTGCGCCTCGTATTCGGCATCGCCCTTGGCCTCGGCGATGAAGCTCTTGACCATCTCGAAGAAGGCCATGACGTGCTTGCCGCCGTCCTGGGCCAGCTTGCGGCCCACCAGGTCCAGCGCCTGGATGCCGTTGGCGCCTTCGTAGATCTGGGTGATCCGGGCGTCGCGGGCATATTGCGACATGCCCCATTCCTCGATGTAGCCATGCCCGCCAAAGACCTGCTGCGCGGCGGCGGCGTATTCGAAGCCCTTGTCGGTCAGGAAGCCCTTGATGACCGGGGTCATCAGCGAAATCAGACCCTCGGCATCGGCGTCGCTGTTCTTGTGCGCCCGGTCGATCAGGGTCGCGCCCCAGAAGGTGAAGGCGCGGGCGCCCTCGACGAAGCTTTTCTGGTCCATCAGGTTGCGGCGCACATCGGGGTGCACGATGATCGGGTCGGCCGGCCCGTCGGGGTTCTGCGCCCCGGTCACGGCGCGGCCCTGGAGCCGGTCCCTGGCATAGGCCGCGGCGTTCTGATAGGCGATCTCGGCCTGGGCATAGCCCTGCAGGCCGACGCCCAGCCGGGCCTCGTTCATCATCGTGAACATCGCCCGCATGCCCTTGTGTTCCTCGCCCACCAGCCAGCCGGTGGCGCCGTCGTAGTTCATCACGCAGGTGGCGTTGCCGTGGATGCCCATCTTTTCCTCGATCTTGCCGACCGAGACCGCGTTGCGATCCCCCAGGCTGCCGTCGTCATTGACCAGGAATTTCGGCACCACGAAAAGCGACACGCCCTTGATCCCCGCGGGCCCGCCGGGGATCCTGGCCAGCACCAGGTGGATGATGTTCTCGGCCAGGTCATGATCGCCCGCCGAGATGAAGATCTTCTGCCCCGTCACCTTGAACGACCCGTCGTCCTGCGGTTCGGCCCTGGTCCGCATCAGCCCCAGATCGGTGCCGCAATGCGGTTCCGTCAGGTTCATCGTGCCGGTCCAGTCGCAGGAGGCGAGCCGCGGCAGGTAGGTCCGCTTCTGCGCGTCGCTGCCATGAAACAGCAGCGCGTTGAAGGCGCCGTGGGTCAGGCCCTGGTACATGTTGAAGGCCATGTTGGCGCTGACGAAGGGTTCCATCGCCGCGGTGTGCATGATGTAGGGCAGGCCCTGGCCGCCGAATTCCTCGGGGCAGTCCATGGCGGTCCAGCCGCCCTCCTTCATCGCCGCGAAGGCCGCGTCGAACCCCTCGGGCGTGCGCACCACGCCGTTTTCAAGGCTGCAGCCCTGCCTGTCGCCGACCTCGTTGAGCGGCAGCAGGACCTCGGTCGCGACCTTGCCGGCCTCGTCCAGCACGGCGGCGGTGAAGTCGCGGTCCAGGTCGCCATAGCCGGGAATGTCCTGGGCGCTCACCTGCAATACGTCGTGCAGCAGGAACTGCATGTCGGTCACGGGGGCGGTGTAGATCGGCATCTGGTCGGTCTCCCTTGGGGTCAGGTCGCGGCGTCGGCCGCTCAGCTCGCTCGTTTGGTGGGCTCCAGCTCGGCCAGGCGGGTTTCGGCCCAGGCCATCTGCTCTTTCAGCTCGCCGATCGCATCGTCCAGTTCGGCGCGCTTTTCCTCCATCTGCGCCAGGTGCGCCTGGGCCAGGGTCAGGCCTTCGCGCAGCTGGGTGAACTGGCTGTCGCCCATGTGGTAGAGGTCCAGCAGCTGGCGGATCTCTTCCAGGCTGAAGCCGAAGCGCTTGCCGCGCAGGATCAGCTTCAGCCGCGCCCGGTCGCGCCGGGTGAAAAGCCGCTTCTGGCCCTCGCGGATCGGGAACAGCAGTTCCTTGGCCTCGTAGAACCGCAGGGTGCGGGGGGTCACCGCGAAGGTGTCGCACATTTCGCGGATCGTCATCAGGCTTTCTTTCATCACGTCTTCGTTCATTGCATCGCCTCGGGTTGCCTTGGTGCGGCCCTGATCTGGTCGAGCAAGGCCAAGCCTACAAGCAAAGCTGACGCGAGGGTAAACGTGACGCTGCGTCGGAATCCGGCTGACGAAAGGTCAGCAAAGGTGACGCAGGGTCACACGAAATTTTCCAACGGGGAGAACCCGGGCCGTTTTCCCCCTCGAAGCGCTTTGAGCAGCCCGATCCGACGCGGGGGCGGCGATCACGGGTAGCGGATCAGCGCCCGGCCTCCGCCCGGCAGGTCGATGATCCAGCCATCCGGTCCGGCGGTGATTCCCGTGTGCCAGACCACGTGGCTGGCGGTGCGGGGCAGGTCCTGCGGCGCCGCGTGAAGCAGGCCCAGCGGCAGCGGTTGGACGACCGGCGGCGGGCCGATCCCGTGGATCGTGCCGACCACCAGGTCGGGATCGGTGCTGGCGGCCAGCTGCGCGCCGGGGGTCAGCAGGACTGCCCGGCCATCGACCGAGGGATAGATGAAATCCGACCAGGCGGGGACGGTCCAGACCGTGCCGTCGGCGGCGGTGATCGTCGTCGTAAGGGTCGCGGCATCGGCGGCCACCGTGACCGTCCCGGCGGTGCGAATGTAATCGTAGGGCGGGCGCAAGGGCGTGTCGGCCACCGCCACCCCGGCGGCCAGCGCGGCCGCGCAGGCCAGGCCGCTAACCCATGTCGGCGGCCGTGGCATCGCGCAAGTCCTTCAATTCGGCGATCGCCGCCTCGATCTGGTCCTTCTGGTCGGTCAGCACCGCCAATTGCCGGTCGGCCATCTCGATCAGCGCCTGCATCTGCGCCTCGGTGCCCTTTTCCTCGTAGATCTCCAGCCATTGCCGGATCTCTTCCAGGCTGAAGCCGTATTTTCGGCCACGCAGGATCAGCGTCATCCGCGCCACCTCGCGCGGGCCATAGAACCGTGCGCGGCCTTCGCGGTCGGGGGCCAGCAGCTCGATATATTCGTAATAGCGCAAGGTGCGCGGGGTGACGTCGAACCTTTCGCACATCTGCTTGAAGCTGAGCCGGTCGTCGGTCATCTGGCGCTCCCTTTCGCTGCGCCAACCGTAGTGCCCGGCCGGGATGCGGGCAACAGGGATCGGGCCTTGCCCTTTGCGCCCGATCCGGGCCATCACGTGGCGATGGAGGATCCGATGGCGGATAGCGAACAGGACAAGCGCGACCGGCTGGCGCGGCAATTCATCGAGGCGCTGCCCTTCGCCCGCGCGCTGGGGCTGGAACTGACCCGCATCGGCGAGGGCGAGGCCGAGATCACGCTGCCCTGGCGCGACGACCTGGTGGGCGACCCGGAGGCCGGGGTGATCCATGGCGGCGCGGTGTCGGCGCTGATGGATACCTGCGGCGGCGCCGCGGTGATGAGCCATGCGGATGTGCCCGCCGGGACCGCCACGCTGGACCTGCGGCTGGACTACATGCGCCCGGCGACACCCGGCCAGGCGCTGCGGGCGGTGGCGCATTGTTACCACGTGACCCGCAGCGTCGCCTTCATGCGGGCCGAGGCCTTCGACGACGACGCATCCCGCCCGGTGGCCGCCGCCACCGGCGCCTTCACGGTGGAGCGCTGAGATGCCCCGGTTTCTTCGGGTCGGACTCACCCCGGGGGGCGCGCCGGGCCGGCCGCTCGCCCCGGGCTGTGCGGAGCGGGGCCGATGAAGCGCCCCGAACCGGTCCAGGTGATCAAGCAGCGCCGCGACGCCGCGCTGACCTCGCTGACCGAAGGCGTGCCCTTCGTGCGCTTCATGGGCATCCGCTTCGACCGGCGCGGGGATGAGTTGACCGCGATCCTGCCCTATGACGATGCGCTGATCGGCAACCCGATGCTGCCGGCCCTGCATGGCGGGGCCACGGCGGCCTTTCTGGAAACCGCGGCGATCGTCGAACTGGCCTGGGCGATGCTGTGGGAGGATATCGAGCGCGCCGCGGGGCCGGAATTCAGCCTTGGCGATACCCGCCCGCGGCTGCCCAAGACGATCGATTTCACCGTCGATTACCTGCGCGCCGGCCTGCCCCGCGACGCCTATGCGCGGGCCCGGGTCAACCGTTCGGGCCGGCGCTATGCCAGCGTCCACGTGGAGGCCTGGCAGGACAATCGCGACCGGTTGTTCGCGCAAGGCACGGGGCATTTCCTGATGCCGGCGCGCGATGGCTGAGACCCTCACCCACCGCCGCGTCCTGACGGTCGCGGTGCCGATCGTGCTGTCGAACGCGACGGTGCCGATCCTGGGGCTCGTCGATACCGGCGTGGTCGGGCAGCTGGGCGAGGCCGCCCCGATCGGCGCGGTCGGGATCGGGGCGGCGATCCTGACCTCGTTCTACTGGGTGTTCAGTTTCCTGCGGATGGGCACGACGGGGTTCGTGGCCCAGGCGCTGGGCGCCGGCGACCGTGACGAAAGCGCGGCGATCCTGACCCGGGCGCTGCTGATCGCCGCCGCCGCCGGCGCGACGATCATCGCCTTGCAGGGGGTGCTGTTCGCGCTGGCCTTCCGGCTGTCGCCGGCCAGCGCCGAGGTCGAGGCGCTGGCCCGCGATTACCTGGCGATCCGGGTCTGGTCGGCGCCGGCTCTGATCTCGGTCTATGTCACCACGGGCTGGCTGATCGCGGCCCAGCGGACCCGGGCGGTGCTGGTGATCCAGCTGGCGATGAACGGGCTGAACATCGGGCTCGACCTGTGGTTCGTGCTGGGCCTGGGCTGGGGCGTGCAGGGCGTCGCCATCGCCACCCTGATCGCAGAATGGAGCGGCGCGGTGCTGGCGCTGTGGCTGTGCCGCGACGCCTTCGCCAGCCCGGCCTGGCGGGACCGGGCCCGGGTGCTGGACCCGGTGCGGCTGGCGCATTTCGCCCGGGTCAACCGGGACATCCTGCTGCGCTCCCTGATGCTGCTGACGATCACGGTGAGTTTCCTGTTCTTCAGCGCCGGGTTCGGCGACGTGCAGCTGGCGGCGAACCAGATCCTGCTGCAATTCCTGATGATCACAGCCTATGCGCTGGACGGTTTCGCCTTTGCCGCCGAGGCGCTGGTCGGCGGCGCCGTGGGGGCGCGGGCGCGCGGGGCGCTGCGGCGGGCGGCGCTGCTCAGCGCGATCTGGGGGCTGGGCAGCGGGGTCGTGCTGGCGCTGGTCTTTGCCCTGTTCGGCGGGCCGATCATCGAGATCATGACCACGGCGCCCGAGGTGCGCACGGCGGCGCGCGCCTTCCTGGTCTTCATGGTGCTGGCGCCGGTGCTGGGGGCGGGGGCCTGGATCCTGGACGGGATCTTCATCGGCGCCACCCGCACCGCGGACATGCGCAACATGATGGCGGTGTCGGCGATGATCTATTTCGCCGCCGCGCTGCCGCTGATGGCCGCCTTCGGCAATCACGGGCTGTGGGCGGCGCTGCTGATCGCCTTCGTCGCCCGCGGCGTGACGCTGGCCCTGCGCTACCCGGCGCTGGAGCGGCAGGCCGAGGTGGCGACCGGGACCGACCCGTCCCGGGCCTGACCCGGGACCTCACCGGCAGAGGCCCCGGGTCAAGCCCGGGGCGCGTTGCGCCCGCAGGCACCCGGACATGCGGGAGCAAGGACGCGACAACCCGGCGACCGGTCGCGGCTCAGACCAGGTCCAGCACCGCTTCGGGCGGCCGTCCGATCACCGCGCGCTCCGCCCGTTCCAGCACCGGCCGTTCCAGCAGGATCGGATGGGCCGCGATCGCGTCCAGCAGGGCGTCGTCATCGGCCTGGGCCAGGCCCAGATCCCTGAACATCGCCTCGCCGGTGCGCAGCATCGCGATGACCGGCAGGCCCAGCTTGTCGCGCAGGATCTCGAGCTCGTCCTTGAGCGGCGGCTGTTTCAGATAGAGCCGCACCGCCGGATCATGCCCGGCCTGCTGCAGCAGCGCCAGCGCGGCGCGCGATTTCGAACAGCGCGGATTGTGCCACAGGATCATGAATAGCTGTCCTTCTCGATGCCCACGGCCTGGCTGACATGGCCGAAACCGTCCTGGCGCACCAGCGCGTCCAGGCCCTTCACGATCTCGGCCACCAGGGTCAGGCCGCCATAGACCAGCCCGGAATAAAGCTGCACCGCGCTCGCCCCGGCCTTGATCTTGGCATAGGCCTGCTCTGCCGTGGCGATGCCGCCGACCCCGATCAGCGGCGTGTCGGTCAGCGTCGCGAGCCGGCCCAGAACGCGGGTGGAGCGGTCGAACAGCGGCTGGCCCGACAGCCCGCCGGCCTCGTCCTTGTGGCGGCTCTTGAGCCCGGTCCGGTCCAGCGTCGTGTTGGTGGCGACGATCGCGTGAAGACCGGGCAGGTCATTGGCCAGATCGGCCAGGTCGCGCAATTCCTGCGTGCCCAGGTCCGGCGCGATCTTGAGGAAGATGCGCGTCGGGCGACCGATGTCGTCATTGGCCGCGATCACGCCGTCAAGCAGGCCCCGCAGCGCCGCCTTGCCCTGCAGGTCGCGCAGCTTTTCGGTATTCGGGCTGCTGACATTCACGGTGACGAAATCCACATGTGGCCCGCAGCGGCGCAGCACCTGCGCGTAATCCCCGGCCCGGTCGGCGCTGTCCTTGTTCGCGCCCAGGTTCAGCCCCACGGGGATCAGGCTCTTGCGGTCCTTCAGGCGCGCCGCGATCGCCTCCATCCCGTCGTTGTTGAAGCCGAAGCGGTTGATCACGCCCCGGTCCTCGGTCAGCCGGAACAGGCGCGGCCTGGGGTTGCCCTGTTGCGGGCGCGGGGTCGCCGCGCCAACCTCGATGAAGCCGAAGCCCGCCGATTGCAGCGGGTCGACCGCCTCGGCGTTCTTGTCGAACCCGGCCGCGAGGCCCACCGGATTGGGCAGCACCATGTCGCACAGCCGGGTTTCCAGCCGGTCCGACCGAAGCGCACCGGGCAGCGGCACGGCCGGCGTATGCAGCGCCCGCAGCGCCACGCCATGGGCCGTTTCGGGGTCCAGCGCCCGCAGCGCCTTCAGCCCCAGCGCCTCGAAGGTCTTGCGCGCGCCGCCCGGCGGTGCCCGGTCGGCAACCTCGGTGCGCGGCGGGCCCGGCCAGTCGACCACGGCGCGCCCGTCGATCATCGGGATGTCGCGCGCCCATCGCATCTCGTCGCGCCGCAACGGCCGGAAGATGTGCGGAAACAGCGCGCCGCCCCGCGACACTTCCCATTTCAGGTCGTCGCCGAACCGGTCCAGCCCGAAGGCCGCGAGGATCAGCCCGTCCTGCCCGGCGAAATGCTTGTCCAGCGTCTCTTGCACCTGGCCGCGGGTCGACATGTGGATATAGCCGTCCTGCAGGTCGATGGGCGCGCCCTGCCAGGGGTCCGCGGCGGTCCATTCGTCCCATTGGTCGCGGGTGATGATCTTGTAGATGTCCATGGGCCGGGTTTCGCGACTGACCGGCCAAAGGTCAAGGTGCCGGCGGGACGCATCCGCAAGCGGCGCCCCGGGCGGCCTGTCGTGGTTCCGTCACACGGGTGCGATAGGCGCGATGCGGCAGGAGAGCTTTGACTCTCCTCGGGCCTTGGCACAAGCTGATTCCGCAACCGTCCAATTGGGGGTAGAAACCGATGACGATCCGCCTGCTGTCCACAACCGCCGCCCTGGCCCTGATGGGGTCGATGGCCGCGGCCGACTACACGCTGCACATCGTGCATATCAACGACCTGCACAGCCGGATCGAACCGATCAGCCGGTTCGATTCGACCTGTTCGGCCGACGACAACGCCGCCGGCGAATGTTTCGGCGGCTATGCCCGTGTCGCCACCAAGATCGCCGAATTGCGCGACGAACTGGCGGGCGAGAACATGATCGTGCTGGATGCCGGCGACCAGTATCAGGGCTCGCTCATGTACACGACCTACAAGGGCGATGTCGAAATCGAGTTGATGGAGCGGATCGGCTTCGACGCGATGGCCGTGGGCAACCATGAATTCGACGACGGCCCCGAAGGGCTGGTCAAGCTGCTGGACGGGGTGTCGTTCCCGGTGATTTCGGGCAACCTGGATGTCAGCCGGTCGAACCTGCTGGGCGGCAAGCTGGACAACCACACGGTGCTCGAGGTCGGCGGCCAGCGGATCGGCGTGATCTCGGCGCTGGCGACCGATACGGTCGAAACCTCCAGCCCCGGTCCCAACGTGATCTTCCAGGACGAGATCGACAGCCTGGCGGCCGATGTCGCCGCACTCGAGGCCGAGGGCGTCGACATCATCATCGCGCTGACCCATGTCGGCCTGCCCCGTGACCGCGAGATCGCCGAGGCGGTCGAGGGGATCGACGTGATCGTCGGCGGCCATTCGCACACCCTGATGTCGAATACCGAAGAGGGCGCGCTGCCCTATCCGACCATGGTCGGGGACGTTCCGGTGGTGCAGGCCTATGCCTATTCGAAATATGTCGGCCACCTGACCGTGACCTTCGACGATGACGGCACTGTCACCGACGCCACCGGTGACACGATCCTGCTGGATGCCAGCGTCGCCGAGGACCCCGAGATCGTCGCCCGGGTCGCCGAACTGGCCGGCCCGATCGCCGAAGCGATGGACGTCGTCGTGGCCGAGGCCGGCGACGCGATCGACGGCAGCCGCGAAACCTGCCGCGCGGTGGAATGCCCGATGGGCAACCTGGTGGCCGATGCGATGCTGGATCGGGTCGCCGACCAGGGCGTGGTCTTCGCGATCCAGAACGGCGGCGGTCTGCGGGCCTCGATCGCGCCGGGCGAGGTGAAGATGGGCGATGTGGTCACCGTTCTGCCGTTCCAGAACACGCTGTCCACCTTCGAGGTGACCGGTGCGGTGATCCTGGAGGCGCTGGAGAACGGCGTGAGCCAGGTCGCCGACGGCGCCGGCCGGTTCCCGCAGGTGGCGGGCATGACCTTCACCGCCGACCTGACCGCCGAACCGGGCAGCCGGATTTCGGACGTGATGATCGGCGGCGAACCGCTGGACCCCGAGGCCAGCTACCTGGGCGTCAGCAACAATTACGTGCGCAATGGCGGCGACGGCTACGGGATGTTCGTCGATGCGGCCAATGTCTATGATTACGGCCCCGACCTGGCCGATGTGACGGCCGAATTCATGGCCGAGAATTCGCCCTACACGCCCTATACCGACGGGCGGATCACCGTCATCACCGAGTGATGCGGGGCGAGGCGACCGACAGAGGGGGGCCCCGGCAGCGATGCCGGGGCCTTTTCGCCTGGGTCGATGCGCCGATTGTCGCGACCGCCGGGCCGTGTGTGGCGGCGGCGCGCGGCGCCGGGGTGTCTCTTGCGGGTCGGCATGGCCCGCCGGGGCGGGCCGCGGGGGCGTGACCCCCCGGGAGGATGCGCATCTTCCGTCCCTTGGCCCTGACGGGGGCTGTCTGCGGGACCGGCAGCCGCGAA
>HLSNC_1000408_pt1 | contig 35914 bp, 39 predicted proteins | sample HotLakmetagenome_2_FD_14041 | JGI IMG/M metagenome (IMG submission 14041)
GGGTGAATTCGGCGCAGCCGAAGAGGGGGCAGCGCCCCCTCACCCGCCGCGAAGCGGCACAAACGGAACCTGCAAAGCAGACAATCAGGTCACGTCAGCGCGATGCCCACGACGACCAGCATCAGCCCGATGACCGAGATGAAAAGCGCGGCCATGTTCCAGACCACCCCGCGCTGCAGGCGGGAGCGCAAGGTCGCCTCGTCCAGACCGGCGCGGCGCTGGCGCAGCACATAGACGATGCAGGCCACCAGGCCGGCGACCCCGGCCAGGGTCACGCCGGCCCCGGCCCAGATGACGATGTCGAAAACGCCCAAGTCCAGCCCCCTGCCCGTTTGCCCGCGCCGCCCCTCGCCCAGCCCCTTTGGGACGTGTGCAGGGGGCTGCCGCCCCCTCTGGCCTGCGGCCATTCACCCCCGCGCGTATTTTCGGCAAGATGAAGGGCGGCGTCTGGGCGTGGTATAGCCGCATGCGCCGGCACTGCGCAATCCCCGGCACGGCCGCCCTTGCCTGTGCGCGGACGAGCCGCTAGGACGGGCCGGCAACCCCAAGTCCAGCGAGATCACGATGAGCAGCCCCGACGCCACCTATTCCGTCACCGCCGACGAACTGCGCCAGTTCATCGAGCGTTATGAACAGCTTGAAGCGGAAAAGAAGGACATCGCCGACCAGCAAAAGGAAATCATGGCCGAGGCGAAGGGCCGCGGCTACGACACCCGCGCGCTGCGCAAGATCGTCGCCATCCGCAAGCGTGAGCCCGACGATCTTGCCGAGGAAGAAGCGGTTCTGGAGGTCTACAAGGCCGCGCTGGGAATGGCGTGATCGCGCCCGGTCGCGGGGGGCCGTTTCCGCGCCATCACGGTTCGAGAAAGCGCACCCCCGGCATCTGCGCGATCAGATCGACATCCTGGGCGTAAAGCTCGCTGAGGATATCGGCGTGATCGTCCTGCCAGCCGGGCAGCGCAGCCTCGACCTCGACCTGGTCGGGTCGGGCGAACTTGTCCAGAAACGCGCTGAGCACCTTGCGCCGTTGCAGGTCGGTCATCGGCGGGCGTTCGGCCAGCCAGGCTTCCATCAGCCGCACCCCCTCGTCGGTGACGAAGTCGCGATACCAGTCGAACACCCCCTTGAGCACCAGATCGTCGGGATGCCCCGCCACCGTACGCAGGATTTCGGGCCACAGAAGCGGCGTGTCCTCGTCGCACCAGACGGTCAGCGGGCAATCGGGCGCGGCCTCATGGAGGCGCGACAGCGTCTCTGACCAGCGCAGCGACAACGGGTCGTTGACCCCCAGAACCTGCTCGACCCCGCCGGGGCCGACGTGTTCGACCAGTGCCGGCAGAAACGTCGCGGGATTGCGGATGGCGATGAAGAATTCGACCTCGGCGGCCGGGAACAGGCGGCGCATGTTCGCCACCTTGGTGCCGGCATCGGGATAGATCCTGCCCTTGCCGATCGCCCAGCGATGATTGCTCAGAAAGCAGTCGGAGGAGAACACGACCCGGTCGACCGTGTCTTCCGTGATCAGGCTGTCCAGCAACGCCTCCTGGGTCTCGGCATCGGTCGCGGTGTCGCGCATCTCATGGGCCGTGCGGCGCAGCATGGTGCGGTAGCGGCTGGTGCCGGGAACGCTGATCCCGTGGCGACCCAGCACGGCGCGATTGCGCATCAGGCAGCGGATCAGCCGGTCTTCATCGGTCAGATGGGCCCCGAGGTGAATGGCGATGTCCATGGGTCGGAAAGCTTCCTTGCACCGGTTCGGGAACCGTCCTGTCCTGTCTTGGCAGGATGGACCGAGTCTGACCGATTTGCCGCCCCGGCGCAAGGCCGCGCGCCCGGCGCGCTTCGCGCTTGAGCCGCCCCGGCAAACCCGCTATCAGGGGCGCGCGCCGGTTTAGCTCAGCTGGTAGAGCAGCGGTTTTGTAAACCGAAGGTCGGGGGTTCGAGCCCCTCAACCGGCACCACCGCCCCCCTGCAAGTCGCGATTGCCCAGATCCGTGTCGGGGGGCCGGTGTCCGGCAGCGTCCGCGCCGCGGTCTGGCCAGCCTGCGCGCGCGCCTGAACAGGGGCGCGCAGGCAGGCCAGCCTTTCGGCAAGATGGCCTCAGTCCAGTCGGAGGGAGCCATGTCAGGGAAACGGATCGCGACCATCGTCGTCGGTGCCGCGCTGTTCGCCAGCGGCTGTGCGAACAGCGTTCTCAACGACCCCGAGGAGATGGCCCGCCGCCGCGCCCTTGCCGGGCGCGGTCAGCTTTGCGGGCGCACCAGCCAGGCAACCCAGCGCGTGAACAGCGGCGCCGTCGGCAGGATGATGAAGATCCGAACCAGGTGAAACGCCGTCACCAGCGCGATGTCGGCTTGCAGCATCTTGGCGGTCAGGGCCATCTCGGTCACGCTGCCCGGCGCGAAGGCCAGGACCATCGTGCTCCAGGCTGATCCGGTCGCCGCCGCCATTGCGAGGGCCATGGCCACGCACAAGACGATCATCAGAAGGGTCGAGGCCACCGCCGCGGCCACGAACCCGCCGGCGCGGCGAAAGAGGTCGCGATCCATCGCCGCACCCAGCCAGACCCCCAACAACACCTGCGCCCCCGCCAGCATCCAGTAGGGCACGGCCGTCACCGGCAGACCGGCCGCCGAGGCCGCCGCCGAGGCCGCCAGCGGCCCCAGGAAAAACGGGTTGGACAACCGCACGGCCTTGGTCAGGAAGGCGCCCGCCACCGCCAGGACAAGCAGCAGCGCTGCGCCCGGCGCGGTCCAGTGCATGGCGCGCAGCGCGCTGTCGGCGCCGTGTATCCCGCCGTTGAAGGCCAGCACCGCCGGCGGGATCAAGAGGACCAGCGTCATGATACGCAGCGTCTGCGTGAAGATCACGGGCCCCGGCGCGACCCCGTAGCGCCGTGCCAGATTGGCCGATTCGACCGGACCCATCGGGATCGAGGCAAGGCTTGCGGTGATCGCGTCGACGGCGGCCATCCGTGTCAGTGCCCATGCCACGACGAACCCGGCCGCCAGCGTGGCAAGCGCGGCCAGAACCATCGGCCCGACCATTTGCGCAAGGCTTTCCAGCGCCGCCGGGGTAAAGGCCATTCCGACCGACCCCGCAATCACGATCTGACCCACCGGTCGGGTCACGGCCGGAACCCGGACCGCGACGCCCGAAAGGCTGAGCACGGTCGAAAAGACCAATGCGCCGATCATCCACGGCAGCGGCAGGTTGATCAGGCTGCCGATCCAGCCGCATCCCACCGCCCCTGCATAGATCAGCGCCGGTCGTGTCAGCCGGCCCGCCGGCAATCGCATCGCGCGCCCCCTTGGTTTGCGCGGCCATCATACGCGTCTGGGCCGCGAGCACCAGCCAAAGCTACACTTGTGAATGGATTCCTGCCGGGCGCTTTGCGCCGCAAGATTGCGGCCTCAGGCCCCGCGCAACGCCGGCAGGCCGACGCCGACGGCCTCGAACCCGCCATCCACCGCAATCACCTGGCCGGTGACGTAGCTTGCGCGTTGCGAGCATAGGAACACGATCGCCTCGGCGATCTCGCGCTCGGACCCGTAGCGGTTGAGCGGGATCGCGTCATGATAGGCGGCACGGATGGCGGGGGAATGCACGGCCAGCGCCAGCTTGGTATCGACCGGGCCGGGCGCGACGCAATTGGCGCGAATGCCCCATTCGCCCAGTTCGGCGGCCTGCTGGCGGGTCAGATGGATCACCGCCGCTTTCGAGGTGCCATAGGCCACGCGTAGCGTGCTGGCGCGCAACCCGGAAATCGAGGCGATGTTGACAATGGCGCCGCGGGTCTTTTTCAGATGCGGCAGCGCTGCCTGGCTGGCCAGAAAGACACCGTCCAGATTGGTGCCCATCACCGTTCGCCAGGTGACGAAATCGGTCTCGTCGAGCGGGCGGAAATCGGCCACGCCGGCATTGTTGACCAAGGCATCGACGCGGCCGCAGCGGCGCACAACATCCGCGGTCATGTCATCGACCTGATCGGGGTCGGACACATCGCAGACCACCGGCAAGACATGCGCCAGCCCCTCGGCCGCGGTTTTCAGGGCTTCGGCGTCGCGGTCGATCATCGCGACCTGCCAGCCCTCGTCCAGCATCAGCTGCGTCGTTGCCAGCCCGATGCCGCGCGCGGCGCCGGTGACGATGGCGGTTTTCATGTCCATGACTGACCCTTTCCGTTGATCACCGCAGCCACTGCAACAGGATCAGCGACATCTGCGGGATTGCCGCGACCACGGCGATTCCCACCAGGCTGGCCAGCAGGAACGGCATGGTGCCGCGCGCGACGCGTTCGATGCTCAGCCGGGTGACATTGGCCGCGACATAAAGGTTGATCCCCACCGGTGGCGTGATCAGGCCGATCGCAAGGTTGATCATCACCACGACACCGAACCAGACCGGATCCCAGCCGATTTCCCGCGAGACCGGCAGAAAGATCGGCAGCGCGATGAACATGACCGTCACCGGGTCCATGAACATGCCCGCGACCAGCAGGATCACCATGATCACCAGCAAGATGATCCAGTCATTGTCACTGAGCCCCAGAAGCGCGCTGGAATAGCTGCCGACGAGATCGTCGATGGTGACGACCCAGCCGAACAGGCTGGCATAGGCGACGATCAGCATCACCACCGCCGACGAGGCCGCTGCGGCGCCAAGCGCATCGTAAAGCCGTTGGAACGTCAGGGTGCGATAGGCGAAGGCCCCGACCGCAAGCGCATAGACCGTGGCCACGATCGCCGCCTCGGTCGGGGTGAAGACACCGGAATAGATACCGCCCAGGATGACCACGGGCGTCATCAGGCCCCAGAAACTGTCGCGGAAGGATTGCCACAGGGCCGTGCGCCGGGAACTGCCGCCATAGGGGTCGGGGCTCAGCGATTGCAGGCCGGGGCTGCCGCCCGCGACGCCATGGCGGCGCGCGAAGGGCAGCACGGCCAGCATGGTCAGGGCCATGAAGATGCCGGGAATGATGGCGGCAATGAACAGCTGCGAAATCGATGTTTCGGCAATGACACCATAGATCACGAGCCCGATCGACGGCGGGATGACGATGGAAAAGGCCGCCCCCGTCACCACCAGACCGGCGGCGAAAGCGCGGTCATAGCCGTCGTCCTCCATCCCCTTGATGATCATCGGGCCGATGGCCGCAACCGATGCCGGGCCCGAGCCGCTGACAGCGCCCCAGAACAGGCACACCACCGTGCCGACCATCCCCATACCGCCGGGCAACCCGCCGACCGCCACGCGAAAGAACCGGATCATGCGCTCGGCAATGCCAAGGCTGCCCATCAGCGTGCCCGCCAGAATGAAGAACGGAATCGCCAGCAGCGAGAACTTGGTGATGCCGGTCGCGATCAGATCGCCGGCCAGATCGAGGCCGAATCCGATCGTCCACATCGCGTAAATCGCCGACAAGCCCAGCGCAAAGGCCACCGGCATCCGCAGCGCCATGAGCAGAAAGAAGACGATGATCATCTGCGTTCCGGCCGAGTCGATCCCGATCGCCTCAAACATGGCCGATCTCCGTTCCCCTGCCGGTGCGCATCACCGTCCAGGCGTGTTGCAGATACCGGATACAGACCAGCGCGAATCCGAAGGGCAGCGCGGCCTGATAGTACCAGGCGGGAATGCCCAGCGCATAGGATCGCATGCCCACGCGCTTGATGTTCATCATCGCCTCCCAGGAAAACCAGGCAGACAAACCCAGCAGGATCACCGAAAGCGCGACGGAAAGCAGAAGGACCGGCAGCCACAGCACCCGCGGCATCAGGTCATGCACCACGGTCACGGCCAGATGCTCGCCGCGCCGTGCGGCCAGCGCCGCGCCGAAGACCGTCAGCAGCAAAAAGCCGTTGACCAGCAATTCCTCGCTGGCCGCAAACGAATAGCGGGTTCCATACCGGACCACGACATTGGCAAAGCCAAGCGCCGTCATCCCCAGGAACAGGGCGGCGCAAATGATCTTTTCGAAATCACGCAGCAGCAGGCGCATCATCCGCTTGGCCCTCGACGCAAAAGGCCCCGCGGCCCCGGTCGGGGGCCGCGGGACACCGTGTCACGGTTCAGTTGGTTGCGGCGATCGCATCCTGGAAGGCATTGACGATCTCGGGGCCGACGCGCTCGGCCCATTCGTCAAAGGCCGGCTGCGTCGCTTCGCGGAAGGCGGCAAGCTCTTCGTCGGTGGGCTCATAGACTTCCATGCCCTGCTCGCGCAGGTATTCGACCCCCTCGGCGGTGCCCTCGCGGGTGATCTCGCGCTGATAGGCCATGGCCTCCTGGGCGGCGTCGCGGATCAGTTCCTGCGTCTCGGCGTCATAGCCATCCCATTTCGCCTGCGAGATGCCGATGAAGATCGGATCATACGAATAGTGCCAGGTGGTCAGGTATTTTTGCACCTCGTACACCTGCTGCGGGATGATCACCGCGCCGATCGGGTTTTCCTGCCCGTCAACCACGCCCTGCTGAAGCGCCGACATCGTCTCGCCCCACTGCATCTGCTGCGGGTTCGCGCCAAGGGCATTCATCACGTCGATATACATCGGCCCGGCGACGCGCATGTTCAGCCCTTCCAGGTCTTCGGGCGAACGGATCGGGCGGGTGTTGTTGGTGACTTCACGAAAGCCGTTCTCACCCCAGGCCAGGACGACAATGCCGCGTTCGGCCAGAATGTCCGACAGCATCTGTCCGGGTTCGCCCTGCGTGGTGGCATCGACCTGTTCGTAATTGGAATAGAGGTAGGGCAGCGAAAAGACCGCCATCTCAGGGACCAGCGGCGTGACGTTGATGGCCGAAGTCACCACCAGATCCAGCGCCCCGCGCCCGACCATCTCGGCCTGGCGCATCTGGTCGCCACCCGACAGCTGCGCATTGGGGAAAACGCGCACGGTCAGTTCGCCATCGGTGCGTTCGTCCAGCAGTTCGGCAAAGCGTTCGGCGCCCTGGTGCCAGGTCGTGGTGTCGCCGGTATTGTGCGACAGGCGCAGGGTTTCGGCCGTTGCCGCACCAAGGCTCAATGCCGTGGCAAGGCCCGCCGCCAGTGCGGTGCCGGTCATGCGTGTGAATGTCATTCCTTCCTCCCTTTGAAAAATCGCGAATGGCCTGCGTGGCCCTTGCCTGATTTTTCCAAATAGTGGACCGTGGTTTTTCAAAATTGCAAGAAAAACTTGCAACCTGCGCGAAATAAAATCAAAATAAACTGGAAACGGGGTGAAAACAGCGAAACATGGCCGATGCGACGGTTCACATTATGAAACTTGAAGGGTCGGATTCGGCGATTGGTGGCGCGCAAAGCGTCGATCGGGCGCTTGCGCTGCTGTCGCTGATCGGGCGTCATCCCGCCGAAGGCATGCCGCTTTCCGTCATCGTCGGCCAGACCGGGCTGAACAAGGCGACGGTGCGGCGCCTGCTGCTGGCGCTGATGCGGGCGGGGCTGGTCGAACAGGGCGCGCAGAGCCGCGCCTATCACCTGGGCGAAGAGGCGTATCTGCTGGGATTGCTGGCGCAGGGTCGCCACGGGCTGCTGTCGCAGGCCATCGATTCGTTGCAGCGTCTGGCGCGCGAGACCGGGGATGCCGCCTTCGTCTCGGTGCGCCGCGGGCTTTATGCCGTCTGCCTGCACCGCGAAGACGGCGCACATCCGATTCGCACCTATGCCCTGATGCCCGGCGCGCACCATCCGCTGGGCGTGGGCGCGGGTTCGCTGGCGATGCTGGCGGCCCTGCCCGAGGACGAGGTCGAGGCAGTGCTGGAAGCCAATCGCGCCGAACTTGAAACCAGCTATCCGCGCCTGAAACCGGACACGTTGCGCGCACAGGTGGCAAAGACCCGCGACACGGGCATCGCGCTCAACCCCGGCCTGATTTTTGAGGATTCCTGGGGCCTGGGCGTCGCGCTGCGCGGGCCGGGCGGCCAACTGGTCGGCGCGCTGTCGCTGGCCGCCGTGGAAAGCCGGATGAAGGCGCCGCGCCGCGAAGACCTGGCGCGCAAGCTGCGGGCCGAGGCCCGCGTGATCGAAACACGCCTGGCCAAGGGGGTTGCCCCGGACAGGCCGAAAGAAGGAACCGCACCATGACAGGCGCACAGATCGTCGGCTGGGGCCACACGGCCTTTGGCAAATCCGAGCATCCCGACACCGAAAGCCTGATGGCCGATGCGGTGTCGCAGGCGCTGGCGCATACCGGGATCGGCGCCGAAGATGTCGACGGCATTTTCGTGGGCGTCTTCAACAACGGCTTTTCCAAACAGGATTTTCAGGCGGCGCTGGTCGCCATGGGCGATGAGCGCCTGGCCCATACGCCGGCCACGCGGTATGAAAACGCCTGCGCCACCGGGTCGGCCGCGCTGCATGGCGCGATGGACTTCATCGAGGCCGGGCGCGGGCGCATCGCCCTTGTCGTCGGCGCCGAGAAGATGACCGCCACACCCACGGCCGAGGTCGGCGACATCCTCCTGGGTGCGAGCTATCGCGCCGAGGAAGCCGAGGTCGAGGGCGGGTTCGCCGGTCTGTTCGGCCAGATCGCGCAAAGCTATTTTCAGCGATACGGCGATCGGTCCGAGGAACTGGCCATGATCGCCGCCAAGAACCACGCCAACGGCATGGCCAACCCCTATGCGCATATGCGCAAGGATTTCGGGCTGGCGTTCTGCAATACCGTGTCCGACAAGAACCCGCGCGTGGCCGGCCCCCTGCGGCGCACGGATTGTTCGCTGGTCTCGGACGGTGCCGCCGTTCTGGTGCTGGCCGATGCCGAGACCGCGGCCGGCATGGCGCGGGCCATCGGTTTTCGGGCGCGAGCGCAGGCCAATGACATCATGGCGATGTCGCGGCGCGACGTGCTGGAATTTCGTGGCGCCCGCATGGCCTGGGCCAAGACGCTGTCCGACGCCGGGGTCACGCTGGACGATCTGAGTCTTGTCGAAACCCATGACTGTTTCACCATCGCCGAGATGCTGGAATACGAGGCGATGGGGCTGGCCGAGCCCGGTCAGGGCCACCGGGTCATCCGCGACGGCATCACCCGAAAGGACGGGCGACTGCCGGTCAACCCCTCGGGCGGGCTCAAGTCCAAGGGGCACCCGATCGGGGCCACGGGCGTGTCGATGCATGTCATGGCCGCGATGCAACTGACCGAACGGGCCGAGGGCATGCAGATCCCCGGCGCACGGCTGGCGGGTGTGTTCAACATGGGCGGCGCGGCGGTGACCAACTATGCCTCGATCCTGGAACGCGTGAAATGAGGCAGGATCTGTCGCAAGGCGTCACGCCCTTTTCGACCCGCGTGATGAACCTGTCGCACTTTCTGACCGAAAGCGCGCGGCGGCTGGGTGATGACATCGCATTCGTCCGCGGCGACGCACGCTGGAGCTGGGCCGAAATGGACGCCCGTGCCGCGGCCTTTGCGCAGGCGCTGGTGCAGGACTACGGGATCGCCAAGGGCGACCGGGTGCTGGTGCAATCGGCCAATTGCAACCAGATGTTCGAGGCGATGTTCGCCTGCTGGCGCGTGGGCGCGGTGTGGGTGCCCGCGAATTTCCGCCTGTCGCCCGAGGATCTGGCCTGGCTGGCGGACTCCTCGGGCGCGCGCCTGCTGCTGTGCGGCGCACAGTTTCCCGATCACGCCCGCGCCTGCGCGGCGCATGTCGATGCAACCATCGCCCTTGGCGACGTGTATGAGACGCTCATCGCCCGCCACGACGGGGCGCGCCCCGATCCGGTCGTCGTGCAGCGCGACGACCCGGCCTGGTTCTTCTTTACCTCGGGCACGACCGGCCGGCCCAAGGCGGCGGTGCTGACGCATGGCCAGCTGGCCTTTGTCGTCACCAACCACCTGTGCGACCTGATGCCCGGCACCGGGCCCGAGGATGCCTCGCTGGTGGTGGCGCCGCTGTCGCACGGGGCGGGCATCCACCAGCTTGCGCAGGTCGCCCACGGGGTCAAGACGATCCTTCCCGCGGGCGAGAAATTCGACCCGGCGGAAATCTGGGAACTGGTCGCGCGCTGGCGCGTCAGCAACATGTTCACCGTGCCCACCATCGTCAAGCTGCTGGTCGAACACCCGGCCGTCGATCAGCATGACCATTCCAGCCTGCGCCATGTCATTTACGCGGGCGCGCCAATGTATCGCGCCGACCAGCGGCTGGCGCTGGAAAAGCTGGGCCCGGTTCTGGTGCAGTATTTCGGGCTGGGCGAGGTTACGGGAAACATCACCGTCCTGCCCCCGGTCCATCACCACCTTGACGACGAGCGCATGCGCATCGGCACCTGCGGGTTCGCGCGCACGGGGATGCAGGTGCAGATTCAGAACGACCGGGGCGAAGAGGTCGATTTCGGCGAAACCGGAGAGATCGCGGTGATCGGCCCGGCCGTCTTTGCGGGCTATTACAACAACCCCGAGGCCAATGCCAAAAGCTTTCGCAACGGCTGGTTCCTGACCGGCGATCTGGGGCACATGGATGCGCAGGGCTTCGTCTATCTGACCGGCCGGGCGTCGGACATGTATATCTCGGGCGGATCGAACATCTATCCGCGCGAGATCGAGGAAAAGCTCTTGCTCCATCCCGACCTGTCCGAGGTTGCGGTGCTGGGCGTGCCCGACCCGGTCTGGGGCGAGGTCGGCATGGCCGTCTGCGTCGCACGCGATGGCGCCCGCCCCGACGGCAAGGCCGTGCTGGACTGGCTTGCCCCGCAGATCGCCGGATACAAGCGCCCGCGCCATATCGTTTTCTGGGACGCGCTGCCAAAGTCGGCCTATGGCAAGATCACCAAGAAAATGATCCGTGACGAGCTGGAAGCCCGCGGCGAGCTGCCGGAACAGCGGGCATGACCACGGGCTTGCGCCACATACGCCACCCCGGCGCACCGGCCGACCGGCGTATCCGCGCCCTGCCCTGCCAGGCGGTTGAGCTGCGCCTGGACCTGCGCGCGGGCCAGAGCCTGTCAGACGCGGTGCCCGCGGCGTTTGCCCGCCTTGGGTTCACCGCCGGCTACCTGCGACTCGATGGCGCCGAGTTCGCGCCCTTGCATTTCGTCACCCCGGCCCCGGCGCCGGGCGATGGCCACGCGGCGTGGTACAGCGCCACGCACCGGATCGTGGCCGGTGCGCGGGTACGGCACGCCGGGGCGCATCTGGGCCGACGCGACGGCCAGCCGTTCCTGCATTGCCACGGGATGTGGCACGCGGCGGACGGGGCGTCCGAGTCCGGCGCGGATACCGGGCACATGCTGTGCGGCGACAGCGTCCTGGCGCGCGATTGCACGCTCACGGGCTGGGGCATCAGGGGCGCAGAGATGACCGCGCGCCACGACCCCGAGACCGATTTCACCCTGTTCCGGCCCGAGCCGACGGCCCAAGGCGCGCAGGGCGATGCGTTCCTGATCACCCTGCGCCCCAATCAGGACATCGGCGCGGCCTTGTCGGACTTCGCGCGCGCCCAGTCTCTCCGCGCGGCCCGGATCGAGGGGATCGGCAGCCTGATCGGCATCGCCTTTGACGATGGCCGGTCGATTGACAGCTATGCGACCGAGATCCTGATCGTGAACGGCCAGTTGCAGGGCGAAGCTCTGTCGCTCGAGGTGGGGGGCACAGGGTTCGACGGGCGCAGCCAATCAGGGCGGCTGGCACCAGGCGCCAATGCCATCTGCGTCACCGCCGAGGTCTTGCTGTTGCCCCAGCGATAGCACGCGCCGGCATCGCCCGCCCCTTTCGGCCCCATCGCGCCGCTGCCGTCTGGACATTTTCACAACCGGCGTAGACCATGGGCGGCCAAAGGTATCGTGACAATCGTTGCGCGCGTTTGCACGGGGCCTTGACCCGCCAGCGACAGATCGGCACGAACTGCGGTTCGATCCGGTTCACGGCAGGGTGTCACGAACCCGCGATTTGCGGATTTTTGCCGATATCACGGTGGTTTGTTTGCATGCCCCGTGCCGCCTATCTAGATTGCCGCTGCAACCACGAAATGAGGCCATGAAGGTTCCGACATCACACGACCGCGACGGGGCATCCGACCGCAGCACACCCGCCCGACGGACCACCCGGCGCTGGTCTGTGCGGCGCTGGGCGCTGACACTGGGGGTGATCGTCGCCATCGTTGCCGGGGCCGGCGCGCTGGCGTATCGTGCCCTGCCCGACCTCGTGCCCGATCAGCGTTTGCGCGCCGCCCTGTCCGACCATGTCGCGACCTGGACCGGAAGCGAGGCCCGGCTGCGCCATTTCGGCGACATTTCGCTGGACCGCGGATTGCGCGTGGCGCTGGACGATGTGGTGCTCGCAGGCTCTGCCGGCGGGGTGACTTGGCGGATCGAGGTGGCGGCGCTCAGGGCGTCGATCCGGGCCATGCCCCTGCTGCGCGGCAAGATCGAGGTCGGGCAACTGGTGCTTGACCGGCCCCGCATCCGCATCCACGACGGCGAGATATCGCTGCCCGACACGCCAATCACCAGTGATGCCGACGGTGACGCCCCCGACACCCCCATGCCGGTGGGTGAGTTGATCCTGACTGACGCCACGATCGCCAGTTCGGGCATGGAAGCCTTGCGCGGCATCGATCTGCGGCTGGCGGCAGCCGAGGAAACGGCCGGCGTTCTGCTGTCGGGCGGACTCCCGGTGGGCGAGCGGCGGATCGGACTGGAAGCGTGGCTCGAAAACCCGCTTTCGGCTTTCTCGGCCGAGGGCAGCCAGGCACGGCTGGCGCTTCAGAACCTTCCCGCCCAGCAGCCCGCAACCGTGCCATCGCCGCCGCCGCAAGCTGCCACGGTTGCCCTGGACCAGGGTCGCGCCGCGCGTGCGCTGCTTTGGGTGACCGATATGCTGGGCCTGTCGCCGGCCGGGTCGCTTGCTCTTGAAGGGCAGTTTGCGCTGACACCGCGCGCGCTGCGCATCGCCGATGCGTCCATGTCGGTGAAAAGCCTGCTGTTCGAGGGCGATCTTGACGTGGTCTTGCCGGGAACCGCACCACCGGGCCAGCAACTCAACCGCGTCCTTGACGGCGCGGGCCGCGCCTGGGAAGAGGTCGCCGAGGCGTTTGCCGCAGGCACCTGGCGGGCGGCGCCGCTCACGCTGGACTGGCTTGCCCCGGTCGACATCACCCTGGATGCGGGTATGCGCGAGGCCGGCATCGCCGGGCCCGACCTTGAGGCCCGGCGCCTTCGGCTGGAGACCCGCGACGCGAACCTGAATCTCAGCGTTCGGACCAGTGGGGACATCGGCGAGATGGCCGCCGAGGCCATGCTGACGCCCGACACCGACACCGGCGGAATCCGCGTCGATTCGAACGGCCGGCTTGACAGGGTCGATCTGGAAACCCTGGGGGAATTCATCCAGGCCCAGGCCCAGGCCCCGCCGCCCCTGGTCAGCCCGATGGAGCTGCCGAACGGTCGGCTGGACGGGCGCTACGACCTTGCGGCACGGGGCGAGACCTTGGGTGCGCTGCTGAGTTCCCTGGACGGATCGATCGAGGCCGAAGCCCGCGACGGCAGCATCGCGGGCGCCGATCTGATCCTGACGCTCGAGGCGGTGGCCGAGGGGCGCCGCTTCATGACGGAACGCGATGGCCCGCTGATCCCCGCCGCCGGCCGCACCTATTTCGATACGGTCGAGGGCCGGGTCGATTTCGTGCCCGGTCGCGCCGAACTGCGCCGGGCCAGCATCCGCGGCGGACGGTATGCCATCGAATTGAACGGCGAAGCCGCGTTGCCGGTCGGCGAGATGCAGGTCGAGGGGCAGGCGTCCTTGCACGCCGACGATCCCGACGACGAGGACGCGGCATCGCTTGTCGATCTGCCCTTCGGACTTGGCGGCACCCTTTCGGCCCCCGTGGTGGCGGTGGGTGTGCCGAACCGTGACGGCGACACCGACATCCGGCCGGCCTCTGACAGGACTTCGCAATGACACTTCCCACGAACATGCCCGCCGCGCTGAACGGCCATGACCCGCTCAACGCGCCCGGCGGGATGCCGCATCTGGGGCAGGCCCGCGCGCTGCGCGCGGCGATCGCGTTCGGGGTTTTCGCGTTCTGGGCGGCCTATTACGGGTATTGCCTGTTTCCGGGCCTGGGCGGGGTGATGAATGCCGGCGATACCGCCAAGTTCCAGACCCTTGGGCATACCCAGATCCTGGTGCATGGCCCCGGCTATCCGCTGATCCATATGCTGGGCACGCTCGTGCGGGGTCTGTCGTTGCCGATCGAACCCTGGCGCGCCATGACCTTTGCCATGGCCGCCGTTCCCGGCGCGGTGGCGAATACCGTTGCCTTTCTGATCGTCGCGCAACTGTCGCGCAGCGTCACCTTCGGCATTGCCGGCTCGCTGGTTCTTGGCGCGGCCTCGCTGATGGCGGTGCAATCGACCGAGGCCGAGGTTTACCCGCTTGCGCTGGCCTTCATCCTTGGCGTGTCCTACCTGCTGGTGCTTTTCGTCGAGACCAAACGCCGCGGCTTTTTCATCGCCGCATGCTGGGTTTATGCGATTTCGTTCGGCAATCATCTGATGATGATCATGCTGATCCCGATGTTCCTGTGGATCCTGATCGCGCATTGGCGGCTGCTTTGGAAACTTCGCGTGATCCTGGCGGTTCTGGCGGCGATCGTCGTGGGCTCCAGCCAGTATCTCTATCTCGCCTATATCGTCCATCACCCCGACACCGCCTATTCGGAATACCTGCCGCTGCCGCCCACATTGTCGGAGTACTTTCGCTACATCACCGGCACCTATTTCAGCGGGCTTTTCGGCTCGGGCCTGCGATCGACCCACACCACCGAGACATTGCTGAGCACGCTGCGTTTCGCGCATCCCTGGATCTCGGCGCCGCTCATCGTCGCGGGGCTGGTTCTGTTTGTCGTCGGCTGGCGCCGCCGCGACCCAGCCTGGTATGGCCTGCTGGTGGTGCTGGGGGCGGCGGCGTCGTTCCTGCCATTCATGCTGTGGTATGGGGCCTATGACATTCAGGCGTTTCATCTGCCGGTTCTGGGGCCGCTGCTGGTGGGCGTGGTTGCGGCCTGCGGGTGGTGGCTGGGGCGCAACGGCTCGACGCAACGGATGGCCGCGCTGGTGCTGGTCGGCATCGGTGCGTGGCGTGCCCTGATGATGGCCGAGGGGCTGACCGCGCGCGAGCCGATTTTCACGACCCTTCCCGAATCCATCACGGCGCTGGTCGAGCAGGCTCCCGTCGAGGACCCGCTGGTCTCGATGACCTACGGCTTGCGGATGGCCACGCTTTATCATGAACTGCTGGGCGACGTGCCCCCCGCGCGCTATCGCGTGCCCTGGCGGGCCGAAGAGGCGGCAGTCGAGCTGCGCCCGGTGGGTGGCATCGTCGTGCCGACCGATGGCGAGCAATTGCTGCAATGGATCGAACATCGTCATCCCGACCTGTCGTGCCGCTCCTGGCCGCTGGAACAGCCCGAAGACACGCCCTGGCCCGCCTATGGCTTCCTGTGCGATCAGGACGCGACGACCGGATCAGGTGCAGAGGATGGCCAGTAGACGGTAGCCCGCGACCGGTCAGATCCGCGCATCCGGGACGGATGGGGGCGGCGCGGGGTTCAGGCGGGGATGGGTTTCCTCGGCCAGCCACAACAGCACCGTGCCCGAGACGAACATCGAGAGCGCGACGAACCAGAACGCCGCCTCGGCCGCGCCGGTCAGGCTGGCGGCAAGGCCAAGACCCAGCGCACCGACGGCATACCCCAGATCGCGCCAGAAACGATAGATGCCGATGGCCGAACCGCGCCACGCGGGCGGCGTGATGTCGGCGACCGCCGCCGAGAGATTCGGGTAGAGCAGCGCCATGCCGAAGCCCGCCACGCCCGCCGAGACAGACCACCAGAGCGTGCCCGTGCCCAGCACGACCATCGCCACGCCCGCGCCGCAGATCCACATGCCCAGCACGTTTGGCCAGAACCGGCCCACATGGTCCGACAACCGCCCGGTGACAAGCTGCGAACCGCCCCAGACGAAGCCGTAGAAACCGACGATCCAGCCGACCTCGGTCAGGCTGGCGCCCCGTGACACCAGAAACACGGGAAAAAGCGCCCAGACGAGGGCATCGACGAACTTTTCCACCAGCCCGGCCTGACTGATCGCGAACAAACGCCGGTCGCGCCAGCTCATCAGCGCGAAAACCTCGCCCGTGGTCGGGTGGTCGGCGACGCCATGCGGATAGCGCGGCAGGGATGCCGGGGGCGCGGCCTTATGCGCGGCGGTCTCGGCCCTGGCCCAGGGCAGCGTGTCCTTCACCCACACCACGCTCAGCACCAGTGCGGCCACGACCACGACCATGCCAAAGACCAGAAGACCCGTGCGCGCGCCCAAGGCTTCAGCGGCATAAGCCGTCAGAATCCCCGCCAGCGCCACGCCGACATAACCCGAAAACTCGTTCAAGCCCATGGTCAGCCCGCGCTCATCGGCGCGCGTGATGTCAAGCTTGGCGGTCTGGGTCATCGACCAGCACAAACCCTGGTTGATGCCCAAAAGCACCGTGGCGGCGACGATCCAGCTCCAGCCGGGGGCGGCCCAGATCATCACCGGAATTGGCAGCGCCACGACCCAGCCCCAAACCAGCACCTGCTTGCGCCCGATGCTTTCGGACCAGCGCCCGGCGACGAAGTTCATCACCGCCTTGACCGCGCCAAAGGCCACGACGAAGGACGCCAGCAGCAGGAACGACCCACGCTCGAGCCCGAATTCGGTTTCCGCCAATGCGGGCACGACCGTGCGCGTCATGCCGATGGCAAAGCCCACCAGCATCACCTGGATCAACTGGTGCGTTACCTGCCCCATGTTCTCGCGGATGCCATGGCGCAGATCGCTGGCTGTCATCGTTTTGTCTCCGTTAATTGTGATGTGCGGGGTTCGACGACACCACCATCAGCCGCATTTGGAATGGCCGCAGGCGCGGCAGGTCATGCAGCCTTCGATCATGACCATGTCATAGGCGCCGCAGGCCGGGCAGGCCTTGCCGCGCGCGCCCTGCCCCATGATCGCGGCCCTGGCCTTGGGATCGGATTTCAGGCCCAGCCCGGCCCCTTCGATAAAGCCGATGCGCACCAGATGTTCCTCGATCACGCCGCCGATCGCGGCCAGGATCGACGGCACATAGCGGCCCTGCATCCACGCCCCGCCGCGCGGATCGAACACGGCCTTGAGTTCCTCGACCACGAACGACACGTCGCCCCCGCGCCGGAACACCGCCGAGATCATCCGCGTCAACGCCACGGTCCAGGCGAAATGCTCCATGTTCTTGGAATTGATGAACACCTCGAACGGCCGCCGGTGCCCGCCCACGATCACGTCGTTGATGGTGATGTAGATCGCATGTTCCGACACCGGCCATTTCAGCTTGTAGGTCTGCCCCTCCAGCGCCTCGGGCCGGTCCAGGGGTTCGGACAGATAGATCACCTCGGCCCCGGTATCGGCCTGCGGCTCGGATTCGCTGACCTCCGACAGGCTCAGCACCGATCCGGTCACGTCATTGGGCCGGTAGGTCGTGCAGCCCTTGCAGCCCATGTCCCAGGCGGCCAGATAGACATCCTTGAATTCCTCGAACGGGATATCCTCGGGGCAGTTGATGGTTTTCGAGATCGACGAATCGACCCATTTCTGCGCCGCCGCCTGCATCCTGACGTGATCGAGCGGGGTCAGCATCTGCGCGTTGACGAAATGTTCGGGCAGCGGCGCGTCGCCGTTCTTTTCGCGCCACATCTGGACGGCGTAATCCTCGACCTCCTCTTCGGTGCGCGATCCGTCGGGCTGAAGCACCTTGCGGCGATAGGAATAGGCAAAGACCGGCTCGATTCCCGAACTGACATTGCCCGCGAACAGGCTGATCGTGCCGGTCGGCGCGATCGAGGTCAGAAGCGCGTTGCGAATGCCATGCGCGCGCACCGCGGCGCGCACATCGTCATCCATCACCTGCATGGTGCCCGAGGCCAGAAACTTGTCGGCGTCGAACAGCGGAAATGCGCCCTTTTCGCGTGCCAGATCGGTCGAGGCCAGATAGGCGGCGCGGGCAATGGCCTTCATCCAGGCTTCGGTCTGGGCCACGGCCGCGTCCGACCCATAGCGCAGGCCCATCATCAACAGCGCATCGGCCAGGCCGGTGACGCCCAGCCCGATCCGGCGTTTCGCCTGCGCCTCCTGTGCCTGTTGCGGCAGCGGAAAGCGGCTGGCATCGACCACATTGTCCATCATCCGCACCGCTGTGCGCACCAGATCGTCCAGTACGGCCTCATCCAGTTGCGGGTTGCGGCCGAACGGGTCGGTCACCAGCCGCGCCAGGTTGATCGAACCCAGAAGGCAGGCGCCGTAAGGCGGCAGGGGCTGTTCGCCGCAGGGGTTGGTGGCGGAAATGGTCTCGCAATAATGAAGGTTGTTGGCGGCATTGATCCGGTCGATGAAGATCACGCCGGGCTCGGCATAATCATAGGTCGCGCGCATGATCCGGTTCCACAGATCGCGTGCGGGAACCGTGCGAAAGACCTTGCCGCCAAAGGTCAGATCCCATGGTTTGTCGGCCCGGACCGCGTCCATGAACGGATCGGTGACCAGCACCGACAGGTTGAACATGCGCAGCCGCGCCGAGTCCTGCTTGGCGGTGATGAAATCCTCGATATCCGGGTGGTCGCAGCGCATGGTGGCCATCATCGCGCCCCGCCGCGACCCGGCCGACATGATGGTGCGGCACATCGCGTCCCAGACATCCATGAACGACAGCGGGCCCGACGCGTCGGCGGCCACCCCGGCCACCGGCGCCCCGCGCGGGCGGATGGTCGAGAAGTCATAGCCGATGCCGCCGCCCTGCTGCATGGTCAGTGCAGCCTCTTTCAGCATGTCGAAGATGCCGGCCATGCTGTCGGGGATCGTGCCCATCACGAAACAGTTGAACAGCGTCACCGAACGCCCGGTGCCCGCGCCGGCCACGATCCGCCCGGCGGGCAGGAACTTGAAATCCTCAAGCGCGGTATAGAAGCGATCCTCCCAGTGGGCGGGGTCGTCCTCGACTGCCGCCAGGGCACGCGCGATGCGGCGCCAGCTGTCCTCAAGCGTGGCATCGACCGGCTTGCCGGCCGCGTCCTTGAGCCGGTATTTCATGTCCCAGATCTGCTCGGCGATGGGGGCGGCAAAGCGATTCATGCGCAAATCCTGTGGTGCGGGCGAGAGACCCACCAAGATACGCCCCGCCGCCCCGGCGGTCAAACCCCCCTCTGCCCCCGGACGCGCATTCCGTGGAAGCCGAGCGCGAAACCGCGCCATCAGTTGCCAGCCCCGGCGCGACGGCCTAGATAGCGGGGCATGGCCGCATCGCTCAATCTTCTGAAACTCTGCGTCGGCGCCGAACGCGTCGAGGATCTGGCGAACTGGCAGGACAGCCAGCGCCACCGCTGGCCCGAGGGTTGCGCGCGCCACGTCACCCGCATGTGGCCCAAACGCGGGGCCGAGCTTTTGGACGGTGGATCGCTGTATTGGGTGTTCAAGGGTGTCGTTCTGGCGCGCCAGCGCATCCTGCGGCTGGACGCGGTCGAGGGGACGGACGGAATCACCCGCTGCGGCATCATCCTGGATGCGCCGATCATTCGCACCGAACCCCAGCCGCGCCGCCCGTTCCAGGGCTGGCGTTATCTCAAGGGTTCGGACGCCCCGCGCGATCTGCCGGCCCAGCGCCCCGGCGACGATACGCTGCCGCCCGAGTTGAGCGCGGCCCTTTCCGATCTGGGGCTGCGCTGACGCCTGGATCGGTCAGGGAATTTCGGCGCGGCCGGGCGTGACAAGGCCCGGCACAGCCCCTATAAGGCCCGCGACCGAGACACTCTGGCGCAGGACAGACCCATGACGACGCTTGTTTTTGGCCACAAGGCCCCCGACACCGACTCCACCGGCTCGCCCCTGATCTGGGCCTGGTATCTGAACGAGATCAAGGGCATCCCGGCGCGCGCCGTGCTGCTGGGCGAACCCAACACCGAAGCGGCCTTCGTGCTGAAACGCTGGGGGATCGAAACGCCCGAGATCATCGCCGATGTCGAACCCGGCACCAAAGTCGTGATCGTCGATACCAACAATCCCGCCGAACTGCCGGCCTCGATCGATCAGGCCGATGTCCAGGCGATCATCGACCATCACAAGCTGACCGGCGGACTGGCTACCAAGCTGCCGATCGACATCACCATCCGCCCGCTGGCCTGCACCGCGACGCTGATGCATGACCTAATGGGCGACGATGCCGCAAAGATGCCGGACCGGATCAAGTGTCTGATGCTGTCGTGCATCCTGTCGGACACGCTGGAATTCCGCTCGCCCACGACGACCGATCACGACCGTTCCCTGGCGCTGTCGCTGGCCAAGGATCTGGACATCACCATCGCCGATTACGCCGAAGAGATGTTTGCCGCGAAATCCGATGTCTCGACCTTGTCGGACGCCGAGCTGTTGCGCATGGACAGCAAGGAATACACCGTCGGCGGCAAGGCCCTGCGCATATCGGTGATGGAAACCACATCGCCCAGGGCCATCCTGGATCGCAAGGGCAGCCTGATGACGGCAATGGACGCCGTCGCTCAGGAAGATGGTGCCGATCAGGTGCTCTTGTTCGTGGTGGACATCCTGCGCGAGGAAGCGACGCTTCTGGTGCCCAACGATCTGGTCAGGACGATCGCCGAGAAAAGCTTTGGCGTTTCGGTCAGCGGCGACAGCGTGGTCCTGCCGGGCGTGATGAGCCGCAAGAAGCAGATCATCCCGGTGTTGTCGGTTTGACCCCGAGGCCGCGCGCGACATGACCGAGATCATCGAATCCCTGGCCGATATCGGCGCGCGGTATGACGTGCTCTATTGCGACCTGTGGGGGTGCCTGCATGACGGGCGCGCCCTTTATCCCGATGCCGTGGCCGCCGTACAGGCCTTTCGCCGCGGCGGCGGGGCCGTGGTCCTGATGACCAACGCTCCGCGCACCCGCCACGCGGTCGAGCGGCGATTGCGGCGCATGGGCCTGCCCGACGACGCCTGGGATCTGATCGTCTCATCGGGCGATGCAACGCAAGAGGCGATGCTTTTGGGCGCGGCCGGGCGCAAGCTCTGGCATCTGGGGCCGGGCAAGGACGAGGATCTGTTTTCCGAAATCCCCGAGGCGCTGGCCGATCAGCCCCCGATCGAGCGCGTGCCCTTCGACCGGGCCGAGGGGATCATCTGCACCGGCCCGTTCGACGAATACAACGACACGCTTGAGGATTATCGCGGCCGGTTCCTGTCGGCCAAGGCGCGCGGGCTGACCATGCTCAGTGCCAATCCGGACCTGATGGTCGATGTCGGCGAGATCCGGATTCATTGCGCGGGGGCGCTGGCGCAGCTTTATGCGCAGATGGGCGGGGACGTCCTGTCCTTCGGCAAGCCGCATCCGCCGATCTATGACCTGGCCCGTCGCCGACTGGCCGAACGGGGTCTGCCGTCCGAATCCGACCGCATCCTGGCCGTGGGCGACGGCATCCTGACCGATGTCGCCGGCGCGCAGGGCGAGGGGATCGACGCGCTGTTCGTGACCGGCGGGCTGGAGACGCGCCGCTTTGGCACCGATCCGGCGCGTCCCGACACCGCCGGGCTTCGCGACTGGCTGCGCGAACAGGGGCGCACGCCCCGCTATGCGATCGGGCGTTTGCGCTGACCAGGCGGACAGCAATAAAATTTCCTTTTGAAGCCATATTTCGAACATTCGTTGCGCGCATATCTTGCAAGCCCGGCGCAGCCCCCCTATGCTGCGCCGCAGTATCGACCGGATCGGCCAATCGCCGCCCCCAGACCGGAGCGCCCGCCATGCTTGACACACGCCCCAACGACAACCTGCCGCGCGGCACGATCTGTATCGAGGATCTGGCAATCGGCATGTCGCGCTATCTGCGCAAGACCGTGACCGACCGCGATATCGCCCTGTTCGCCGAGGTCTCGACCGACCACAACCCGGTACATCTGGATGACGACTATGCCCGCGACACCATGTTCCAGGGCCGGATCGCGCATGGCATGCTGACCGCCGGGCTGATCTCGGCGGTGATCGGCGAACAACTGCCCGGTCACGGCACGATCTACATGGGCCAGTCGTTGAAGTTCATGGCCCCCGTGCGCCCCGGCGACACGGTGCTGGCCGAGGTCTCGGTGCGCGAGATCGTCTATGACAAGCGCCATGTGACCCTTGAATGTCGCTGTTCTGTGGGCGATACCACCGTCCTGAAGGGCGAGGCGCTGGTTCTGGCGCCCAGCCGCAAGTTCGATTGACGCGGCGGGCCTTGCCCGCCCTGACACGAAGGGTCGGGCGAAAAGCCGATGCGCATCATTACCCACTGGAACAACGTCGATCCCGTATGCCGGGGGGCCTCGGCGGCGATGGGCAATTTCGACGGTGTTCACCGCGGGCATCAGGCGGTGATCGACCGCGCCCGGCGCGCGGGCATGCCGCTGGGGATCGTCACCTTCGAACCCCATCCGCGCGAATACTTCACCCCTGACGCACCGCCGTTTCGTCTGATGAACGCCGAAAGCCGCTTTAACCGTCTGGAGCGGCTGGGCGTGGACTGCCTTTTCCAGCTGCCCTTCGACGCCGAACTGGCCGGGCTCGCGCCCGAAGACTTTGCCCGTGACGTGCTGGCCGAGGGGCTGGGCCTGCGCCATGTCGTGGTGGGCGCCGATTTCTGCTTTGGCAAGCGCCGTGCCGGAACCGCCGAAATGCTGCGCGACTTCGGGGCGCGCTTTGGTTTCGACGTGACGATCCTGCCGCTGATCCGCAGCGACGCGGGCGTCTTTTCCTCGACCGCGATCCGCGACGCGCTGAGCGCGGGGCGACCGGCGGATGCCGCCCGGATGCTGGGCCATCGCCACCGGATCGACGGCGCGGTGCAGCATGGCGAAAAGCGCGGGCGCGATCTGGGCTATCCCACCGCGAACCTGTCGATCGCGGGCCTGCACCGACCGCGCTTCGGGGTCTACGCGGTCAAGGTTCAGGTCATGTCCGGGCCTTACAAGGGCGAATATGACGGCGTGGCATCGCTGGGGGTGCGGCCGATGTTTGGCGAGAATGTGCCCAACCTTGAAGTGCATCTATTTGATTTCTCGGGTGATCTTTACGGCACCCATCTGTCGGTCGGTCTGGTCGAATTCCTGCGCGGCGAAGAGCGGTTCGATACGCTGGAGGCGTTGATCGCGCAGATGGACGACGACAGCGCGCGCGCCCGCGCGATCCTGGCGGGGGCATGATGCGCCATCGGTTCTGGGAAACCGTGCCGCTGAACCGGATGACCCCCCAGGAATGGGAGGCGCTGTGCGACGGCTGCGGCAAGTGCTGCCTCAACAAGCTGGAAGATGCCGACACCGGCGAGGTGTTCTTTACCCGCATCGCCTGCCGCCTGTTCGACGACGCCTCGTGCCGCTGCGGCAATTACGCGATCCGCAAGAGCCTGGTGCCCGAATGCGTGGTCCTGACGCCCGACACACTGTCCGAGATCGCCTACTGGATGCCGCGCAGTTGCGCCTATCGCCGCCTGAACGAGGGGCGCGGCCTGGCCGACTGGCACCCGCTGGTTTCGGGCGATCCCGACAGCGTGCACCGCGCCGGGGTGTCGGTGCGCGGCCAGACCCTGCCCGAATACGAGATCCCCGAGGAAGACTGGGAAGATCACATCATCGAAGAGGAAATCTGATGTTCTTTGGCTCGGACAACACATCGGGCGTTCCCGCACCGATCCTTGAGGCGCTGGCGCGCGCCAATGAGGGCTTCGCACCCGGATACGGCGCCGATGCGATCATGGAACGCCTGCGCACCCGCATCCGCGACCTCTTCGAGGCACCCGAGGCCGCGGTTTATCTGGTTGCCACCGGCACCGCCGCCAATGCGCTGGCGATCGCCACCCATTGCCCGCCCTGGGGCGCGGTCTATTGCCACCGCGAGGCCCATATCGAAGAGGACGAATGCGGCGCGCCCGAATTCTATACCGGCGGATCAAAGCTGGTTTCACTGCCGGGCGAGCATGGAAAGATCGACCCGCAGGCCCTTGACATAACGCTGCAAAATGCGGCCCGCGTCGGCGTTCACAATGTCCAGAAGGGCATGTTGAGCCTGACCAACCTGACCGAATGCGGCACCCGTTATTCCCCCGCCGAGATCCGCCGCCTGAGCGCGATCGCGCGCGATCACGGCCTGCCGGTGCATCTGGACGGGGCGCGCTTTACCAACGCGCTGGTGGCCGAAGGCTGCACCCCCGCCGAGATGACCTGGCGGGCGGGGGTCGATGTGCTGTCCTTCGGCGGCACCAAGAACGGGCTACTGGGGGTCGAGGCGGTGGTGATGTTCGACCCGGCCAAAGCCTGGGAGTTCGAGTTGCGGCGCAAACGCGGCGGGCATCTGTTTTCCAAGCATCGTTTCCTGTCGGCGCAGATGGAGGCCTGGTTGCAGGACGATCTGTGGCTGAGCCTGGCGCGGCAGGCCAACGCCATGGGCGAACGGCTGGAAACCGGGTTGCGCGCGCTGCCGGGCACCGCGTTCGTGCATCCGCGCGGGGCCAACATGCTGTTCGCCGCCTTCCCCCGCGCCGCGCATCGCCGCGCACGCGAGCACGGCGCGGCGTATTACTTCTGGCCCAACGATCATTCGCTTGAGGGCGACGACACCGAGCCCCTGAGCGCGCGGCTCGTGGCCTCGTGGTCGACGACCGAGGACCATGTCGATCGCTTTCTTGAGGTGATCGCCCCGCGCTGATCGACCGGTGATCAGCCCGCCAGCCAGACCATGTCGCGCTGCACGAATCGGATCGCCCAGAGCGCGGCGAGCGCCAGCACCTGCACCGCGATGATGCCGTTCAACTGCTGGCGGAACGGTTCGGTGCGGATCTTGTGGCGCAGCAGCAGTTGCCCCAGTTTCGCCCCCAGCGAGCCACCCAGAAAGGCGATGGCCAGCAAACGGTCCTCGGGGATGCGCCGGCTCCCCGAGATCGCGGCACGCTTGTCATGTGCAAAAGCCAACCAGGCCAGTGCATTGGTCACAAACAGATATGACAGGACGACCACGCCGAAACTCATGTGAAAAATCTCAATCCGAGGGACATGCTTTTACGCCCGCCGCCGGGTATTGGCAACGCACGGTTTCGGGAACGAGCGGCGCCAGGTCTTGTTGTCCCCCCGGCGCCATCGTGCCCGCAGCTGTCCCCGGCCACCGCCGGCAGTTAGCGCAATCAGACCAGCAGCCAGGCCAGGTTTGCGCTAACGCCTTGCAAAATGGCCTTTTTCGCCCTTTCTTAGCCGTGTTGGCGCGGCTATACGACAGGGCATGACGCCGCGCGCGCTGACCGGCTGCCCCGCGGAGAATGCTGTCAAACGTATTGCGGAGGCTGGATCATGACCATCACAATCGGAATCAACGGTTTCGGGCGCATCGGTCGCTGCACGCTGGCCCATATCGCCGAAAGCGCGCGCAACGACGTGGAAGTGGTCGCCATCAACGCCACCGGCCCCATCGAAACCAACGCGCATCTGCTGAAATACGACAGCGTCCACGGCCGCTTTCCCGGCCAGATCCGTGTCGAGGGCGACACGCTGGACCTGGGGCGCGGTCCGATCAAGGTGTTTTCGACCTATGACCCGTCCGAGCTGGACTGGTCCGGCGTCGATGTGGTGCTGGAATGCACCGGCAAGTTCAACGATCGCGACGCAGCCGCCGTGCACCTGAGCCGGGGCGCCAAGCGGGTGCTGATCTCGGCCCCCGCCACCAACGCCGACAAGACCATCGTGTTCGGCGTGAACGACCGCGTTCTGGCCCCCGAACACCTGGTGGTTTCGAACGGATCGTGCACCACCAACTGCCTGGCGCCGCTGGCCAAGGTGCTCAATGACGCCATCGGTATCGAATCGGGCATCATGACCACGATCCACAGCTATACCGGGGACCAGCCCACGCTGGACCGCCGGCACAAGGATCTTTACCGCGCGCGCGCGGCCGCCATGGCGATGATCCCCACCTCGACCGGCGCGGCCAAGGCCCTGGGCGAGGTGCTGCCGGAACTGGCGGGCAAGCTGGACGGCACCGCCATCCGTGTGCCCACGCCCAACGTCTCGGCCGTCGACCTGACCTTCGTGGCCAGCCGGGATGTCACCGTGGACGAGGTGAATGCCGCGGTGCGCGAGGCCGTGGCGGGACCCATCGGCCATGTTCTGGCCTATGATCCCGAACCGAAAGTGTCGATCGACTTCAATCACACCACCCATTCGTCGATCTTTGCGCCCGACCAGACCAAGGTCGTGGGCAAGCGCACGGTCCGGGTGCTGGCCTGGTATGACAACGAATGGGGTTTTTCCTGCCGTATGGCCGATGTCGCCGCGGCCATGGGCCGGCTGAGCTGACATTACGCGCGGCACCGTCCCCCTGAAGCAACCGGGCCGTCCCGATGGGGTCCGAACCGGCGGCGGTCGCCATGTGTTCCGGCGCCGCGCGCCCACCCGCAGCGGTCGGGGTTGAAAAGACGCGTCAGAAGGCCTTTGTTAGCGTAAACACCCACAGCTGACGGAGGCCCCATGACCACCCGCCTTGCCATCAACGGATTCGGACGGATCGGCAGGCTGGTCCTGCGTGGACTGATCGAACAGGATCGCCATGATATCGAGATCGTCGCCATCAACGATCTTGGCCCGGTCGACAGCAACGCCCATCTCTTGCGCTTCGATTCGGTGCACGGCCGCTTTCCGCAGGACATCACCACCACCGACAGCACCCTCAACGCCGGGCGTGGCCCGATCAGGGTCAGCGCCGCCCGCGATCCGGCCGCGCTGGACTGGTCGGGTATCGACGTGGTGCTGGAATGCACCGGCGTGTTCCGCGATGCCAACAAGGCGCGCGCGCATCTGGATCGCGGCGCATCGCGGGTTCTGGTCTCGGCACCGTCCCCGGGGGCGGATCGCACCATCGTCTATGGCGTCAACCATGACAGCCTGCGACCACAGGATCGCATCGTGTCGAACGCCAGTTGCACCACCAACTGTCTTGCCCCGGTCGCGCAGATGCTGCACCGGGCGGCGGGGATCAAGCGCGGGTTCATGACAACCATCCATGCCTATACGGGCGACCAGCCCACGCTGGACACCCTGCACAAGGATCACTATCGCGCCCGCGCCGCGGCGGTCAGCGCGATTCCGACGACGACAGGCGCGGCGCGGGCCGTCGGGCTGGTCCTGCCCGAACTCGACGGCAAGCTGGATGGCGTGGCGCTCAGGGTGCCCATGCCCAATGTCTCGGCGGTGGATCTGACACTCGAAACCGAACGGCCCACCAGTGTCGAGGCCGTGAACGCCGCGCTGTGCGATGCCGCCGACACCGGCCCGCTGGCCGGTATCCTGGCCGTCACCGACCAACCCAATGTCAGCATCGATTTCAATCACGACCCCCATTCCGCCGTGGTCCATCTGGACCAGACGCGGGTGATGGACTCGCATATGGTGCGCGTTCTGGCATGGTATGATAATGAATGGGCTTACGCGCTGCGGATGCTGGACACGGCGGCGGCGATGGGCCGGCTGGATTGAACCGCGCCGCCCGGCGCGCGTTCTGTCGGGCACCACCCATGCAACTACAAGGAGGATCACATGCCCCTCGAAAAGCGCAAGATCTGGGCCCTGGTCATGAATTCGGCCCATGCGCGCATCGTGCGCGACCTTGGCTGGACGCGCCCGCAGGATTCGGATGCAACCCCGCCCGCCGAGCTGGAATTCGCCACCGAGAACCATCAGTTGAGCGATATCATGGCCGACAAGCCGGGGCGCAGCTTTGCCTCGGCCGGCGGTGGTCGGCGCTCGGCGATGGAATACGGCAGCGACCCGCTGGCCGAGGAAACCCGCGCCCTGATCCGCGAGGTCATCGCCAAGCTGGAAACCCATCACCGCAAGGGGCATTTCAAGGAACTGGCGATATTCGCCGAACCGCAGGTTTTGGGGGAATTGCGCAAGATGATTCCCGACCCGCTCAAGCCCGCCATCACCCACGAGGAAACCGCGAACTACCTGCAACTTTCGTCGCATGAGCTGACCAAGAAGCTGCGCGCCGAACTGGGGGTTCAGGGGCCTTGAGCTATGCCGACCGCGCCGCCGCCGGGCGCACGCTGGCCACCCGCCTGCAACGCTGGCGTGGCAGCGGCGCGCTGGTTCTGGCGCTGCCACGCGGTGGCGTGCCCGTCGCCGCCGAGATCGCCCGCGACCTGGGGCTGGAACTGGGGCTTGCGCTGGTGCGCAAGGTCGGGATGCCCGGCCATCGCGAACTGGCGGTCGCGGCCCTGGCCGGGCCATCGGGTGAAACCCTTGTCACCAATCCCGATGTCATGCGCGCCGCCGGGCTTGATGCGGACGCGGTCGCGGCACTGGCCAGCCCCGAACGCCACGAACTGGCGCGCCGCGCGGCCCTGTGGCTGTCCGGGCAGGCGCTGCCGGTCCTGACCGGGCGCACGGTCATCCTGGTCGATGACGGGCTGGCCACCGGCGCGACCATGCGCGCGGCCCTGGTCTGGGCGCGCGCGCAGAAGCCGGCCCGGCTGATCGTTGCCGTGCCGGTCGGGGCCGAGGATACGCTGGCCGCGATCGCGCCCATGGCTGACGAGGTCCATTGCCCGCTGCGCCCGCACCCGTTCCGTGCGGTCGGCGCGCATTATGACGACTTCGCCCAGGTGCCCGATGCCGACGTTACCCGCATCCTGCGCGCGGTTCCGAAGCCGGGCGCCAAGCTCGGCTGCCTGCGCGACTGATCACGCTCAGACCCGGTGCAGATAGAGCTCGAAATCCACCTCGGGGATGGTGCGGGCGACGCGCGCGTATTCGGCCACCTTCACCGCGGAAAATGTGCGGTGCATCTCGGCCCCGAGGGCGTCTTTCAGGAAGCTCGAATCGCGCGCCGCCTCGATCGCCGTGCGCCAGTCGCGGGGAATGGCAAACCGCGACCCCGCCTCATACCCGTTGCCGGTGGTCTGCGGCCCCGGATCGATGCGTCGTTCCAGCCCCTGCCGGATACCCGCCAGAACCGTCGCGCCGACCAGATAGGGGTTGGCATCGACACCTGCCGGCCGATGCTCGATCCGGCGCGCAGCGGCCGGCCCGGCGGGAATGCGCAACGCCACCGAGCGGTTGTTCACCCCCCAGCTGGGCGAGACCGGGGCATAGCTCTGGTTCGCGAACCGGCGCCAGGAATTGGCATGCGGGGCGAAAACCAGCATCGATTCGCCCATCGTCTCGATCAGCCCGCCCAAAGCGTGGCGGATCGTGTCGGTCCAGTCCGAACCCGGCGCCTCGGCAAAGGCATTGCGGCCGGCGCCGTCTTGCATTGAGACATGCAGATGCATCCCCGATCCCGCGTAATCGGCAAAGGGCTTGGCCATGAAACATGCCACCACGCCATGCGCGCGCGCCTGCGCCCGAACGATCCGCTTGAGCCGGACCAGATCGTCGGCGGCGCGCAGCATATCGTCACGGTACCGCAGCGTCAGTTCGTACTGCCCCGGCGCGTATTCCGAAATCAGTGTCTCGGCGGTGATGCCGGCCTTTTCGGCGCCGGCATAGATCGCATCGAACAGGGGTTGCATGCCATGCAACTGATCGACCGAATAGACCTCGGTCGCGCGGGACATCCGCCCATCGACCACATCGCGCGCGGGCTGGATGGCACCGTTGCCGTCGCGCGCCCGATCGAGCAGAAAGAACTCCAGCTCGAAGGCCGCGGCCGGGCGCAGCCCCCTGTCGGCCAGCGCCGCGATCTGGCGGGCCAGGGCGTGGCGCGGGTCCGACAGCATCGGCGCGCCGTCCAGATGATGCTGCGTCAGCAACACTTCGGCGCGCGCAGGCTTGGTGCCATGCAGCAGCGCCAGCGTGCCGGGCACGGGCCAGGCGCGCAGATCGCCGTCGCCCGTCTCCCAGATCAGCCCGGTCTCGTGGACATCCTCGCCGCAGATGTCCAGCCCCAGGATCGAGATCGGCAGATGCCGGCCATGGGTAAAGACCGACATCAGCTCATGGCGCCGGATGATCTTGCCGCGCCCGATTCCGTTCGAATCGTGCAACATAATGTCGATCGCCTGGACCTGCGGGTTGGCCGCCAGAAAGGCCTCGGCCTCGGCCGGGTCCGCACCCGAGGGGCAGACAGGATCACTCATCAGGTGCGTCCTTGCATAGGGCGCCGACCACCGCGTCGAAAGCCGCAATCAGGCGGTCGATCTGGCGCTTGCGGGCGGCCGGGCTGACCACGGGCGCAAATGGGCTCGGCCAGTCCGCCATCCAGTGCATCGGCACGCCGCCCAGCCAGTCCCCGGCCCCGCCATCGGCCCATGCCTGGCTTGCGCGCCGCGCGCGGACGAACTGGCGCGCCTCGCGGACATGGAATTCGGCAATCCGGTCGCGGGAAACCCCGGCGATCATTGTCGGGTCGGCACGCATGGAGGAACATCCTTGGGAAGGCGCAGGATTTGATCATATTGTGCCGGTTCGGCAATGCCAATGACCTGTCTGCCCCCGTTTCATCTTTCTCGCAGCCGCCATCGTCGCGGACGGACTCCGGCGGCGGGGGCGATGACGCGGACGGCATGGCATTCTCGCCTTGATCCCCGCCACGGGCTCAGGCATCAAGCGGGATCGACGCTGCCCACGGACGCCCCATGAACCGTATCTGCCATATCGAGATCGACGATTCCGGCCTGCCCGCACCGACGCCCGAAATGGAGCAGGAGCGCCGGGTGGCGGTCTATGATCTGATCGAGGACAACAGCTTTGCCCTGCCGCCACGCGACGGGCGGCCGGTGCCGGCGGGGCCGTACCGGCTGGCGCTGGCGATCCGCGACAAGCGGCTGGTGGTGGCGGTGACGCAGGAAAGCGGTGCCATGGTGGCCGAGTTCCACCTGAGCCTGGGTCCGTTCCGGCAGGTGGTGAAGGACTATTTCCAGATCTGCGACAGCTATTTCGATGCCGTCAAGCGCCTGCCTCCAAGCCAGATCGAGGCGATCGACATGGCCCGGCGCGGCATCCACAACGAGGGCGCGCGGGTCTTGCAAGAGCGTCTGGCGGGCAAGGCCGATGTCGACATGGACACCGCGCGGCGTCTGTTCACCCTGATTTGCGTGCTCAATCGCGGGGGTTGAATTGGGCGCGGGTTTTCCCCAGTCGGTTCTTTTCTGCTGCGACCACAACGCCGTGCGCTCGCCGATGGCCGAGGCGCTGATGAAGAAGTTCTACGGCCAGCGGGCCTATGTGCAGTCGGCCGGGGTTCACAACGACCTGGAGATCGACGGGTTCGCCATCGCCGTCAGCAGCGAGATCGGCATCGAGCTGTCGCGCCACCGCTCGCGCAGTTTTGACGAGATGGCGCAATGGGGCGACGACCTTTCGGGCTTCGATCTGATCGTCGCGCTTTCGCCGGCCAGCCAGCGCGCGGCGCTGGAGATGACGCGCTATGCCCATATCGACGTCGAATACTGGCCGATCATGGACCCGACCGGGCTGGGCGAGAGCCGCGCGGCCAAGCTGTCGGCCTATCGCCAGACGCGCGAGCAGATCCGCACCCGCATGATCGCCCGTTTCGGGCCGCCAATTGAGGAGCCGTCAGAATGACCGCGCAGGACATCATCGCCGCCTATTTCAACGCCTTCAACGCCGGGGATGGCGCGGCCATGCTGGCGCTGGTCAGCGATGACGTGGAACACCACGTCAATCAGGGCGAGATCCGGCGCGGCCGCGCCGCCTTTGCCGCCTTCTGCGCGCATATGGGCGTCAGCTATCGCGAGCAGTTGAGCGATCTGGTCATCTTCGCCACTGCCGATGGCGCCCGCGCGGCCGCCGAATTCACAGTGCATGGCACCTATCTTCAGACCGACCCCGGCCTGCCCGAGGCGCATGGCCAGAGCTATCGCCTGCCGGCCGGGTCGTTCTTTACCCTGGCCGATGGTCGGATCACCCGTATCACGACCTATTACAATCTTCAGGACTGGATCGCGCAGGTTTCGCCATGACCCTGCGGGTCGAGACCCTGACCGGCGCGGCGCTGGACGCCGCGCTGGAGGATGTGGCGCGGTTGCGCATCGCCGTGTTCCGCGACTGGCCCTATCTTTATGACGGGGACCTGGACTATGAGCGGCGCTATCTGCAAGCCTATCGCGACAGCCCTGGCGCGGTGGTGGCCGGCGCCTTCGACGGCGCCCGGCTGGTAGGGGCGGCAACCGGCACACCCATGGAGGATCACGCCGACGATTTCGCCGCGCCCTTCGCCGCCACCGGCCTGGCCCTGACCGACATCTTTTATTGCGCCGAATCCGTCCTGCTGCCGGCGTATCGCGGGCAGGGGGTCGGGCACCGGTTCTTCGACATTCGCGAGGCCCATGCCCGTGCGCTGCACCGCAGTCACGTTGCGTTCTGCGCCGTTGAGCGACCGCGCGATCACCCGCTCAGACCTGCGGAGTACCGCCCGCTTGATGCGTTCTGGCGGCGGCGCGGCTATGCGCCCTTGCCCGGCGTGATTGCGCGGTTTAGCTGGAAGGATGTCGATCAGCTGGCCGAATCCGCCAAGCCGCTGCAATTCTGGATCAAGGAACTGACATGAGCGACACAATCACGATCGCCGCCGCGGCCTATCCGCTGGACTGGTTCGACAGCTTTGCCGAGTATGAGGCCAAGATCGCCCGCTGGGTTGCCGACGGCGCGGCGCAGGGCGGCCAGTTGCTGGTCTTCCCCGAATACGCCGCGATGGAGCTGGCCAGCCTGGGCGGGGCCGCGGTCGCCGCCGATCTCGAAGGCGCGCTGCGCGAGGTCGCGCGCCACAAGGATGCGGTCGATGCCCTGCACATGCGCCTTGCGGCAGAGCACGGGGTTCATATCCTCGGCGGCTCGGGCCCGGTCTATGCCGGGGCGCGCCCGGTCAACCGCGCCACGTTCTATGGCCCCGGTGGCATCATCGGCCATCAGGACAAGCTGATCATGACCCGGTTCGAGCGCGAGGACTGGGATGTCGTCGCCGGCGACGGGCTGACCCTGTTCGACACGCCGCTGGGGCGGGTCGGCGTGGTGATCTGTTATGACAGCGAATTTCCCCTTCTGGCGCGCCACCTTGTCGATGCCGGGGCCGAGATCCTGCTGGCACCCAGCTGCACCGAGACCTGGGCCGGGTTCAGCCGGGTGCGCGTCGGCGCGATGGCGCGCGCGCTGGAAAACCAGTGCGTGGCGGTCCACGCCCCGCTGGTCGGCGATGCCCAATGGTGCGTCGGCGTCGAGGAAAACACCGGCCGCGCCGCGATCTACGGCCCGCCTGATCGGGGCTGGCCCGATACCGGCATCCTGGCCGAGGGGGGCGCCGATGCGCCGGGTTGGGTCCTGGCCCCGGTCTCGCGCGCGCAGATCGCCCAGACGCGCGCCGATGGCGTGGTACTGAACCATTTGCACTGGTCGGAACAGCAGGCGCGGGTGGTTGCGCCGGTCACCACGCGGCGCACAACTTAAATCTTGAAATTTCGTGCGTGAAGGTCCATCTAAACGGCGCTCGCGTCTCGGTGGGCGAATTATGAATGGAGTGACCATGGCCAAGGAAGAACTGCTCGAATTTCCAGGCGTCGTGAAGGAACTCCTGCCGAATGCGACGTTTCGGGTCGAGCTGGAGAACGGCCATGAGATCATCGCGCATACGGCAGGCAAGATGCGCAAGAACCGCATCCGGGTTCTGGCAGGCGATCGCGTCCAGGTGGAAATGACCCCTTACGATCTGACCAAGGGCCGGATCAACTATCGCTTCAAGTGATGCGGCTTGTTCTGGGTTCGGCCAGTCCGCGCCGGCTGGAATTGCTGGCGCAGATCGGTATCGTGCCCGATGACATTCGACCCGCCGATATCGACGAAACACCGGGCGTGCGCGAATTGCCGCGCCCCTATTGCGCGCGCATGGCGGATGAAAAGGTCGCGGCCGTGCAGGCGGGGGCCGATGACATCGTCCTCAGCGCCGATACCACCGTCGCGCTGGGCCGGCGTATTCTGGGCAAGCCCGCCGATGCCGGTGAGGCCGCACGGTTCCTGACCGCGCTTGCGGGCCGGCGCCATTCGGTCATCACGGCCGTGGCCGTGCGGCGCGGTGACCGGATCTGGCGGCGCGTGGTGACGACCGCGGTCAAACTCAAACGCCTGTCGGATGATGAACTGAACGCCTATCTGCACAGCGGCGAATGGCGGGGCAAGGCCGGTGGCTATGGCATCCAGGGGCTGGCCGGGGCGCTGGTGCCGTGGATCTCGGGGTCGTTCACCGGCGTGGTCGGCCTGCCGCTGGCCGAAACCGCGCAGCTGCTGCAGGCGGCGGGATACCGGGTGCACCGATGAAGGGCACGGCGATCATTCTGGGGCAGATCGACGGGCGCGCGGTGGCCGCGCGCCTGATTGACGGCCGGTTGGAGGATCTGGCCGTCGAACATGACGGCATCGCCCCCGGTGCGATCCTGCGCGGGGTTGTTGGGCGGCCGATGAAGGGGCTGGGCGGTGTCTTTGTCGATCTGCCCGGCGGCGCGCGCGGGTTCCTGCGCCAGCCCAAGGGCCTTGCACCGGGCCAGCCGGTGCTGATCCAGTGCGCGGGCGTGGCCGAACCCGGCAAGGCGGTGCCGCTGTCGCTGCGGCTTCTGTTCAAGAGCCGGTATGCCATCGTCACCCCCGGCGCGCCGGGGCTGAACATCTCGCGCCAGATCCGCGATCCGGCGCAGCGCGACGCGCTTTCCGACCTGGCGGGACGGGTCATGGACGGGGCGCCGGATGACCTGGGCCTGATCCTGCGCTCGATCTGCGCCGAGGCCCCGCCCAAGGAAATTGCCGAGGATGCCGCACAGATGCGCACGCTGGCCGAGGCGGTTCTGGCGGATGTCCAGGGCGCGCCCGAACTTCTGGTCGATGCGCCCGATCCCCATGCGCTGGCCTGGCGCGACTGGGGCACGGCCGATTGCGTCGATGACAGCGAGGGCGCGCTGGACCACCATGGCGTGCGTGATCAGATCGCGGCGCTCCTGCGGCCCGAGGTCGCGCTGGGTGCCGGGGCCTCGATGGCGATCGAACCCACGCGCGCGCTGGTCGCGGTCGATGTCAACACCGGCGCCGACACCTCGCCCGCAGCCGGGCTGAAGGCCGGTATCGCCGCCGCGCGCGAATTGCCGCGCCAGCTGCGGTTGCGCGGCCTCGGCGGGCAGGTCGTGGTCGATTTCGCGCCCTGTCCCAAGAAGGATCGCGCAATCGTCGAACAGACCCTGCGCAAGGCCTTTCGCCCCGATGGCCAGGACGCAACGCTGGCGGGCTGGACGCCGCTGGGAAATTTCGAGTTGCAACGCCGGCGCGACCGGGCACCGCTGGCGGCTTGGCTGGCATCGTGACCCCGCGCTGCCCTCTCTGCCGCAAACCGGCCGATCCCGCCTGGCGGCCGTTCTGCTCGCGCCGCTGCGCCGATATCGACCTGGCGCGCTGGCTGCGCGCCGATTACGCGATTCCCGGCCGCGATGGCGAGGCGCTTGTTGATCCGGACCCGGACGACGACTGAGGGTGCCGGGGCCTCGCTGAAACAATCCTGCTGCATGGGGCGGAAAAGCCCAATTCTCGCCACAATGGCGGCGCGCGCGCACCCCAATCCGCGGCTACGCACGATGCAGGAGTCCACGGGACAGGATTGCAAGAGGTGCAAAGATGAGCCGGAAGGATCACGACAAGGACAGCGACGGCGCCGCTGCCGATCGCGACAAGACGACAACCCAGGAGGATCTTGCTGCCCCCTATATCGGGACGTGGCCTGGCGATCCTGACGGTGAACCGGATGGTGTTGTTCACGGGACGGATGATGCCGACCGGATCGACGCGGCCTATGTCGATGCGCAGGGCGACCAGGTCGACAATGCCTCGCAGGTCTGGCCCGGGCGCGAC
>HLSNC_1000410_pt1 | contig 35704 bp, 29 predicted proteins | sample HotLakmetagenome_2_FD_14041 | JGI IMG/M metagenome (IMG submission 14041)
TGAAAGCTCTCGACGTCGTATTTCTCGTTGGGCGAGTGAAGGCCGTCGTCGTCCTTGCCCCAGCCCGCGAGCAGCGAGTCCATCCCCAGCACCGACTTGAAGTAGCCCGCCACAGGGATCGAGCCGCCCGACCCCACGAAGGCGGCCTGCTCGCCCCACTCGTCGCCGAGCGCGCGGCGCGCTGTCTCGAAGGCGGGGCTGGACGTGTCCATGCGGCTCGCCGGCGAGGCGCCGTGGCCGTGGAACGCCACCGTGCAGTCGGCGGGCACGAGGCCGCGCACCATCTCGCGGAACGCCTGCCGGATGGCATGCGGATCCTGCGCCCCCACGAGGCGGAACGAAACCTTGGCCGAAGCCTGGCTCGGCAGCACCGTCTTGAAGCCGTCGCCAAAGTAGCCGCCGACGATGCCGTTGGGCTCGGCCGTGGGGCGCGACCACAGCATCTCGAGCGCCATGCGGCCCTGCTCGCCGGCGAGCTCGCGCAGCCCCACCGCGCCGAGGAACGCCGCGTGGTCGAAGTCGAGCGCCTCCCACGCCGCGCGCATCTCGTCCGAAAGCTCCGGAACGCCCTCGTAGAAGCCGGGGACGGTCACGCGGCCCGTCTCGTCGTGGAGCGCCGCGAGCACGCGGGCGAGCACGCGGATCGGGTTCATCGCGGCGCCGCCATACATGCCCGAATGCAGGTCGCGATCCGGGCCGGTGATCGTGATCTCCTCCTGCAGCATGCCGCGCAGCTGGGTGACGATGGCGGGCACGCGGCTGTCGAAGAGGCCGGTGTCGCAGATCAGCGCGAGGTCGGCCTTCAGCTCCTCGGCATTGTCCTCGAGGAAGGGGACGAGCGAGGGGGAGCCCGATTCCTCCTCGCCCTCGAAGAAGATCGTGAGGTTGGCGGGCAGGCTCCCGTGGACGGCCCGCCACGCCCGGCAGGCCTCGACGAAGGTCATCAGCTGCCCCTTGTCGTCGGCGGCGCCGCGGGCGCGGATGACGCGGCCCCGTGGCGTCTCCTCGATGGCGGGGTCGAAGGGGTCGCGGTGCCACAGGTGCAGGGGGTCGACCGGCTGCACGTCGTAATGGCCGTAGAAAAGGTAGCGCCCCGGCCCGGCACCCTCGGGCGCGGCATGGGCCACGACCATCGGGTGGCCGGGCGTGTCGCGGCGGGCGGCGTCGAAGCCCAAGGCGTCGAGGTCGGCCACGAGCCAGTCGGCGGCGCGGCGGCACTCGGCGGCATAGGCGGGGTCGGTCGAGATGGAGGGGATGCGCAGCAGCTCCATCAGCCGGCCCGTCGCGGCATCGAGATCGGCGTCGATCCGGGTGAGCACGGGGTCGAGGATGGGGTCTGCGTCCGTCATGGCGGCCTCCTGCGGTCGGGCGCGCGACCCTACCAGCACGCGCCGCCGTGTCCAGAACGGGGCGGTGCGACGGGGCGGGCGGATACCGTCCGACGCGCGGGCAGGACAAGGAACGGGGGGCTCCCGCCTCCCCTCGCCGCCTTGCGGCGGCTCGCTCCGTTGGGCCCGGCGCCGGCTGGCGCCGGCGCGGTGGCGCGGGGCGAGCGGCGGTGCGCCCGTGCCAGGGGTGGCGCGGTCAGGACCCGGGAGGGGGGCAGGCAGGGGGGCGGCCAGGAGGGGCGCGGCCAGGGGGGGGCGCGAGCGACGAGCGGCCGTCGCAAGGGAGGGCGCGCTCCGACGTGCGCCGGCCCTGCGTTCGGCCCGGTCGATTGTGCTGCCCGGCGCTGGCAGCTCCGCTCAGAGCTTCGGCGGATCGCCCCGACCGGGCGTGCCGGCCCCGCCGCCCTCGGCACGACGGGCGCGCCGGCCGCCGCGGCGGCGCTTCACGCGGCCTGCGCGCTCGGGCAGGTCGGCCAGCACCTCGCGCCGCTCCTCGGCGCTCATGACCGACCACATGCCGATCTCCTGGATCGTGCGAAAGCAGCCGACGCAGATCCGCTCGGTCGGGTGGATCTGGCAGACCTTGATGCAGGGGCTTTCCGGCTCGTCGCGGCGCCACACGTCGTCTCGGCCCATGTCACTCCCTCTCTTCGGCGCGCAGATGCGCCATGCGGTCGAGCGCGCCCTGCAGGATGTAGGCGGCCGCGACCTTGTCGATCACCTCGGCCCGGCGGGCGCGGCTGGCATCCGCCTCGATCAGCGCCCGCTCGGCGGCCACGGTCGACAGCCGCTCGTCCCAGAAGGTCATCGGCAGATCGGTCAGCCGCTCGAGGTTGCGCGCGAAGGCGCGGGCGGATTGCGCGCGCGGCCCTTCCGTTCCGTCCATGTTGCGGGGCAGGCCGAGCACGACGCCGCCCGACTCGCGCCCGCCGAGCAGCTCCAGAAGCCGCGCGGCGTCGGCGCCGAACTTCGCCCGCTTCAGCGTCTCGACCGGCGTCGCCGACCCGAGCAGCCGGTCGGAGATCGCCACGCCGATCGTCTTCGTGCCGAGATCGAGACCGGCGATCGGCCGGCCCGGCGGCACCGCGCGGGCAAAGTCCTCGATCGTCTCGCAGATCACGGCGCCCACGGCCTTCCGCCCGGGCACGACGCCGCCGCGCGCCGAAGGGCGCCGCTCCGTGCCGTGCCGCCTCGTGCCGTGCCGCCTCGTGCCGTGCCGCCCCGTGCCGGGCCGCCCCGTGCCGGGCCGCCCCGTGCCGGGCCGCCTCGTGCCGGGCCGCCTCGTGCCGGGCCGCCTCGTGCCGGGCCGTGCGATTTCGTCCGGTCCGCAGCCGCCGGCACGACCCCGTCGCCCCGTGCCGTGCCGGGCACGACGCGCTTCACTGCGCCACGCCCGCGTCGCGGGCGGCGCGCAGGATGGGCAGGCGCGCGACCTCGTCCTCGAACACCTGCTGCGCCTCGGCCCAGATCGCGGCGGCCTGCTCGCGCCGGCCGAGCACGCCGTAGGCGCGGATCAGGCGCGCCCAGTCCTCGGGCGGGCCGCCGGTGGTGGCCAGCCGCTCCGACAGGCCCGAGACCATGCCCTCGATCATCTGCATCCGCTCGGCCGGGCTCATGCCCTCGGCACCGGCGACGTCGGCGGCAGAGGGGCCCGAGGGCGCGGCGCCATCGGGCGCGGGCGGCAGCTGATAGTCGATGCCGGCCCGCGCGGCGGCCTGTTCGATCTGCGCGCGGATCATCGGCCCGATCCACGGGGCGTCGGCCGGCCCCTCGCGCAGCTGCGCCTGCCAGATTCGGAAGGCGAGGTCGGGCCGGCCGGTCTGCAGCTGCATCGAGCCCATGTAGTAGCGCGCCGTGCCGTTGCCGGGCTCGCGGGCGAGCGCCTCCTCGAAGGCGCGCTCGGCCTCCGGAGAGACGTAGCCGCCCGCCGCAAGCACCATCAGATCGCCGTAATCGGCCCAGTCCCGGGCGGTGGCGGCCGGGCCGAGGATCTCGATCACCCGCTTTTGCGCGGCATGGGCGGCGGGGAAATTGCCGAGCCCCGCCTCGTTGCGCGCAAGCAGGCGATGGCCGTCGATGTCGGAGGGGCGCTCGGCCACCGTCGCGCGCAGCCGGTCCATCAGCTCGACAAACTCGCCCGAAGCGGAGGGATCGGGCGCGGCGGGCAGGCTCGCCTCGGCCTGCGCCTGCGTCGGGCGGGTGGCACGGCGCTCGGCGGCGTCGGTAAGACGGGCGACCAGCGGCATGTCGGGGTAGGCGGGCGCGCCGATTACCGTGTAGAGCCAGAGGCTGCCGCCCAGCACCGCCACGCCCGACAGGGCGGCGGTGACGAGGGTCGCGGCCTTCGGCGCGCGGCCCGTGGGGCCCGTATCGGCGGAGGCGCGGTCGGCGTCGAGGATGCGGCGCTTGATCTCGGTGCGCAGGCGCTCGGCCTCCTCCTCGCCGACGAGGCCGCGCGCGAGATCCTTGTCTACCGCGGAAAGCTGGTCGCGGTAGATCCGGATGTCGAAGCGCTCCATCTCGGCCTCGGCGTCCTGCGCGCGCAGCAGCGCGAGCGCGATCAGACCCGTCACGGCGAGCCCCAGCCCCGCGGCCACGATCCAGAACAGCATGGTGACTCCTCGTCCTGCCCGACCCCCAGATAGTCGAGCCCGGCCGTGCCCGGAAGCCCCCCGCGACAACGCTTCCCACGGGCTTCCAGCGGGCCTGCAAACGGGCCTGCAAAACGGGCCATCGTGCGGGGCTTCCGGCGGGCGCCCCGGCTGCGGCGACCGTGGCCGGCCCCTTCACCGGGCCGCGCCCTCTGCACTGTCGCAATCCGTCACCATCCTGCCGCTTGCAGGCGTGGCGGGCACGCCCCCGCCTGCCAAACCGGGACGGTCAGCCCGCAGCAGAATCCGCAGGGAGCGTGAGATCATGCGCCGCTATTCCGCCGCCGCCATCGTCCGCGAGGCCGCCCGCCACCACGAGGGGTGGGAGCGCGCCTGGGCCTCGCCCGAGCCCAAGCGGAAATACGACGTGATCATCGTCGGCGGCGGCGGCCACGGTCTCGCCACGGCCTACTACCTCGGCAAGAACTTCGGCGTGACGAATGTCGCGGTGCTCGAGAAGGGCTGGCTGGGCGGCGGCAACACGGGCCGCAACACCACGATCATCCGCTCCAACTACCTGCAGGACCCGTCTGCCGCGATCTACGAGAAGGCGCGCTCGCTCTACGAGACGATGAGCCAGGATCTCAACTACAACGTCATGTTCAGCCCCCGCGGCGTGATGATGCTGGCCCAGACCGAAGCCGAGGTGCGCGGCTACAAGCGCACGGCCCATGCCAACGCACTGCAGGGCGTCGCCACCGAGTTCGTCTCGCCCGAGCGGGTGAAGGAGCTCTGCCCGATCATCAATCTCGACGGGCCGCGCTACCCGGTGCTGGGCGCTCTTTGGCAGGCGCGGGCGGGAACCGCCCGTCACGACGCGGTGGCCTGGGGCTATGCCCGCGCGTGCTCGGCGATGGGCATGCACATCCTCCAGAAATGCGAGGTCACCGGCGTGCGCTCGTCGAACGGGCAGGTGATGGGCGTCGACACCACGCGCGGTCCCATCGACTGCGACAAGCTGGGCATCGTGGTGGCGGGGCACTCGGGCGCGCTGGCCGAGATGGCAGGCTTTCGCCTGCCCATCGAATCGGTGGCGCTGCAGGCGCTGGTGAGCGAGCCGATCAAGCCGGTGATGGACGTGGTCGTGATGGCCAACACCGTGCACGGCTACATGAGTCAGTCCGACAAGGGCGAGATGGTGATCGGCGGCGGCGCGGACGGCTACAACAACTACACCCAGCGCGGCTCCTTCCACCATATCGAGGAGACGGTGCGCGCGCTGGTCGAGACCTTCCCGATCATCTCGCGGCTGAAGATGCTGCGCCACTGGGGCGGCGTCGTCGACATGACGGGCGACCGGTCGCCGATCATCTCGAAGACGCCGCTCGGCAACTGCTTCATCAATTGCGGCTGGGGAACGGGGGGCTTCAAGGCGATCCCCGGCTCGGGCTGGGCGATGGCCGAGCTGATGGCCAGGGGCGGCTCGCCGCTCGCGCAGGCCTTCACGCTCGAGCGCTTCCGCGAGGGCCGGTTCATCGACGAGAGCGTCGCCGCGGGGGTGGCGCACTGAGAATGGGCGCGCCCCTAGTCGCATCCACCGCCATCTCCGCCGCCGCCATCGGCCATGTCGCGGCGTCCGGCGCTCGATTACGAGTGGGCCCATGCACCGGTCTCGTGCTCCGTCCGTGCGCGAAACCGGTGACGTCGCGGGCCGCCGCCCCCGCGGATCAGCCCGGCGGCGAGCGCCACGACGAAAAGCAGCGGCAGCGCACCGAGAACGAGGCCGACGACCTGGGGCATGGTGGCCTCGGTCGTTGGGGATCAGTCGCCCCCGCCGCCGTCTCCGCTCCCGCCATCGGACGAATCGTCGAACCAGCCGACGCCCCATGGCTCGCCACAGCCGATGGAGACACCGGTCTCGATGCGGCCCGTGGCGCCGCGCCGGTTGCGCACCGCGAAGAGGCGCATCGCCGCGAGCGTCGCCAGTGTGGCGAGCAGCAAGGGCCAGATGGCTGCGAGGATCTCCGCCATGACGGGGCGGGCGAGCGAGCCGGCCGGGGCCGGCCCGCCGGCCCCTCACGTGTCTTTGTCGTCGTTCCGGGCGGCTCTCATGCGGGCGTAGAGCAGCCCTGCCGTGGCGATCACCACGAGCGCGACTCCGAGGATCGTCATGTCCATGGCGCGTCTCCTGTCCGTTGCGGGTGCGTGTCCCGGCGACATGTCTCGCGGCGGAATGCGGCGCGCGCGCGGCGCCGCCATGTCGCGCCCGTGTCGCATGCCGTCTCCGCATCGGCTCCGCCAGCGTCGGCTCCTGCAGCCCGCGGCACCGACAGGGCGATCACGGTGCCGGAGTGCCGGCGGAACGTCGCCCCCCCTCCTTTCGTTGCGCCCCCGTCAGCAACGACAGGAGCATCGTCATGGCTCAGCAGGAGCACCGGAACATCCCGGACAGCGAGCAGCACCGCACCCTCGGCGGCAAGTCGCGGCCCGGCGGCTCGAACAACGTCATCGTCGGGACCATCGTCGTCATCGGCGCGATCGTGTTTTCCTTCGTCTTTTTCGGCGACTGGGACGGGGCGAGCACCGACCGGATCGACAGCGCCGGCGGCGACGCCGCCGCGACCGCCCCGGACGAGGGCGACGCCGGCGCGGCCGAGCAGTAAGCCGGGCGTGGCCGGCCGGGCGCCCGCGCGCCGGGTCGCCTGCCGCGCCGCGCAAGGGGCCGCATCATGACCGCTGCGCCCCCGGCGGGGCAGGGCGGCGCCACGCGCCTGGTGAGGCGCCCGTCTCGCGCCGTCGCCATTGTCGGGCTCGCCGCCTGGGCGATCGGCTCGGCCGTGGCTCTGGCCGCCCGCGCGCTCGACATCTTCCTCCGGGTCGGCGCGCCGGGCGTCGCCGCATCTGTGCTGTTCTTCACCGACCGCCTGCTGCAGATCGAACTTGCGCGTCAGCGCGCGGTCGAGTGCGTGTTGCACGAATACGGGGAGCCCGAGGCGATGCGGTCCGGCACGCCCCCCACCGAACTGCCCCGCCACGGCTCCATCATCGACTACCTGGTGGAGGAACGGCGCTTCGGCGCGCTCCGCCAGACGGCCGACCGCTTCCAGGCCGCCAATATCGGCCTGCTCATCGTCTCCACCCTGCAATGGGGCTTCGGAGACCTCCTGCTTTCCGCCCTGACCGAGGGAGGCGCCTGACCCATGCTCCTGTTGACCTGCCCCCATTGCGGGATCGACGCCGACGAGACCGAGCTGTCGCCCGGCGGCGAGGCGCACCTGACGCGCCACGGCCCCGGCGCGACCGACGAAGACGTCGAGGCCTATCTCTTCCTGCGCGACAACCCGCGTGGCGTGCATCTCGAGCGGTGGCGCCACGCCAACGGCTGCGGCAAGTGGTTCGTCGCCGCGCGCTGCACGGTGACGCTAGAGGTGTTCGGCACCTACCCGGCGCAGACGGCGCGGCCGCCGCAGCACGTGCTCGACGCGATCGAGGCCAAGCGGCCGGGCGCGACCCGGAAACTTCCCGTCATGGAGGGCGCGCGATGAGTCTGCGTCTGGAGACGGGGGGGCGGCTGATCGACCGCGCGACCCGGTTGAAATTCAAGTTCAACGGCAAGGGGCTGAAGGGCTATGCCGGCGACACGCTCGCCTCGGCGCTGATGGCGAACGGGCAGGGCGTGCTGGGGCGTTCGTTCAAGTATCACCGGCCGCGAGGGCTGGTTGCGTCGGGAGCGGAAGAGCCGAACGCGCTGGTGGGGCTGGGGCGCGGCGACCGGGCCGAGCCCAACCAGCGCGCGACGACGACCGAGCTGTTCGACGGGCTGTGGGCCGAGAGCCAGAACCACTGGCCCTCGCTCGAGGCCGATATCGGTGCGGTCAACGGCCTGCTTGCCCGCTTCCTGCCGGCGGGCTTCTACTACAAGACGTTCATCCACCCGCGCCCGGCCTGGAAGCACCTGTTCGAGCCGGTGATCCGGGCCTCGGCCGGCCTGGGGCGCGCGCCGAAGAAGCCGGACGCCGACCGCTACGAGCATTTCCATGCCTTCGTCGACGTGCTGGTGGTGGGCGGCGGAATCGCGGGGCTCAACGCCGCGCTCGCCGCCGGCGCAACCGGCGCCCGCGTGCTGCTGATCGAGCAGACCGCCCATTGGGGCGGCCGCAGCCCGGTCGACGTCGAGGGCGGCGAGGACGCGGTCGCGCAGGCGCTTGCCCGCCTGCGCGAGATGCCCAATGTGAAGATGCGCACGCGCACGATGGGTGCGGGCGTCTACGACCACGGCTTCATCCTCGCCTACGAACGGGTGACGGACCATGCACCGGAGACGGACGCGCCCCGCCACCGCCTGTGGAAGATCCGCGCGAGGCAGGTGATCGTGGCGACGGGCGCGATCGAGCGCCCGCTCTCGTTCCCCGGCAACGACATCCCCGGCGTGATGCTCGCCTCGGCGGTGCGCGACTACGTGGTGAACTGGGCCACCGCGCCCGGCCGTCGCACGGTGGTGGTGACGAACAACGACGACGCCTACCGCACCGCGCTGACGCTGGTGGCGCAAGGGCTGGAGGTGCCGCTGATCGTCGACGCCCGCGCGGGCGGCGGCGGCGCGTTGGCCGACGCCGCGCGCGAGAAGGGGATCGAGGTGCTGACGGGCGGCGCGGTGCACAAGGTGCACGGCCGCGCGCAGGTGACCGGCGTCGATGTCGGCCCGCTCTCGGGCGGGTCCGCACGCCGGCGGGTGGCCTGCGACGCGGTGGCGATGTCGGGCGGCTGGTCGCCGGTCGTCCACCTCTGGTCGCATTGCGGTGGCAAGCTCCTGTGGTCCGACGCGGGCGCCTTGTTCTACCCCGATCCCGGCCTGCCGCCGAAGGGCCGCGACGGCGAGGGCTTCGTGCTCTGCGCCGGCGCGGCGGACGGCGCGCTGCGCGCCGCGGAGGCCGCCGAGAGCGGGGCGGCGCAGGGCAAGAGTGCCGTGCAGGCTGCCGGGTTCGAAGCGGAAGTCACCGAAGCGGTGACGCTCGACGCGCCCGCCGAGGCGCCCCTTACTCCGGTCTGGATCATGCCGGAGGAGTCCGGGATCGCCCAGCGCGAGAAGATGTGGCTGGACTTCCAGAACGACGTGAAGGTGTCCGATGTGCAGCTCGCCGCCCGCGAGGGCTTCGAGAGCGTCGAGCACACCAAGCGCTACACCACGCTCGGCATGGCGACCGACCAGGGGAAGCTGAGCAACGTCAATGGTCTGGCGATTCTTTCTCAGGCGCTGAACGAGGAAATCCCGCGCGTCGGCACCACCACCTTCCGCCCGCCCTACACGCCGATCTCGCTCGCCTCGATCGCGGGCGAGGCGAGGGGCGCCACCTTCCAGCCGATCCGCCGCACGCCCATGCATGCCTGGCACGAGGCGCGCGGCGCCCGGTGGGAGCCGGTGGGCGCGTGGCGCCGCCCCTACGCCTATCCCGCCAGGGGCGAGAGCGTCGAGGACGCCGTCGCGCGCGAGGTGAAGAACGCAAGGCAAGCCCTCGGCCTGCTTGACGCCTCCACCCTGGGCAAGATCCTGGTGAAAGGCCCCGATGCCGGCCGCTTCCTCGACATGCTCTACACCAACAACATGTCGAAGCTGAAGGTCGGTCGCTGCCGCTACGGGCTGATGTGCACCGAGAACGGGTTTCTCACCGACGACGGGGTGGTGGCGCGGCTCGGGAGCGACACCTGGCTCTGCCACACCACCACCGGCGGGGCAGACCGCATCCACGCCTGGATGGAGGACTGGCTGCAATGCGAGTGGTGGGACTGGCAGGTCTTCACCCTCAACGTGACCGAGCAATGGGGCCAGATCGCCGTGGTCGGCCCCAACGCGCGCACCGCGCTGGAACGGCTGGGCGGCATGGACGTCAGCCGCGAGGCGCTGCCCTTCATGGGCTGGGCCGAGGGCGCGCTCGCCGACATCCCCGCCCGCATCTTCCGCATCTCGTTCTCGGGCGAGCTGTCCTACGAGGTGGCGGTGCCCGCCCACCGGGCGCTCGCGCTGTGGGAGCGGCTGTTCGACGTGGGCGCCGATCTGGGCGCGATGCCCTACGGCACCGAGGCGCTGCACGTGATGCGGGCCGAGAAGGGCTTCATCATGATCGGTGACGAGACCGACGGCACGGTGATCCCGCAGGATCTCGGCCTCGACTGGGCGATCTCGAAGAAGAAGGACGACTATCTGGGCAAGCGCGCGCAGGAGCGCCGCCACATGACCGACCCCGCGCGGTGGAAGCTGGTGGGGCTCGAGACGGTCGACGGCGCGGTGCTGCCCGACGGGGCCTATGCCGTCGAACCGGGAAAGAACGACCTCGGCCAGCGCCGGACGATCGGGCGGGTCACCTCGACCTACCACTCGCCCACGCTCGGCCGCGGCATCGCCATGGGGCTGGTCGAGCGGGGGCCGGAGCGGATGGGCGAGATGCTGACCTTCCCCGGAACCGACGGGAAAACCTACAAGGCGCGCATCGTCGAGCCGGTGTTCTACGACCGCGCAGGGGAGAAGCAGGATGTCTGACGCGATGGTGCTCGACGGGGCGCGAGCCGAGGGCCTTGCCACCGTGCGCGAGGTGCCCGCCCCCGGCCTGATCGCGCTCAAGGGCGATCTCGGCGCGCCTGCGCTCGCGGATGCGGTGCGCGCCGTCACCGGCTGCGCCGTGCCGGGCCTGCGCCGCATCGAGGCGGCGGGCGCGGCGCGGGCGGGCTGGATGGCGCCCGACGAGCTCCTGCTGGTCGCCCCGCGCGAGGCTGTGCCGGGCGCCCTTTCGACCCTCGAGGCGCGGCTGGCGGCCGCGCACCACCTCGCCGCCGACGTCTCCGACATGCGCGCGGTCTTCCGCCTCGAGGGACAGGGCGCGCGCGAGGTGCTGGCCAAGCTCGCGCCGGTCGACCTCGCCCCGGGCGCCTTCGAGCCGGGCGAGCTGCGCCGCACGCGGCTGGCGCAGGTGCCGGCGGCGTTCTGGATGGAGCAGGGGGGCTTCACCCTCGTCTGCTTCCGCTCGGTCGCGCGCTACGCCTTCGACCTGCTCGCCGGCGCCGCGGCCCCGGGCGGCGAGGTCGGCCACTTCGCCTGACCCGGCGCCGGACGCAGCGAAAGCGCGAGCGGCCCCGGGCGGCGCGGACCGCGTGCCCCTAGGGCACGACGGCCCGCCCGCCCGGAGCATCCCTCGCCTGCGCGCGCCGCGCCCGCGTCTTCATTGTGCTCCAAATATCCCGGGGGAGTCGCCCGGAACGGGCGACGGGGGCAGCGCCCCCGCGACGGCGCCGCCTGCGCGCGCCCTACTCGGCGGCGCGCGCCGCGCTTTCGCCCCGTTCCACGAAGGCACGCAGCCGCGCATCCTCGAGTTGCCCCACCAGGACCTGTCGCGCCGTCGACACCGCCGCGCGCCGCAGGGCGGCGAGGTCGGCATCGGCCAGCAGGCGCTCGGCCTCCTCGGCCGCCCGTTCGGTCTCGATCGTGGTGTCGGGCTCGGCGTTGAGGTCGAAGCGCTCCCAGTAGCCCATGTCGATCCGGTCCTTGTCCTTCGAGTTTGCCGTGCCGCGCAGCCGCTTGAGCAGGAACTCCTCGCGGCTCTTCACCGCGTAGTGGTTGACCTGCCCCAGCGCGTAACCCTCCTCGCCCCGGGGAAAGCGCCAGCCCTTGCGCAGGATGGCCTCGCTCATCTCCTCGCCCGAGCCGTTGAGCCAGCGCACCGGCGGCAGGACCTTGCGGCTCTTCTCGAAGCGGGGGCGGTGGACGCCGAAATAGTCGAAGGCAGCGGGGCGGAAGAGCGACTTGATCCCGCGCACCAGCCCGTTCGCGGGCGTCTCGAGCGAGCAGCCGCGCGTGAAGCGGCCCGTCACCGGCGCGTCGACCCAGCGCGCGGCGCCGCCCGAGCCCATCAGCCGCCAGCCGAGCGAGAGCGCGTCGGGGTGGCCGGTCTGTTCGAGCAGGGCGGGCAGGGTGCGGTCGCCCGCGTGCAGGTTGAGGAACTCGTCGGCGTCGATGACGAGCAGCCAGTCGGCGCCGCGCACGTCGTCCATCCGGTTGGCGCGCCAGTAGGCGCGGCGCTGCGCGTCCATCCCCTCGCCGACGGGGTTGTCGTGGTGGCGCAGCACGCCCATCGCCTGCAGTCGGTCGAGCATGAGGTTGGTGCCGTCGGTGCAATCGTTGGAGAACACCGTGATGTCGGTCACGCCGAGCGCGCGGTGATGAGCGAGCCATTCGACGAGATACGGCGCCTCGTTGCGCATCGTGGCGACGAGGTGGATGCGGGCATCGCGCCCCAGACGGGCGGGGCCGGGCAGCGGGGCGGGGTCTGCGATTCGGTCCGTCCCGGCCCCGTCGATCTTGGCCCCGTCGATCTTGGCCCCGTCGATCTTGGCCCCATCGGTCTCGGCGCCGTCGGTCTCGGCCGCTGCCTCGCGCAGGGCGGCGCGGGCGGCGCGCTTGCGGCCGGTGCGCGAACGGGCGACGAGGAGGGCCAGCACCCGGTCGGGCACGCCCGCGGCGCGGTACTCGGCGACCTTCTCCTGCACGGGTTTCGGCAGATGCTGGGTGAAAAGGATCCGGTCGAGGAGCTCGAAGGGCACCGACGCCGCGCGCTCGAGCTCCTCCATCCATCGCGCGTAGTCGCCGGTCGCGCGCAGCTCGTCCACGCGGGCGGCATGGAAGGCGTATGCCTCGTCCTGCAGGCGGGCGAGCACGGGGTCGGCAAGCCAGTCGGCCATCAGCCGCCGCGTCTCCGGCACGAGGCGCAAGGCGGCCTCGTGCCGTTCCTCGTTGCGGTCGAAGAGGGCGAAATAGGCGGCGTCGTACTTGTTCTCCTTGAGGTTGACGTTGCCGCGCAGACGGCGGAGCAGGTAGGCCTCGCGGCTCTTGACCGCGTAATGGTTCATCTCGGCGAGGCCGTAGCCGAGCGTGGGCCTCGTGGAGCGCCAGCCGGCGCGCACGAAGTCGGCGGGCATCGGCTTTCCCGAGCCGTTGACCCAGGCCTGCGCGGCAAGGGCGCGTGCGCGCCCGGCGTCGGTGCGGGCGCCGTGGATCGACGGGCGGTGGATGCCGAGCTTCATGTGGGGGAAGGGGCGGAACAACGTCTTGACCCCCCAGCCCTTCTTGAAGTCGTCGGGGGCGGCGCGCGTGTAGCTCTCGGTGACGAGGCCCGGTCGCCAGTCGGTCAGCCCCGACGAGCCGAAGAAGCGCCAGGTGATCGCGCAGGCGTCGGTGCCCCCGGGGAGCGCCGCGACGAGGTCGGGCAGCCGGCCCGCGCCGGCCTTGACGGTGACGAACTCGTCCGAGTCCATCACGAGGATCCAGTCGCTTCCGGTCACGGCGGGGTTGGCCTCGGCGAGCGTCAGGGCGTGGGGCTGGGGCTTCTTGCCCGGCGGTACCACGTTGCGGAAATGGTGGAGGAGGCCCATCGCCTCCATCCGGTCGAGCATCCGGTCGGTGCCGTCGGAGCAGTCGTTGGTGTAGACGACGATCCGGTCGGCGCCCGCGGCATGGTGGTAGGCCACCCATTCGACGAGGGAATGGCCCTCGTCCTTCATCATCGACAGGATGGTGATGCCCGCCCGTTCGGCCATGTCTGTCCGGTTCCCCCTGGGCCGTCTGCCGGCCATGTCCGTCGCCGCGCGCGGGGCCATCCTCGCGCGCGGAGCTTACGATCGCATCAAGATTTGGCGGGAATGGGGCGGGGCGTCGTGCGGGGCGTGTCGAGGGGCGCGCGGGCCGCGGCGTGTCTGCGACCGCGGGGCGGGGAACAGCGTGCGGCGCGGCGGGTTGACGGGCGTGAAGGCGGGCGTCACATACCGCACGGTCTAGCGACGCCCGCCGCGACGGGCCATCACCACACCAACGGGGGACGATCATGAGCTTCACCCTTCCCGACCTGCCGTATGCCCACGATGCGCTCGCCGAGTACGGCATGAGCCGCGAGACGATGGAGTATCACCACGACATCCACCACAAGGCCTATGTCGACAACGGCAACAAGCTGATCGCCGGCACCGAATGGGAGGGCAAGCCCGTCGAGGAGATCGTCAAGGGCACCTACCAGGCCGGCGCCGTGGCGCAGAACGGCATCTTCAACAATGCCTCCCAGCACTGGAACCACACCCAGTTCTGGGAGATGATGGGGCCGGGCAAGCCGGGCGTGCCGGGCGAGCTGGAAAAGGCGCTGACCGAGGCCTTCGGTTCGGTCGACAAGTTCAAGGAAGAGTTCGCCGCCGCCGGCGCGGGCCAGTTCGGCTCGGGCTGGGCGTGGCTGGTGAAGGACACCGACGGCGCGCTCAAGGTCACAAAGACCGAGAACGGCGTGAATCCGCTCTGCTTCGGGCAGATTGCGCTTCTGGGTTGCGATGTGTGGGAACATTCCTACTACATCGACTTCCGCAACAAGCGCCCCGCCTACCTGCAGAACTTCCTCGACAACCTCGTGAACTGGGAGAACGTGGCCAGCCGCATGTGAGCGCGGCCGCCGCGGGAGCGGGGGGCCAGCCCCCCGCGCCCCCCGGGATATTTGACGCAAGAAGAAGGGGCGGGGCGGGGAGCCTCGCCCCGTTTTCCGTCTGCGGAGCGGAACGGGCGCGCGAGGGCCAGCGCCCTTTGCCGCATGGTGCGGGCGGGCGGAATCGGGCGAAGCATTTACCGGAGAGGTAGTACTCCGATGGCGATGTCCGACCTGCGTGATCTGTCCCTGCCCAGGCTGCTTGACATGCCCCCCCTTTGGCTCCTGCTGTTCGTGGGGCTGGCGCGGCTGCAGGCGGTGCGCTGGCCGGTCTGGCCGGTCGAGCTGCCGCTGGTCGACCTCGCCGCGGGCGTGCTCGTAGGGGGCGGCGTGCTGCTGATGGGGCTAGCGCTGATGGAGATGCGGCGCGCGCGCACGACGATCGTGCCGCACATGCAGCCCGAGGCGCTGGTCACGACCGGCGTCTTCGCGCGAACGCGCAACCCGATCTATCTCGGCGATCTCTGCATCCTCGCCGGTCTCGTCCTGTTCTGGAAGGCGTGGCCGAGCCTCGTGCTCGTGCCTCTCTTCGCGTGGCTCGTGACCGATCGCTTCATCCGCCCCGAGGAGGCGCGGCTGCACGCGCGTTTCGGCGCGCGCTTCGAGCACTGGACGCAGCGGACGCGGCGCTGGCTCTGACCGGGCCGCTCCGGGCGGGTGCGCGGCGGTATACCGAAACGCCCCGCCAGGGCGGGGGGCTGTTAGCGGTATCGGGGGCTGTTGCCTCCTGCGGCAAGGTGCTACAGGCCCCCCCGATGGACCGACAGACGATGAACCGACCGACGGGGGCCGCCGTGACGCGGCCCTTTCCTTGGACAGGGGGGATTGCCACGTGAAGATCGGGTCTCCGAGAGAGGTGATGGAGGGCGAGCGGCGCGTCGCGATGACGCCCGACAGCGCCAGGCAGCTGCAGAAGCTGGGTCACGAATGCTATGTCGAGGCGGGCGCGGGCGTGCCTGCGGGCTTCACCGACGACGCCTATGCGGAAGCGGGCGTGACGGTGGTGGACGGCGCGACCGCGCTGTTCGAAGCGGTCGACGCGGTCGCCAAGGTGCGGCCGCCGACCGAGGCCGAGATCGACATGCTCCGCGCCGGCCAGACGCTGATCAGCTTCTTCTACCCGGCCTCGAACGAGGACCTGATGAAGCGCGCGGCCGACCGCGGCGCGACCGTTCTGGCGATGGACATGGTGCCCCGCATCAGCCGCGCCCAGAAGATGGACGCGCTGTCGTCGATGGCCAACATCGCGGGCTACCGGGCGGTGCTGGAGGCGGGCAACGAGTTCGGCCGCTTCTTCACCGGCCAGGTGACGGCGGCGGGCAAGGTGCCGCCCGCCAAGGTGCTGGTGGTGGGCGCGGGCGTGGCGGGCCTCGCCGCGATCGGCGCGGCGACCTCGCTGGGGGCCATCACCTACGCCTTCGACGTGCGCCCCGAAGTGGCCGAGCAGATCGAGTCGATGGGCGCCGAGTTCGTCTATCTCGACTTCGAGGAGGAGACGCAGGACGGCGCCGCGACCGGCGGCTACGCCGCGCCCTCGAGCCCCGAGTTCCGCGAGAAGCAGCTGGAGAAGTTCCGCGAGCTGGCACCGGACGTCGACATCGTCATCACCACGGCCCTGATCCCCAACCGGCCCGCGCCGGTGCTGTGGACGAAGGACATGGTCGAGGCGATGAAGCCCGGCTCGGTCATCGTCGATCTTGCCGCCGAGCGGGGCGGCAACTGCGAGCTGACCGAGAAGGATGCCCGGGTCGTCACCGACAACGACGTGACGATCCTTGGCTATACCGACCTCAACAGCCGGATGGCCACGCAGTCGTCGACGCTTTACGCCACGAACGTCCGCCACCTGGTGACGGACCTGACGCCCGAAAAGGACGGAGCGATCGTCCACGACATGGAGGACGACGTGATCCGCGGCGCGACCATCGCGCATGCGGGCGAGGTGACGTTCCCGCCGCCGCCGCCCAAGGTGCAGGCCATCGCGGCCCAGCCGAAGAAGGAGAAGGCGAAGGAGCTGACCCCCGAAGAGAAGCGCGCGCAGGAGATCGCGGCCTTCCGCAAGCAGACGATCAACCAGGTCGCGCTGCTCGGCGGGGGCGCGGTGGCGGTGCTGGCGGTGGGTGCGGTGCCGGGAATGCCGGCGAGCTTCATGCAGCACTTCATCGTGTTCGTGCTGGCCGTCTTCGTGGGCTTCCAGGTGATCTGGAACGTCGCGCACTCGCTGCACACGCCGCTGATGGCCGTCACCAACGCGATCTCGTCGATCATCATCCTCGGCGCGTTGATGCAGATCGGCTCGGGCAGTTTCCTGGTCACCATCCTCGCGGCGATCGCGGTGTTCATGGCCGGCATCAACATCTTCGGCGGCTTCCTCGTGACGCGGCGCATGCTCGCCATGTTCCAGAAGTCGTGAGGCGGGAGTAGGGACACATGGAAAACGCATTCACCATCGCGGCCTACGTGGTCGCCGCCGTCCTCTTCATCCTCTCGCTGGGCGGTCTTTCGGGGCAGGAAAGCGCCAAGCGCGCGGTCTGGTACGGCATCGTCGGCATGGCGCTGGCGGTCGTCGCCACGCTGATCGGGCCGGGCGCGGGGCTCTGGTGGCTGTCGCTCGTCCTGATCGCGGCGGGCGCGGCCATCGGCATCCAGCTGGCGCAGCGGGTGCAGATGACGCAGATGCCCGAGCTTGTCGCGGCGATGCACTCGCTCGTGGGTCTGGCGGCCGTCTTCGTGGGCTTCAACGCCGATTTCGAGATCAACCGCGTGGCGGGGATGGACGAGGCGGCCATCGCCGCGCTGACCGGCTTCGCCGATCTCGTGGCCAAGAAGACGCCGGTCGAGATCACGATCCTTCAGGTCGAGCTGTCTCTGGGCATCTGGATCGGCGCCGTCACCTTCACCGGCTCGGTGATCGCCTACGGCAAGCTCGCGGGCCGGGTCGACACGGCGGCCAAGCAGCTGCCGGGCGGGCACCTGCTCAACGCGGCCGCGGCGGCCGGCTCCATCGCCATGCTCGCCCTCTACCTCGGCGGCGCGGGCTCGTGGACGCTGTTCCTCATGGCGCTGCTGGCGTTCTTCATCGGCTACCATCTGATCATGGGCATCGGCGGGGCGGACATGCCGGTCGTGGTGTCGATGCTGAACAGTTATTCGGGCTGGGCGGCGGCGGCCATCGGCTTTTCGCTGTCGAACGACCTGCTGATCGTGGTGGGCGCGCTCGTCGGCTCGTCGGGTGCGATCCTCTCCTACATCATGTGCAAGGCGATGAACCGCTCGTTCATCAGCGTGATCCTGGGCGGCTTCGGCGGCCCGCAGGGCGCGCAGGCGGCGGTCGAGGGCGAGATGGTCGCCACCGGTGTCGACGAGGTCGCCCAGTCGCTCGACGAGGCCGACTCGGTCGTCATCGTGCCGGGCTACGGCATGGCGGTGGCGCAGGCGCAGAACAACGTGGCCGAACTCACCCGCCGTCTGCGGGCGAAGGGCAAGGAGGTGCGCTTTGCCATCCACCCCGTGGCGGGCCGGCTGCCGGGGCACATGAACGTGCTCCTGGCCGAGGCGAAGGTGCCCTACGACATCGTGCTCGAGATGGACGAGATCAACGACGACTTCCCCGAGACGGATGTCGTGATCGTCATCGGCTCGAACGACATCGTGAACCCCGCGGCGCAGGACGACCCGAACTCGCCCATCGCTGGCATGCCCGTGCTCGAGGTGTGGAAGGCCAAGCAGGTCTTCGTGTCGAAGCGGGGGCAGGGGACGGGCTATTCCGGCATCGAGAACCCGCTCTTCTTCAAGGAGAACACGCGGATGTTCTATGGCGACGCCAAGAAGAGCCTCGACGACCTGCTCACGCGCGTCTCCTGAGCGCCGCGACCCTGTTGAGAGGGCGCCGTCCGGCCGGGCGGCGCCCTTTCTCGTTCCGGTTGCATCGCGCGTGGCGCCCTGTCCCGCCCGAGGCGGGCGGACCCGACCGGGAGCGTGCATGGCCGGCGACCGGGAGTGCGACGGTGCCGTGTCCGGGCAGGATGAGGCGGCGCAAGGCGATCCGTCGCGCGGCGTCAGCCGCGGGCCCTCTCGCGGCGGCGCGGCGCTCTCGGCCACTGCGCCGCGGGCCGGCCTCGGCCTCGTCGGGATCGGCGGCATGGCCGGCGCGGACGGGGCGGTGCGCCGGCTGCGGTCTCGCCGAGGCGCGCCTTTTCCGGGGGAGCGCCCTCCCGGGGGATCGCCCCCCGGTCGGGCGCCCACTCCCGTGCCTCGCGGTGCCCGCGTCGGGCCTCTCGGGGCGGGTGCCGGGCCGTGCGTCGGGGCGGACTGGCGGCGCATCGCGGCGGTAATCCGAGGGCCGATGGCCGCGAGAGCGGAAAACTGCAGGGTCGGTTAGCGAAGCGTCAAGCGCTGGCGGTGCGCGCGCGAATGCCTTTTAGGTCAACGCCTTGATGCCGCGCCGACGCTGCCGCCATCGCCGGGGCATGGGGGTGTGCGCGGTACATCCGCCCGGTTTCGCCCGGTCCGCCGGTGATCCGCCGGCGCCCGTTTACCGCCCGTTCAAGGCTGCGGCCCTATGCCCTCTTCGATCCGGACGCGCCCCTGGCGTCCCCGACAGGCCGAAAGGAGTGAAGCGGGCAATGGAGATCATCGGAAAACTGACCGAGGACAACGGTCGCATCGAGTTCCGGTGCGAGCGTTCGGGCCTCGTCGTCCGGGGCGACTACCCCGAATGGGTGCTCGCTGCCGCGGCCGAGATGATGGCGGCGATCGCCGAAAAGGAGATCGAGGGCAAGATCGAGGAGCTTTCGGCGCTCGTCGAGTTCGGCGAGGCGACCGAAACGGCCATCGACGGCGCGAGGTGGGAGCACAAGAGCCGCTTCGAGATCGTGCCGCAATGCACCGTCACGATGGGATCGACCGAGTATCGCTGGGTCGCGCCCGACGCCGAGGCGGTCCGCGTCGGCGAGTTCGACGGCCACCCCGTCAAGCGCGTGCACAACATGGCGCTGACCCGCAACGACAGCTTCCTCGCCAACGAGCCGGGCGTCGGCCCGGGTTCGGGCGAGACCTCCTGACCCGCGCGCCCCAAGCCACAGCCCCGACTAGCAAAGGATCACGACCCATGGAAATCATCCCCTTCGGCAGCCAGGATGTCGACAACATCCTCGCGCGCGAGCCCCAGCGGGTGGAAAAGCTGGCCTTCGGTGCCGTCCTGCTCGACCGCAACGGCAAGGTCGTCAAGTACAACCAGGCCGAGGGCCTGATCGCCGGGCGCGACCCCTCGGAGGTCGTGGGCAAGGACTTCTTCAACGAGATCGCGCCCTGCGCCAAGGGCAAGCGCTTTCACGGCGAGTTCCTGAAGTTCCACCAGACCGGCCAGGTCAACGTGATGTTCGACTACAAGTTCGACTACAAGGGCGCCAATGTGGGCGTGAAGATCCACCTCAAGTCGCAGCCCGACGGCCAGCATTGCTGGATGTTCGTCAAGCGCGCCTGACCCCTTGCCGGGTGCCTGGCCGCGGGGGGCGTCCCCCGCGGCGCGGCGCCCCCGATCCGGAGCATTCCCATGACCTACATGACCGACGCCCCCACGGCCGAGCACCCCGTGCCGATGTCGGGCCAGGGCCACGGCTACGACGCGCCCGCCGGGCTCTCGTCGGGCCAGTACCGCCTCCGCCGCTTCGGCGGCCGGCCGATCGTCTTCCAGGGCACCGAGCTCGCCATGGCGATGAGCTTCACGCCCGGGCTGCCCTACTGGTTCGAGATCAACCTGTTTCGCGCAAACGACGGCTCTTGCCCGGTCTGCGTCAAGAAGTTCTTCTCGTCGAGCGAGGAAAAGGACTTCGCCCGCGCCTGGGTCGCGCCCTCGATCGAGGCAGCGCTCGACTCGATCGAGACCTTCGATCCTGCAGAGGACGTGCCCGTGCGCGTGAGCCTCTCGGGCGGATCGATGACGCCGGCCGAGATGGAGGCCGCCGCGATGGACCTGCAGGCGCAAGTGACCAACGTCCGGACCCATTACGCCAGCCTCGTCGGCGAGTTCCTGCACCAGCTCGACGCCGCCTGATGCGGGCTGCGCCCGTGCCCGGCCCGGCACGCGCCCCGACGGCGGGGCCGCCCTCCGCCCCGGCCTCCCCCGTAGGGGCGAAGGCGGCCCGGCGGGCCTCCCTCGAGCCGGACATGTCCGGTCATGGAGGCGCGACCGGCCGCCACGCCGTGCCGGCGCTGCCGCTCGATGCCGCGTCGCTCGCCCGGATCTGTCGCGGCGCCCTCCGCGAGCGCCTGTCGCGGACCCGCGGAGTGCCGGTGCCGCCCGTTCCCGACGACCTTCCGCTCGTCGACCGGCCCGGTGCCGCCGGACAAGGCGATGCCGCGCGCGACGGCGACCCGGCAGGTGGCGCCCGGCGCGAGCACGCGTCCCTCGGGCTCGACAGTCTCGAGCTGCTGGAGGCGGTCGCCGATCTCGACCGGCGCTTCGCCCTGTCGCGCACGGGGATCGAGGATCACCTGCTGCTCCGCCCGACCCTCGCCGCGTGGGGGGCGCTCATCGCCGAGCACCTGCGGCGCTGCGGCCCGGACCTGCCGGTCACCTTCATGACCTCCGGCTCGCAGGGCGCCCCCCACGCGGTCGCCCATCCCGCCTCGACGCTGCTCGCCGAGGCCGACGCTCTCATCGACGTCCTCGCCCCCTGCGGATCGGGCGCACGCGGTCCGGCCGCTTGCACGACCGGCCCCGGGGCATCCGCGCCCGGTGGGTCGGCCGAAGGGGCCGCCGCCCCGGAGGCGCTGGGCCGGGTCCTCGTGCTGGTTCCCTGTCACCACATCTTCGGCTTTCTCTTCGGCGCGCTGGTCCCGGCGCGTGCGGGCTGGCCGGTGATCGACCTTGCCGGCCGCGCCCCGGGCACGCTCGCCCGCACCGCCCGGCCCGGCGACCTGATCGTGGCGACCCCCTACCTTCTCTCCCTTGCGCTGCAGGCGGGCGAGTCCATTCCGGCCGGGTGCTCTGCCGTGGTCTCGGGCGCGGCGGCACCTGCCGATGTCTGGGCCGACGGCGCCCGCGCGGGGCTCGGCCTGACCGAGATCTACGGCGCGACCGAGACAGGCGGCGTCGGCTGGCGCAGGGCGCCGGATCATCCGTTCGAACTGCTGCCGCATCTGTCGCGCGCCGGGAACGGGGTCGCCGGGCCATGCGGGGCGACGCTGCCGCTGCAGGACAGGCTGGCATGGCGCGGCCCCCGCAGCTTTGCCTTGCTCGGCCGGGTCGACCGGGTCGTGCAGGTGGCCGGCGTCAATGTCTCGCCCGACGCGGTCGCCCGTCGCCTCGCCGCGCTGGAGGAGGTCTCCGATGCCGCGGTGCGCCTTGACCATGCGTCGGGCCGCCTCAAGGCCTTCATCGTGCCGACCGATCCCGCACTGTGCAGCACGCCGGGCGCGCTCGAGCCGCGACTGCGCGCCGCCTGTGCCGACCTGCCGGCCCCGGCCCGGCCGCAGCGCTTCGACCTCGGCACGGCCGTGCCGACAGCCCCCTCGGGCAAGCCGACCGACTGGTGAGGGTCGGCAGACCGCCGGCGCCCCAGGGCCCGCCATCTCGACGGAGCCGTGCCGCGGCGCATGGGCGGCGGCGCGTGACTGGCGGCGGGTGCGTGGCTGCAGAACGGCCGCCCCAGCTGCATCTGCAAAAGTCTCTCGCCCGTGCGACCTTCTTCTTGACGCTCCCCGGCCCGGGCCCTAGAACGCCGCTCACGCCGCTCGGAGGATCCTCCAAGCGGCGCACAGAGGGCGGTTGTAGCTCAGTTGGTTAGAGTACCGGCCTGTCACGCCGGGGGTCGCGGGTTCGAGCCCCGTCAACCGCGCCACCTCTGTCCTGAAGCGCCGGCTCGACGGGTGGAGGTTTTTCGCCCGGGTCTCGGGCGTTTCACTTCCGGCGCCGTGTTCGGTCGGCGCCGGGCGAGCGCGCGGTTGTAGCTCAGTTGGTTAGAGTACCGGCCTGTCACGCCGGGGGTCGCGGGTTCGAGCCCCGTCAACCGCGCCATCGCCCGCCGGCGACGCTCTTCGCGCCCCTATTCCGCGCGATGCCGTCCATCACCTGCACGACCGCAGGAGGGGCGATCCGTGCTGGCAGGCCACGCCCCCGCCCTCTGCGTGGCCGGCACGCCGGATGCACGTCATCGCGCTGCGTCAGGCGCCGCGGGCTGCCCCGGCGCCCCGGTCGAGGGCCGCGAGCAATTCCTCGAGCGGCATCGGCCGGCAGAAGGCGTAGCCCTGCAGCCGGTCCGCCCCGAGGCGCGTGAGCACCTTCGCCTGCGCCGCCGTCTCGACCCCCTCGACGATCGTCTCGGCCCCGAAGCGCGCGGCCATCCCGATCAGCGCCTGCATCAGCTCTGCCCGCGCGGGATCGCGCTCCACCCCGTCGACGAACATCCGGTCGATCTTGAGCGCGTCCGGCTCCAGCGAGAGAATGCTTGCGAGCGAGGCGTGGCCGGTGCCGAAATCGTCTACCTCGATGCGGATGCCGAGGGCCTTCAGCGCGGCGACCGTCTCGGTCAGATCGGCGTCGAGCGTGTCGAGGTGGGCCGTCTCGAGGATCTCGAAGGTCAGACCGCTCGGCAGGTCGGCCCGGCCGCGCAGCTCGTCGAGCAGGTCGGGGCTCGCCAGCCGCCGGGCCGAGACGTTGACCGATAGCGAGTGGAGAGAGACGCCGGCTTCGGCCAGCCGGGCATGGGCCGCGATCGCCCGGTCGAGGATCTCGCGGTCGAGCTCGGCGATCAGGCCGAGCTCGTCGGCCAGCGGCAGGAACGTGTCGGGCGCGAGGATGCCGTGCCGCGGATGCCGCCAGCGCGCCAGCACCTCGCAGCCCGCGATCTCGCCGGTGAGCGCGTCGACCTGGGTCTGCAGGAAAGGCACGATCTCGCCGCGCGGAATCGCCTGGCGGAAGAAGGCCAGTTCCTCGACATGGGCGGTATAGGTCGAGCCGATGTTGTCGGAATAGGCGACGACCCGGCCGCGCCCGCCGCCCTTGGCCTCGTAGAGCGCGATATCGGCGCGCTTGAGCAGCCCGCGCAGGTCGGTCACCTCCGCCGCGCTGCCCGCGCCGTTGCCTGCCTCGCCGCGCGCCTCGGCATAGCCGACGCTCGCGCCCGGCTCCAGCACGACATGGCCGTGCCGAACGGGCCGCACAAGCTCGGCCCGCAGGCGCTCGCAGAAGTCCTCTGGATCGCGGGGATCGGGCCCGCGCTCGTCGGGGGTCGCTACGGCGCCGGCGGAGCGGTCGAACAGCGCGACGAACTCGTCGCCGCCGATGCGAAAGCCGAAATCACGCCCGGGCCGCAGCGCCGCCTTGAGCCGCTGGGCCGCTGCCGCCAGCACGGCGTCGCCCGCGTCGTGGCCGTGCCGGTCGTTGATCTCCTTGAAGCGGTCGAGGTCGAGCGCGACGACGAGCAGCCCGGCGCCAGAGCCGGACGCCGTCTCGGCCCGGTCTCCGAAGGCGTCGCCGCCTCCTTCCACGATCTCGTCGAGCAGCAGGCGGTTGCCGAGGCCGGTCAGCCGGTCGTGCCGCGCGGCGTGGGCGTTGTCTTCCTGCGCCTGCTTGAGCGCGACGAAGGACTGCTCGGCGAGGCGCCGCATCTCGCGCTCGCGGCGCATCGCGGCCATGCGCGCCTCGATCTCGGCCTCCACCCGGTCGAGCACCTTGTTGTAGCGGTAGGCGAGCATCCCGACCTCGGTCGAGCGCTCGACGGTGACGCGCGACGAGAAGCGGCCGGTGCGCTGGTGGCGCTTCATCTCTTCCAGCAGTTCGAGGAAGGCGTTGCCGATGCCGTGCTCCGAGGCGTCGAGGCCGGTCACCTCCTCGCGGGGCCGCACCCGCAGGCGGGCCACGCGCCGCACCAGCGCGATCGCGGCGAAGGTGGCGGTGAGCGTCCACGCGCCGGCATAGGCCGCGCCCATGGCCTGCACGCCGAGTTGGGCGAGGCGGCTGCCCGCCGGCAGGGCGGAAGTGTCGGCGAGCAGCGCCACCAGCAGGGTGCCCAGCACGCCGGGCGCGAGGTGGACGGGCACGGCATCGACCACGTCGTCGATTCTCGCCACCCGCATGACGAAGCTCGCCGTGACCATGACGAGCGCCCCGAGCGCACCAGCGAGGATCGTCTCGCTGCCGGTGAACAGGTTGACGCCGGCGGTGCCTGCCACGAGCCCCGCGATCACGCCGTTGAGCGTCAACTGCGCCGAGGCGACGCCGAAGAGAGCGAGCGAGACCGCGAGCGCACAGACGCCCCCCGCCGCCGCGCCCAGCATGGTGCGCAGCACGATGGGCGCGACGTCTGCCCCGAAGGCCAGCGCCGAGCCCGCGTTGAAGCCGGCCCAGCCGATCCAGAGAAAGATCACGCCGAGCGAGGCGGTGGCGATCGAGGAGGGCTCGAAGCGGCGGGGGCGGCGGCCGAACCGGCCCCGACGCGGCCCCAGCGCGATGCAGAAGGCGAGCGCCGCCCAGCCGCCCACGGAATGCACCACCGTCGCACCGGCAAAGTCGAGAAAGCCCATCGCGGCGAGCCAGCCCTCCTGCCCCTCGAGCAAGGCGCCGCCCCAGGCGGCGTGGCCGACCACGGGGTAGATCAGCGCAGAGATGGTGGCGCTGACCACGAGATAGGCGGGAAAGGTCGCGCGCTCGGCCACCGCGCCCGAGACGATGGTGACCGCCGTCGAGGCGAAGGCCATCTGGAAGAACAGGAACGGCGCCACCCCCAGCGCGACCGTGTGCGCGCCCGGCGCGAACAGGCTCGTGCCGATCAGCCCCGCATGGCTCGCCCCGAACATCAGGCCGAAACCGACCCCCCAGAACGAGAGCGTGGCCACGCAGATGTCGGAGGCGTTCTTGAGCGCGATGTTCGAGGCGTTCTTGGCGCGGGCGAGGCCGGCCTCGAGGCAGAGGAACCCGGCCTGCATGTCGAGCACCATGAACCCGCACAGCAGGATCCAGATCGCATCGAGTGCGGCCGCCGCGTCGATCTCCACCACTCCTGCCCGCCCTCGCCCTTGATGCCGCGATGGTCCCGTCAGTGCAGAGTGGACGGAGACCGGTGAATAGGGCCTTTCGCAACGTCAGGCCCCGCCGCTCGAGTGCAAAAAAGTCGAAGGAACGCGGGCGCCTCGAGGCAAGATGCGCGCCACGCGTTTTGACGCATCGCGGCGGCTGGCCCTGTCGGGCCGGGCTGCCCTGTGCCACTATCCGCTTGCGCACACGGAACCGGTCGATCTGCCTGCCTCGGGGAGGGGCATGAACGTCATGCTCGATGCGCTGCACAGCCACGTCTTCTACGAGATGGCCGCCCTGCTGGTGCTGGCCGCCGGCGTGGGCTTCGTCGGACTTCTGCTGCGCCAGCCGCTGATCGTGAGCTTCATCGCGGTGGGCATCCTCGCAGGGCCGTCGGTGCTTGGTATCGCGCAATCCGAGGCGCAGATCGACTTTCTCGCCGAGCTCGGCATCGCGGTGCTTCTCTTTCTCGTCGGGCTGAAGCTCGATATCGGGCTGGTGCGCAACCTTGGCGCCGTCGCGCTGGTGACGGGGCTCGGTCAGATCGCCTTTACCAGCGCCTTCGGCTTTCTCATCGGCCTGGCGCTCGGCCTCGACCCGCTGACGTCGATCTACGTGGCGATCGCGCTCACCTTCTCCTCGACGATCATCATCGTGAAGCTCCTGTCCGACAAGCGCGAGATCGACTCGCTGCACGGACGGATCGCGGTGGGTTTCCTGATCGTTCAGGACATCTTCGTCGTCCTCGCCATGATCGTGCTCTCGGCGGTGGGCGCGGGCGCCGAGGGCGAGGGCGGCGCGGTAGCGGGGGTCGTGCGGGTCGTGGGCTTCGGCCTCATGATGCTCGGGGGCGTGCTGCTCTTCATCCGCTACGCTGCCGACCCGCTGGTGGAGCGGCTGGCGCGGGCGCCGGAGCTGCTGTTGTCCTTCGCCATCGGCTGGGCGGCGCTGCTCGCCGCGCTCGGCGATTTCCTCGGTTTCGGCAAGGAGCTGGGCGGTCTGCTCGCGGGGGTCTCGCTCGCCTCGACGCCGTTCCGCGAGGCGATCGCCGCGCGCCTCGCCTCGCTGCGCGACTTCCTGCTGCTGTTTTTCTTCATCGCGCTCGGCGCTTCGCTCGACCTGTCGGTGCTGGGGCAGGCGGTGGGCCCGGCCGTGGTGCTCTCGCTCTTCGTGTTGATCGGCAACCCGCTGATCGTGCTCGTGATCCTCGGCGCGATGGGGTATTCGGCACGCACCGGCTTTCTCGCCGGGCTGACGGTGGCGCAGATCTCCGAGTTCTCGCTCATCTTCATGGCGATGGGCGTGGCGATCGGGCAGGTCGACGAGGCGGCGCTCGGCCTCGTGACGCTCGTCGGCCTCGTGACCATTGCCGCCTCGACCTACATGATCACGTGGAGCCACCCGCTCTACGACCTCTTCGCGCCCCTGCTGCGCCCCTTCGAGCGGCGCGGCAAGCCGGCCGAGGCCGCGGGCGCGCAGGAGGTCGGTCAGGGCTACGACGCGGTGGTGATCGGCCTCGGCCGCTACGGCGCGCAGATCGCCACCGCACTCGAGGGGGCCGGTCGGCGCGTGCTCGGCGTCGATTTCAGCCCGACGGCGGTCGCCCATGCCCGCGCCGCGGGCCTCGAGACGATCTACGGCGACGCGACCGACCCCGACTTCCTCGCACACCTGCCGCTCGACGGGGTGGACTGGGTCGTTTCCGCCGTGCCCGAGCACGATGTGGGGGTCACGCACGACGACCCGCGCCGGGCGCTGCTGCGCCACCTGCACGATCTGGGCTACACGGGCCGGGTGGCGGTGGCCGCGCACCGGGCCGAGACGGGCGAGAGGCTGGCAGAGGCGGGGGTCGACCTCGTGCTGCTTCCCTTCCGCGACGCGGCGGTACATGCGGCAGACCTCGTTCTGGCGCAGGGCGGCGGCTCCGGTCAGGGCGCGGGTGCCGCGACCGAGGCGGAGGCCGTCGATGCGGCCGGCCCGCCCGCCGCCGATCTCGACGCCGATCCGACCGGCCAGAGAGAGTTCTCCCCATGAGCCCGCTCGGGCACCGCTCCGGCCCGGGCCGGCGGAGGGCGCCATGAACGCGGCGGCGGGGCCTGCGCCCGTCCTCGCTGCCCTCTCGGCAGAGCGGGCCGAGGGGCCGGGGCCGGACGATGCCACGCTGGCCCTTGCTGCAGGGCTCGCCGCCGACGAGGGCGCGCCGCTCGCCGCGGTGATGGCCGCCGCCCTTCCACGCGACATCGACGCGCTCGCCCATGCCGCCTCGCTCACGCCCGAAGCCATGCGCAGCCGGATGACAGCGGTTCTCGCCCGGCGTCTCGATGCGCTGTGCTCCGCGACGGCCCCCGACGCGGCGCGCGAGGTGCGCCTCGGCAAGCCCTTCGTCGAGATCATCCGCGCGGTGCAGGCACGTGGCGCTGGCCTGCTTGTCAAGGCGGCGGAGGATCTGCCCTCGGCCAGCGCCGCCCTGCTGGCCTCGACCGACCAGCACCTCATCCGGAAGTGCCCGTGCCCCGTCTGGCTGGTCCGGGGCGGGGCGGCACGCCCGCGCCGGGTCGTGGCCGCCATCGACGTGACAGAGCCCGATGAGCGCGCGCTGAACCTCGCGATCGTCGCCGCCGCGGCGCGCGTGGCCCACCCCGACGGCGCCGAGATCCGTCTGCTGCACGCCTGGCAGGCCGAGGGGGAGGGGATGGTGCGGATGTGGTCCGACGATTCGGCAGCCTTCGACCGCTACCTTGCGGAGGTCGAGCACGACCACGCCAGTGCCATGCGCGCATTCGCCGAGGAGGCGCGCGCCCATCTCGCGGCCCTCGGCGCGACCGCGCGGCTCACGCCCGTCCTGCGCCGCGGCGCGCCCCGCCGAGCCATCCCGCGCGACGTGGCCGAGCACAAGGCCGAGGCGCTGGTGCTCGGCACGCTCTCGCGCTCGGGCATCCCCGGCCTGCTGATCGGCAACACCGCCGAGGACGTGCTCAACGCCGTCTCCTGCTCTGTCGTGGCGGTGAAACCCGAGGGCTACGAGAGCCCGATCCGCTGAGTCGCGCCCTTTTCCGGGGCGGCGACGGGGGCTAGGGAGCGCACCATGCCCCACGCCCCGTGCCGCCTCGGATGACCCCCGCCGCCCGCCTCGCCGCCGCCGCCGGCCTGCTCGACGAGATCGGCGTCGGCACGCCCGCCGAGAAGGTGCTGACGCGCTGGGGCCGGGGCGCGCGCTACGCCGGCTCGGGCGATCGGGCCGCGGTGCGCGACCTCGTCTTCGACGTCCTGCGCACCCGGCGGAGCTGCGCCGCGCGCGGCGGTGGCGCCACGGGCCGCGCGCTGGTGCTCGGCCTGCTTCGCGAGCGCGGCGACGATCCGGCGGCGTGGTTCACCGGCGCCCGCCACGCCCTGCCGCCGCTCACCGCGGCTGAGGCGGCAGGCGGCCGCGCGCCCGAGGGGTGGGAGGCGCTCGACATGCCCGACTGGCTCGGCCCCGCCCTGCGCGAAAGCCTCGGCGATGCGGCCGAGGCCGTCTGCCGGGTCTTGCGCGAGCGTGCTCCCCTCTTCCTGCGCTGGCACGAGCGCCGCACCGACGCGGGGGCCGCCTTGGCCGCGCTGGCCGAGGACGGGATCGTCGCGGCGCCGCACCCGCTCGCTCCCACCGCGCTGGTCGTGACGGAGGGAGCACGGCGGCTCAGACAGGCGCGCGCCTACCGCGAAGGCCTCGTCGAGCTGCAGGACGCCGCGAGCCAGGCCGTCTGCGCCGCGCTGCCTGCAGGACCGGGCCTGCGCGCGCTCGATTACTGCGCCGGTGGCGGGGGCAAGACGCTGGCGCTCGCCGCGCGCGGGGCGGAGGTGGTCGCGCACGACGCCGACCCCGCCCGCATGGCCGACCTGCCCAGGCGGGCCACCCGTGCGGGCGACACCGTCCGCATCGCCACGCCGGGCGAGGTCGCGGCGCTCGGCCCCTACGCCCTCGTGCTCGCCGACGTGCCGTGCTCGGGCAGCGGCGCGTGGCGCCGGCAGGCCGAGGCGAAGTGGCGGCTGACGCGCGAGGGACTCGACCGGCTGATCGCGCTTCAGGCCGCCATACTGGGCGAGGCGGCGGCCCGTGTCCGCCCCGGCGGGCGGCTCGCCTACGCCACCTGCTCGCTGCTGAGAGAAGAGAACGAGGCGCAGGTCGCGCGCTTTCTCGCCAAGGCGGGGGAGGCATGGACACTCGAGGCCACCCGCCGCTTCGGCCTCGCCGCGGGCGGCGCTGGCGACGTGGCGGCACGGTCCGATGGCGACGGATTGTTCCTTGCCCTCATGCGGCGATCCGGGTGACCCTTGCACACGTCAAGGTCGAGCGGCGTCGTTAATCGCGCCTTAACGGCTCGCTCCGAAGAGTGGCGCCGGAGAATCGGAATGGAGGGCGTGCGCGGTGCAAGCAGTGGCCGGCCCCGGCAGAACCAGCCGCTTCGCGGCCACCTACGGGCGGCGTGCCTGGATCGTGGTGGCCCTCGCCGCCGCCCTTGCCGGGATCGCGGCTCTGCTGCCCGGGCCGTATCCCTCGATCGTTCCGCTCGCCGCCTCGGCGGCCCTCTCCGTGCTGGGTCTCGTGCTCGCAGCGCTCGCCCTGCGCGCCTGGGTCGCGCGGCGCAGCCTGCGGCGGGCCGTCGCCGCCCTGATCGAGCACGATGCCGCGCCCGGCTTCACCACCGATGCCGAGGGCACGATCCGCACCCGCAACCTTGCTGCGCGCGAGCGGTTCGGCCGCGAGGCGACCGGCGAGCCGCCCGAGCCGACCCTCGTGCGCACCCTGCGCGACCATTTCGCCAACCCCGCCGCGCTGGTCGCCCGGCTGCAGGCGCGGGCCGAGGCGACCGGCTCGGCCCGCGAAGACGTGGTGATGCGCCTCGGCCACGTGCGCCTCTCGGTGCAGACGATCGATTCCGAGTCGATGCTCTGGCGCATCGAGGATCTCGGCGAGCGCGGCGCGGCCCGGCGTGGCGCCGACACGCTGAGCCTGCCGATGATGACCGTCAGCCGCTCGGGCGCGATCCTGTTCATGAACGACGCGCTTCGGCGGCTCGTCGGCGGGCGGGTGCGCGCGCTCGATCGCGTCTTTGTCGACCTGCCGCTGCGCCCCAACGCCGTGCACATGGTTCACGGCGCGGCGGGGCCGGTGCGCAGCCGCGTCGTCCAGGTCGAGGGTGCGGCGGGGCGACGCGAGATCTTCCTGATCCCGGCCGACGAGGCGCAGGGCACCGCGGACGCCTCTCCGCACATGGCGGCGGCTGCTGCCCATGCCGCCTTCGCGCCGCAGCGGGCCGAACCTACGCCGCCGGCCGGCGATGCCGTCTCCGACGGCCTGTTCGAGAGCCTGCCGGTAGCGCTGCTGCGGCTCGACGCCGAAGGCGCGGTGCTCGCCGCCAATCGCCTCGCGCGCGATCTGCTCGGGCCCTTGGCGAAACCCGGCGCACGCCTGTCGTCGCTGCTCGAGGGGCTGGGCCGCCCGGTCTCCGACTGGCTCGCCGATGCCGTGCACGGCCGCGGCCTGCGCCGCCCCGAGACGCTCAGGGCTACCCGCGCGCCGGCCGAAACCTATGTGCAGGTCACGCTGGAGCGCATGCCGGCGAACGGCTCGACCGCGCTCGTCGCCGTGCTCAACGACGCCACCGAGCTCAAGACGCTCGAGGCGCAGTTCGTGCAGAGCCAGAAGATGCAGGCGATCGGCCAGCTCGCCGGCGGCGTCGCGCACGATTTCAACAACCTGCTCACCGCGATCTCGGGCCATTGCGACCTGCTGCTGCTGCGTCACGCCCCCGAGGATCCGGATTACGCCGATCTCGTCCAGATCAACCAGAACGCCAACCGCGCCGCCTCGCTCGTGGGCCAGCTGCTGGCCTTCTCGCGCAAGCAGACCCTGCGGCTCGAGCAGATCGACCTGCGCGACGCGCTCGGCGAGTTGACCCACCTGCTCAACCGGCTCGTCGGCGAGCGGGTGACGCTGACGCTCCAGCACGACCCCGAGCTGCGCCCGATCCGCGCCGACAAGCGCCAGCTCGAGCAGGTGATCATGAACCTCGTGGTCAACGCGCGCGACGCGATGCCCGATGGCGGCGAGATCCGCATCGAGACCGAGGTGCGCCACATCGCCGAGGAGATCCGCCGCGACCGCGCCCTCCTGCCCGCCGGCGACTACGTGCTGGTGCGCGTCGCCGACGACGGCATCGGCATCGCGCCCGACAACCTGCCCAAGATCTTCGAGCCGTTCTTCTCGACCAAGCGCTCCGGCGAGGGGACGGGGCTGGGCCTGTCGACGGCCTACGGCATCGTCAAGCAGTCGGGCGGCTATATCTTCGCCGACTCGGAGCCGGGGCGGGGGACGACCTTCACCCTCTACTTCCCCGCCCACGAGGATGAGGCGGAGGAACCCGCGGCCGTGGCGTCGGCCCGCGCCGCGCCCGAGAGCGCGGCCGGCGGCGTGGTCCTGCTGGTCGAAGACGAGGCGCCCGTGCGCGCCTTCGCCTCGCGCGCGCTGCAACTGCGCGGCTACACCGTGATCGAGGCGCAGAACGCCGAGGAGGCGCTGAAGGCGCTCGAGGACGGCGCGCTCAGGGTCGACGTCTTCGTGACCGACGTGAGCATGCCGGGGATGGACGGCCCCTCGTGGGTGCGCCTCGCCCTGCGCGAGCGGCCCGAGGCCAAGGTGGTCTTCGTCTCCGGCTACGCCGAGGAGAGCTTCGCCGAGGCGCAGGCCGAGATCCCGAACTCGGTGTTCCTGCCCAAGCCGTTCTCGCTCGACGACCTCGCCGCGACCGTGCACGACCAGATCCACTGACCGGGGCGGACGCGCCGTGCAGGCTTCGCCGCCGTCGCGGCGGAGCCCCTCGCGGCCGGCCCCCGACGACCCTGCGCGCCCGGCCGCAGGTGCAAGACGGTGCGCGTCGCCACGCGGCCGCCGGCGGCACCGCGCGCAGCCCTCGCCGCCAGCGCTGCCGCGCGCCCGCCCCAGCGGGCGCGCCGGGCCCAACGGAGCGAACCCCCGCAAGGGGGCGAGCGGAGGCGGGAGCCCCCCTGGCCCGTGTGCCCTTACGCCCGCCCGCCACTCGTGCCTCAGGAGGGCGCGCCGACCTTCAGCACGACCAGCGCGTGCCGCTTCTTGCCTGCCGAGAGCTTCAGCGGCGCCGACAGGGCCCCGGCGTCGAGGATGCGGCCCGGATCGGTCACCGCCTCGTCCCCGATCCGCGCGCCGCCCTCGGCGATGAGCCGCTTGGCGTCCTTGCCCGACGTCGCCAGCCCCGAGCGCACGAAGAGCTGCGCCACCGAGATGCCGCCTGCCACGTCCGCCTGCCCCAGTTCCAGCCGCGGCAGATCCTCGCCCGCACCACCGCGCTCGAACACCTCGCGCGCCGTGGCCTCGGCCGCCGCGGCCGCCTCCGCCCCGTGCAACAGCGCCGTCACCTCGCCCGCCAGCCTGATCTTGGCCTCGTTGATCTCGGCCCCGCCGAGCGCCCCCAGCCGCGCGCACTCGTCGAGCGGCAGCTCGGTGTAGAGCCGCAGGAAGCGCCCCACGTCGGCATCCGCGACATTCCGCCAGAACTGCCAGAACTCGTAAGGCGAGAGCAGCGCCGAATCGAGCCAGACCGCCCCGCCTGCCGTCTTGCCCATCTTGCGCCCGTCGGCGGTCACCATGAGCGGCGTCGTCAGGCCGAAGATCCCGGCGTCGAGCACCCGGCGCGTCAGGTCGACCCCGTTCACGATGTTGCCCCACTGGTCGGACCCGCCCATCTGCAGCCGGCAGCCATAGCGGCGGTAGAGCTCGAGAAAGTCGTAGGCCTGCAGGATCATGTAGTTGAACTCGAGGAACGACAGCGACTGCTCGCGGTCGAGCCGCGACTTGACGCTCTCGAAGGACAGCATCCGGTTGACCGAGAAGTGCCGGCCGATGTCGCGCAGGAACTCGAGGTAGTTCAGGTCGTCGAGCCACTCGGCGTTGTCGAGCATCAGCGCCGGTTGCTCGGGCGCCTCGTAATCGAGATAGCGCGCGAAGACCCGCTGCATCGAGGCGATGTTCTGCCCGATCTGCGCGGGGCTCAGCAGCGGCCGCTCGTCGGAGCGGAACGAGGGGTCGCCTACCTTGGTCGTGCCGCCTCCCATCAGCGTGATCGGCTGGTGGCCCGTCTTCTGCAACAGCCGCAGGAGCATGATGTTGAGCAGGTGCCCCACATGAAGCGAGGGCGCGGTCGCGTCGTAGCCGATATAGGCCACGATCGGCCCCGCGAGCGCGGCCTCGTCGAGCGCCTGCAGATCCGTGCAGTCGGCGAGATAGCCGCGCTCGACCAGCGTGGCGAGAAAGTCGGATTTCGGACGATACGTCATCGCACACGAGCTCCCTGCGCTGGCCCCCGGTCGGACGCCCCGCTATAGCGAGGGCCTGCGGTGAGGAAAAGGGCCGCGAGGGAGGGGCGATGCGCCTGAAGGCAGGGCCAGTCCGGGCGATGGGAGCGATGTCGGGCACCTCGCTCGACGGGGTCGACGCCGCCGTGATCGAGACCGACGGCCACGGCGTCACCGCCTTCGGCCCCTCGGCCTACCGCCCCTATTCGCTGGCAGAGCGCAGCGTGCTGCGCCGCGCCTTGGGCCACTGGTCGGGCAGCGCCGAGGCCGAGGCGGCAGCGCGCGTGGTGGAAGACGCCCATGCCGAGCTGCTGGCCGGGCTGCTCGCCAATGTCGAGGCGGGCGATGTCGCGCTGATCGGCGTGCACGGGCAGACGCTGGCGCACGAGCCGGGCGGGCGCGGCACCCACCAGGCCGGCTCTGGCGCACGCCTCGCCGAACGGCTTGGGCGCACGGTGGTGTGGGATTTCCGCACGGCCGACATGCAGATGGGCGGGCAGGGCGCGCCGCTCGCGCCCGCCTGGCACTTCGCGCTGGCGCGCTTCATCGGCGCCGATTCGCCGCTCGCCTTTCTCAACCTCGGCGGCGTGGGCAACCTGACCTGGATCGACCCTGCCGCGCCGGGCCCCGAGGTGCCGGGCGCGCTGCTGGCCTTCGACACCGGCCCGGCGAACGCCCCGATAGACGACCTCGTGGCCGCGCGCCTCGGCCGCGACTGCGACCGCGACGGGACGCTGGCCGCGCAAGGCGAGGTCGACGGGGCGGTGCTCGAGGCGTTCTGCGGTGAGGGGTTTTTCCTGAGAGTGCCGCCCAAGTCGCTCGACCGGAATGACTTTCCCAGGCTGCGCGCGGCGGTTGCGGACCTCGCCGACGCCGATGCCGCGGCTACGCTCACCGCCGCCGCCGCCGCCGCCGTCGCGCTCGGGGCGCAGCATTTCCCGGCGCCGGTCGCGCGGGTGCTGGTCACCGGGGGCGGGCGGAAGAACCCGGTGATGATGCGGATGATCGCCGAGGGCCTCGGGGTGCCGGTCGAGCCGGTCGAAGTCGTGGGCCTCGACGGCGACATGCTCGAGGCGCAGGCCTTCGCCCATCTCGCGGTACGGGTGGTGCGGGGATTGCCGACATCGTTTCCGGGCACCACGGGCGTCGCGGCGGCCGTCGGGGGCGGCGAGGTCTCGCGACCGCTGCCCGACTAGCGCGGGATGTCGAAGCCCTCGGGCGCCAGCTCGAACCCCTCGAAGCGGAATCCGGGCGAGACGGTGCAGCCGACCAGCGTCCACGCCCCCGTCGACCGCGCCGCCTGCCACCATTGCGTCGGCACGATCGCCTGCGGAACCTGGCCCGCCGGCAGGTCGGCCCCCAGCGTCACGTCGCGCGCCGGCCCCGCCGCCGTCTCTGCCAGCGACAGGACGAGCGGTGCCCCGGCGTAGAAGTGCCAGATCTCCGCGGCGTCGACCCGGTGCCAGTGGCTGCGCTGCCCCTCGGCGAGCAGGTAGTAGATGGCGGTGCCGGCGGGGCGCCCCTCGGCCGGCTCCTCCACCCAGGTCTGGCGATACCAGCCGCCCTCCGGGTGCGGCGCGAGCGCAAGGCGCCTCACGATGTCGTCTGCCGTCAATGCCATTCTGCCTCCCGCCCCGGCGGACCCAAACGCGCGCGCCGGCGTTTCCCGTAAGCATCCGGAAGGCACCCGGAAAGGACGCGCCATGCAAGAGGAAGACCCGACCGAAAAGATCCTCGCCTTCGCCCGGCACGTGGGCAAGGAAGGCGACGCACCCGAAACCGTCGCCCGCAATCGCGCCTGGATCGACGCTGCGGGCCGCCCGACCGACGAGGGCC
>HLSNC_1000411_pt1 | contig 35565 bp, 31 predicted proteins | sample HotLakmetagenome_2_FD_14041 | JGI IMG/M metagenome (IMG submission 14041)
GCGCGTCCGTGAGCCAAAATAGATCAGACATGTTCACCGCTCGTTTTTCGAACCGTGAATCACGCCTCTGCACGGAAATCAATGGGTCCTGACCCTAAGCGGCTTGGGGTCTCAGTACCCGCCGCGCCCTGGGAGAACGGCCAGAATGCGCAGCCTGCTGAAAAACCGGTCGAAATTTCCCAAGAGCAACAGCGTACGCAAGACATCCGTCATGAGCGCGCACTGGAGATCTTCATTCAAGACTGTTCATCAAAGGAAGTGCAATCGCCAATTGATATATCTCACTGTGGTTTGGGTATGTTCGCCGCTATTATATCAAAGGGTGTAAGCGGTGATCAAATTATTTATCATATTGGAAAACATTGCGATGGAGCCCATAGGAAGGAGGCGGGCATTGCCGGCCAACAAGGGTTAGTATTGCTAACGAGCAAACGCCTCACTAACGGCAACTTCGAATATATCGCTACAATTTCAAGAAAATTTGGCGAGGCACCTTTAAGAGAACGAAATTATTTTCTTGGCAGGTTCTTATACGAACGCGCCAGAAACCTAGGAGCGTTGACGGATGATTTGTCCAGCACCAACTCCACTATAAAATTCTATTTGCATGAATACAAGATCGGGATCACCCATCAAGTGTTTGAAGATGTGTGTTCATGGATTGGGCATGAGATAGGAGGCCACAAAGTAATAAGATTTTCAGAACTTTTGTCGAGATTTGGCCTGAACAGCCAAAAAGCCTCTTCTGACAAAGCGCTTGATGAGTTTGAAACGAAACTTAATTCCGTTGGAATAGGTGTAGCGCCCCATTTGAACCTTGTGCGCCGCAAGATAAATAGTGAAGTGATCGCATTTAGAACAAGTTCGCAAATAACGCCGCTGCCAAACCATTTTCATGAACTCGTCAATGGGTTGATCGCAACAGTACTCGCGACTTCTATTCTACATAAGGCAAATTGCTTAACCGAGAACAAAAAATCAAGGATTTTTGAGATAATCTTGGAGGTTTTCAACCTCAGCGAACATGAGAAGTGCCACATTCTGGGAAATTTGGCTTGGTTCTTCCTAAACCCCCCTACGAATTTAATTCTTCTATCGGCTTTGAGAAGCACCTCCGTAGAGCACGCGCAGAGGTTGAGACGAATTGCTGTCGCCTGCGCTGGCGAAGTTCGCGCTGTCGATCGGAAATTAGTCTCACACTTAGAGGAAATTTACGGTGTTTTATGGCTGCCCCCCGCGCTTGCCTACTCTGACCTGCATGCTGGCGAAGTTGCGGATGGTCCCCGCACTGTTCGTGCCTCGCAACCGGGTCGCCCAGGCGAAGCTATACCCGAGCTTGGAAAAGCCAGCGGACCGAAACTCGACGCTTCGCGGATCGCAGCAATCCGTTCGGACACCGAGCGCGTGTCGTCCGTCCTTGGTCAGATTTTCGATGTCGAAGAGGAAGAAAGTGGTGCCTCCGGGCCTGGCAGCCAAAGTCAACTGGCAGGGCTGGACCCGAAACACGGCGCCCTTGTCCTCGAACTGGTTACTCGGGAGCATTGGTCTGAAACCGAGTTCGAGAAGATCTGCGCCTCGCATGGCTTGATGGCGTCCGGGGCTTTGGAAGTCGTGAATGAATGGGCTTTCGAGACCTACGATGAAGCGCTTCTCGACGAGTATGATGGATATGACGTGTCTCCGGAGATTGCGGAGGCGGTAAAAGAAAAGATGAGTGCGGAGGGCAGGGATGTCTAAGTTGAAACCACGTGAACGCGATGCAATCGTACAGGCGCTTCGGGCCGGGGTCGTGCCCAAGCTCGGTTTGCGCCATATCCAGGTTGGCCGCGTCCGAGAGATTGAAGAGCTCGTCAAGGACATGGACCGGATATCCGATGGCGGATCGGCGATCCGGTTCATCATTGGGGAGTACGGATCGGGCAAGACGTTCTTCATGAACCTGATCCGCCTTGTGGCTCTGGAGAAAGGCCTGGTCGTGATGTTCGCTGATCTGGCGCCAGATCGGCGCATTCACGCGACCGGCGGACAAGCTCGGGGGCTGTATGCCGAGATGGCCCGAAACCTCTCGACGCGGACAAAGCCCGATGGTGGGGCGTTGGCTAGCGTGGTGGAGAGGTTTGTCAGCCAGGCTCACCGAGATGCCGAAGAACGGGATTTGCCAACAGGGTCTGTCATTCGTGAACGCCTTGGCCACTTTGAAGAGCTTACTGGGGGGTTTGAGTTCGCTGAAGTCATCCGTCGGTATTGGGAAGGCCATGAGACCGGCGACGACGAGTTGAAATCCGCAGCCCTGAGATGGCTGCGCGGCGAGTTCGCGACACGCACCGACGCGCGCAAGGCGCTTGGTGTGCGAACGATCATCGACGACGCCAGTGTCTACGACCATCTGAAGCTGATGTCGGCATTTGTGTGCGAGGCCGGCTACAAAGGATTGCTGGTCGGCCTCGACGAGATGGTGAACCTCTACAAGCTCACCTCGTCGCAGGCCCGCAATGCGAACTACGAACAGATCCTCCGGATCCTGAATGATGTGCTGCAGGGCAGTGCCGAGAACCTCGGATTTCTTATGGGCGGGACCCCGGAGTTTCTGATGAACACCCGTCGAGGGCTCTACAGCTACGAAGCCCTTCAATCGCGTTTGGCCGAGAACACCTTCGCGCGAGACGGATTGGTCGATCTTTCAGGACCAGTTGTCCGGCTGGCCAGCCTGACCCCGGAAGACCTTTTCGTTCTTCTGGCCAATGTCCGGCGGATCATGCAGGACGAAGCCGCTGCTTTGCCGGATGTCGCGCTCGAGGCCTTTATGGCGCATTGTTCGGACCGGATCGGTGAAGCTTACTTCCGCACGCCGCGCAATACGGTGACGGCCTTCGTGAACCTGCTTTCCGTGCTCGAGCAGAACCCCGGCGTCGAGTGGAGTGATCTGATCGAAAAGATCGAGGTGTCCGAAGACCTCGGCGAAGACATGACCGAGGTAGACGAGTCGACTGGCGCCCAAGACCCCGGTGACGATGATCTGATCAGCTTCAAGCTCTGACGCCGATGAGCAGTGCGTTCGACAGACTGGCGAGGCCTGTGCAGAAATGGATACGCCAGAAAGGATGGCGCGAACTTCGCGACATCCAGGCGCGATCCATCCGGACGATCTACGAGACCAACGCCGATTTGATCGTTGCGGCGTCCACGGCGGGCGGAAAGACCGAGGCGGCGTTCCTGCCGTTAATTTCACAGGTGCTTGACGAGCCGTTCGACGGCACCGGCTTCGACCTGCTCTACATCGGTCCACTGAAAGCTCTGATCACGGACCAAGCCACGCGGCTGGAGGGCATCTGCCAGGAAGCAGAGCTTCCGGTTGTTCCCTGGCACGGAGATGTCTCGCAATCGATCAAAACGCGCGCGTTGAAATCTCCAAAAGGGATCCTTCTGATAACCCCAGAGTCCCTTGAGGCGCTTTTCATTCGTCGCGGTTTGGAAATTGCCCGGCTGTTTGGGGCCACGCGGGCGGTCGTGATCGACGAGCTGCACACAGTTCTGGATAGCGAACGCGGTGTCCAGCTGCGTTCATTGCTCACACGGCTCGAGCTTGCGATTAAGCGCCCAATCCGTCGGATAGGTCTGTCAGCGACATTGGGCGACATGGACCTCGCCAGGGCCTATCTTCGCCCTGACGCAGCAAGCTCTGTCCAGCTGATCGAAGCAGATGGCGGCGAGGCTGAATTGAGGCTTCAGCTTCGCGGTTACCTCTCAGGCGATGAAGATGAAAACAGCCCATCCGCAACGGACGCCATCGCAGCTCATCTGTTCAAGCATCTTCGAGGCAGCGACAACCTGGTCTTCGCCGGAGCTCGCCAACGGGTCGAGATCTACGCAGATCGGTTGCGGGAGCTTTGCGAACGGGAACACCTGCCACAGGAATTCTATCCCCACCACGCGAGCCTCTCCCGCGAGCATCGCGATTTTGTGGAGCGCCGCTTAAAAGACGCCGCAAAGCCGACAACCGCCGTTTGCACGTCGACGCTCGAGCTTGGAATCGACATCGGTGACGTGACCTGCGTGGCTCAAATCGGCGCGCCATTCAGCGTCGCGGCATTGCGACAACGGCTTGGCCGGTCAGGCCGGCGTGAAGGACAACCGGCCATTCTGAGGCAGTACGCTGTCGAAGCCAAACTGACGCCGGAGAGCAGTTTCGTGGATCGCCTTCGCCTCGGCCTGATCAGGTCCATCGCGATGATAGACCTCCTGCTTGAAGGCTGGTGCGAACCGCCAAAACCTCAGGCGCTTCATCTCTCAACGCTCGTCCATCAGATACTGTCAGTCATAGCGCAGCGCGGCGGCGCGTCTGCAAGAGTGGTCTACAACGTGCTCTGCCGTGAAGGCCCCTTTCGAAAGGTCACAACAGACGTCTTCGCAGATGTGTTGCGTGCAATCGGTCATCCTGAAACCGGCTTGATCGAACAGGCCGCAAGTGGGCTGTTACTCTTGGGACCGACAGGCGAAAAGCTGGTCGAGCATTACAGCTTCTATGCGGTGTTCCAGACACCTGAGGAATACCGGTTGGTCGCAGATGGGCGGGATCTTGGAACCTTGCCGATCGACAATGTTCTTGCTCCTGGGATGCTGTTGATTTTTTCCGGGCGGCGTTGGGTTGTTCAAGAAATCCATGATCGTGAAAAGGTCATCGTCGTCAAGCCCGCGAAGGCCGGTGTGCCTCCCGTCTTTGGCGGCGATGCAGGTGACATTCATGACAAGGTGATTGAGCGGATGTTCGCCGTGCTCGAGGGAGATGCCAGTCCGGCCTACATGGACTCCGTTTCCCTAGTGTTGCTGGAAGAAGCGCGGGCCAATTATGACCAACTCGGGTTTCAAACCATGAACATCCGTAGTCTCGGGGAGCACACATCGATCATCGCAACGCGGGTTGGGACGGTGAAGACATCAACCTTGGCGCTCGCACTTAGAAGTGAGGGGTTTTCAGTCGAGCAGCACGACGGCTTCTTGCTCGTCGAAGCCGGTGATGAATCTCCAAATCTTCGAGCGGTGCTTGGAGGGGTTTCAGCAGGAGCTGCGTGCGATATCTTCGCTGGCGCTGGAAACCTTGTTTCGGAAAAGTTCCATCAGTATCTTGGCCACGAATTGCTGGCTCTCGACGCGTGTTCTTCGAGGCTCGATCTGAGTTGCCTGCGCAGCTTGTCAGAGCGGCTGATTTCGTGAGGACTTTAGCTAGAAGCTATCTTTATGTTCACTTGTCGATTTTACTCCGGATATGCTGGGTCTCCGGGTCATACTCCAGTTCATGCAGGGTCCCGTCCTTGATCGCTTGCACGGCCCGGCTCACGTGCTCGGGCAGCACGTAAAACCACTCGCGGGGATAAACCTTACGGCCGAACCGGTCCGTGATCCACAGGTCGCGCGGCCGGGCCGCGTCAAAGAACCGATGCAGGAGCTGTTCCACCTTGCGCCATGACAGGTTCACCAGATCATAAGTCGCGACCAACTCAACCGGGGCGAGCAGGAAGGTTGGGTCGTTGCGGGCGTCCGCCACCCGGCGCCTAACCTCCTGTGTGGTGACCCCTATCTTGAGGAGGATGTCCCGTACCTCAGCGATCTGGGGCTCCTTGGACCGACTGCGCACCACGTAAACGGTCCCGGTCAGGTCGAGCCGGTCCACCTCGTACTCCGGGTCCAGCGGGCCGAGCCCGTGCCGATGGACCGCGCGCGCGGTGGGATCATCCGCCAGCGCCTTGCGGAAGGAGGACAGGAGTGGATCGCTCTCGGTCCCGTTTGAGAAGATGATCCGTAGTCTATGGTCGCGCTTGCCGGCCCGCGCTGTCATCTCCGCCTTCTCCGCCACGTAGGTCAGGAGCCCCTTGCGGATAAAGAGGGATCCCTCATCGACCCGGACCTCCTCGTTGTGGTTGATCGGGCGCACCTCCCGCTCCCCCGCCTCGAGCGCGGCTTGGGCACGCTCGAACATCTCCCGGAACCGGTCGAAATCGTAACAGGGGTAGAACTCTGCCCGGTGATCCGGGACCAGCCGGTCCTCCGCCGGGGTCACATGACTGATCGTCGTGAAGGCGTCCGAGACCTCCAGCTCATCATCGTCGAAGATGTCGTCCAAAGAGGTCGGGACCTCATCATCGTCCGGCTCGTCCCGCCAGTCACGTTCTGGGGCGGCGGGCTCAGGCCGCAGATCGAACGCCTCCCCGGACAGGAGCCCGTTCCGGTCGAGCTCCGCGAGCTCCTCGTCGGGCCCTTTCCGGGCCAGCTTCTCCCAGATGATCCCGAGGCGCATTTCCTCATGGTCGGGCGCTTCCGGGCTCGGGACTCGGCCGTGCTGGTCAAAGAACCGGTTCGCCTCCTCGACCAGCTGCGCGTCCCGCTCCCGCTCCGGGGCCCGGGCGGCCCGGGGCCGGATCTTCACGTCCAGAAGCCCCAGCTCGTCCTCCTCCGCGAGGATCTCGTCGATCGACCGGTACCGGGCCATGCGTCATGCCCCTCCCTGCGCGACGCGCAACCGCTCCGCCTTCTTGGTCCGGATGTAGGCATGCGCCTCTGCGAGCCGCCGCTCCAGATCGTCCGGGGAGTTCGGGTTCGGAGGGCGCCCCTCCTGCGTCGTGAACCGCTTGATGCGGGGCCAGAGGACCAGCGCCTCCTCCTCCGTCATCTGGATGCGTTGGGCCACCATCGCGGACTGGATCTGCTGAAGAAGGGGCGTGTCGAGCGCCTTGGAGGCGACGTCGAACCCCTCCCGGAACGGGTTGATCGAGTCGATCAGGTCGATGTCCAGCTCCTGCACGTTGATGAACTTCTTCACCATCCGGATCAGGTTCAGCGCGTCCGGCGCGTCCTTCTCCTCCGGCCCGCCCGTGTCACCGCCGGCGTCCTCCTCCCCCGTCTCCAGCTCCTGCTCGGCCATCTTCCGGGCGATCGCGGCGAGGTTCATCCGGGCGGCCAGGTCCTGCCGGACCGCCTCCGTCTCGTCCGGGGTCAGGTTCTCGTAGCTCCGCTCGATGATGTCCGTCAGGACCATCTGGGTCGCCACCTCGGGGGCCACGTCATCCGCGACCGTGCTCCGGTCCATCCGCTGGCATGCCTTCGCGACCAGCTCGTGCATGTCATTCTCGACGATCTCGCGCGCCCGGTCCGTCGGCGGGGCCATCAGCCCCCCGATCCCGATATGGACCTTCCCCTCACCGTCCACCTCGACAGGCGGGCGGGTGTCCCCCTCCTCGCGCCGATAGAATTTGAAGTTTGGCTGCAGGACCTGCTCCATCAGGAGCGCCCCGGAGATCGCCTTCAGCATGTCGTTGACCGCGTCCGTGACCACCCCGGTCTCGACTCCGGGCTCCGCCACCAGGTTGGTGAACTGGGCGTGGCGCTTGCCGGGCGCGTCCCGAGTGGCCCGGCCGATGATCTGCACGATCTCCGTCAGGGAGGACCGATACCCGATCGTGAGCGCGTGCTCGCACCAGACCCAGTCGAACCCCTCCTTCGCCATCCCGAGCGCTATGATCAGGTCCACCTTCGCCCGGTCCGCCTCATCGTCCCGCTTCCCGTCCGGCCCGAGCATCTCCCGGTTCAGCGACGCCTTGACCCGGTCCCGTTCCGGCCCGTCATCAACGAGGTCCGCCACCTTCAGGACCCGGCCGGTGGGGAGCCGGACCAGGTCGAACCCGGTCTCCGCCTCCTTGCCGATCACCTCGCCGAGCGCGTGCAGGATCGCGCCCACCTCCGCCTGCTTGACGTCATAGGCCTCCGCGGAGCCGCGGTGCGGGATGTGGATGATCGTCTTCAGGTCCGGGTTCAGCACCTCCGGGATCGCGCTGATATAGGTGTCCCGGTAGAAGCTGTAGGAGATCCCGAGGCTCTTGAGGAACCGGTACCCGTCCAGCTGCTCGTAGTAGCTGTAGGTGATGGACCGGAACAGGGCCTCGTCCTCCGGGCGCAAGACCGGGATGCTGTCGCCCCGGAAATAGGACCCGGTCATCGCCATCACATGCGCGTAGCCCCGGTTCAGGATACGGCGCAGGATCTCTCCGAGCCGGTTATCATCTCCGGCGCTGACATGGTGGAACTCGTCGATCGCGATCAGGCAGTTATCAAACGCGGCTGTACCCTCATCTTCCGCGATCTCGTCAAAGGCGAACCTAAAGGTGGCGTGGGTGCAGACCAGGACCCGGTCCTCGGACGCCATGAACTCCTTCACGGCGCGCACCTTGCGCGCGGTTGCCCCGTCCTCGGCCCCGTTGAGGCAGAGGTTCCAGCGGGGCTGGACCTCCCAGTCCGCGAAAAACCCGTAAGAGGTGAGGTCGGTGGACCGGAACGAGGCCCCGATCGAGGTTTCGGGGACGCAGACGATGGCCTTGCCGACCCCCTGGTTCTCCAGCTTGTCCAGCGCCACGAACATCAGCGCACGGGATTTCCCCGCCGCCGGGGGCGCCTTCAGGAGGATGAACTGGGCGGCGCGGGCCTCATAGACCCGGGCCTGCATGGGGCGCATCCCCATCGCGTTCGGGGCCTGGGTCTTGCCGGTCTGGCCGTAGGTGACGCGGATGAAATCGGACATCAGGCGGCCCTCACTTTCTTGAGCTTCTTCACGCGGGCGGCGTAAAGCTTGAACAGGTGCTCCAGCCGCTCCGTGTCGTTCCGGAACGGCCGGCCGATATACATGCTCTCCAGGAGGTCATCGTTCGCCTTGTGGGCGGCGCGCAGGTCATCTGGCATCTTGTCCGGGTCGTAGAGCTCCGCGATCGGGGCCGGGTAGTGCTGATAGCGGCAGCGCAGGATCGCCATCGCGGATTTCGTCAGCGCGGCGAGCTGGTCCTCGGTGAAGTTCGGGACCGGGAAGGTGTTCCAGCCGAGAGTGTTGGAGTAGCGGAAGTCGGACTTCAGCTTGCCGCAGACAGTCCCGATCCAAACCAGATGAAGGCGCGAGGCGATCAGGGCCATGCACCAGTCGGGGGCGTCGTAGAGGGCGAAGTTCAGGTTGGAGGCGATGGTGTCTGCGCTCACCCGGTCAATCGGGAGGTAGGGCCGTCGTTCCGATGAAACCCCAGGGACCAAAAAAGCATGTCCTTCGGGTGCATAGTGCTCCCGAAACTGGTGCGGACGATCCGCGAGCGCTTGTCCGGCGACGTCTTTCATATCCAGACGCGCCATTCGGGTCGCCTCGATCTTCCGCGCAATACCGGGGATCGCTATCGCCTCTTCCAGACGGTCATCGTCAATCCACAGGCAGAACCGGTCGATCCCCTTGATCAGTTCCTGCGAGCCCACAAATCGTCGAACGAATGGCGCGGCCTCCGGGTGATCATCGAGGAGATGTTCACGCTCTTCCCGCGTCATCAGCAGATTGCCCGCATCATAGGGCATATTCCCGAACTGCATGTCCGGAAGTCCGAACATCGAGCCGCTCTGGCGGGTCACCGCAAGATTAGGCGCGTCGAGCAGGTAGGCATTGATGTTCGCGGCTGCAAAGCTCAGGTCCCCGTCGATCAGAGTCTTGGGAGCGGCGGACTGATTCCGGATCCCGACGATGACACACATGACCGCCGCATTTGCCGAGGCGTTGTTGCGCCACTTGAAGGTCCGGTGCGCGAAGAAAATCTCTCGATCGGTTCCTAAAACGAGTGGCCAGATCGATGAAACGGCGTCCCCCTGCACGATTGAGTTGGTGGACACTAAGGCGGCCCGGGCGTTGTGCCCCTCAAGGTAGCGACCGGCCTTGTAGAACCAGCCCGCCACGTAATCGAAAGCCTTGTATTTCTTGGTCACCTCGGAAAACACGAAGTCCTTGTCGGCTTTCTGATCCGCGTCCTGCTGAGCTTTCCCGAGGAACGGCGGGTTCCCGGCGATAAACACCTCTCCCCCGTCCTCCGGGACTGGACAGACTGTCTCCCAGTCAACGCGGAGCGCGTTATCACAGACGATGTTCGCCGCGTCCCGGAGCGGCAGGTCCGCCGGCTTGCGCCCGAACGCCTCCTTGAAGAGCGCATTCGCCTGGTACTCAGCGATGAAGAGGGCCAGCTTCGCCGTCTCCGCCCCGAAATCGGTCAGCTCGATCCCATAGAAGTTCGAGATCGGGACCACGGACCACATCTCCGTCTGGGCCCCGCCGGTCAGGTCCGAGACCCGGCGCAGGATCCGAATCTCTCGTTCGCGCAGCGCCCGGTAGGCGACCACCAGGAAGTTCCCGGACCCGCAGGCCGGGTCGAAGACCCTGATCTTCGAGACCCGATCCAGAACTTGGCGCAGCCCGCGCTCCCGGTCCCAAGCCTTGTTAATCTCCTCGTCCAGCTCATCGAGGAACAGGGGCCCGAGCACCTTCATGATGTTCGGGACGGAGGTGTAGTGCATCCCTAGCTCGGAACGGAGTTCCGTGTTCGCGACGGACTGGATCATCGACCCGAAGATGTCCGGGTTGATCCCCTTCCAGTCCTCGTCGCAGACGTCGCGCAGGTAACTTGCGGAGGCCCGGTCGAAGACGGGCGCGTCGACCGGGCCCGCGAAAAGCCCCCCGTTCACGTAGTCGAACTCGCGGGTCCAGGCGGGCAGCGCGTCGCGCCGGTCCTTGGGCGTGTTCATCGCGGTGAAGGCGTGGATCAACGCCTCCCGCATATCCTCCCCCCGGTCCCCGGAATGGGTGAACAGGAGTCGGCTGAACTGGTCCTCCGGGAAGATCCCCACGTCCTCGGCGAACATGCAGAAGATGAGCCGGGTCATCAGCTGGTTCATGTCGTGGCGCCGCTCCTCGGCGGCCCAGTCCGAATTGGTCCGGATCAGCGCGTCATAGAGCTTGGCGAGCTTTCCGGCGACCTTGACGTCGACCGGGTTCTCCTCCGCGGCCCGGTACCGCTCCTTGCCCGCGGCCGGCAGGAAGAACCCGAACCGGTCCCCGAGCTCGGAGAACGCGCAGTGCAGCGTGTCGCCGGATTTCGGATGCTCCGCGGCGACGTCGACCCCGTCGGTGGCGATCAAGATCGCGGGCTTGTGCTTCGCGGTCCGCTTGTTGGATCGGAGCTGGTCCAGCGCGGCGGAGACCATCCCGGGCAGCGCGGGGACGAAATGGAACTTCTGGTTCATCAGAACGCCGCCGGGGAGGTCCGACTTGTTAAAGCTGCCACCCCGGAGTTTGGCGATTGTCGCGGGGGTGTTGCCCGTCGCGAGGGCGAAGCCGAAGGGGAATTCGGCCAGATCATAGGGCTGTGAGGCGAGTCCGCTGAGCGCGTCTGAAATCTCTGATGGGTTCATGTTTCCACCCCGCAGAATTTCCCATATGCTGAAACTGCATGAGCTGAAACTGCGCCAAAAATGCTTCTGACTGTTGGGAGGAAATGGTCATATAGGGCTGGATAAATGCTAACGGACTTCAGGTTCATTTAGGCGACCCCAAGAAGTATGTCACGGTTAAGAAGCACGATCTGCTGGTCCTGCGGTTTTCGAGCGGCGGGGTCGGTATCAAGCCCCAGACTCTTAAGCGCGTAGAACAACAGCGCGCGGCGGACCACGATCTGCGCGTGGCCCGCCTCCATGCCGTAATCCATTTCTATCGCGCGGCGCTGGTTGTCAGAGAGGTCCGGATGCGGCCCAATCTCGAGCAAGACGTCTGTGTGCCAAGCGTCATCGGAGCCAGGGTCCGACGTAACAGGCCCTTGGTCCCCGACCTCCACGATGCGAGAGAGCAGGAAATCCTTGAAAACCTGGTCATTCTGGCAAAACGCGCGGGCATGCCAACGGAAGCCGTCAAAGGCAAGAGCATGGGGCTCAATCCAGCGCGCGTTTGGCTCAGGGCGCGACATCGACTGATAGGTCACCTGTAAGGCGGCCGGCAAACGGATCGCCGCGAGAACATCGCGCAGCGTTTCAGGCGCCACGCCTCGGGCAGGTGTCGGCGTTGCTCCAAAGCCCGGAAAGACGCTGATCCAGCTTTGCTCCGCGCTCACCAGCCCCTGATCGACGGCCCGCAGCTGCGCGAAGTACTCTTCCGCATCGGGCTTGAGATATTTGGGCTTGAATTGTTTGCCGCGCAGGTAGGTGCGCAGGCTCTTGTCATAGACGAGGTTCCGTTTGGCCTGATCGATATAGGCGTTCAGGTCCAGCGATGCCTGCTGTGTTGAAACCCCGAACGCGTCCATCAAATCCCCTCGGTTTATCCGCCCCTGCCAGAACAGGCGAAACTCGATGAACTCATATCGACGTTCGACACCCCAGTTCAGCTGCTTGCCCTTCTTGCGAGTCACTTAGTGCCCTCATATTTATGTCGCAAAGTTACACGCGTCCAGTTTTTAGATTGACTCACAAATCAGACCATATGACCCTTGCAGTGTCAGGAAGTCGATTCGTGACAAGCCCGTCACGTTATTAGACGTATCACAAACTTGGGGGCTCGCCCCAGCATTACCCTCCCGCACCGCTCACTGGAAGGGAAAAGGAGCTTTTGCATGACGAAACTTCGTACGCTCACCGCATCCTTGTTGATCAGCACCTGCTTGACGGCAGGCGCCGTCGGACAAGAAAGCTCTCCGCTGGACGCGGAAATTGCAGCGATCGACAGCCAGATTTCCGAAGTCGATGCGACGATCTCCCGCTATGACGGGGGATTGATCCGTATGCTGGCCGAGAGCCGCCGGGAAGCTCTGCTTCTGTTGCGCACGGTCGTGGAGGCACGACAGGCGGCGGAAGCCGCTGGCGCGATGATCGAGGTCACCGTACCGGCGGTAGAGCCAGATCCAGAGCGCGCCGAGCAGCTTCTAGGAGAAATGGCCGCACAGCAGGATCGTGTAGAAACCGCGGAGCGAGAAGCGGCCTCGGCAGGGGGATTGATCCAAGCGGTTGCCCTCAGCCGTGTGGAAACGGAAAAGCTCACGCTCGCTCAACTGCAAATGGCCTATCTGCAGGCCCGTTACGGCATCGCCTTCCCGGTGACACCGACCGTGACGAATTCAGCGCCGCCCATATCCGACCAAACTTCGCCCGCTGCCATGACCCAAGGCGCAGAGGTCGCTGAGACCGCACTACCTTGGGCCGACCCGGACCACCCGGACATCGACTACAGCCTCACGCCCTTCGAGCAGGCGCATAATGAAGGGGACCGGATCGCAGGCTGGTGGGTGATCAATGAAGAGCGTGCAGCAATCGACGACAGCCCGTCGGTGGTGGCCATCAACTACTCTGTCTATGACGCGCGCAGCTTTGGTGGTCTCACGGCCCTACTCGCGCAATGCCGTGAGGGCGAGACGTCGGTTGTGTTCGTCCAGGACGATTTCTTGATCAGTGCCATGCGCCGGGATTCGTTCGACATCACCTACCGGATCGACAGCAATCCTGCGCAATCGACGCGCTGGAATGAGCTGACCAATAACAAGGGGGCCGGGCTGTTCGGCTCTGGCTCAGAGGGGTTCCTGCGCGGCCTCTATGATGCCGAGAGCTTTTTCATCCGGCTCACGGACGGCAATGGCCAACGCCACGATGCAGAATTTGATCTCGCCGGAATTCAGGAAGCGATCGAGGCAGTGGCTGGCGCCTGCGGGTGGTCGACGCTAGATCTCTCGCCAGACGACTACCGCGCGATCCAGACTCTCCTGAACGCGGGCGGGTTTGACGCAGGTACCCCGGACGGCGTTTGGGGCAATGGATCACGCAACGCGATGCGGGCGTTTCAAGAACAAAGTGGCCTGCCCATCACCGGCGCAGCCGATCGCACAACCCTCGAAGCCCTTGGTGTCCAGGCCGGCGAATAGCAACCTTGCCCTACACGGCCCCGGCTGCAAATCATCCGTGTCGTGAAGCGTTGGCTAACTAGCGGCTTCAAAGGCCGAGGGTCTTCCCTGCGGGATCATCCGTTTATGTCTCGTCACCTCTGCTCAAAACAGGTCTGCCCTATGCGCCGTCTTCTCGCCCTCCTTCTGTTTTCGTTTGTTGCCGCCCCGCAGGCCCATGCCGATCGCTTGACCGGCGTTGCCAGCGTTATCGACGGCGACACATTGGAAATCCGGGAACAGCGCACCCGGTTGCATGGGATCGATGCTCCGGAAAGCCGGCAGCTTTGCGCCACGGCTGAGGGTCAGCGCTGGCGGTGCGGACAACAAGCGGCACTGTCTCTCGCCGACAGGATCGGCCATCGGCAGGTCAGCTGCACCGTGCGTGATATCGACCGCTATGGCCGCTTCATTGCGGTCTGTCATCAACACGGTACCGATCTGAACGGCTGGCTTGTGCGTGAAGGGTGGGCCGTCGCTTATCGCCGATACAGCCGCGACTACATCCGCGATGAGACCGAAGCCAATTCCGCACGGCGCAATATCTGGTCCGGACGCTTTGACATGCCGTGGGACTGGCGCCGCGCGCAAAGTGGCGGATGATGAAGTGCGAGGCTGTCGGCTCGCGATCTTGCCTACCACCGCAACCGCAATACGTATCACCAATGTTGCAATAGTATATTTTCGTATGTATGCTGGGTGAAGATTGCCAAGGGTCCTTGCCATGCGCTTCCAGCTCAAAAACCTGTTCAAGGCGGCTTTGTTGGCTGTAGCGTTGACCGGGCCAACAGTTCCGACGCAAGCCCGCGCCCAAACCTATCAGATCGATTGCGCCATCCTGCTGTGTTTGTCCGGTGGATGGCCGGCCTCGACGCCATGCGCCCGCGCACGGGCCGAGTTCATCCGGCGCATAACTCCATGGCCGGTGGAGCCGCCGCTGCAGATTTGGCGCTGCCCAATGGGTGCGTCTTACGATGGGCCTGCCAGGTCGCGCCCCACGGACCGGATCTTCGATGCCCTATATGGTGGTTCAGGAACCCCACCAAACTCTTCAGCCCCGCTCTTCGATCAGGCCGCCACAGCAGGCGGGACGCTTGGGCTTAGAAGCTCCAACGCGGCCTGGGACAACCTCGTAAGGGCTGATTACGCCCTCCAGCTCGTAGAAGACCGCGCCGACATCGATATCAGCGGGCCGGAGTTCAATTTCGTGCGCTCCATCCGCGTCTTTGACGTTCGCTATGCCCGCCAGCACGAATCCGGGCGGGATGGCGACTGCAACCGCAGTGCCGTCGTTGTCCTCGGCACCTACGGGATCCAGGGCGATTTTTCGTGGAGGTCGTCATCACCCGCAGCGCTTCCTGCTGCGCATGCCGGTCTCGAGCGATGGGGCGAGCACTGCCCGAGCATTTATCACAGATCCGTCTTTGTGGAGTGGCGTGACTATAGCGGGAATTACGGCTTCGAGCAGGTCAATTACTGACTGTTGAGGCGCAGCAACGTCGCGCAGAGCCTTATACGAAATCAAACCTGCAACGCAGGCACACGCACACATTCAAGGGCTCTAAAAGCCATGTTCTTCCATGTCAGTCTTTGCTACAGGGCAGCTGCGTGAGAGACGCGAAGTCGATTTCAGCTTTATCCGCATCGCAGAGATCCGGGTAGAGCTTGGAGACGCGCTGTGGGCCATGCATGTCCCACCGGATTGCCAGAGCACCTGTGTTCCAGCGATATACCCAGCCGACAATGGTTTCTTCATCGGCTGCAATCAAATTGGCGATCGCGATGCCTTCGACCTTATCTTCATTCACTGTTTACTGACTTCCTGCAATTTGGCGTTGCGGATAGCAGCTCAGATCCAAAGCGTTTGCTGCAACCGTATGCCGGGCCTCGTTAAAATCGGTTACTGTTCGTCCTCGCGGTAACGAATTCACACTGGGAGAAGTCGGCTCCCGTGTTCTCGATTGATGAAATTGCTCAAATCCTGTGGTCGGGCTCCGTGGCTGCTCCCACGATCGCCAGAACCTCGAAGGGGTCAAAGCCGATGGCGCGGGCGAGCACGACCAGTTCCACGACGTCGACCCGGCGCTGGCCACTTTCAATGCGCGCCACAAGGGATTGATGGCACTTGAGCTTGACCGCCAAGTCCTTCTGACCGAGGCCCGCCTTGATGCGGGCGTCGACCAACGCCTGGCAGAGTGCCACCTGCCCTTTGCTTCTGATTGTCTTTGCCACGCGTCACATACCTTTTGTGACGTCGCTAGCGGATGAAATCTGTTATCTAAAAAGTAGATATAGGAGGGTGTTATCGGCGTCTGGTTTCCATGGGCTGCAAGTCTGATGCTCCCGAGGTTGCCCATCAATCCCCTACCAATTGCAGGAACCGGCCATAGTCCTCGCTGACTTCGCGCGCTTCCTCGAAGGCGCGGGCGCGTTCGCTGTCGAGGCAACGGAAGTAGCTCTGGATATCCTGGATGTAGTCTTCGAAATCGCCACGGATGATGTCCGCATAGTCCCGCGCCGCCTGCGAATCGCTTGGCACGAAAGGACGGGCCGGGGCGAAGCAGGATTCCGCCAAAACCGGCCCGGGAACGCAGATCAGAAGGACCATAGCTTGCAATGAGAGCAGGCCTGTCAACCTTGGGTTTCTCAAACCTGTTATCTCCTTGATCGCAGACACTGGCCGTGACTAGTGTTTGCGTGACCAAACTACAGCTAAAGCACGATATTACATCTTGCGGTTGATAGTATACTATCGTAACTCTGGGCTTCAAGTGGGAATGCCTGGGGTCGCGCCATTGGAGAAAGCGTGAGCCGGGCCATGAACTGGGACATCGAAGCACCAAATGTGGTTACGGAAGCCAGGTTCCGCGAGCTCGTGGAAAGCGGCTATAGCGCAGAAATCCTGTGCCAAGAGTCGGCACATAAGAAAGGCCCCAGCTATTACGGGGTCTGGATCATGCGCGTTGTCTCTGATGATGGCGTGGAAAAGCTCCTCGTCACCGCCCGCACGCGGACGACCTACAACGATATCAAGATCCGCGAGTTCAAGACGATCTCCGGCGTGGTGTCATTCTTCATTGGCCTTGGCTTTGCGCATGTCGACCTGCCGCTTGAAGCGGGGACAAGCCGGAGCCACAAGCTCGCCCCATCAGACAAGGACGCTGGCAGCTAACCTCGTCTGTCTCTGGCTACTCGCCGCGCCAACCTCAGCTCAAATGGTCCTGGTCATGGAGAGCGACAGCTCTCTGACCCCATCCCGGTCTCAGAGCGGTTTTGCCCGGAACTACAATGACGGCATCGGTCAGGGATCGGCAGCCGACGAACTTGCGATTTTCGGCAGCGATGAAACTGTGCCAGAGCGAGAAGCGATGCGCTTTGCAGCCCGTGTCGGTCCGGCACCCCTGCCCCGCGCCGATGTCCTAAACGCCATAGAGACCACGGCCCTGCGTTATGCCAGCCACCCCGGCCTAAGGCGCGCGGAGCTTTCCGTCACGGACTGGCTGAGCCTCTACCGCGCCAATATCGAAGTGGAGAGCGGCTATCGGCAGGATGCGATCTCACATGCGGGCGCCATTGGCCTTGGTCAGCTGATGCCCGACACCGCGCGCGACCTCGGCGTTGACCCGAGTGACCCCCAACAGAACCTCGACGGCTCTGCCCGCTACCTCGCGATGATGCTGGAGCGCTTCGGCGATCCGCATCTGGCGCTGGCGGCCTACAACGCGGGGCCGGACGCCGTGCGCCAACACGGTGGCATTCCCCTTACCGAGAAACCCAGAACCACGTGGCCCGCGTCATGGCCGTCGTGGCCCGATTGGAAGGATCAAATTCATGAAACAGATTTCAACGCTTTTCGTCGCCTCGCTGGCGCTATTCCTGCTGATTGCCGAACCCGCCCTTGCGCAAAGCATCGATCTCTCCCCGATCCAAAGCTTGTTGCAGGGCATTGTCGATGCGCTGACCGGACCCCTCGGTGTGGTCATCGCTACACTCGCGGTCCTCGGCGTTTTTTTGAGCTGGTTCTTCAACATCATCGACCTGCGCCAGGCACTCTGGGTGCTTGTGGGCATCGCCGGTGTCGCCGCCGCTCCCACCATTGTTGCCGCGGTTTTCGCCGGTGGCTGAGCGCTCTCCCCTCTTTCTGGGCCTCGTGCGCCCGCCCAAGCTCCTGGGCCTGCCCATCATGTATGCGATGGTCTGGCTTTTCGGCTCGGTGCTCCTGTTCGTCTGGGTCCAGCACATCGCAGTGCTGGGCGTCGCGGCCCTGCTCTACCCGGTGCTGTGGAAGGCTGCGGATTGGGACCCGCGTTTCATCGACGTGATGATGACTGCGCTGCAGGAAACGCCACCCACCCGCAACCGAAGCATTCATGGCGGGGACAGCTATGCCCCGTGATGACGCCCGTGGTGCTGCGCTCGATGGCCGCACAATGACGCCAGACTGGTATGCGCGCGAGACCCGCCTCGCGCATATGCTGCCCTATGTGAGCCTCGTTGACGACCAGACCGTGCGCACCCGGGTCAACGAGCTCTTCCGGTGCATCCGGCTCGAGGGGATCAACAGCTACACGACGGATGATGCCTATCTCGACAAGGTGACGGCGCTTTTTGCCCGGATCGTCGCGCAGCTCGGGCCGGAATTCAGCTATTACGTCCACAAGGTCTCCAAGGCCATCAACCCTGATCTCGACCCCATCCGTGAGGACAGCTTCGCGGGCGAGGTGGACCGGCGCTGGCGCGAGAAGCTCGAGACCAGCGGGCTACGCGACAAGACCCTGACGCTCACCGTCATTCACCGCCCGCCCCCGAAAAGCCTCCTGCCGTTCCTCAGCCGCAGCGCACCGGACCGCCTGAAAGAGGAGACCCGCAAACGCCTGCAGCGACTGGGCGAGGCCGTGAACGTCTTTCTGTCCGGCCTCGCCGAGCTGAAGCCGCGCTTGCTGTCGGCCGCATCGGGGGAATTGGTGGGGTTTCTGGGCGCGCTGAACACAGGCACCGAGCTGCCACTTTATCCTGCAAACACCTACGGCTTTTTGTCCTTCAACGTCGCCAATACCCGCGTGACGTTTCACGGAGACCATTTCGAGCTCTCGGAAGGCGTGGTGGGCCATCGCTACGGCAAGAGTTTCACCATCGGGGAATACTCGGAAGGCACCTCCTGCACCATGTTCGACATGCTGAACCTGCCGGTCGACATGATCGTCACCCATTCCTTCACGCCGATCAATTCGAACCTCATGGCGGGCCGTATCAAGCGGCAAAAGCGCCAGATGCAGGCCAGCCAGGACGCGGCCCTCTCGCTCCTGGAAGCCCTCGACATCGCCGCCGATGATCTCGAGGCCAAGCGCCAAAGCTTCGGCGAGCATCATATGGTCGTGACGCTCTTTTGCGAAACGCTCGAAGAGCTGCAGTCGCTCAGCGCGGAGATCGTTAATGCCGCCGCGACCGAAGGCGTGAAGATGATCGGCGAGCGGGTCGCCGCCAAGGCGCATTACCTCAGCCAGCATCCCGGCAACCAGCCCAAGCGCGTCCGCGCCAGCGCCGTCACCAATCGCAACTTCGCGGATTTCGCGGCCTTCCACCGGACGCAGCTCGGCAAACCCGCCCCGAAAACCCCCTGGGGCCGGGTCATCACCTATCTGCCCACGCCGGAGCAGAGCGCCTACCGGTTTTCCTATCATGAGCAGGGCTCGCCCGACAAAGAACCGACCAGCGGACATACCTTGATCATGGGGCGGCCCGGGTCGGGCAAATCGGTGCTGTCGGCCTTCCTGATGACCCAAGCCCGTCGCGCAGGCGCCCGGATCTTCGTCTTCGATTACCGCCTCGGGATGGAAATGGCCGTCCGCGCCAATGGCGGGCGCTACGCCTCCCTGAACGCCGGCCAGCCCACGGGTCTCAACCCGCTCTGGACCGAGACCGATGCGCGCGGCACGGCCTGGCTCTCGGATTGGCTCACAACGCTCCTCTACCGCGCCGACAAGCCGCTCACACCGGCGCAGACCAACCGCATCCAGGAAGTGGTGCGCCAGAACGCGCAGGCCACAAACCCGGCCCTGCGGAACTGGCGGGATTTCGCATCGCTTTTTGTGTCTACGGATGACGGCGGCGATCTGCACCAGCGCCTGCTCGAATGGTCTGAGGACGGCCGCTATGGCTGGATCTTCGGGCAGAGCCTCGAGGACACGTTCTCGCTCAAAGGCGATGTGGTGGGCTTCGATCTGACCGGCATCCTCGACAGCGAGGCCGACAAGGAACGGATGGCGGTCCTGTCCTATCTTTTCCGCCGGGTCGAGCGCGAGATCGAGGATCGCCGCCCCACCATCATCGTGATCGACGAGGCCTGGAAGGCCCTCGATAACGCATATTTCGCCGAACGGCTGTCGAACTGGCTGGTGACCGCGCGCAAGCAGAACACCGTCGCGGTGATGATGACGCAATACGCAAGCCAGCTTGAGCGCACCCGGACCGGCAAGACTATCGTCGAGGCGGTGCCGACGCAGATCCTGCTACCCAATATCCGCGCGCAGCCTGCGGACTACGCCATGCTGAACCTCACGGAGAAGGAGCTCGACGTCCTTCTCAACACAGGCAGCAACAGCCGCTTGGCACTGATCCGCGACGATCAGGGCTCGATCGTCGTCGATGCGGATCTCAGTGCCCTCGGGCCCAATCTCATCATCCTCGGCGGCATGGAAAAGGGCGAAGCGCTTGTCGGCGCCGATTACCGCGACCGCCCAGACTTCTGGAGGCTTTCATGATCCGTATTCTTGTCGCTTTGGCTGCGCTCGGCGCGCTTGCCTCCTGCACCCAGTACCGGGAGCCGCAGGCGAACTGCTTCACATTCCTTGCGTCCACGGCACCCGTCGCGCCTGATTGTGACTTCACGCCCCTTGGCACCCCGGAGGACGACATTGAAGTCTAGCCTGCCTCATATTCTCGCGTTTTGCCTGTTGCCTGGTCTCGCCTTGTCTCAAGGCGTGCCGACCAATGACAATGGGCTGACCTCGCGCGATATCGTCGAGACCGGCGATCGCGAGGCAGACTTGGCTGTTCAGGCGGATAAGCTTGCCGTGCGCGAACTCATCGCTGAGATCGAGCGCGAGCAACTGGCCACCCTCCGACGCATCCTCGATGCCCAGACCAGCTTCGGCGGTCAGGGCCTGCCGGCTATGGTCTCGGGGCTGGAAAGCGGCAGCGGGGATCCCGACCGCTCGGTGACGGCGGTCTATGGCACGGGCGAGATCGATCCCAATCCAGGCGGTGCGCAGATGTTCGGGGACGCATCTGAGACCATCGAGCAGCTCATCATCCGCGTGGCTCAGGAGACCAGCGGCTTTGCCGGTGTTGGCCGCGCGGGTCTCTCCCCCGTCCAATGGCGCGCGTTGCTGCAAGCGCTGATCTGGCAGGAAAGCCGGTTTACGATTGGGGCACGGTCTCCCGTCGGTGCCTATGGTCTCACCCAGATCATGCCGGGCACGGCCAGCGATCTCGGCATCAACCCGGAATACTATGATAGCCCCTACCTGCAGGTGCATGGCGGCGCGCGCTATCTCGCGACCCAGCTCAACACATTCGATGGCAACATCATCAACGCCCTCGCGGCCTATAACGCCGGGCCGGGTCGGGTGTTCGAGTATGGGGGCGTGCCCCCTTTCCGCGAGACCCAGCACTACGTGTCGGTCATCCCTGAACGCTACAATCTCTATCTGAGCCGTATCGGCGGGATCGAAGCGCTTGGCACAATCGATCCGGCACTTCTCGCCAATGCCAACCTCTCGCTCACGGGTCATGGGGCGGCCTATTATGGCAGCAACTCACCCGCCGCGATCCACCAAGCCGCCCTGCGCATCCGCGATATCGTCGAACGGATTTCCGAAACCGAGGATGTGCAGGAGAGCGTCGCACTCAACACCTATGCCCGCGCCGAACTCGTGCGCCTCGTCGCGGCACGCATCCGGCTTCAGGCGGCACGCACCCGCGTCCTTTCTGCCGAGGAGCTGGCCCAGGCCAGCGCCCGCATGGCCGAAGGCGCGTTCATGGATTTTACGATCAGGGAGATTGAATGATGGGACATCTGCTCTTGAGGACAGCTTTGGCCACGACACTTGGCGTTGGCTTGCAATTCAGCGCCCTACCCCCTGCCGCAGCACAAGGTGTACCGGTCGTCGACACCCAGAACATCGCGCAAAACATCCAGCAGCTCCGGCAGATGATCGAAGACGAGATCCTGCAAAACGAACAGCTGACGCAGCTCCGCGAACAGCTGGCTACGCTTACGGATCAACTCGCGGAGCTGCAAAGAACCTATGAAGCGCTCACCCGCCTTGCCGAACTGCCGGAGATCATCCGCACGGAAATGGAAGAAGAATTGAACGGTCTGCTCGACCAGGAGTTCGGGGACATCCTCGCCACGATTGAGGCGATCAAGACTGGGGATTTCTCGGGCCTCTCGGGCTCCGGCGCAGGCGAGATCGAAACCCAGATGGACCGGGTGCTGGCCGACCTCGGCTTTGACGAGGACACGCTCTCGGAAATGGCCACCAGCGGAAATCCCGGAGCCAACCGCGTGGCGACGCAGGCAACAACCGGCGCACTCGTCTCAGCCGCCGCCCAGAACAGCTATGAAGATGCCGGCCAGTCGCTCGAGCGGGTAGACCGCCTTGTCGGGCTCATTGACGACATGGAAGAGCTCAAGCAAAGCGTCGATCTCAACACGCGCGTGACCGCGGAGCTCGCCATTGCGCTGGTCGCCATGTGGCAGCTCGAAGCCGTGCAGACCGTGGGTGATGGCACGGGCGGCGTGATCGATGCCGCCACCATCGCCGAAGAGCAGCGCTTCATGGATTTCACCTTGCCAGACCTCCGGGCAGACTAAGGCGTTTCGAAATTGACCCACAATACAAAATATCGGTTTTCGCGTTCGAGCGCAGCGAGAGGCAGCGAAGAACCGATTCAGCTTATTTCGAAACGCCGAGCGGGGGCATGACGGGTGGCGAGTGAACAGGAAATCATCGAGGAAGAACTGGTCTATGGCGCGCTGCGCCGCGAACGGCTCTGGCAGCGCCTTGGACTGACGGGCCTCGTCTTCGGCATCATCGGCTGCCTGAGTGCTGCAGCCGTCGCGATCCTCGATGTCGACCCGCCACCCGTTGTCGTGCCCTATGATCCCGCCACCGGCTTTGCTCTCCCCGAGGCCTCGGTGGGTGCGACTTCGGTGACTGCCAACCAGGCGATCATCGAGGCAGAAGTCTTCCGCTATGTGACTGACCGCGAAGTCTACAACCAGCTCGATAACGATCTGCGCATCCGCAGCGTCCTGCGCCGCTCGGACGGGGCCGCCGAGAGCGGGCTGCGCCAGATATGGAATAGCGCCAACGAGAATTACCCGCCGACGGTCTATGGCCCCAATGCCCGGCTCGATGTGGAAATCCTCAGCATCAACCGGATTGGTACCAACCGCGCCACGGTGCGCCTGCGCAAGCGCCTGACCTCGCTAAATGGCGTTCAGACCGGGCTCTTCACCGCAACGCTGCTCTTCGAGTTCCGCCCGGAGACCCGCCGCTCCATCGATGAGGTCTGGACGAACCCCTTCGGCTTCACCGTGCTCGAATATTCCATCCGCTCCGACAGATTGGAGAACTAGTTTGATCAGTAAGTTCTTTGTTGCTGGCCTCTTTGCCCTGCTGCCAGTCTTTGCCTTCGCCGAAGCCATCCCGCGCGGCGGCCCTAATGACAGCCGTGTGCGGCTGGCCACCTACCAGGAGGGCCAGGTCTACCGCCTCAGCGTCTCGCTCACCCATGTCACCACGGTCGAGTTTGGGATCGGTGAAAGCATCCGCTCGATTATCGCTGGAGATACGGAAGGGTTTGAGATCGATGGCGTGCCCGGTGGTCAGGCATTTGCAATCAAGCCCGTCGCGCGCGGCGTCCATACCAATGTGACCGTCTATACGAACAGGCGCAGCTACTATTTCAACGTCCAGGAGGTCCGCAGCCCGACCTTCTACGTGGTGCAGTTCCGCTATCCGGAGGACGCTGCGCGCCCGACCCGGGCCATCGCGGCACAAGCGCCGAATTACAACTACGGTGCCAGCGCGCGGACCGAATTCACCCCGACCCGCATCTGGGATGACGGGACCTTCACGTATTTCGCCTTTCCAAGAAACGCACCTGTTCCAGCGATCTTCCGCTACGCGGGCGGCCGCGAGCGCACGGTCAACACGCAAACCCCTGAAGACGGCGTGATCCGCGTCAGCGGCGTAAACCGCCAATGGGTCCTGCGACTTGGCGAAGAGGTGGTCTGCATTGAAGCAACGCCGCCTGCGGGGGTAGGCTCATGAGCGAAACCGGAAACGCAGACCTCGAAAAACGCCTCGCCGCCCTTGAACAAGGTAAAGGTGCGGGCTCACCCCCCGCCCCACGGCGCTCTCCCCTACTCGCTTTGGTCGTGGTCCTTGTCATCGGCGCGGGTGGTGCCCTGCTTTATCTCCTCTCTCAGCCCGAGGAAGAAGAAGCCCTCCCCACAGCTACGCCAGACGTGTTTCAAAACGAGGGGGACGGCTTTGGTGCCATCGAGACCTTGCCCCCGCCCGAGCCCGAGGTTGTGTTCGTCGAACCGGATCCAGTCGAGCCCACCGCGGAGCTTCTGGCTCAGATCACCGCCCTGCAGGCTCAGATCGAGGAAATGCGCAACGCCCCTGAACCGGTCGTCGAGGAAGACACCGCCGCCGCAGAGGCAATCGACGCGCTGACCGCTCAAATCGCGGCGCTGCAAGCCGCCTCGGAAGCCGCACAGCAACGTTTCCAGGACGAACTGACGGCTCGGGATCGCAGCCTTGAGCAACTCCGCATGGATCTGGAACTGGCCCAACTCGAGGCCAGCCGACCGCAACCCGCCCCAACGGGCCCCACGGAAGATGAGCTGCGCGCACGCGAGCAAGAGCGACTGCGCCGCGAGGAAGAAGCCCGGCGCATGGCCGAGCTGGAGCGCCGCGCTGCGGAGGAACGCGCCTTCCAGGAGCGGCGCATCGCCTCGCCCACAATCGCGTTTGGCGGTGCCTCCGGGGCGAATGAAACGGCTCTCACCGAACGCACCTTTGGCGAGGTGACCGATTTCGTGCTGAACGGTGCGTTGCCCTCCACCGTGACGCAGGCAGAGGTGATCGCCAATCCCTCCAACACCATCATCCAGGGCACCATGATCCAAGCCGTCATGGAAACTGCGCTTGACAGTTCGCTGCCCGGCCAGACCCGTGCCGTGGTGTCCGAGGATGTCTACAGCGTCGATGGCGCGCGCCTCCTAATCCCGCGCGGATCCCGTCTCATCGGGCGCTACCGCGCCGGCGTCGATATCGCGCAGCGCCGCGTCACCATCGCTTGGGACCGGATCATCCTGCCCGACAACCAGACCATCCAGATCAGCTCCTTCGGAGGCGATGAACTCGGCCGCTCCGGTGTCACCGGCTTCGTTGACACGCGCTTTGCCGAGCGTTTCGGGTCTGCCGCCCTGATCTCGCTGATTTCCGCGGCACCTGGTGCCGCCGCCTCCGAGGTACCGAATGAGACGGCCGCCAACGCGCTCGAGGATGTGGGCGATGATCTGGCCGACGCTACCGACAGCGTCATCGGCGATTACCTCTCGATCGGGCCCGTCATCTATGTCGACCAGGGCGCCCGCGTCACCGTCATGGTCGACCGCGACTTGGAGATCTTTTAGCCCGATGTCGCTCAGCTATCTCGAAACCTCGCTCGACCGGATCGACGCCGCCGCCCGCGACGACGTCATCGAGATCTGCATCAACCCCGACGGGTCCTGTTGGGGCGAATTCCAGGGCGACCATTTCATGCGCGCGCTCGACCAGAGGCTCACGGCCGTGCAGGTCAGGGACCTCGGCAACCAGATCGCCTCCTCCGCCAACACGACGATGAGCAAGGACCGCCCCATCGTCTCGGTCTCGATCACCTACAAGGGCCGCCCGATCCGGGCACAGGTCATCACCCCGCCCGCCGTGCTCTCGGCCATGTCGATCAGCTTGCGGTTTTTCTCAAGCCTTCCTCTCGAGGGCATCGCGCTCGACTTTCTCTACGGCAAGGAACGCAAGCTCGAAGACCTGCGCGTCGAAAAGAAGCGCGCCTTGCGCGCGGTCGTGGCCGCGGGCGCGGGCGCGATCAATGACGCGCTGGCCTTCTGTGTCGAGAACAAGCTCAACATGATCGTCTCCGGCGGCACCTCCACCGGCAAGACCGTGGCCGCGCGAAAGATCCTCGCCCATGTCCCCGCCGAGGAACGCATCGTCACCATCGAGGAAGCCGCCGAGCTTCTGCCGACCCAGCCCAATGCCGTGACCCTCATCGCCAATCGTGACGCGGAATTCCAATCCGCCGATGTGCTCCTCACCGCCACGCTGCGCATGCGCCCCGACCGGATCATCCTCGGTGAGGTGCGCGGCAAGGAGGCCATGACCTTCCTCGAGGCGATCAACACCGGCCATGGCGGCTCCATGACCACGCTCCATGCCGAAACCCCGCAGCTGGCCGTGCAGCGGCTCGCGATCGCAGCCCTCAAGACCGAGATCCCGATGACCTATGCCGACATGATCCAGTACATCGAGAACTCCATCGACGTGATCATCCAGGCCGGGCGCCACGATGGCCGTCGCGGCATCACCGAATTCTACCTGCCCGGCGCAACCGAGATTGGAACTTCCCCATGAAGACCCTTGAATACAATATCCTGTCCTTTCCCATGACCCGCAAGACCAGCCTCTCCGACATGCAGGCCAGCCTGAACGAGAAGGGCGCAGACGGGTGGGAGGTGGTGTCGATCAGCTCCTCGGAGTTCGCCAATGTGGGACACACGGTCTTCCTGAAGCGTGAGGGCACACCAGCCGGAGCCACGGCATGAGGCAGGCGGGCTGTACCCTCTTACTGACTGCGCTGGTCCTGGGACTGACGTCGGCACCCGGCTTCGCTGAGCGCAATCTCGTGCCGACCCTCGATCGCAGTTTCGACGTCTGTCCGGAGCGGCCCGTTGAACCCGTGTGGATGCAGGAGATCCCCCTGCGCCAAGCCTATCAGCGCGTGCTGGTCCAGGACATCTACCGCGCCCAGAACCTCGAGCGGATTGTCGAGACCAGCAGCTGCGATTGCGAAATCCAGTTCCCGTCCTGGGACGCGGCCGAGGCCGTGTTTCGGGAGAGCTACGCGAGCGACGAACGATGGGAGATGCTCGAAGCCTCGGATGGCTACAACCGCCGCGCCAACGCCGCCCGAACTGCCGCCAAGGCCATTTGCGACGCCGCAGGCAATTGGTAAGGCGGGGCCGCGATGAGCGTTGTTACCTATTTCGTTGAAACCTCCCAAGCCTATCTCGACACCGCCGCTGAGACCCAGTTTGGTGCGGTTGCGGCAACGGTCGGCACGCTCCTGGTTTTGGGGACAACTCTGGTGGTGATCCTCGTCGGCATCAACATGATCTATCAATATCGGGCCATGGATGGGCACACCGCCTTCTGGCTCGCGGTCAAGATTGGGCTCATCGGGATATTCGCGACCAATTGGATGCAGTTCAACGCGTTCTCGTCTGCCATTCTCTATGGGATCGACAGTATCGCGGGCGCGCTGGTGGCCTCGGTCGGCGGCGGCAGTCCGGGACCCTCTGGCACTTTCGCTGAAGAATTCGACCGGCTGATCGCGGAACTGGGCGCCTATCTGAACGCTGCAGGGTCCGAGCTGAACTGGATGGCTGGCGCCATGCTCGACATCGTCGGTGTGCTTCTGCTCTCGATCCTCGGCGGACTGGCCGCCTTCATCCTAGTGGCCTCCCGACTGATGATCGCGCTTCTGATCGGGATCGCCCCGGTGATGATTTTCCTGACCCTGTTCGAGGTCACCAAGGATTATTTCGCCCGCTGGCTGTCGGCGCTGGTCTCCTTCGCGCTCTACCCAATCGTCGTGGCAGGCGTGTTCGCAACAATCACAGGTGTATCATCCGCCCTCATTGGTGAACTCGGTGACCCGGAAGGGGCCTCCAACATCGGCGCGCTCATCCCCTTCTTCATGATGGTCCTCATGGCCAAGGGCTTCATCATCGCCACCCCCTTCATCGTTCGCGCGATCTCGGGCAATATCATGATGCCCGCCCTCTCCGGTGGCCTAGGCGGCGGTTACAGTTTCGCCCGCGCCGCCATGGGCAGCCAGCAAGCCTACAACCGCTACTTGATTGGCGGCGCAAGTGGCGCGGAATACGCAGCCCTCAGGGCGCGGCAGTTCTTCGGTGTGCAGCAGATGCCTGTGAGGCAAGGCATGGGACAGACGGGTTCCGCAGGCGGCACAGGGCCCGCAGACTCAGGGTCAAAAATGCTGGAGCAGCTGGCGAGACTGGGACGGCTTGGGCGACGGTGACGGCCCTTGGACTAAGCCGCTCCGCGACCTCGGAATTCTGCAGGCGCAGTCCTCATTGCGGACATTGGTGCCTACGGTTGTTTGCGAAAACAAGCGGGCGCTTCATTTCGTTGCGGCTGGACCGCGAATTTTGAACAGCTACAATGCTCGTCGCATGAAACGATATGCGACATAGTTGCGGCTGGACCGCGAATTTTGAACAGCCACAATGAGTTCGACCTGATCGCGTCGCGCGGGACGGTTGCGGCTGGACCGCGAATTTTGAACAGCTACAATGTGTCGCGGCGCCGTGCATCGCGATCCGCCGTTGCGGCTGGACCGCGAACTTTGAACAGCTACAATCGGCGGTGCCGGTGGCGTCACCATTCCCGGTTGCGGCTGGACCGCGAATTTTGAACAGCTACAATGCCCGGTCGGCCAGACCGGCGCGCATGTCAGTTGCGGCTGGACCGCGAATTTTGAACAGCTACAATCGATAGGGTCATGGCCTGGTGTGCCCCGCCGTTGCGGCTGGACCGCGAATTTTGAACAGCTACAATAGCCGAAATCGGGGTTCAGCGGGCGCGCCTGTTGCGGCTGGACCGCGAATTTTGAACAGCTACAATGGCGCACGGGTGAAAGAGACGATGCAGGCAGTTGCGGCTGGACCGCGAATTTTGAACAGCTACAATCGCATGCGCGAAATCGGCGACGGGATGCAAGTTGCGGCTGGACCGCGAATTTTGAACAGCTACAATTCGAAAGCGGTAACTGGCAAAGCCGACCCGTTGCGGCTGGACCGCGAATTTTGAACAGCTGCAATAACTGGGCGATGACCTTGTGCCGGCGTGAGTTGCGGCTGGACCGCGAATTTTGAACAGCTACAATGGGCGTTGTTGCGGTCGATCATTTCGGACGTTGCGGCTGGACCGCGAATTTTGAACAGCTACAATTTCAGATTTGCGGCGCGATGATCGCGCCAGTTGCGGCTGGACCGCGAATTTTGAACAGCTACAATGATATCGGCGAACGCTGGGTCCGCGCCGCGGTTGCGGCTGGACCGCGAATTTTGAACAGCTACAATGCCCGCTATGCGCTGCACCGCGTCGTCGCCGTTGCGGCTGGACCGCGAATTTTGAACAGCTACAATAATCACCCGAAGCGGTGTGACCAACCCCGAGTTGCGGCTGGACCGCGAATTTTGAACAGCTACAATAAGCTGCCGACGCGGCGGTCGACGCGGCCGTTGCGGCTGGACCGCGAATTTTGAACAGCTACAATTGGGCTTTCTGTCGCGGGGGGAGCGTGACCGTTGCGGCTGGACCGCGAATTTTGAACAGCTACAATATCACGCCACGCAACGCGCTGGCCTGTCTCGTTGCGGCTGGACCGCGAATTTTGAACAGCTACAATAAGGAGGATGGCGAATGAGCGTTCCCTGGAGTTGCGGCTGGACCGCGAATTTTGAACAGCTACAATATCCGTTCTTCGCAACCGGGCACAACGATCGTTGCGGCTGGACCGCGAATTTTGAACAGCTACAATCGAGAACCAGGTGAGGACGCCCATCACTGAGTTGCGGCTGGACCGCGAATTTTGAACAGCTACAATTGCAATCGGGTGTCAGCGGGCTATCGGGTGTTGCGGCTGGACCGCGAATTTTGAACAGCTACAATGCTATTCCGCCGGTCTTGACAGCCCCCCGTGTTGCGGCTGGACCGCGAATTTTGAACAGCTACAATGCCTTGAGCCTTACCGCGTAGTCAGCATCGTTGCGGCTGGACCGCGAATTTTGAACAGCTACAATAATAGCGCTTCGACGCGCCGCGCCCGGTCGTTGCGGCTGGACCGCGAATTTTGAACAGCTACAATCACGCGGTCCGACACCATGGTCGTGGGCGAGTTGCGGCTGGACCGCGAATTTTGAACAGCTACAATAGGTGTGCCTTGTTGGGCGCTGTGATCGAGGTTGCGGCTGGACCGCGAATTTTGAACAGCTACAATGACCTCGGCATAGGCCGCGTCATCGGTCCAGTTGCGGCTGGACCGCGAATTTTGAACAGCTACAATGTGGAGGACGCCGTCACCACCGCGGCGACCGTTGCGGCTGGACCGCGAATTTTGAACAGCTACAATATTTCGCGTAAGGTTCGCAGCACGGTTTCAGTTGCGGCTGGACCGCGAATTTTGAACAGCTACAATACCGCATCACTCTCCATTACGGTGGACGGTGTTGCGGCTGGACCGCGAATTTTGAACAGCTACAATACCGGCCGGGCCGTGGAACACCCCGAACCCGTTGCGGCTGGACCGCGAATTTTGAACAGCTACAATAGATCGCCCGTTAAGCCTTTGTTATACATGAAGCTTAACGGGCCCCTATTCGTCATTTCCACAGCGAATCGCATCAGAACATCACCAGTTGCTCGGGATTCTTACGGGCGCGTTTGCGGCCCTGGTCCGAGAAGTGAATGATATCACGATATTGGCGGTCGGTGAAGTTCAGGATCTGGACGTCCCCAGCATCGGGCAAATGCCGTTCGATCCGGTTGACCCGTGTTGCAAAGGCTTCCTTGCCATTAACGAACCGCGCATAGACGGAAAACTGGCTCCGCTCAAAACCCTCGTCCAGCAAGAAGTTGCGGAATGCCGTCGCTGCCTTGCGTTGGGGCTTGGTATCAGTCGGCAAATCGAACATCACAAGTATCCACATCAATCTGTATCCTGACAAATAGGTAACGGTATGGGTCATGCGCCTAGCCCCGCGAGCGTCAACGCATCGGGCGGGCGCGGCAGGGCAAGGGCAAGTTTGCCGGCCTCGAAACTCTGCCCCAGCGACGTGGCCAGTTTGATTAGAGCCACCGATACCGGTGTCACGCCATCCCCTAAGGGCAGGTCGGTCGCGATCAGGCGTGCAAGGGTTTGCTTGGCGTTGGTGTCGACCTGAACACCGGAGCGGGCGACGAGCGTTCTGACGGAGCAATCGACGAGCGGGCGGAACGGCTCCATCAGGTCGTCAGCCAGCGCGAAGGCGTTGCCACGGTTGGCATGAAACAACCCGATCGTTGGATGCAGACCAGCGGCAACAACAGCTCGCGCCGTGGCCGCTCGCAAGACCGTGTAGCCGTAGTTCAGAAGCGCGTTCTCGTCCCCGTGCCCTGCATCGCGGCGAAAGTCCGGCCCCATAATACGCGGCCAGTAATAGCGCGCGGCCTGGGCTTCAATGTTGGTGCTGTCGCCCGACGTGATCTTACGGATCATCATCGACAACGGCGCAGACGGTTCGCCAACTGCATCCAGCGCGGCGGCCTGCATGGCGACCTTGGTGGTAACGACCTGCTTCCAGGCCTGTTTGACAAGTGGCGCTTTCGCCTGCCACTGCGCGCGCATCCGGGCGCCCTGGGCATGATGCCCTGCCAGCGGCAGCAAAACGGATTTCGGAGCATGGTTGGCGGCACACAAGACGACTGGCGCCCCACGCTCGGCCAATTCCGTCAATAGCGACGTCGACCAAGTTGTTCCGTGTGCGTGCACGATCACGGCCGCGATCTGATCCAAAGGCGTGCGGCCGATCTCTGTCCCGTTCTCGGAAACCTTCAGAAATCCACGGTCGCGCGACAGGTGCCGCCCGTCAGTCGCAATATCAATGATCTGGTCCACACGTTACCCCTCACGCCCCCACGCGAATCGTTAACGCATTGATTATATTGCCGCCCTTCCATTTCGCCAAATTCAGGCGTCTATAAAGGCGGTCCAGGATCGCGCAGGCGGCCCATTTCATCCACGATGACTCGGCGTGCTTTGGCTTTGACGAGGGAGCCCGCTCCCAACTGAATGAGTTTAAAATCATCTTTGGGGTCTCTGTCCCTCGCATCGGCGTTTGCTTCGGTATGAGGCGCAACGAAAATGCTCCCGTTCTGCTTCATTTTCTGCACATAGCCAATAATGGTCTCACCATCCCGCTCCAGCATCACCATGTCCCGCTTGAAGATGCGCATTAGCCGCTTCGCCGCCGGATGAGGTTTCTTTTCAGCGCCCGACTGGTGTGCCTCGTAGGTCGTCACGACCTGCGGCTTGATCTTGCCATCGGGCAAGCACCAGATTTCATAGCAATGATTGCTGTCGCCCTTGTATGCCTTGTAGGGCCGTCCCTCTTGGTCCGCGACTTCGACACGCGCGCTTTCCTGCAAGGTTTCTTCAAGCCTGACACGGCGCAGGCCGAAATAGGGGTTATCGGTGTTGTCCGGCAAAATTGGCGAGGCGGCAAAGGCCAGCAGTGCGGCCTCGAACGCCTTGCCGTCCAGCCCATGGGTCACGCGCGCGAGGTGCTTTTGCAGGTCAACATCACGGATATTTGCCCCCCGTTTGGTAACGACAATATCGTTCGGGCTAAGCGACGCTAGGGGCTTGCGGCTAACGACGGTGCCGTCCCGTCCAATTCCATAGGCGGTGTCGTTGTGCAGTTGGCCAGATGTGCTGTCACGCCCGGATTTGCGCGCGGCCGGGTCGATGCGCCCGTGATCGGCGCGGTGGCTGACGATGATCCGCGTGACTTGCGCGCTGACATCGTCGCGAAACCCCTCCCACGGGGGCGGAATCGAGCGGGCGACCTCTTCGGCACCGTTAAACTCATCCCGCTTCGCCATGTCGGCAATCCGTTTTATCAGCCCGCGGTCCGTGGCGGCTACCACGGCGGCGTCAATCGCGTGGTGGCGGTGATCGGTGCGGTTCTTGGCCTTGACGGTTTGCTTGTCGCTGTCTGTCAGCGCGGCCACCCCATTGAGCCCCCAATGCCGCCGCAACATCTCTGTCAGCCTCCCCGGAACGACCCAGACGTGGCTCTTGCCGTCATCCCCGTCATACAGCGCATCCAGATAGGCCCGCGCAATCCGAGACAGGTACTGGGTGTCCGCCAGCGCGCGAGCGGAAAAATCTTTCTCTCCTTCGAACCGTTCCATCGCGTCGGGCGCAAAGCGCCAGGCCTTGTTAGCGGGCAGGTTCTTGAGGTTGGCGGCGATGGCCTCCCACTGTTCAGTCTCACCCCATGCCTCCCACGGGGTCTTGTCGGTTTTCTGGCGGTTCGCTTCTTTCAAACAGAGTGTGCGGTTGGCAAAGCTGTCATCCAGCGTGCGTGAATAGGGGAGGATATGGTCCACGTCGCAAGAGCCATCAAACAGCATGCCTGCACTGATCCGCTTGCCAGTGTAGGGGCAGTTGCGGGTCATGACGTCATCGCCAAGGTCCTCCCAAAGGCGCAGCACCATCCGGTTAGCACCTGTGTTGGGAACGCCCATCTCTTCCAACTTTTTGCCCCGTCGGATCGCCGCCTCGGTGTTCTTCTTGATGTCGCGCTGCACGTCTTTCTTCTGATCCTCAGACAGCTTCAGATCACGGGCCAGTTCCACGACGATCTCGTCCGGCCTGCCATAAACCGTGATGATCCGGTTCACCAAACGGCGCAGCTGGTTCAACCCGATATGTACCGTTGGGTTGGTGATCCGGCCATAACGCTTCACGTCATCATCATTTGGATCGCCTGTTCCAGGGATCACGTGGCGTTCAAGAATTTCTCCGTAGTAAGGAAGGCTCTCCAACACCTCCCCCGTGCGGCCATCGGAATGATGCCACCCGCAAGCGGCCACCGCGGCACTGTAGTTCAAGACATCCGCCTCCAGCGCCGCAAGAATCCGAGTGGTCGCCGTCAAGCCCAACCGCCCGTATCCCTCGGGCAAAGGCGCATTTGCGGTTTCCTCTGCGTGGTCTCGGTCCAGCCCATGCACATCCATGAGCCAGCCAACCAGATCAGCGTGCTCGGCATCACTCTGCACGGCGCGAATGCGCTGCACCACATCCCACTGACCTGCGCTTTCCAGCGTCGACCACCGTGCGCCGAACCTGTCTGGATGGGATAGGCTGGCGCGTACCGGATCGCAGGCAATCGCATCGCGGTTGGCCGTTTCCAGCGTGAAACCTTGCTCAGGCCGCAGCTTGATCACCTTACCGAGCGCCTTCAACTTCATCGTCATACCAGAGAGGGATTTCGTGTGTTTCTTGTTGTCCAAGGCATGCACGATCTGGTCCCGCTCCTCACGCGTTAGCGGGCGCGACGGCTCTCCCTGTGCTGCAACCTTCAGATTATTCACCGTTTCCATCAGGATCCGTCGCTGGTTCAGCGGGTGGGCACTGGGAATGCGCTTGTCGCGCTCTGGAACGCCATGCTGCCCGGTAAACAGACACAGCCCGACTTCCGGCGTCTTCAAAGGGCGTTGGTGAAAGATGATCGTTGCGATCTCGTCGCGCAGATCTTCCGTCAGGACATCCGGCGCGTGACGTGCCTGCGCCGCCCATAATTTGTCGAACTCTTCGGACAGATGCTTGCGGTCGGGATAGAAATCATACCCCGCCTCCTCTTTTTCCGCGTCGTCCCGTCGCGCTACGGTCAAACGCGTGCGCACGCTGGGAACGCTTTTGGGGTCTAATGCCGCGGCTCGGCGCATGTGCAGGAACTCACCGTAGGTGCGCGCGCCTTTGGCCATCATCGCCTGATCCAGCCGCGCCGTAGCATCCTTGATCTTGCCACTTTCATTGTCGCCCCGATCGGTCTTGCGGTTGGATTTGAACCCGCGTCGTTGGTTGAGGTGAAACAGCGCCCGCCCGAAATGAGTGAGTGGCAGCGGCCCATCCAACCCGCTTGCCCGCAATTCGTATGGGTTCAACACCTCAAGCACCTTGGCCTCAGCCGGGTCAGCGGGCATCAGCCCCACTTGCGCCATCCGTTTCATCAACGCCGCCTTACGCCGCAGGTATCTGTCTCGCCGCCGCCGTTGTGACCGTGCCGCACGCCTGTCCACCGCCAGTGACGCCTTGGATTGGGGGTCCCGCCCGTCCGAAAAGATGCGCACGCCACCGTCGACCACCTCGGTGATCCGCCCCCCTTCGGTGCCATAGAGCCACCAGCCAATAGAATTCGTGCCGATATCAAGACCCAGACGCATAGAAAATCCCCTCAAAATACAAAGGAAATATTACACCTGTAGGAGAGACACTCAATCTAAAAGCGTGCTTGACGGCTTGGGAGATTCCCGGAATATTGGAGATGTTCAAAATTCGCGGTCGAGCCGTTAACAAGCATTCGATTGCACCACATTGAAGCGCAGGCCACGGCCTGCGCTTCCTCGTTTTGAACAAGGCCGTGATATCAAGAACCTTGAAACCAATTCACCAAAAGTTAGTCGATTGAAAGTCCGTTCTAGGGTCAGGACCCATTGATTTCCGTGCAGAGGCGTGATTCACGGTTCGAAAAACGAGCGGTGAACATGTCTGGTCTATTTTGGCTCACGGACGCGCAGATGGCGCGCCTTGAGCCCTTCTTCCCGAAGTCCCACGGTAAGCCGCGAGTCGATGATAGGCGCGTGTTGAGTGG
>HLSNC_1000430_pt1 | contig 33929 bp, 29 predicted proteins | sample HotLakmetagenome_2_FD_14041 | JGI IMG/M metagenome (IMG submission 14041)
GGAGCCCCTCGTCGCCGCCGACGGAAGGCCGCTCAAGAAATCGCTGCAACGCTCGCTGCGCCGGCAGAAGCTGCGCGCCTTCGGCCTCGTCGCGCCGCTGCTCCTCTTCGTGCTCGTCACCTTCATCGCGCCGATCGCGGACATGCTGTTCCGCTCGGTCGAGAACCAGATCGTCTCCGAGACGCTGCCGAACACCACCGCGGCCCTCGTGGGGTGGGACGCCTCGGGCGAAGACCTGCCGGACGACGCGGCCTTCGCCGCGCTTTCCTACGATCTCGCGGCGGCGGTCGAACAGCGCGCCCACACGCGCCTCGGCTCTCGGCTCAATTACGAGACGACCGGCATCTCGTCGGCGTTCCGGCGGTCCGGGCGGGGCATCGACGACGTGGGCGAGATCTACCTCGACCAGTTCGTGGCGCTCGATCCCGTCTGGGAGGATTCCGGCTTCTGGGCACGCATGATCGGCGCGGAGGGGTGGGCGCATCCGGCCCCGTTCGCGCCGTCCGCACAAGCGCAGGGCCTGCTTCCCGAAACGGCGGCCGCCTACACCGCGTTCGCGCGCGCGATGCAGATCCGCAACGACGACGACCCGGCCGCGGAAGAGCCGTGGGCGCCCGTCTACCTCGCCCTGCAGCGCGATCTCTCGGCCGCCGATGCCGGCGACGTCTCGGCATGGACCGGCCCCGGAGCCGAGCAGCTGGAGGCGGCCCACGCGGCAGTCGGCGGCTTCGAGTCGGTGCCCGTCCGGGACCTCATCGCCGACGTGGACGACGCCTGGCTCGAGCATGACGTGTGGGCGACGATCAAGACCTTTTCGCCCCCCTACACGCCCGGCTACTTCCTGACCTCGGTCGACCTGAAGCTCTCGCCCGAAGGCGCCATCGTCGCGCAGGACGACTACCAGCGCATCCACGTGCTGCTGTTCCAGCGCACGCTGTTCATGTCGCTGGTCATCATGGGCTGCACGATCCTGCTCGGCTACCCCATCGCCTACCTGATCTCCAACATGCCGATGCGCACGGCCAACCTGCTGCTCATCCTCGTGCTCCTGCCGTTCTGGACGTCGCTGCTGGTGCGCACCTCCGCGTGGAAGGTGCTCCTGCAGCAGCAGGGGGTGATCAACGACACGCTCGTCTGGATCGGGCTGGTGGCCGACGACGCGCGGCTGACGATGATCAACAACCAGTTCGGCACGATCGTGGCGATGACGCACATCCTGCTGCCGTTCATGATCCTGCCGCTCTATTCGGTGATGAAGACGATCCCGCCCTCCTACGTGCGCGCCGCCAAGTCGCTCGGCGCGACCAACTGGACGGCGTTCTGGCGCGTCTATTTCCCGCAATCGGTGCCGGGGATCGGGGCGGGCTGCATCCTCGTCTTCATCCTGTCCATCGGCTACTACATCACGCCGGAACTCGTCGGCGGCACGACGGGGACGTTCATCTCCAACCGCATCGCCTTCCACATCTCGTCATCGCTCAACTGGGGCCTCGCGGCCGCTCTGGGGACGATCCTGCTCGTGGTCGTGCTGGTGCTCTACTGGCTCTACGACCGGATCGTGGGCATCGACAACGTGAGCCTCGGGTAAGGCGTCAGGGAGCAAAGCAATGGCCGGACCGCCGATCTACGCCACCACGCCGCAGCGCATCTGGTATTACGGATTCCGGGTGCTGTGCGGGCTGATCTTCTTCTTCCTCATCGCGCCGATCCTGATCATCATCCCGCTCAGCTTCAATGCGCAGAACTTCTTCACCTTCACGCCCGAGATGCTGCGCCTCGATCCCGACGGATACTCGCTGAAGCACTACCGCGACTTCTTCACCAATCCCGACTGGCAGCAGGCGCTGTGGAACTCGGTTCGGATCGCGCCGGCGGCGACGTTGCTGGCGGTGACGCTCGGCACGCTGGCGGCCATCGGCCTGAGCCAGCCGCACGTGCCCTATCGGCGGGCGATCATGGCGATCCTGATCTCGCCGATGATCGTGCCGCTCATCATCTCGGCGGCGGGGATGTATTTCTTCTACTCGCGCATCGGCCTGCAGGGAACCTATCTGGGCGTGGTGCTGGCCCATGCCGCGCTCGGCATCCCATTCGTGATCATCACGGTCACGGCGACTCTCGTGGGCTTCGACAGATCGCTGACGCGGGCCGCGGCCTCGCTCGGTGCCGACCCGGTGACGACCTTCTTCAAGGTGCAGATGCCGCTGATCCTGCCCGGCGTCATCTCGGGCGGGCTCTTCGCCTTCATCACCTCGTTCGACGAGGTGGTGGTGGTGATCTTCGTCGGCTCCGCCAACCAGCAGACGCTGCCCTGGCAGATGTTCACCGGCCTGCGCGAGCAGATCTCGCCGACGATCCTCGCGGTGGCGACGATCCTGGTGGCAATCTCGATCCTGCTGCTGATGACGGTCGAGTTGCTGCGCCGCCGCTCGGAGCGCCTGCGCGGCATGTCGCCCGGCTGAGGCGCCGCGCCCGAATTTTCGTACGAAAATTCGTGGCCATTCTTCGTGCGAAGAATGGCGTCGCCTCACAGAACGCGGCGCAGGAAGGCGCGGGTGCGCTCGTGGGCGGGGGCGGCGAAAATCTCCCGGGGCGGCCCCTGCTCCAGGATGCGGCCTCCGTGCAGGAAGCACACCTTGCTCGCGAGTTCCCTTGCGAAGCCCATCTCGTGGGTGGCCAGCACCATCGTCATGCCCTGCCCCCGCAGGTCGCGCAGTACGTCGAGCACCTCGCCCACCAGCTCGGGGTCGAGCGCCGAGGTGATCTCGTCGAACAGCATGATTTCGGGCTCCATCGCCAGCGCGCGCACAATGGCGACGCGCTGCTGCTGGCCGCCGGACAGCTGGTCGGGGTAATGGCCCATCCGGTCGGACAGCCCGAAGCGCTCGAAGAGCGCGGTCACGGGCCCCTCGAGCGCCTCGCGGTCAAGCCCCTTCACCCGGCGGGGGGCGAGCATCACGTTCTCGGCGGCCGTCATGTGGGGGAAAAGGTTGTAGGCCTGGAAGACGATGCCGATGCGCTCGCGCACCGGCCGCGGGTCGCGCCCCGGCTCGGAGATGTCGTCGCCGTCGAGCAGGATGGCGCCGTCGTCGATCGGCTCGAGCAGGTTGATGCAGCGCAGGAGCGTCGACTTGCCCGAGCCCGACGCGCCGATCAGGCAGACCATCTCTCCCTCGCCCACGTCGAGGTCGATGCCGTCGAGCACGACGTTGTCGCCGAACGCCTTGGTGACGCGCTTCAGCTCCAGCCGCGCCATGGCGCTCAGGTCCGCGCTCGTGCCTGCCGGGTCATCAGGTAGTCGGCATAGCGGGTTGCGGGGATGGTGATGGCGAGAAAGATCAGCGCCGCGCCGACATAGGGCGTGAAATTCGCCAGCAGCGACTTGTACACGCCCGCCTGCCGGAAGATCTCCACCGGGCCGATGAAAGACAGAAGCGCCACGTCCTTCTGGAGAGCGATGAACAGGTTCATGTTGGCGGGAACGACGCGGCGGAGCGCCTGGGGCAGCACGACGAAGCGCATCGTGTCGGCGTCGGACAGGCCGAGCGAGGCCGCGGCGGCGCGCTGGCTGGCATGGACCCCCTCTATGCCTGAGCGGATCACCTCGGCCACGTAGGCGGAATAGACGAGCATCAGCGCGAGCGAGCCCCAGATGTAGGGCGAATTCCACGGCCGCGGCAGGCCGAGGCCGGGGACGCCGAATCCGATCAGGTAGATCACGAGGATCACCGGCAGGCCGCGGAAGATGTCGGTGAAGACGATGCCGAAGAGGCGCAGCGGGTAGAGTGCGGGCGCGCGCACGTCGCGGCAGAGCGCGATGGCGAGGCCCAGCAGCGCGATGGCCGGCGCGCACCAGGCGAAGATCGCGACGTCGAGCAGGAAGGCCTGCAACAGGCCCGGGAAGGTCTGCGCGAAGACCTCGCCGTCGAAGAAGCTGCGCTTCACCGCCCCCCACCCTGGCGCCATGGGGATCAGCACGACGAGGAAGAGGATGACCGCGCCGGTAGAAAGCGCCGCGATGCCGAGCGAGCGCCGCCGCTGCCGCGCTTCGTAGAGCTGGCGGCGGGTGCGGGAGGGCGCGGGATGCGGGGCCTGGGGCGGCTCTGCCGCCGCGGCTTCGGCCTTGGTCACGGGCATGGCTCGGCCTTCGGGTCGGAGGGGAGGCGCGGCGGCGCCCCGCCCCGCGCGCCGGGCGCGAAGGCGGGGCGAGGGGCTCACTCGATGACCGGCACCCCGGTCGTCTCCTGCAGCCACTCGGCCTCGATCTCGGCGAGTCGGCCCGACTCATTCAGCGATGTCAACGCGGCGTCGACGCATTCCCTGAGCGGGTTCCCCTCCTCCATCAGGAGGCCGAAATTGTCGGGGTTGTCGGAGCGTTCGGGCGGGAACTGGCCGAGGATCACGCCATCCGCCACCACCACCGCCGAAAGGTAGAGCGCGGTCGGCAGATCGAACAGCGCGGCGTCGATCTGGCCCGCCTGCATGGCTGCCGTCACGTCGGTGTTGTCGCCGTAGAGCAGCGGGTCGCGCTCGGGCTCGATGAGCTGGGTCAGCATCGGCACGGCCGTGGTGTTGGCGTCGGCGCCCCAGCGCAGGGTGCGCAGCGACTCGACGGTCGGCTCTGCCCCGGCGTCGACCACCGACTGCGTGGTCAGCACGGCCATGGCCGAGGTGTAGTAGGGCTGGGAGAAGTCGACCATCCGCTCGCGATCCTCGGTGATCGAGTATTGCTGCAGGTTGAAGTCGAAGTTCTTGGCGCCGGGCTGGATCGCCTGATCGAACGAGGTGCGCACCCACGCCACCTGGTCGGCGGCGAAGCCCATCTCTTCGGCCACGGCATAGGCCACGGCGGCCTCGAAGCCCTCGCCGCTCTCGGGGGCGTCGTTGAGCACCCAAGGGTAATAGGCGGGGTTGCCGGTGGCGATGGTGAGGGTGCCCTCTTCGATCGTCTTGCCCGTGGCGCACGCGTTCTGCGCGAGGGCCGCGCCGGTCATGGCAAGCAGCGCAACCGCGGCCGTGGTCGTCGTCAGAAGCTTCATGGTCGTCTCCAACCCTGTCGATCGCGCGAAAGCATCCGCGGCGGCGCGGCGATTGTCCAGTGTCCGGCGCGGCGTCGGCACAGGGTTGACCATCTGCGCGAACCGCGCGCACCCTTGCGTGTCCGTCGCGATCCAACGCGGCGACCACCGATAGGGAGAACGATCATGAACATGCGTATCACCGCCGCCGCGGCGGCAATGTCTGCCGTCGTGGCAGCGGCGCCCGTCTCGGCGCAGGAGGAAACCTTCGTCACCATCGGCACCGGCGGCGTGACCGGCGTCTACTACCCCGCGGGCGGCGCGATCTGTCGTCTGGTCAATCGCGACCGCGCCGAGCACGGCATCCGCTGCGGCGTCGAGTCGACCGGCGGTTCGGTGTTCAACCTCAACGCCATCCGTGGCGGCGAGCTGGAATTCGGCGTGGCCCAGTCGGACTGGCAGTATCACGCCTACAACGGCTCTTCCCGTTTCGAGGAGCAGGGGCCGTTCGAAGAGCTGCGCGCGGTGTTCTCGCTCCATCCCGAGCCCTTCACAGTGGTCGCCCGCGCCGATGCCGGCATCGAGACCTTCGACGATCTGCAGGGCAAGCGCGTGAACGTCGGCAACCCCGGCTCCGGGCAGCGCGGCACGATGGAAGTGCTGATGGAGGAGATGGGCTGGACGATGGACGACTTCGCCGTCGCCTCCGAGCTGCAGGCCGCCGAGCAGAGCCAGGCCCTGTGCGACAACAACATCGACGCCATGGTCTACACGGTCGGTCACCCCGCCGGCTCGATCCAGGAAGCCACCACGGCCTGCGACAGCGTGCTGGTCGACGTCGACAACGAGGCGACCGAGGCGCTGATCGAGGCCAACCCCTTCTACCGCGTGGCCACGATCCCGGGCGGCATGTATCGCGGCAACGACGAGGACACGACGACCTTCGGCGTCGGCGCGACCTTCGTGGCCTCGACCGCGGTGTCGGAGGACGCGGTCTACGAGATGGTCAAGGCGGTGTTCGAGAACTTCGACCAGTTCACGGGCCTGCACCCCGCCTTTGCCGAGCTCGAGAAGGAGCAGATGGTGAGCGACGGCCTGTCGGCGCCGCTGCACGCGGGCGCCGAGCGCTACTTCCGCGAGGCCGGCCTGCTCGAATGAGCGGAGCCTGAGCCATCGGCGGGGCGCCACCGCGCGCCCTGCCTTGTCGGCCCCGAAGGGCCTTGGGACAGCGAGGGGTGCAGATGTCCGACCCGTCTGGACAAGAGCCTTCGGGCGGACGCAAGGCGCGCCAGTTTTCCGACGAGGAGCTGCAGGATCTCGTCGCCAGCACCGACTCGGGCGCGCGCGATCCGGGCAACCGGGCGGTGGCGCTCCTGATCTCGGGCACGGCGCTGGTGTGGTCGCTCTACCAGCTCTGGATCGCGCAGCCTCAATTCTGGTTTGCACAGTATCTGCCAGTTCTGAATGACTCTCAGACCCGCCCCTTGCACCTAATGTTTGCAATCTTCCTTGCCTTCCTTGCCTACCCGGCGCTCAAGTCGTCACCGCGCGACAGAGTGCCAATTCTGGATTGGGTGCTCGCACTGGTCGGTGCGGTTTGCTGCCTTTATATTTTTGCTTGGTCGGACACGCTAGCGATGACCGCGCGCTCGGGTTTACCGACCGATTTCCAGGTCATACTGGGAGCAGTGGGCCTTATCGTTCTCTTGGAAGCTTCGCGGCGTGCTCTCGGCCCAGCACTTACCGTTGTTGCTTCACTTTTTCTTATTTATGCATTCTTTGGTGAGGGTTGGCTGATCCCAGATCTTATCGCCCATGAAGGGCTATCATTGAGCGCCCTGATCAACGCGCAATGGCTCAATACCGAGGGCGTGTTCGGAATCCCATTAGGCGTTTCAACCAAGTTTGTTTTTCTCTTCGTGCTGTTCGGCGCGCTTCTCGACAAGGCGGGTGCGGGCAACTATTTCATCAAGCTGGCCTTCGCGGGTCTCGGCCACCTGCGAGGCGGGCCGGCCAAGGCGGCCGTCGTCGGCTCGGCCATGACCGGCGTGATCTCGGGCTCGTCCATCGCCAACGTCGTCACGACCGGCACCTTCACCATCCCCCTGATGAAGCGGGTAGGCTTCACCGCCGAACAGGCCGGCTCGGTCGAGGTGGCGAGTTCGGTCAACGGGCAGATCATGCCCCCCGTCATGGGCGCGGCGGCCTTCCTGATGGTCGAGTACATCGGGATACCTTACCTAGAAGTCATCAAGCACGCCGTGATTCCGGCGGTGATCTCCTACATCGCGCTCGTCTACATTGTGCACCTAGAGGCGCTGAAGAAGGACATGCCGGCGCTGGGCGAGGCGAAATCCTTCGCGGGGATGATCGCGAAGTTCTTCGTGGGCTTCGCGGTGACCGGTGCCGGCTTCACCGCGCTGATCTATGCCGCGAACGCGCTGCAGGCCGTCGCGCCGGGGCTGAGCGGGCCGATCTCGATGGCGCTTCTGCTCGGCGTCTACCTCCTGCTGGTCGCCGTCGCCGCAGGCCGCCCCGATCTGGAGGTCGACGACCCCAACGACCCCGAAATCAAGCTGCCGCGCGTGGCGGATGTCTACGCCACGGGGCTGCATTTCATCCTGCCGATCTTCGTGCTGATCTGGTTCCTGATGGTCGAGCGGCAGAGCCCGGCGAAATCGGCCTTCTACGCCACCTCGCTGATGCTGTTCATCATCGTCACCCAGCGCCCGCTGAAGGCGCTGTTCCGCGGACAGGGCGGCGCGATGGTGTCGGAGTTCCTCGCCGGCTTCGGCGACCTCCGTGACGGGCTGATCGCGGGGGCGCGCAACATGATCGGCATCGGCGTGGCCACGGCCACCGCCGGCATCATCGTGGCGACCGTCACCAAGACGCCCATCGGGACGGAGCTTGCGGGGCTCGTGGAGCAACTCTCGGGCGGCAGCCTGTTCCTGATGCTGGTCTTCGTCGGGCTGTTCTCGCTGATCCTCGGGATGGGGCTGCCGACGACGGCCAACTACATCGTCGTGTCCTCGCTCATGGCCTCGGTCGTGGTGTCGCTCGGTGCCCAGGAGGGGCTGATCGTCCCGCTGATCGCGGCGCACCTCTTCGTCTTCTATTTCGGGATCATGGCCGACGTGACGCCGCCGGTGGGTCTGGCGAGCTTCGCCGCCGCCGCGGTCTCGGGGGGCGACCCGATCAAGACGGGCTTCACCGCGTTCTTCTATTCGCTGCGCACGGTCGCCCTGCCCTTTCTGTTCATCTACAATCCGACGCTGATCCTCTACGGGGTCGATCTGGGCACGGCGGCGGGCATCTTGCAGGCGATCTTCGTCTTCGTGGTGGCGACCTTCGCGATGCTGCTGTTCGCTGCCGCGACGCAAGGGTATTTCCTCGCCCGCTCGCGCCTCCACGAATCGCTCGCGCTGCTGGCGGTGGCCTTCACGCTGTTCGTGCCGAACTTCTGGCTCGACATGGTGCAGCCGCCCTTCCGCGAGATCCCGCCCGCCCAGTTCGAGGAGGCGGTGGCGCAGGCGCCCCAGGACGCCCGGCTGCGACTGCTTGTGCGCGGGCCCGATTTCAACACCGGCGAGATGACGGAGACGACGCTGGTGATGGATATCGAAGGGGCAACGGCGCAGGAGCGCATCCAGAATTCGGGGCTGCTGCTCTTCCCCGAGGGCGACGCGGTGCGCATGGACGAGCCGATGTTCGGCACGGACACCGCCGAGAAGCTGTCGAACTTCGACTTCTACGCCGAGACGCCGGTGACGCTGGCCGAGGTGCAGGCCCCGGCCGAGCGGCTGCCGGCGCAGGTCTTCTACCTGCCGGCGCTGCTGCTGCTGGGGCTCGTGATCCTGCTGCAGCGCCGGCGCCAGACGAAACCGGCCTTCTGAGGGGGCTCGCCCATGTTCACCTCCATTCTCCTGCCTGTCGATCTCTCGGCCCCGGAAAGCTGGCGCAAGGCGGCGCCGGTGGCGATCAAGATGGCCCGCGACGACGGCGCGGCGCTGCACGTGGCCACCGTGATGCCCGATTACGGAATGTCGGTCGTTGGCAGCTATTTCGAGGCCGATTTCGAGCAGAAGGCGCTGCACAAGATCGGCGAGGAGCTCTCGGCCTGGGTCGCCGAGCACGTGCCGGACGGGGTGGAGGTGCACCCCCATGTCCTGCACGGCACCGTCTACGACCAGATCATCGGCGCGGCCGACCGGCTGGGCTGCGACGCCATCGTGATGGGCTCGCACCGGCCCGAGTTGAAGGATTACCTGCTCGGCCCCAACGCCGCCCGCGTGGTGCGCCACGCGCGCCAGTCGGTGTTCGTGGTCAGGGGAGAGTGACTCGCCGAGCGCGCGCGAGCGGCGCTGCGTACCCCCGCGGGCGACCCTCTGTCAGGACACCTGTCGCATGTCCGCCCCGTGCGGGGCGATCGCCGCGGCCACGGCGGACCCATGGTCGAGCGTGTCGAGCCGGAAGGCCTCGACCGCCTGCTTGAGGCGCGACGCCTCGGCCTTCAGCTGCCTGGCCGCATCGGTGGCGCCCTCGATTACGGCAACGTTGTTGCGCGTCGCGCTGTCGAGCTCCGTTGTGGTGCGCGAGATCTCGGAAACCCCGGACGACGTCTCGACGGTGGCCGAGGCGATGTCGCGGATGCGGGTCGCGGCATCGGCCACGCCGGCGGCGATCTCGTGCAGGGCGGCGCCGGAGCGGTTGACGAGGTCGACCCCGCCCTCGACCGTCGTCGCCGATGTCTCGACGAGGCCGGCGATCTCCTTGGCCGCTTCCGAGGAGCGCTGCGCAAGCCCCCGCACCTCGGAGGCGACCACCGCGAAGCCGCGCCCGGCATCGCCGGCGCGCGCCGCCTCGACGCCCGCGTTGAGCGCGAGCAGGTTGGTCTGGAAGGCGATGTCGTCGATCAGCTTGAGCACCTTGCGGATCTCGTCAGACGACGACTTGATGCCATCCATCGCCCCGACCGCCTGCTCGATCACCTCGCTGCCCTCCGCGGCCTTGCGCGATATGTCGTCGACCGCCGCGCGCGCCTCCTCGGCCGAGGCGGCGGCGGCGCGCACGTGATCGGTCATCTGCGCGAGCTGCGTCGCCGTCGCCTCGATCTGGCCCGCGCTCGCCTCGTATCTGCCCGACAGGTTGCCGGTGGAATCGGCGACCATGACGGAGGCGGATTCGACGGCGGCGGCCGAGCCCGAGATCGACAGCAGCGTGTCCTGCAGGCTCTCGGCGGTCTCGTTCATCGAGTGCGCGATCTCGGCGAAGACCCCGTCGAACTCCAGCGGCATCCGGTAGGTGAGATCCCCCCCGGCCATCCGCTCGAGGGCCAGCCTGACGGCGCCCAGCCCGGTATCGGTGACCTCGCCGATGCGGTTGACCCCCTCGCAGATCTCGCGGAACAGGCCCTCCTTGCCGGCGAGGTCCATGCGGCGGGAGAAATCGCCCGCAGCGCAGGCATCGACCACGCGCGCGATCTCGGCCGCGGTCTGCCGCTCCCGCTCCTGCCGCGCCTGCGCCTCGGCGCGGTCGGCTTCGGCCCGGCGGGCCCGCGCGGCCATGTCCTCGCGCTCCCTTTCGGCGGCCCGCGCCTCGGTCTGCTTCTGGCGCTCGGCGGCCTCGCGCGTCTCGTTCTCCTGCCTCTGCGCGTTCCGCAACGCATCGCGGAAGGTCTCGACGGTCGAGAAGAGCTGCCTGATCTCCATGAGTTCGGACCGGTTCTCGCGGATTCGCACGTCGATGTCGCCCTTGGCGAGACTGGTGAGCAGGCGCGTGGCGGCGCCGAGCAGACCCACGACGCGGACCCGCAGCACGAGGAAAACCGCCACGAGCGAGAGCACCGCCGCTGCCGCGAAGGCGCAGATCACGACGGCGTTCAGGATGGCACGGCGTTCACGCTCCTCCCAGTAGGTCGCCAGCGCGGCGCCCCCGTTCTGCGACAGCGCCTCCATCGCGCCGAGCGCGGCGTTGGAGAACTGGAAGAAATCCAAGAATTCCATTCCGTAATCGGGCGTCTCGCCCGGTGCTGTCGCGCGTGACACGTCGAGGATGCGTTCGATCGCCGGCACGTATTCGCCGAAGTAGAGCGCGTCGCCGGCGTCGATTTCGGCCCGCAGATCCTCCGGCAGGCCCGGCACCGAGGCGACGGCGTTGGCAAGTGCCGTCCAGGCCTCGCGCGCGCGCGAATTGTCGAGCGTCAGCACCTCGAGGTCGGATGTGTCGATTACCTCGCCATTGAGGGTCGCGATGGCGAAATAGGTGCGCGCGCGGCCGCCGAACTCGCGGACCTCCCACGACTTGAGCTGGACCGTGCCGAGCGCGCCCGCGAGCTGGCTCGAGACGCGCGTGCGGTTGCGCAGGAGCTCGGTCGCGTTCTTGAGGGCGACGACCTCTTCCTTCAGCTCATAGGGCAGCGCGTAGGCGCGGCCGGGGTCGCGCTCCCCGATCGGGACGGACAGGAGCGCGTCGATCTCGGATCGCAACTCCGCGACCCGGGCCAGCGCCGCGCGCGTCTGGGCGAGGTAGGCGTCGCGCGTTTCGAGCCAGCCGATGCCCTCGATCTGCGCCAGCGCGTCGGCGAGGCCCGAATCGGCGGTCGCACGCTGCTCGGTCACGAGGTCGCGGAAGGGCTGGGGCAAGGGATCGGGGTAGGCGAGGCCGACCTGGATCACGCTGCGCTCCAGCGACATGGCCACGGTCGCGGCCATCGCCGTGCTGTCGGCCGTGCCCAGCACGGCCGTCGCCCGGATGTCGCGCAGCTCGCGCAGGGACTGGGTGGCGAGGATGCCGCCGAGCACCGCCATGACCGCCCCGATGAACGCGAAGGCGCAGAGAAACAACGTAGAGAGTCGCAAGGCGCCCCCAGCCGGAAAACCTTGACCCAACGTCGATTACGGGACGGAAGTAAAGGTTCGCTTGATGGCAGCCCCGGGCCAGGGCGCGGTGGGCACCGCCGCGCAGCCGGTCAGGCAGGTCGGTCGGGCTCGGATTGCGTCTTTGCCCCCGTCTCTTCCCCCGTCTCTTCCCCCGTCTCGGCCTGCTCGGCGGCCCAGGCACCGGCGGCCTCGACGGCCACGGCCGACGAGGTTGGCACGACGCCGAGATAGCTCTCCGTTTCCGCGGCCGGAGCGGCGGCGCGCTGCGTCATCCGGTAGAGCGCGTAGAGCGCGAGGCCCGTGAAGGTTGCCGCGAGAACGAGCCAGAACGCCGATGGCGAGAGCCGCTCCATCGCCCAGCCCGTCGCGAGCGGCCCGAAAATCGCGCCGAGACCGAAGGTGAAGACGAGGCCGCCCGAGGCCGCGGGCATGTCCTCGGCCGGAAGATTGTCGTTCGTATAGGCCAGCAGCAGAGCGTAGAGGGGCGTCGTCACGCCGCCGGCGAGGAAGGCGGCGCCCATCAGCGGCCAGAGGCCCGTGCCTTCCCCGGCCAGGCCGGTGGCGACCCACCCAAGGCCGCAGGAGGCGGCGCCGATCACGGCGCAGCCGAGGATCACCCCACGCCGGTCGAGCCGGTCGGACAGCCAGCCGACCGGGTATTGCAGGGCGAGCGCGCCGGCGAACAGCATGGCCACGAAGAGCGCCACCTGCGCGGCCGTCATGCCGATCTCGGTGCCGAAGACCGCGCCCATGCCCGACTGGGTGGCGTAGACGCCCCCCAACAGGAAGATGCCCACAGTGCCCAGCGGCGAGCTTGCGAACAGCCCGCGCAGCGTCATCGGCCGCGCCGTCTCCACCGCAGGGACGGGCGAGACCGACAGCAGGATCGGCGCGAAGGAGACCGAGACAAGGATCGAGGCGCCGATGAACAGCGCCGAAGTCCCCGCGTCGCCCAGCGTCAGCAGGCCCTGCGCGCCGATGATGCCGAGCGTCTGCGCAAGCATGTAGGCCGAAAGCACCTTGCCGCGCGTCTCGTTGGTCGAAGCATTGTTGAGCCAGCTTTCCGCTGCAACGTAGATGCCCGATATGCAGAACCCCACGAGCACGCGCAGGATGGTCCACGCCCAGGGCTCGGTCAGCAGCGGAAAGGCGATCAGCCCCGCCGACATGAAGCTGCCGAGCGCGGCGAAGACCCGCACGTGACCCACCCGCCGGATCAGGTTGGGCGTGAGGCGCGCGCCCGACAGGAAGCCGAGGAAGTAGCCAGAGGTGACGACGGCGAGTTCGGCGGCCGAGAAGCCCTCGATGCCGCCGCGCAGACCGATCAGGGTAAAGTGCATGCCGTTGCCAAGCATGATCAGCACGATGCCGAGCAGCAGGGCCCAGACCCCGGAGAGGACTTGGATCATCGCGCGGGCCCTTCGTGCCGTGAGATCGCCATGTGCCCGTTCCGCCTCACACGGGGGCGTGCCCGGTGCCTTCGCTGCAGCGCCGCATGCGGTGCCGTTTGCGACACGGGCCGCGCCGCGCGCGGCTGAGGCAACCACCTGAACCTGAGGGAACATCGGTTCATGAGGCAACACGTGCATCTACCTGCCGTCACGCCTCGGCGACGGTTCCGCTCCCGTGAGAAGCCGGTTGTGCCCGCCCTTTTCGTGCGGGCACGATCATGTCATGCTCGAAAGCCCGAGAGCGCGCGGAGATCCTGCGCGCCCAGGACGCCGTTGCAGAACTCGGCCAGGGCGTCGGCGCTCTCCTTCGTCCAGCCTCCGAACTGCGCGTTCTCGTCGTATTTCCGCCTGATCTCGTCGTCGCTCAGCGGCGCATGTGCGCCGCCCCGCATGTTGTCCCGTGTGATTTCCAGCACCTCGCCACCCGTCGTCGTGACGCGAATGTGCCCCGTGAAACGATCCGGATAGGGATTGTCCGGGTCGACCTCGTAGGAGATCCGTTTCGCCAGCCCGGTCACCTCGGCGTCGGACACGCGCGCCTCGGTGAATTGCGTGAGACCGGCGGCGCGGTCGAAGAAGCTCACCGCGATGCAGTAGGCCGTAGAGAACTTTCCGGCATATCCCGTCTTCGGGGCGTGTTTGCTCGCCAGCGGCTCCCACAGCCGATGCACCGTTCCCTCGCCGACCTTGCAGACGATCGACTCGATCTCGTCGGCCCGCACGCCCCGCTCGGCCAATTCGATGGCGCAGTCGACGTAGGGCTGGGTCATCGTCCCGCAGGCATAGGGCTTGAAGGTGATCGTCGGCATGAACCAGCGGTCGCCCAATCCGCTCGTCAGCTTGTCGAAGTCCGGGGTGCAGCTCGGGGCGAACGCCGAGAAGACCCCGTGGGTTCCCTCCAGCACCGTCGCCGGCCCGACGAAGCCGTGGCGGGCCATGAGCGCGGCGCGGATCCCCGACTGGGCCGCCCACCCGGCATGCATCCGCTTCGTCCAGCTGCCGTCCGCGAGATACTCGATGATGCCCGACGAGAGCGATCCGGCGATGCCCAGCGCATCGACGCATTGTCGCCGATCGAGGCCGAGGGCCGTCGCCACGCCGGCGGTTGCCCCGATCGCGCCGATCACGGCGGTGGGGTGGAACCCCGCCTTGTGGATCGCCTTGGGCGTGACCATCGCGAGGCGGCATATCAGTTCGGTGCCCACCGCCATGCCGGCCATGACCTGCGCCCCGGAGAGGTCGTACCGCTCGCCGACCGCCAGCAGCGCCGGCCACACGACGGCGCTGGAATGGATCGGCCCGCCTTCAAACGTGTCGTCGAAATCCTCGCCATGGGCCGCCGTGCCGTTGATCAGCGCCGCGCCGTACATGTCGCGCCCGCCTGCGTGGCCGAGCGCGGTGCAGGCGCCCCCGGTCTCGGTCGTCGCCGCCACGGCCGCGACGTAGGGTTCGTTGCGGGCCGCGATGCACAGGCCCGCGATGTCGAGCAGGAGGCGACTGCTCATCGCAGCGACGTCGTCGGGCAGCGGCTGCGCGCGCGTCGCGATGGCGAAGTCGGCGATCCGGTTGGACAGATCGAGTGCGGTGGGGTCAGCGGTCATTCGGGGCTCCCTGCCTGGCGCGTGCCAAGCGCCGCGCTCGAAGAGTGTGATCGGGTCGGCGCAGGAGGAGGCCGCCTACCCGGCACACGGCTCGCAAACTTGTATAATTTTCGGCGCGCGGCAACCTCGGATTTGCCCAGCCCTGCGCGGGCCCATCCCCAGCGTTCCCATCGGCGGGTGTCCGAGCGCACCCGGTGCGATGGACACTCCCGACCTTTCGGCGGACACTGCTCCCATGAAGCGATCTCACCCCTCCTCGACCAACCGGATCGTCCCCGATGCGCCCCCGAGCGTGCCCTCGGCGCCGCTGTACCGGCAGGTGCGCGAAGACCTCATCCGGCGGGTCCTGAAGGGCGAGTGGGGGCCGGGCGCGATGCTGCCCAGCGAGAAGCAATTGGCGCAGGACTACGGCCACAGCCAGGGCACCGTGCGCAAAGCCCTCATGCAGTTGTTCGACGAGGGCCTCGTCATTCGCCGCTCCGGCCGTGGCACCTTCGTCGCCTCCCACGCCGGCCAGTACAAGCCTGCCTCGTTCCACCCGATCTACGACAATGGCGGCGCGCGGGTCGTCGAAGACGCCTCGCTCTATGTCCGGTGCGAGCGGATCGCGGCGAAGGAGCGCGTCGCGGCCGGGCTCAAGATTGCCGTTGGCGCCGGCGTCAGCCAGATCCTGCGCCTGCGGCGCTCGGGCAGCCGTACCGCCGTGGTCGAGACGATGTATCTGCCTGAGGAGCTCTGCCCGGACGCCTATGCGCTCGTCAGGCGGGAGCGGCCCCAATCGCTCTACGCGCTGCTCGAACAGGCCTACAACATCCTGATCACCGACGTGGACGAGCGGGTGCGCGCGCGGCTCGTGACAGACGACGAGGCCGCGCTGCTGGAAATCGCCCCGCAATCGCCCGTTCTCGAGATCGAACGCACCGCCCTGAGCCTCGGCGGGCATCCCGTGGAATGGCGCACGATGGTCTGCGAGACGAGCGAGTTCTATTATCGACGCTCCTGACCCGACGGTGTCGAGCGCTAGTCCGGCGGGATGCGTATGACGATCTGCGTCGACACGGTGTTCGTCAGCACCGAGCGGACGATGCCGAAGGCGGCCACGGTTGTCGGCATCAGCTCCATCGCCTTCGACACGGCGATCAGCTCTGCGAGGCCGCCGGGCGCCAGGCTGATTGCTCCGACGCCGGGCGGGACCGGCGCCAATTGCGGCAGCAGGAGCGCCCCGGCGAGCAGGGTGGAGGCGAGCAGGACCGTCGCGATGAACAATCCGGCCGCAAATACCCGCGGCAGCGCGATCAGTCGCCGGTGGTCCAACCGGGCCCCGAGCGCCACGCCGATGAGGATCTGCGCCATGATCGACACCGGTGCCGGCATCGCCCCGGGCTGCACGCCCGCCAGCACCAGCGCGATGCCCAGGAGGATCGGCGTCACCACCCAGGGGTTCACGATCCCCAGCCGCGATCCGAGGACCGCGAGAGGAGCGCTCGCAACCACCACGAGCGCGAGCAGCCAGAGCGTGCCGCGCGCCTCGGCGCCGGGGATGAGCGTCTCTGTCTCCTGGAAGCCGGCTGCCGCGAGCAACAGCGGCACGGACGTCACGATCAGGGTGACGCGAATGGTGTGAAACACGGCGACGGCCTGCTCGTCGGCGCCGACATCGCGCGCGAGCGATCCCATCTCGGAGAGCCCTCCGGGCAGGCAGCAGAGGGCGGCGGTTCGCCGATCGACCCCGGCGAGGCGCGCTGCGGGCACCGACAGGAGGAAACAGAAGACATTGACGGCCACCGCCGCGCCGATGAGGAGGGGCAGCAGGCCGCCCGCGGCTCCGACGACCTCGGGCGTCAGCAGGCCTGCCACGGCCGTGCCCACGACCAACTGGCCGAAGCGCCGTAACTTGCCGGTGAACTGCAGCGGCCCAAGCGCGGCGCGGAACCCCGCAGCCCCCACGAGAGCGCCCAGAAGCCACCCGGCGGGCACCCCGGACCGTTCCAACACGTATCCCGCCGCCGTCGCGGTGAGCAGCGCCGCAGCGAGCTTGGCGAGATGTGCGAGCATGCGCGCCTCGTTGCCAGGAATGTGCAGGCGGCCGATGCACACTGCGCCGCACGGCTCCACGCGGTAGAAACTATATAGTTTTAGAGCGTGCGAAAAGGACTAATCGATGGGTCGGCATCGACTGGCGCCTGGTGCGATTCGGCGCTGCCGCCGCGTCCTCCTGTTCATCCAGCGCTTCAAAAGCGGGCATCCGGCCGCTTTCCTTGGTCCGTCTCGCTTGAATCACTGCCTTTGCAGGGGGCCTTCCGCTCGGTCCTTGACAGAGGGGGGGGCGCTCAGCGTTGTATAACTTTGAGCGGCTTCGTGCCTGTCCTTGCCTGCGCGCGACGGCCCGCTCGCCGGTGCGTGTGCGTGCGACACAACCGACATCAACAACAGGGAAGGCGAACAGCAATGATCCTCGCTATTCGACACAAGATGACGGGCCTGACGGCCGTGGCGCTCGGCTGTGCCGCTCTGCTCGGAGCGCCGGCGCTTGCACAGGAGTTTCCGGATCAGCCGATCACGATGGTCGTGCCGGCAGGAACCGGCGGCAGCAACGACCGGGCCGCGCGCCTGATCTCGGGCTTCCTTTCCGAAGAGCTCGGGCAGCCGATCTCGGTGATCAACCGCCCCGGGGGCGGCAACCTTCTCGGCCATCTCTACTTTCAGCAGCAGCCGGCCGACGGCTACACCATCCTGCGGACCACGGCGATTCCCTACATGACGGTGAACATGCTGGTGCAGGGTGCCGAGTTCGACATCACCGACTTCAAGCCGATCAATCTGGGCGACATCGACACATCGGTCATCGCCGTTGCGGAAGACAGCGAGTTCGCCACCATCGACGACCTTCTGGCCGAAATCCGCGAGAACCCCGGCACCGTCAGCATCGGCGTGCAGCCAACCTCGGCCGACATGATCAACTTCCTGATCTTTCTCGAGGCTCTCGGCCTGTCCGAGGATGACGTGCGCGTCGTGACCTTCGACTCCGGTGGCCCTGTCCGGAACGGCATTGCCGGTGCGCAATTCGACGCCGGCGTCATCGGCGAGCGCGGCCTGCGCCCGATGGCCGAGCAGGTGAACACCCTGATGGTCTTCGCCGCCGAGCCGCTCGACGTCTGGGACGCACCAGCCGTGCGCGAGGTGACCGAGGCCGAGGGTGTGGCCGACTACCCCAACATCCTCTCCGGCTCGGTGCGCGGCTACTTCGTGCACGGCAATCTCGAGGAAGAATATCCCGAGCGGTATCAGCGCCTTGTCGATGCGTTCAAGGCCGTTTCCGAGAGCGAGGAAGCGATCGCCGCCCATAACGAGCAGCAGATCACGATCGACTGGTACGGCCCGGAAGAGTCGACGGAGATCATGCTGCGCGAGCACGAGAACCTGACGAATCCGGAATATCTCAACGTGCTCAAGCCCGAGTGACGGGCCGCGGGGCGGCGCGGCCTTCAAGGCCGCCCGCCTCGCACCGGCGAACCGCAGGATGGGGAAGAGATGGCCGAGCGCGACGAAAAGGAGCCGGACGATCTGGGGCACATCGCCTTCGTCGCCGTGATCGCCCTCGTCACGGGCGCGTATCTCTGGGACGTCGTGAGCGTCTCGACGCACATCAACAACATCATCCTCGTCGTGCCCCTCGCGATCCTCCTGCTCGTGCTGGCGGCTGCGCTGCTCGTCTCGAGCGTCATTGCGCGCAGCCGCCGGGCCGGGGCGCAGTCGCCGCAGGAGGCGCCGCCCGAGGCGACCGACCCGTCAGAGACGGCCACAGGGGCCGAGATCGCCACGCAATCCGGCGACGACATCAGGCGGGCCCTGGTCCTGCTTGCGGGGCTGGGCGCGTATGTATGGCTCTACGACGTCATCGGCCTCGACGTGGCGACCTTCATCTTCGTGGCCGGTGGCATGCTTCTGCTGGGCATTCGGGGCCGGGTGTTCGTTCCGGTCTTCTCGACGATCTTCACGGTGATCGTCGTGGGCGGGGCAGACCTGCTGCTGCACTACCCGATGTTCACGGTCATCCTTCCGTGATGCGGCGCGGGGAGGCGCCACGATGATCGACGGTCAGGCGGTTCTCGGCGCGACAGCCATGCTGTCGAGCGACATCGACATCTGGCTGATGATCGTTCCGGGGCTTCTCATCGGCCTCACCGCGGGCGCCATCGCGGGGCTGTCCAATTCGATGGCCATGGCGATCTGCCTGCCGCTGACCCTCTACATGGATTTCCTGCCGGCGGTGATGTTCCTCACCGCGATCTTCACCGGCAGCGGCTTCGGAGGCGCGATCACCTCGATCCTCATGGGCATTCCCGGCACCACCTCTGCCGTGGCCACCACGTTCGACGGCTATCCCATGGCCCGGGCGGGCCGGCACAACGAGGCGCTGGGCGTCGCCCTCCTGAGCTCGACGATCGCCACGCTCTACGGCTACGTCGTGCTCTTCCTGCTGGTCGGGCCGCTCGGCGCATGGGTGATCCGGCTGGCGGCCGCCGAAATGCTGCTCGTGGCGCTCTGGGGGCTGTCGATGATCGCCGTCCTGGGGGGAAACAACGCGATCAAGGGGCTGCTCGCCGGCGGGTTCGGCCTGCTGCTCGGCACCATCGGCATGAATACCAGCGGCTACATCCGCGGCACAATGGACATCCCGTTCCTGCTCGACGGGATCCCTCTGGTGCCCGCGATGATGGGGATGTTCGCGGCAAGCCAGCTTCTCGCCCTCGTCGGCACCCGCTTTCTGGTGACGGAGGAAGAGAACCGCCGCGCCGATTACCGCAAGATCATGGCGGGCTGCATGGAAGTGCTGCGCCGGCCCGTCGCCCATTTCAAGGGCAGCATGCTGGGCGTGTTCATCGGCGCGATCCCCGGCGTCGGCTCGTCGGTGGGCAACCTCGTGTCCTACGCCGAGATGAAGCGCAATGACGACGATCCCGACAGCTACGGCAAGGGCAACCCCAAGGGCGTGATGGCCGCCGAATCGGCCAATTCGAGCTCGGAGGGCGGCTCGATGGTGACCATGCTGGCGCTCGGCATCCCCGGTGGCGGCGGCACGGCCATGCTTCTGGCGGCCTTTACCATGCACAACGTCACCGGCGGCCCGCAGTTCATCAACGACAACATGGACATCGTCTACACGATCATCTTCGGCAATTTCGTGCAGGCGGCGCTGCTGCTTGTCCTCGGCCTCGGTTTTCTCGCCGTGGCGGGCAATATCGTGCGGATCCCGGTCACGATCCTGATCCCCGCGGTGCTCGTGCTCGCCGTGCTCGGCTCCTTCGCGATCACCGGTGATAAGGCCGGGCCGATCACGCTGTTCGTGTTCGCCGCGCTGGGCTGGGTCATGAAGCGATACGACTATCCCGTGGCCGCCACCGTGATCGGGCTGCTGCTCGGCCGGATGGTGGAGAGCGAACTGATCCGCACGTGGCAGGTGAGCGGCGGGATGGAGCTGGCCTATTTCGCCGAGCGTCCCGTGGCGATCACGTTTGCGGTGCTGCTCGTCCTGTCGCTCATGCAGCCGTTGATCAAGCGGCGCCTGAAGCAGCGCCGCCTTTCCCGTGCCGAACCCTGACCCTCCGCCAAGAAAAGAGCCAAGCGCAATGAGCACCAGCGATCTTCACTATCTCACCGCCCTGGAGCAGGCGGAGCTGATCCGGACGCGAGAGATCTCCCCTGTTGATCTGGTGGCTGCCTCGCTCGACCGGATCGAGCGATACGACGACACCCTGCGCGCCTGGATCACGGTGAAGCCCGAGCTTGCGCTCGAAGAGGCCCGGAAGGCGGAGGCCGAGATCGCGTCGGGCACCTATCGCGGGCCGCTCCATGGGCTGCCCTACGGCGTGAAGGACCAGATGCACGCGGTGGGATTTCCCACGACGCTCGGCACGAAGGTGCTCGACGAGCCCGAAACCGTCGCGCCGGAGGATGCCGTGTGTATCGCGCGGTTGAAGGAGGCGGGCGCGATCCTGATCGGCAAGCAGAATCTGCACGAGTTCGGCAAGGGCGGGACGATCGACTTCCCGTTCGGACAGCCGCGGAACCCGTGGAACCCGGACTATACCGCATCGAGTTCTTCGAGCGGCTCGGGCATCGCGCCCGCGGCGGGCATGTGCAGCTTCGCCATCGGGCAGGACACGGGCGGATCGGTCCGCGGCCCGGCATCGTGCAATGGCATCGTGGGCATGCGCCCCACCCATGGCCGCATCAGCCGGCGTGGCTGCGCGATGCACGCCTACACGAGCGATACGCTCGGGCCGCTGGCGCGCACGGTGCCCGATCTGGCGGCCGTGCTCGAGGCGATCTGCGGCCACGACCCGAAGGACCCCCTCAGCGCGCAACGGCCGGTTCCGGATTTCTCCGCGCGCCTGGGCGAGGGCGTGTCGGGGATGCGCCTTGCAATCGTCCGCGAAATGGCCTGGGGCGACTCGACCGACCCGGAAGTGCGCGCCGCCCTTCAGGCGGCAGTCGAGACGCTGGAGCGCGCGGGCGCGCGGATCGAGGAGGTATCGCTGCCCTTGGCCAAGTGGGCGGTGCCGCTGCAACTGCTCAGCGCCGACGCCGATGTCGCGTCGTATTTCCTCAAGAACTACCTGCGCGAGCGCTACATGCGGTTCGATCGCGGCACGCGGACCCGGCTCGCCGCCTCCAGCCTGATCCCGGCCTCGGCCTACAACCGTGCGATGCGGGCGCGTGTGCTCGTCCGCCGTCAGGTGCTGGAGGCTGTCGGACGGTACGACGCGCTCCTGTCGCCGACCAACGTCACGCCGCCGAAGCCCATCGAGGCGACCCAGGAGCGGGTGGACCGGAAGGACGAACTCGTCACCCGCCTGATCGAGCGGCGCATCTGCCATTATCCCTTCAGCCTCGCGAACGTGCCGGCCCTGAGTGTGCCCATGGGGTTCTCGCGGGCCGGCCTGCCGCTCGCATTGCAGATCGCCGGCAAGCCTTTCGACGAGGCGACGCTGTTGCAGATCGGGCAAGCCTACGAGGCGGCAGCGCGGTGGAGCTCGCTGCACCCCGATCTCGACCGGACACTCAGGCTGGTCGCCTGAGGCCGGCCTGCATAACCGAGAGACGCGACGGCCACGGAGGAAGATGCAATGGAGATCAGCAAGGAGCAGGTGCGTGTGCTCTGCGAGGTCCAGGGATTGAGCGTGCCGGAGGATGAACTCGACGATATCGCCACCCGGATGTCGACATGGCTTACCGCCCTCGACCAGATCGAGGTCGAGCTGGGAGAGGAAATGAACCGGGTCGACCCCATCCCCCCGCTGTTTCCGGCCGACGATCGCGATTTGTGACCTTGGCACCCTGCGAGCCGCCTGCCGCCACGATCGGGCGTCGCGTCCATCGTGAGCGGTGGCGCCCGAACCGTCATCCGGAGCGACGACAGTCGCGTCTGCCACAAGGAGGGCCGACTGCGATGCGCCGGTGGAATCCGGCACCGGCAAGAATTGCCGACTGGCCCGGGGTCGGGCGTTGCAGCGATGCATCCGGTGTCCGCCCGGTCTGACGGCGGGCGTCGCGGTGCCGTCAGTCGTCCCAGAGCTGCCGCAGGGTCCGTCGGATCGAGAACCGGACGGCCTTGACGAAACCACGGTGCGCATCGGTGACGTGTTCTCGCCGAACTGGTCCGGCTCAAGCATGGGCCGAGCCGCTCGCACCATGTACCGCAGGTCGGCCTGTTCATCGCCGGCAATGCCGAGACGGTTCACCGCGACGCGCCCATCGACCAGGGCCTTCAGGATGCCGGTGCGCACCGGCGTGCCATCCCATGTCACGGTGCGGGCCGCGCCGACGTTCACGCTCAAGACACGCGCGGCCACCGAGTCAGGACCCGCCGTCGAGAAAATCCGCGATGATCTGACGAAACCGCGTGGGGCCGAAACTTGGGAAGTGCCCAGCGTGGACGATGCGCGGCTCGATCTCGGACAACAGCCGCATGGAGGCCCGGTAGGCCGCCATGTCTGCCCCGGCGCAGTCGGTGACGAGAGGGCCGTCGTAGATCACGTCCTGCGCGATGAGAGTGCCCGTGACTTCTTCCCACAAGGCGATGTGGCCGGGCGAATGGCCGGGCGTGTGCAGCACGGTGAACCGCCGGTCGCCCGGGTCGACGGTGTCGGCATGCTCCACAGTCTGCGTGGCCGGGGCCGGCGCGATACGATAGGCCGTGGCGTCCCAGCCCGCGGGCGGCTGCAGGAAGAGCTCTGCATCGCGGCCACCCTCGGCATAATGGTCGAAGAGCGTCGCATCGTTGGCCGGATCGGCCAGGATCGGCGCCTCGAGCGGGTGCACCAGCTTGTCCGCGAACTCGACGGCCATGCCGATGTGGTCGAAATGCGTGTGGCTGGTCACGCAGACCACCGGCCGGTCGCGCAGGGCGGGGACATTGCGGCGCAGCGGGGCGGCGCCGAGGCCGGTATCCACCAGCATGTCCCGTTCCGAGCCGCGGACCAGCTACATGTTGCAGCGGAAGAAGAACGGCATCCACGGCTCGTGGATCAGCGTGATGCCGTCGGCGAAGGGTATCGTCTCGTACCAATCGGCCTCGGCGATCATTCGGCACCTCCTTCGAGCGTGGTGGCTCCGCCCGGCTGCAGATGGATCGGCGCCTCCTGCCCCTCGGGCATGTCGGCCGGAGGAGGAGCGATCAACCGCACCCTCGCAATCCCGCGAACGGCCACGGCCCTGTGTTCCGTCCTCCGCCGGTGAGAGGGTCTTCCGACCCGGTGCGCAGGATGCGGCACGCCCTGCAAGGCGCCCAAGGACGGGCCTTCGGTCGCGGGCTGCCTGCCGCGCGCGCCGGTCGGTAGCGGCGTCCGGAAAATCTCGGGATCGAACCAGGTCGTCGTCGAACCGCGCGGCCTCGGCGCGTCGTCGTGGGCCGGCCGGTTCCATATCCTGCGGCCGGTGGGCCGGATCTGACCGTGTGCCAAGGCTCCCCTGCCGAAGTCGCGAGATGCCTTTCCGGCCCCCGTTTGCACGATTGTGCCTCTGGCGGCACCGTGGCGCCGCCAGAGCGCGTCGATCGGCAAGATCCGACGACGTGACGCGGTCAGAGCGTGGGCAGCTCGGGCAGTTCCTGGCCGAAATATTCGAGCGACAGGTCGTTGAGCTGACTGCCGAGCTTCTTGTGAAGGATAAAGACGTTGACCCACTGGAGCAGGTCGCTGTTGCCCATCTTGACCCCGATGAAGCAGGGCGAGTCGTTGAGGATGAACTTGGTCTGCAGTCCGAGATCCGGGTTGTCCTCGGAGAGTTGCGCGGCAACCGTGTTGCCGGTCACGAGCACGTCGACCTGTCCCGACAGGTAGGCCGACAGCGTCGCCGCGTTGTCGCCGAAGCGGATGATCTCGGTGCCCTCGGGGGCGATCTCTGTCAGCTCCAGGTCTTCCAGCGTGCCGCCGGTCAGCCCCACCGACATGCCGGCGAGATCCTCGACGCCCGCGATCTCCATGTCGGGGGCGGCGAAGGCGCCGGAGTAGAACGGCGCGTAGGCCGACGAGAACATGATCGACTTGGCGCGCTCGGGGTTGGCGCCCATCGACGAAATCACGAGATCCACCCGGTCGGTCTCCAGATAGGGGATGCGCTGGCTGGAGGTGACGGGGACGAGCTCCAGCTCCACACCCAGATCCTCGGCGATCATCTCGGCCACGGCCACGTCGTAGCCCACATACTCGCCCTCGGGCCCCAGCGAGCCGAAGGGCGGAAAGTTCTCGGGCACGGCGATCTGGATGACGCCCTCCTCGAGGATGTCGGACAGCTCGGCCTTGGCGGGCGCGCCGAAGCCGATCACCGCAGCGGCCAGCAGGCTGGCGATTCTCTTCATGGCAAACTCCTCTCTCTGGTTGCTTAGGGAATTGGGGGTCAGGCGACTGCGGCCCTGGGCGGGCCGCCCACGCTGCCGAGGCGCGCCTCGAGGCGCAGCGCAAGACGCGACAGGGGAAAGCACAACGCGAAGTAGATGAGCGCCATTATCGGGTAGACGACGAAGGGCTCCGTCCCTTCGACCGGCGCGTTGGCCCAGCGCTTGCCGATGGCCATGATGTCGTGGAAGCCGATGATGTAGGCCAGCGACGTGCCCTTGATGATCTGCACCATGAAGCCGACCGTGGGCGCCAGCGCCACGCGCACCACCTGCGGCAGCACCACCAGCCGCAGCGTGGGAAGGAAGCGCATGCCGAGGGCGCGGGCGCCCTCCCACTGGCCCGGCGGGATTGTCTCGACCGCGCCGCGCCAGACATCCGCCAGATAGGCCGAGGTGTAGAGCATCAGCGCCACCGAGGCGGCGACCCACGGGTCGATATCGGTGCCCAGGAGCCGCGGCACGCCGAGGCCGAAGAGGAACAGCAGCATCAGCAGCGGCGCCGACTGGAACGCCCAGATGTAGCCGGTGGCGACACGGGGCGCCCAGCGGTTCGGCAGGATGCGCAGGAGCGTGATGCACGCCGCCACGCTGCCGCCGAGGAGGAAGGCGATGAGAGAGAGATAGACGGTGAACTGCGCCGCCTCGACCAGCTGGAACAGCATGATCCCCTCGGGCCGGCCGAACACGGCGATGAACGCCTCCCTCATCGCGCCGCCACCGCCGGGAAGAGGCGGCGATGCGCGAGCGCCAGCGCCGTCTTGAAGGCCAGCGACATGACCACGTAGATCGCCGTCAGCGTCAGGAAGACCTCGAAGGACCGGAAGGTGCGGCTGTCGATGAACATGCCGGCTTGCGTCAGGTCGCGCACGCCGATCTCGGCGATGATGCCGGTCGTCAGGAACAGGAAGATGAACTGGCTCGACAGCGAGGGGAACATCCGCTGCACCGATTGCGGCAGCACGATCTTGCGGAAAATGGTGAAGGGCCGAAGGCCGAGCGCGCGCGCCGCCTCATATTGCCCCTGTGCGACGGTGGTGAAGCCCGCGCGCAGGATCTCGGAGAAATAGGCCGAAAAGTTGAGGGTCAGCGCCAGCAGGGCATGGCCCCAGAACGGCCAGGAATAGCCCAGCAGCTGCGGCAGCCCGAAGGCCACGAAGAACAGCTGCACGATCAGCGGCGTGTTGCGGATGAACTCGACATAGGCCGCCGCGAGATGGCCAAGCACGGGCACCGCATGGAACCGCGCCGTCGCCAGCAGGGTGGCGAGCGCAAGGCCCATCAGGCCCGCGGTGATGGTCAGCGCCGCGCTCATCGCCGCACCCTCGGCCAGCAGCGCGAGGTATTCGGGATTGCGATAGATTTCAAAGAAGCGCAGGTCCATCGTGCCGAACCGCGCGCCGAACGAGCTTCGCCTTCAAGCACCCCGGCGCCGTGCGGGCGAAGGGCCGGCGTTTCTGCCCGCTTTATGGGCCAAGGGCGGGCGACCCGCCCGATTTGCGGGCGCGTCTCTGGCGGTGCCGCCGGGGCAGTCCGGCGGGCTGGCACTGCGCTCCGCGCCGGATAGGGTCGCGCTGCCCCGAGTCGATGGAAGGAAGATCGAATGAACGAGACCCCTCTCGAGACGATCCCGGCAGGGTACGGCCGCGCCGTCCGCCTGCGGGCGGGCGAGGCGATCGAGATCGTCAACGTCACCGGCACGCAGGTGATCGACACATGGGCCTTCGTCGAGGGCGAGGGAGGCGAGTACATGTCGCTGCCCCATACCCGCGTCGAGACTGGCCGCATGGTGCCGCGCCCGGGCGAGTCCTTTCTCACCAACCTCCGGAAAGAAATCCTGCGCATGGAAGAGGACACCTCTTCCGGCATCCACGACACGATCATGGCCGCCTGCGATGCGGCCCGCTACCAACGGCTGGGCTGCGCCGGCTATCACCGCAACTGCGCCGCGAACATGAATGAGGCTCTCGCAGAGCTGGGGCTGCCCGCGCGCGAGTGCCCCCAGCCGCTCAACCTGTTCATGAACATCCCCGTCCACCCCGACCGCTCGCTCGAGCAGGGCGCGCCGGTCGGCCATCCGGGCGAATACGTGCGGCTTCGAGCGCTGTGCGACTGCGTTGTGGCGATGTCGGCCTGTCCGCAGGACATCACGCCGATCAACGGTGCCGACCGGACGCCGCAGGACGGGCACTACCGCATCCCGTCGGCCGGCTGAGGGCGCTGCCGGGACCTGATCGCACGGGGCTCAGCGCTTCTTTGATGGCAACGAGCGTGTTTGTCCGCTGCTCCGGGGCTCGGCGGGGGCGCTCGCGGTGGTCGGGCCCGGCGGCTGCCGCCAATGACCTTTCAGACTGCCAGATGCCGGGATCGGAACGAAAATGCCCGGAAGCCATGCGCCCGCCACCGCGCGAGTTGCCATGGAGCGGAAGCGGGCGGGCAGCCGCTGACCGGGCGCCGGTCTGGGGAGGCGTGACGCGGCCGTCATGGGCCGCGGAAGGCTCAGGCATCGGCGAGCAGCCGGCGAGCATAGGGATGGCGCGGCCCGGTCATGACGGTCTCGACATCGCCGGCCTCGACGACGCGGCCTGCCTGCAGGATCGCCACCGTGTGACAGAGCTCCCGCACCACGTGGAGGTCGTGGGAGATCAGCAGGATCGTGAGAGCCATCTCGGCGTGGAGGGTGGCGAGAAGGTCGAGGATCTGTGCCTGCACCGACACGTCGAGCGCAGAGACCGGCTCGTCTGCAACGAGGACCTCGGGCCGCAGGATCAGCGCCCGGGCGATTGTCACGCGCTGGCGCTGGCCGCCCGACAGTTCGTGCGGGTAGCGTTCGGCAGTGCGCCGGGGCAGGCCGACGCACTCGAGCATGTCGTGCACCGCGCGGGCACGCGCCGGACCGTCGCCGACGCGGTGGATGTCGAGTCCCTCCTGGATCGCGGCGCCGATCGACATGCGCGGGTTCAGCGCGGCGGCGCTGTCCTGGAACACGCATTGCACTCGCGCGCGGAAGCGCCGGCGGTGGGCCCCGCGCAAGGCTGCCGGCACCGCCCCGGCCACGGCCACCCGCCCGTCGGAGGGCGGCAGCAGGCCGAGGACGACGCGGCCGAGCGTCGTCTTGCCCGAGCCGCTCTCGCCCACGATGCCGCAGATCTCGCCCGGCGCCACGGTCAGATCCACCCGGTCGAGGGCGGTGAAGGGAGCGGTACGGCGCAGGAGCGAGCCGCCGAAGCGGACGGTCACGCCGTCGAGGACGACCGCGCTCATGCCGGAACCTTCCAGCAGCGAACGAACGCCGGGCCGACTTGTCGGAGCGGCTGATGCGCCGAGCAAGCGGCTTCGGCCAGCAGACAGCGCGTGGCGAAGGCGCAGCCCGGCCCGACCTCGCGCGGGTCGGGCGCCGTGCCGGTCAGCCTCTCGCCCGGCCGCCGTCGCCCCGGCCGGCTGGCCAGAAGGCCCCGCGTGTAGGGGTGGCCCGGCGCCGCGAAGAGCGTCTCGCGCGGGGCCAGTTCCACGATCTGGCCGGCATACATGACCGCCACCCGGTCGGCGATGCGCGAGACCGTGCCAAGATCGTGGGTGATGAACAGCATCGCCATCCCCCGCTCCTGCCGGAGCCGGCCGAGCAGCCGCAGGATGCGCGCCTGCACGGTGACGTCGAGCGCGGTGGTCGGCTCGTCCGCGATCAGCAGGTCCGGAGCGCGCGCGAGAGCGAGCGCGATCACCACGCGCTGACGCTGCCCGCCCGACAGCTGGTGCGGATAGCGGCGGGCCAGCGCGGCGGACTCGGGCAGGGCGACCTCGGCGAAGAGCCGCCCCACCTCGGCGCGGCGCGCGGCGCGGTCGAGGCCGGGCCGCGCCATCGCCAGAGCCTCCTCCACCTGCCGGCCCGCGCGCATCACCGGGTTCAGCGCCGACAGCGCGTCCTGGAAGATCATGGCGACCCGCCGGGCACGCACGCCGCGCAGGTCGCTCTCGGTGGCCGCGATCAGGTCGCCCGCGCCCGCGAGCCGCGCCGAGCCCGAGACCGTCGCACGGTGCCGGGTGAAGGGCGGCGCGTTCATCCGCAGAAGCGCGCGGGCGAAGGCCGACTTGCCCGACCCGCTCTCGCCCACGAGCGCCAGCGTCTCGTTGCGCGCAAGCGTCAGGTCGAGGCCGCGCACCGCCGGCACGGGCCCGCCATGGGCGTGGAACGTGACGTGCACGCCGCGCGCCTCAAGAAGCGCCGCGGCCTCCGCTACCGGGACGCCGCTCAGGGGGCGGGCCTCAGTCATCGAGTTGCACGTCGAGCCGGTCGCGCAGGCCGTCGCCGATAATCTGGAAGCAGAGCGTTATGGCGACGATGATGAGCGCGGGGATTCCCGAGATCCACCACGAATGGATCAGGTAATCGCGCCCGTCTCCGATCATCCGGCCGAGCGACGATGTCGGCGGCTGCACGCCCACGCCGAGGAACGACAGCCCCGCCTCCATCAGCAGGACGCCCGGAAAGGCGAGGGTGAGGATCACCACGAGCGGCGAGGCGAGGTTGGGCAGGATGTGGCTTGTGGCGATCCGCCAGCCCGAGGCGCCGAGCGTGCGCGCGGCCTCGACATAGCCCGTCTCGCGCAGCGACAGCACCTGCCCGCGCACGAGCCGGGCGTAACCCTCCCACTTCACCAGCCCGATCATCACCACGAGCACCCAGATCTCGCTGCCGAGCAGCGCGATGCCGCAGAGCATCAGCAGCAGGTTCGGCAGCGTGATGAACACGTCGACCACCGTCATCAGCAGCCGGTCGGCGAGCCGGCCGCCGAGGCCGGCGGCGATCCCGATCGCGATGCCGAGGCAGGACGAGAACACCAGACCGAGCGCCGCGATGCCAAAGCTCGTGCGGATGCCGTAGAGGCAGCGCGAGAGCATGTCGCGACCGATGTTGTCGGTGCCGAACGGGTGCTGCCACGTTCCGCCCGCGTTCCAGACGGGGGGCAGCGAGCGCGACACGAGGTCGACGGCGTCGGGGTCGTGCGGGGCGATCAGGGGCGCGGCCACGCCGAGCAGCACGATCGCGGCCAGCGCAAGCGCCGCGAACGTCGCCTTGTCCCACTGGAAGGCCAGCGGCGCGCGGGGCGGCGCGGCACGGCGCTCGGGCGGGGGCGCGGCGGCGTCGGTCATCTCACTCCTCGAGCCTCACACGGGGATCGGCCGCCACGTAGAGCAGGTCGATCGCCAGGTTCACGGCGACGACGATGGCGGCATAGGCGATCACGCCGAACTGGAGCACGGGAAAGTCGCGGTTCTCGACCGAGCCGACCAGCACGCGCCCCACCCCGGGCAGCGAAAACACCGCCTCGACGAAGATCGACCCGTTGAGCAGGCCCGCGATCTCGAGCCCCAGCACCGTGATGAGCGGCAGGGCGGCGTTGCGCAGGATGTGCAGGCGCACGACGCGGGCGGGGGGCGCGCCGGTCGAGACGGCCGTCAGGACATGCGCATGCGAAATCGCGTCCATCATCGCGGCGCGCATGAAGCGGGCGAGGCCCGCGATCATCGGCAGGGCGAGGCAGACGATGGGCAGGATATAGTGCTTCCACGTGTCGAGGCCGGTCGTGGGCAGTACCCGCCAGTGATAGCCGAACAGCAGGATCAGCCCGATCCCGATGACGAAGTGCGGCACCGCGTAGCCGAGGAACGCGATGCCCATGCCGATCCGTGCGCCGGGCGAGGTGCGCCAGAGCGCGGCAGCCGCCCCGAGCGGGATGCCGATGGCAATGGCCAGCACGAGCGCCAGCCCGCCGATGGTCAGCGTGTGGGGCATCCCGCGCAGATACATCTCGACGACCGGCTCGCGCGAATGAAGCGAGCGGCCGAACTCGCCCTGCGCCACCTGGCCGAGATAGGCGACGAACTGCTCGGGCAGCGGCCGGTCGAGGCCGTATTTCTCGGCCAGCCGCGCCTCCAGCTCGGGCGTCAGGCCCTCGGGATACATGAACTCGAACGGTGTGCCGGACAGGCGCAGGGTCAGGAAGGCGATGACGAGCACGAGGAACATCGTCACCGCCGCCCGTGCGAACCGATTCGCCATGAAGCTCAGCATCGGCCAGCCTTTCGGACGGGGGCCGGGCGGCGGCTGGGCGCCGCCCGGCGGGCGAGCGCGCGATCAGTTGTCGCCGCGCACCTCGATCTCGCGGGCGCGCAGCGGCAGCACGTAGGGACGCTGCGCTACGGGGATCTCGAACGAGATGTCGTCGCGCATCGCGTAGAGCTCGTGCGGCTTGTAGAGCAGCAGCCAGCCCGAGATATCCTCGGACAGCTCGAGCAGGCGGCGGTAGGCGCCGCGCCGCGCCTCGGGGTCGGTGGCGAAGCGGGCCTGCTCATAGGTCGCCGCCCAGTCCTGCGACACCTCGGCGGGCGTCCAGAGCCCGCGCTGCGCCGTCCACGACTTTTCCGACCAGTGGGTGTCCATCGCACCCATGGGGTCGGGGTAGTACATCGGGTTCGACCAGCCGCGCATGTTGAGGCGCTCGTAATCGAGGTTGTCCACCTCCTCGATCTTGAGGTTGAGCCCGCACTCGGCCCATTGCTGCTGGATAACCTGCGCCGCGAGATCGCCGTAGAGATAGTAGGAGCCGGGAAACTGGGCGACGATCTCCTCGCCCTGGTAGCCGGCCTCGGCCAGGAGCGCCTTCGCCTGCTCGGGGTCGTATCCGATCAGCTCCAGCCCCTCCATGTAGAGCGGTGCGCCATATTCGGGGAACTGGTGCGCGGTGGGCAGGCCCCCCTTGCCGCCCCACAGCCCGTCGACCAGCGCCTGACGGTCGGTGCACAGGCGCATCGCGCGGCGCACGCGGGGGTCGTCTGTGGGGGCGGTGTTCATCGCGATGACGTAGACGTGGAACATCGGCCAGGTGACTCCCATCGTCGCCACGCCCTCGACGCGCAGCGCGCTCTCCTGGTCGGGCGGGATGTTGGTGACGATGTCGAACTCGCCGTTGACCATGCCGGTGACACGGCTGGCCACCTCGGGCACGTGCACCATCTCGACGAGGGCGAGCGCCCCGGGCTCGCCCCAGTGACCCTCGAACCGTTCGAGCACCAGCCGCGCGTCGGGCACGAACTCGGCCACGCGGTAGGGGCCGGTCCCCACCGGGTTCAGCGCCGCGTCCTCGAAGCCCAGCGCCTCGTGGTGGTCCTTCGAGACGATGCCGAACGAGCGCGCCGACATCAGCGTCTCGAACATCGGCTCCTCGCGGTGGGTGTGGACGCGGACGGTCATGTCGTCGACCACCTCGACGTCCTTGAAGTTGTAGGCCCAGCGCCCCCAGGCCGAGGAAAACTCCGGATCCTCGTTGTGAAACATCCGATCGAGCGAGAACTCGACGTCATGCGCGTCGAAGGTGTCGCCGTTGTGGAAGGTGACGCCCTCGCGCAGCGTCAGCTCCCACACCGTGGGCTCGAGCTGCCGCCACGACGTGGCGAGGCCGGGCTTGAAGGTCAGGGGGTTGGAGAAGCTGTCGCGCTCGATCAGCGCGTCGTAGATCTGGTAGAGGATCGGGGCACCCGAATTGCCGGTCGTGTCCTGCGGATCGAGACTGTCCTCGAAGGTCGACAGCGCGATCCGCAAGCTGTCCTGAGCTTGCGCCGCGCCGGCGAAGGCCAGCGCGAGCGCGGTGGTGGCGAGAAGGGTCTTCATGGCAGCGTCCTCTCCTGAGGGGTCGGGGTGGGTCGGTCGTCGAGCCACAGCGGGTTCGACCAGGCGCGGCGGCCTGCGGCGTCGACCACGGCGACGCGGCACCATCCGCCCTCGAACCGGGCGACGGGCAGACGGGCGGCGGTCAGCGCGCGGCCATGCACGCGGGCGTTGCGGCTGACGGGGCCGAGAACCATGACCGAGGCGGCGGCGGAGCAGCGCACCACGATCTCGTCGCCCTCGCGCGCGATGTCGTGGATCTCGGGGCCCTGCGTGGCGTAGAAGCGGCCCGCCTTGAGGGCGGCGAGCAGGGTGTCGGGTTCGTTCGCCTCGGCCTTGACCATCACCCAGCCGCCGAAGGCGTCGTCGGCCTTCCAGTGGCTGTCGTCGACGGCGATGGCCGTGACGGGGCGGCCGGTCGAGAGCAGGGCGTCGAGCATCACCAGCCCGTCGCCGCGGTCGCAGTTGACCTGGCTCGTGTGGTTGTAGACCTCGACTGCGTGGGCGGCGTCGACCGACAGCGCATCGGCGAGCGTGAGGCCATACCAGTAGGGGTGCGCGATGGCGACGAAGGCCCCTGCCGCCGCACAGCGCCGGGCGAGCGCCGGGCCGTCCTCGTCAGGGCCGGGCGGCGCGAAATCGAGCGGCAGGCCGACAGCGAGGATATGCCAGTCCGCCCCCGCCTCGGTCGCGGGCGCATGCACCTCGGCGCCGATCAGCGTGGTGAAGCCGTCGCCGCGAAAGGCGGTCGTGTCGGTGACGGGGTAGTTGTAGCTGGGCCGGAAATGGTCGGACACGGTGGTGAAGTCGTAGCCCGCCGCACGGTAGGCGCCGCAGACGTCCTCGGGGCTCAGGACGCCGTCGGACGCCGTGGAGTGGCCATGAAGGTTGCCGCGCCAGAAGCGGCCCGGGGCCTTGAAGGTGTCGAGCATCGCGATCCCTGTCTTCCTTGCCGCCGGCGGGTGCCGGCGGCGTTATTGGGATCATCAATGATGCTTATTACAAAAATTGCTAAAACCAATGACACTTCCATGACAGGGCCGCGTCAGGCTGCCGCGTCATCGCCTTCCCGAGCCGCGATGTCGAGGAAGGCGGCCACGGCAGGAAGGCCGCGGATCTCGGGCTGGGTGGCGACGTAGACCGCGCAAGCCGCATCGGCATCGGCGATCTCGACGGCTGCGATGCGCGCGTCGCGCCCGATCTCGCTCGCGAAGGCGAGGCCGACGCCCAGCCCCTCGGCCACCGCCTCCTTCACCGCCTCGCGGCTCGGCAGCTCGAGAAAGGCATCGAGCGCGAGGTCGCGGGCGCGGAGCTCCGCCTCGATCTGGGCATGTGTCACCGAGGGCTTGCGGCGCAGCAGGATGGGCTCGGTCACGATCCGCGCCCATGGCACCGGCCCGCCCCCCGCGAGGGG
>HLSNC_1000432_pt1 | contig 33744 bp, 33 predicted proteins | sample HotLakmetagenome_2_FD_14041 | JGI IMG/M metagenome (IMG submission 14041)
CCGTCGGCATTCAGCATTGGGAGGCAAAAGCCCATTGGCCTTCGAACGCCAAGTGGCCTAAACGAGCACTGGGGGCGGCACGAATACGCGACAGGTCCAAGGTAATTCGACACGGTTTGCGGCGAGACACCGGTATTCAGCTTCTCCTTGGCGAAGGCCACGATGTCGGCGCTGTCGATCTGGGCACAGAGCTTGTTCGCGATGTCGAACTCCTTGATGCTTTTCAGCACCTGCGCCTTGGTCCGACCGATTGCCTTTGCGCTGTCTTCCACATATTTGTCGATTGCGTCGCTAAGGGTCACTTCGCGGCGGCGGGTCTCTCCGATGGGCAGGTTTTCGAGGGCGCCGGGCTTGGCGAGGTCCTTCTCGCGCTTCTCGATCCAGGCCGCGGCGGTCGAGCGCAGCTCGAAGGTCCGGTTTTCGCGCCAGACGGTTTTTCCAGCCCGCCGTACGGCGATCTGGGCAAGCCAGGAGGCAGTGCCGTCTTTGCGCTTTCGTTTGATGATGGTACCCATGGGGTTACAACATTTGGCCCAAGTTACAACATTTGTTGTAAATCCTACCCGAAATGGGCGCGATTTACAACAAATGAAACAGGAACGGGCTGGAAGACTGGGCGATAAATGGCTGATAAAAATAAAAAATCCAATAATTTCAATATGCCCCTTTTGGCGGTCGCGCCGATGATGGATTGAGGCGATTGCGGCGTGACTTCAACAAGATAGGTGATGCCGTGTGCAGCTTGTGTTCACGTCTCTATCGCACAATTTCGTGCTTTTCGTCGGTTGACGAAGATTTCTCATATACTCGGACTGTAATGCCCAAGGGGGAGTCGATACTGTCATCGATTGGCGCGGCGATCAGGTGGAACGGCTTGGGTGCCAAGGCATGACGTCGATGGACAGTTGCGGTGCCACGGTTCCAAGTGCAAACAGGGTGAGCGCTCAGCCCGAGATGACGAACATCGGTCCATCATCATCTCTGAAATCTGACGACAGCCGATCCGATCCGGGCACGCACATCGGGTGTTTCACCATCCAAGGCACGGGCAATGGCCAGAAGGTCATTTCGTGTGGCATGGAGTTGATCGATCAGGGTGATGACGACGCCGAGCGCTGCTTCGTCAAGATCAAGACCGTCGGTCAGATCGCAAAGCAAATGCAGGCGAGCGCAGTCCACCCGGTGAAAGACAAGACCCGAGCCGCCCGCATGCTCCAGTCGCAGCGGAATGATCAACTCGGACTCGACGAATGCGACAAGACGGGTGCGGGTCAGCGTCGGAATGGCGGCAAGAACTTCGTCCTCGGTCAATTGGTCGGTCATGATGCGGCCTCGTTCAGCAGATCGACCCGCGGGTCATGGGGATGGGACTTGCGCCATTCGGTCAGGAAATCGCGCAAGGAGTCATCACTCTCCGGCGGTGTCACGATCTTCAGTTCCACAAGCTGATCACCAGGCGTCCTTCTTTCCGGATGTGATACGCCGCGTCCGCGCAGGCGCAGAACCCGGCCGGAACTGCCACCCTTCGGGATCGTCAGATTGACAGGTCCGGAGATGGTCGGCGCGGTGACTTTTGCGCCCAGTACCGCCTCGTCGATGGTAATCGGCAGGGTGACAAGGATATCGTCGCCCTCGCGCCGGAAGACGGGATGCCCGCTGACCGAAAGGGTGATCAGCGCGTCACCTGGCGGACCGCCACCAAAGCCCGGCCCACCCTTGCCGCGCAGGCGCAGGGCCTGGCCGTCATGCGCCCCTTGCGGGATCCGAACCGCGACGCTTCCGCCATCCGGCAGGGTAATGCGCATCTCGCCCCCGCGCACGGCGTCAAGGAAAGGCACCTCGAGGGCATAGCGAAGATCTTGGGCCGGGGGCGGAATAACCGCGGCCACTGAAATCCTCGCTGCCCTTGCGTGTTCGCTGACGCAGAATTTCCGCAAAGATGTCGGCCGGATCGACTTGCGACTCAAACCCGCGCCGCGGCTGGTACGGATTGTCTCCGGCCTCGGCAAAATCGCGGTAGTATTGACGCTGCGGCCGTTCAGCGCCGGCCCCGTCTATCTCGCCCGCGTCGAAACGGGCACGGGTTTCGGGGTCTTTCAACAGGTCATGGGCGGCCGCGATGGCCTTGAATCGCGCCTCTGCCCCTGCGTCGTCGGGGTGCAGGTCGGGATGGCTGGTGCGCACCAGCTTGCGATACGCCTTCTTGATTTCATCTGGCGTGGCGGATCTGGTCAGGCCGAGCGTCTCATAGGGATCGACAGTCATCCGTCAGCTTTCCCTTTCCAGCAGAACTTTCCTCCTGCCAAATCGCACGGAGTTGCCGGTGCGGGCCTTGATGCAGATCAGCACAGGGCGAAACCGTGCCTGATATCGTTGCTGCATCGACCGTCTGCCGTCCCGTCGGGGCTGTTCGCGGGCTAGGAGAGGCATATGGAAACGGCCGATCAACCGAAGGGGTCAGACCTGTCCGCCCGGGTTTCCACAGAACCCGCCGGCGCCGGTGATCCCCGTTTGCCTGCGGTGCGTCCGCAACCTGCGACACCTGTCCCCCGACCGTCGCGACGCGTCTGGCTCTGGGCCGTTGGCGGGGTCCTTGCCGGGGTGGCGGGTTTGGTACTCTATTTCCAGCCTTGGGCATCCGGGCCGCTTGCCGTTGCGGTCGAGACTACCGCGCTTGCGCCCGCGACACGGGTTCTGGCTGTCAACGGCCGGATTGCCGCCGAGCATTCGGTCGATGTGCGTGCGCTGGTCGGTGGCACGCTCGCGGATGTGCCGGTGGCCGAAGGTGACAGCGTGGAAAGGGGCGACGAACTGGCCCGGATCGACGCCGGCGCCCAACACGCCATGGTGCGGCAGGCCGTGGCGGGACTTGACGCCGCCCTTGTGGCCGAGGCGCAGGCGAGGGACGCCCTTTCACGGGCCGAGGCGCTTGGCGCAAACGTCGCGCGATCCGCGCTCGACGCTGCCGCCCGCGCCGTTCAATCGGCCGAGCAGGAGGTGGCGCGGACCACGGCGCTTGTCGATCAGGCGCGGCTGCAGCTCGAAAACTACACCATCCGCGCGCCCATGACGGGCACGGTGCTGGCATTGAACGTAGAACCGGGCCAAAGCATTGATCCCACAACCCTGCTGATGACGATAGCCGACCTGGAGCAACTGGTCGTCGAGACCGATGTGGACGAGGCCTATGCCACCCAGATCCGCGTCGACTTGCCCGCCGTGATGCAACTGACCGGCGAGCAAACACTGCGCGATGGCCGGGTCACACGGGTCTCACGGCGGGTCGATGCGGCGACCGGAGGTCTGGCCGTCGAACTCGGCTTTGACGCGCCGGTGATGGCCCCGGTTGGCATGACCGTGACGGTCAACATCATCGTGGAAGGCCTTGACGCGGCGATCACCGCGCCACGCGCGGCGATCCAGACGACCGAGGCGGGCGAAGCCGTCTTTGTCGTCGTGAATGGCGCAGCGCAACGTCGCCCGGTCTCGGCGATCGACTGGCCCGCCGCGCGGCTGATCGTGACCGATGGGCTGGTGCCGGGCGATGTGCTGATCCTCGATGCGACCGGCATCACGGACGGGCAAACGGTGCGCGTGGAGGCACCCTGATGCTCTACGCGCTCAAGATCGCCACCCGCTACCTGACGGCCAGCAAGGCGCAGACCGCCCTTCTGGTGCTGGGGGTCGCGGTAGGGGTCTTCATCTTCATCTTCATGTCCGCGTTGATCGGGGGGCTGGCGGAATTCATCCTGTCGCGCACCGTGGGCGACATCAGCCATGTCACGATTACCGCTGAAGACGGCGATCCTGCCATCCTGATACGCCCCGATGGCCAGGTCCTGTCGGTGATCGAACGCGGCCGCTCCCGCACGGCGACGCTGGCCGAGGCCGCAACCTTCATCCCCCTGATCGAGACCGTACCGGGGGTGGTCGCGGTCTCGCCCCAGATCACCGGCGCAGGGTTCCTGACGCGCGGCGCGCAGGTGGCGCAGGTATCGGTGAGCGGGCTGGAGCCAGGGCGCGAATCCGCCATCCTCGACCTGGACGGCTATATCACCCAAGGCTCGGCCCGTCTGGGCTCCGGGCTGATCGTGCTGGGCGAGACGCTGGCCGACGACATGTCGTTGCGGCTTGGTCAGACGCTGCGTCTGCAAGCCTCGACCGGGTCCTCGGCGGTGCTGACGCTCAGCGGCATCTACGACACCGGCAACGGCATGATCGACGCCAGCAGAGTCTATGTCAGCCTGTCCACGGCACGGACGCTCTTCGGCCTGCCGCAAGGCGTAACGCGGATCGAAATCAAGCTGGCCGACCTGAACGCCGCCGATGCCACGGCCCTGCGCATCCGGGCGCTGACGGGCCTCGATGCCGTGCCCTGGACCGACGGCGCCGAACAGCTGATGGAGGCGCTGAACGCGCAGGCCCAGACCGGCTATTTTCTCAAATCCTTCGCGCTGATCACCATCGTGATCGGGGTAGCCTCGGCACTTCTGCTCTCGACCTACCGCCGTCGCCCGGAAATCGGGATCATGCGTGCAATGGGGGCGGGCCGCGGGTTCGTCATCTTCGTGTTCGTGACCCAGGGCGCGCTGGTCGGGCTGATGGGCGGGCTGTCCGGCGCGGCGCTTGGCTATCTGGCGCTGCTGCCCTTTCCGTCGCGCGATGCCTTCGAGGCCGGCACCCTGCCGATGGACATCACGCAGGGCTCTTACGGTCTGGCGATCACGCTGACCGTCATCGGCGCTATCCTCGCCTCGATCCTGCCCGCGCGGGCGGCGGCACGGGTCGATCCGGTCACGGCGATCGGGCAATGACGGCGCTGCTGGAGGTGTCCGATCTGTTCAAGACCTTCGGGACGGGCGAGGCGGAAACCCGCGTGTTACGCGGCCTGTCCTTGACGCTTCAGCCTGGCGAGTTGGCGGCGCTGCTGGGGCCGTCCGGGTCGGGCAAAAGTACGTTTCTGACGATCCTTGGCACGTTGATGAAGCCGACTTCGGGCGGCTACGCCATGCTGGGGCAGGATCTGGTGGCCGCAGATGACCGCGCCCTGACCGAATTCCGCAACCGCCATATCGGGTTTGTGTTCCAGTTCCACAACCTGCTGCCCGACTTCACCGCGCTGGAGAACGTCGTGTTCCCCACCGCCGTCCGCGAAGGGCGCGAAACGACCGCAGCCCGGGCACGCGGGCGCGAGTTGCTGACGCGCATGGGGTTGGAGGCCCGGATCGACTTCCCCTCGGCCAATCTGTCAGGCGGGCAAAAGCAGCGGGTGGCGGTTGCCCGCGCGCTGATGAACCGGCCCGAACTGGTGTTGGCGGACGAACCCACGGGAAACCTCGACCGTGCCTCGGCCATGCAGGTCATGGATCTGATCGCCGAGATCAACCGCGACGAGGGCACGACCTTCCTGATCTCGACGCACGACGAAAAGATCGCCGGTCTTTGCCGGCGGCAGATCGTGGTGGGCGATGGGGTTGTGACAGGCTGACCTGTGCCTGCCATGCGGGGCGCCTTCACGGCGTTCGGGTTTCCTGTGTCGCAAACCGATAGTCCACCCGCATGACCGTTCCACGGAAATATGGGCGCTCGCCCTGCGGTGTGATCCAGGACACTTCGCCGCGAAAGGGAAGCATCATGCCGGCCTGAAGGCGGTAGTCCCCGAAGCGGCCTTCCCACGGCATCATGACAGTTTCGCCCCCCACCAGCGCGCCACGCGCCTCGACGCGGATGCCCGTGACCAGCCCATCCTCGCCAAAGCGGAACACCATGGTCAGCGTGTTCGGCCCGTCGATGAGAGTCGCCTGTGCCGATGTGTCATCCACCGCTTGCCAGGTGATGCCTTGCCCGGGCAGCAGGACGGTCGGATACCAGACGCTTTCGGCCAGCCAGCGCATCAATTCGCCCCGTGCGATCTCTCCTTCGCCCTGAACCGTACCCAGCGAGAAAAGTCCGAAGAGCGCTGGCCGGAGCACTCCTGTCCCCGCCACATAGGCATCATGCACGCACACAGGCACGCCGGGGAACATGGCAATCCGGCCGCTCCAGACAAAACCCGGGCGGTTGGCGACGACATGCTGCGTGGAGGTGAACGGCTTCCATTGTGGTTCATCGAGGCTCAAGTTGAACAGGCCGCTTAGCTCAAGATCGACCGATCGGATCATCGGCTGGCCATCTGTCAGAACCCGGCCGAGATATCGCCTGACAGGCGCAGGAAGATCGGCGATGTCGCGGGCATCGTGGCGCAGCGCGCCATCGGCGACTTCGGCAGCATCCAGCCGTGTGACCAGGACACGTGTCGCCGCTTTCCAGCGCCACGCACCAATGGCCACGAGGCCACCATAGAGCAGGGCCAGCAGGATAAGCGCCGCAGCGGCCCATTTGAGGATCAGGACGGCCGTCGGGCCCATGGTCAGATCCGGCCAAGCAGCATCAGGACCACGACGATGATCAGGATGGCCCCGATCACCCCCACGCCGCCATGGCCGAAGCCATAGCCATACCCTCCGAACCGGCCGCTGAAGCCGCCAAGAAGGAAGATGATGAGGACGACGGCAAGGATGGTGCCAAGGGACATGCTGCTTCTCCGGAGTTGAAGATGGGCGATCAGCCGCGCCAGCGATCCGCCAGACGGCGGCCAAGGACGAACGCCACGGTGAAGACCGCCAGTGTGATCGGATCGGCAGGCGGCGCGGCCACCTTCGGCGTCACAACGGCGACCGGTTGGGGTTTGGCATAATGTCCCCGCGCAAGGCGCAGCAGCAGTGCAGCAAGGGCCAGAAGCACGATGCCGATCCCAAGTGCCGCAAGCTCTGGCCTGACCAGCAGACGAAGGGCCGCGAAGGCCGCAAAAAGTAGAAACCCACACCCGACCGCCGCAATCACGCCGGCGGCGGCGAACAGCGCCGCGCGCCGGACTGCGCCTTTTGCCTTGCGCCCAAATCCGGACACAAGAGCCTCCATCAGGGGCAGATGACGCAAGGTCACCGGCGCATCATCGCCCCGATGGCCAGGCCGAACGCGGCAGCCAGCCCCAAGGCCACCAAGGGGTGGCTTGCAACGGACCTTTCAAGTTCGGCTTCCGCGCCTTTTCCCTTGCGCTCGACGTAGTGGATCGCCTCACCGACGCCATCCGAGATGTCGGACGCCATCCTGCGACCACGGCGCTCGGCCGTCGCCGAGACGGAATGGGTCAGCTTTGCCAGGTCCTCGCGCAGCTCCGAGAACTGCGCGGCAAGTCCTTCGATATCGGTCGCGAGGGCGGTTTTCATGGTTTTGCCATCTTGCAGCATGATCGTCTCCAGTGTCGGATTTTGGGCGGGATTGCTTGGTGTGAGTGGACATCGAACGGACAGCTGCCGCACTAACCTCGCTCAGCACCCAGGGTCTTTGTGTTGAACGGCAGGCCCGGGCCAAAGGCCTATGCAAGGAACTATGCCCCGCTTGGGCGCGGGGCAGACGGCCCGATCAGAGTGACGACGGCCGACAGCCCCAGGTCCATCCGAAGGTTAGTGCGACGACAACCAGAAGGGGCACTTTCTGACTTGCAGTGCCATGCCGTCCTTCGACGCGCACGCAAATGGGCATCGTAAATACCGTCACCCCATGATCGCTTCGACCGGCCTGCGCGCCGACATCGGCATCGCCGGCGCGCAGGCCGGGTCGGCAATCTGGGCGGTATTTCCCGCGATCACCAGATCGCGCAACCGGTCGATCTGCGCCCGCTCAGAGATCAGGACCAGATCGACGCCCGGCACTGTGGCCGCCATTGCAAGTTGGGACAGATCGGCGGCGCTGACCGCGCTGCCGTCATAGTCGGACCGCGTGGACTGCCGCAGCGGGATCGCGTCGAACAGAGCCGCATCGCCACCCTGCGCCGTGCCGAGGTCCACGCGCACCTTTCCGCCGTCTTCGGGATCGAACCCGATCTCTCCCGCTTGGCCCCGTGCGCCTGCGGCCAGGGCGAGGTTCTCTGCCGCGCATCCGAGGCTTGCGAAAAGATGGTGATCGTCGGGGTCCACGACGGGGGTGCGGCGGTTGAAATCGGGCAGGATGTCGATGCCGCGCGCATCCGAACGGAACAGCCAGGGCTGTGTATTGTGTCCATTCGCGGCGAGCGTCGCGTAGCGGATCAGATCGCGGGCGGACGCGGCGGAGGGCAGCGCCTGTCGCTGGCGCGCGGCCATCTGTGCCATCGCACCCGTCGATCCCATCCGCCACCAGCCCAGCAAGCCCGCAGCACCGAGCCCGAGTGCCGCAGCGCCGCCGATCAGCAGGCCCCGGCGCGGCACGGTCACGCGACCACCGTTTCGCGCCGCAGCAGCCAGCCGCCCGGCAGGACAGAGGCCGCCAGTACGCCGATCCCCATCATGGTCAGCGCCAGAACGAAGAACCACCCCGCCACCGGAACCAGCCATGCCAAACCGGCAAGAAAGGCCCCAACGCAGGCAAGGCCGAACTTGCCCGGCAATCCGGCCGGCATCGCCCGTCCCGCAGCCAGCCATAGCCCGACGCCCAGAACGTAGGACCCCAGCGCATAGCCCGCGAAAATCGCCACCGCCGTCAGGATCAACATGACCGGCAGCAGCACCATGCCGACGATCGTCAGCATCAGCACAAACCCCGAGCCTGCCAGCGCCGAGGTGACCAGGAACCCGGACCAGATCGCCCGGCCCGGATGCGCCAGGGCCAGTTCCCGCCAGCCTTGCACCGCCTTGGGCGCGACCGCCATGACCATGGCCGCGATCAGGCCCGAGACCAGCACCGCCGCCATGAACCCGCCGACGATGCGCCAAAGAGGCACCTGTATCGGCATGCCGCCCGCCCATTCGCCGCGATCATAACTTGCCCGTGTCTCGATCCTGACCCGCGCCGCCGGGGCCACGTTTTCGGGGACTGTGATGTCGGTCGGGTCGGCGGCGTAGATCGTCAACGACCCGGTCACGCGAGCGCCCGGTCCAAACCTGATGTCGTCCGCCACCATGACCGCATCGCCGAAGATTTCGCCCAGAAGGGTGACATCCTCGGCCGTGACCAACGCATAGCCTCCCACGTCGTCAACCGTCACCTCGTTGCCCGCCGCGCGCAGGTTGCCGGTAACCGGGCCGAGCGTGACCTCGTAGGCCATGACCGAGGCGTCGCCCTCCACCGGGGCAGTGACCGTCACGCTGTATCCCGCAGCGAAAAGATCGCCGGCCACAGCCGCATCGACCTCCACCCGCCGCCCGGCCAGATGGGCCGAGCCGCCGACCGGGCCGGCAACCGCCACCCGGTTGCCGGCAAGGAACAGGTCCTGCACGGGCGGCCCGTCGTAGAGCACGGTCTGCCCCGCCTCGTATCTGTCCTGCGCGATTGCCAACTCAGAGGTTTCCGCCAGGGCGGGTGCCGCGAGCAGACAGCAGGTCAGGGTCAGTGGTCGCAGCATCTCGAAATTCCTTGCTTTGGGAAAGGGGCACGACCGTCGCAGTCACACCCGTCACGGACGGGCAGCCCTATTCCGTGGTCACCCCATCGAAGGCTTCATGCGACGCTTCGGCCTCGGCCTTCTTCTCCTGAACCAGATGGTCCATGTGTTCAGGCGGACCGTAGAGCGTGTAGAGGTGCAGGGGCTTGTTGCCCGTGTTGGTCACGTTATGGACCGCCCCGGCGGGAACGATGACGCAATCGCCGTCCTTGACCTTGTGAGTCGCGCCGTCGATCACGGCGGCCCCTTTGCCTTTCTCGATGCGAAAGAACTGGTCATGGGTGTCGTGCGTCTCGGTCCCGATGTCCTGTCCCGGTTGCAGCGTCATCAACACCAATTGCAGATGCGAGCTGGTGTAGAGAACCTGCCGGAAATTGTCGTTCTTCTCGGTAAGCTTCTCGATGTCCGCAACATAGCCCTTCATCGCGCTCTCCTTTTTTCATGCCTGACTCTGGTCGGGTCCGGCCGGACGCCAACTCACATGCAATTAAGGCGCTATTGGCTGCGCTGTCCCTGATGCACATCAGTGCATGGGCCGGTCCTTCGAGTCACAAAAGGGGTAAGCGCAGAGGACCGCGTGTGGTGCGACGCCGGAAGGAGCCCCGATGGCCGAAGAGACACCCGATGGCTGGGTCCATGCAGTGCGCGGCGCGGTGGTCGATGTGCGCTATGACGCGGGCGCGCTGCCCGCGCTCAACGAGGCGCTGCTGGTCGACTGGGACCGTCCCGGCCCGCTGATGCTGGAGGTGCAGAGCCATCTTGACCTGACGACCCTGCGCGCTGTTGCTCTGCAGGCAACGGCGGGTCTGGCGCGCGGCGTGTCCGTGCGCGCGACCGGGGCGCCGATCACCGTGCCGGTGGGGGCTGCGGTGCTGGGCCGGCTTCTGGACGTGACGGGTGGCTTGCGCGATCTGGGCGAGGCGCTGCCCGAGAACACCCCGCGCCGGTCGATCCATGCCGCCCCGCCGCCCCTGTCCGCACAAAGCACCACCACAGAGGTGTTCGAGACCGGCATCAAGGTGATCGACCTGCTGACGCCGATGGCGCAGGGCGGCAAGGCGGCCATGTTCGGCGGTGCGGGTGTGGGCAAGACGGTTCTGGTGATGGAATTGATCCACGCCATGGTCGAGAAATATCAGGGCATTTCGGTCTTTGCCGGCATCGGCGAGCGGTCGCGTGAAGGGCACGAAATGCTGACCGAAATGACCGAGTCGGGCGTTCTGCCCCGCACGGTGCTGGTCTACGGCCAGATGAACGAACCACCGGGGGCGCGGTGGCGCGCGCCGCTGACCGCGCTAACCATCTCGGAATACTTCCGCGACACGAAACACCGGAATGTCCTGCTGTTGATGGACAACGTGTTCCGCTTTGTTCAGGCGGGGGCTGAGGTATCCAGCCTGCTGGGCCGCTTGCCGTCGCGCGTCGGGTATCAGCCGACACTGGCCACCGAAGTGGCACGGTTGCAGGAACGCATCGCCTCGGTCGCTGGGGCGGCGGTGACGTCGATCCAGGCGGTCTATGTGCCCGCCGATGATTTCACCGACCCGGCGGTGACGACGATTTCGGGCCATATGGATTGCGTCATCGTCCTGAGCCGGGCCTTGGCAGGGCAGGGGTTCTATCCGGCGATTGATCCGCTGGCATCCTCGTCCACGCTGCTCGACCCGGCCGTGGTGGGCGAAGACCACTACAAGATTGCCAGCGAAGTGCGCGAGATGCTCGCGCGGTTTGCCGAATTGCAGGATATCATCTCGCTTCTGGGCGTCGATGAGCTTGGCAGTGCCGACAAGACCATCGTCACCCGCGCGCGGCGTCTGCAACGCTTTCTGAGCCAGCCCTTCGCGGTGACCGAGGCCTTTACCGGTACGCCGGGCCAGTCTGTTGCCCGCGCCGACACTCTCGCCGGGTGCCGCGCCATCCTGGACGGCGAGGCGGACGGTTGGGCCGAGGCGTCGCTCTACATGATCGGCGCGCTTGCCGATGCCCGGGCAAGGGAGGCGGCTGCATGAGCCGCTCTATGTCCCTGCGCATCATGACGCCTCTGGCGATTGTCGTGGATCAACCGGCCAGCAGCCTGCGCGCGAATGATGCCAGCGGCAGCTTCGGCATCCTGCCCGGCCATGCCGATTTCCTGACGCGGCTCGCGGTGTCGGTCGTCTCGTGGACAACGTCAGAAGGGGCGGCACGGTTCTGCGCCGTGCGGGGCGGTGCGTTGACGGTGCGCGCGGGCCAGATCGCCATCGCGACGCGCGAGGCTGTGACGGGCGACGACTTGGGCACGCTCGACCACGAGGTGCTGGCCCGGTTCCGTACCGAGATGGACGAAGAGCGGGTCGAGCATGTGGAAACCACCCGCCTGCACCTGAGCGCAATGCGGCAGATGCTGGTGCGGTTGCAACCGAAACCACGGGCGGCGGGCGTATGAGCGAGCCGGACGAGAAAGACCCCCTGATCCGCGAGGTCCGCAGCCATCAGGCCCGGCGCGCGGCCTGGGAGCGCGACGGCGAAGCTTCGGTCGGTCGGCGGCTGGCGCAGATCGGCGTCCTGGGCTGGATCGTCGTGGCGCCGATGCTGGGCGGTATCTTCCTTGGCCGTTGGCTGGACGGGCGGTTCGACACGGGCCTGTTCTGGACGGCACCGCTGCTGCTGGTCGGGCTTGGCCTTGGCGGCTGGTTCGCCTGGCGCTGGATGGGCAGCGCATGAGCGGTCTGGTGCTTGCCCTGTGGCTGGCGGGGGGCTCGTTGCTTGGCATGATCTATTTCCGCCTAGTGCGGTACAGCGCCGACCTCATGGTGTTGGGGCGGCGGGGTGGACAATTGTACGGTCTGGCGCTGGTGCTGATGCGGATGGCGGGGCTCGGCGGTGTTCTGATCGTCGCGGCGATGCAGGGGGCAGGGCCGTTGCTGGTGGCCTCCCTCGGGATGCTGATCGGACGATTTGCCATGATGCGGGGGGCCATCTGATGGACAGCCCGCTGCAATCTCTGCCGCTCTTCACGGTTGGCCCCGCGCCGATCATGGCGTCGGTCGTGGTGACTTGGGCGATCATGGCGGTGCTGGTGCTGGGTGCAGCCATGTTGACCCGTCGCCTGAGCCAGGTACCATCAAAGGCGCAGGCTGTGGCCGAACTGTTGGTCGCCACGGTCGATAGCCAGATTCGCAATGTGACCGGGGCGGCGCCGGCGCCTTACCGCGCCCTTATCGGCACGCTGTTCCTGTTCATCCTGATCGCCAACTGGTCGTCGCTGATCCCCGGTGTCACGCCGCCGACCGCCACGATGGAAACGCCCGCCGCGCTGGCTGCCATTGTGTTCCTTTCGATCATCTTCTTCGGCATCCGGGGCGGCGGCTTGGGCGGTTTCCTGCGCGGTTTCGCGCGGCCCAACCCGGTGATGATCCCGCTCAACATGCTCGAAAGCATCACCCGCAGTTTTTCGATGTTCGTGCGCCTTTTCGGCAACGTGATGAGCGGAGTGTTCGTGATTGCCATCGTCGGATCGCTGGCCGCGCTGCTGGTGCCGATCCCGCTCATGGTGCTCGACCTGCTGACGGGCGCCGTGCAGGCCTACATCTTTGCCGTGCTCTCGATGGTGTTCATCACCTCCGCCGTTGAAAAGGGCAGACCCCAACCCAAAAAGGAGTCCTGAATGGATTATATTCCCCTCATCAGCATCTTTTGCGCCGCCTTTGCGGTATCGTTTGGTGCGCTTGGCCCCGCACTGGCCGAAGGACGCGCCGTGGCCGCCGCCATGGAGGCCATCGCGCGGCAACCTGAAGCCGCCAACACCATCTCGCGCACGTTGTTCGTGGGTCTGGCGATGATCGAGACGACGGCGATCTATTGCCTCGTCATTGCGCTCCTGCTGCTGTTCGCCAACCCGATGATGCCATGACCTTCGATCCCTGGACCCTTGGCTTTCAGGCGGTCAATGTCCTTGTCCTGGTCTGGCTGCTGCATCGGTTCTTTTGGAAACCCGTCGCCGGGATGATCGCTGCGCGTCAAGTCGCCGCCGCGACGCTGCTGGACAAGGCAGAGGCCGCGCGGACCGAGGCTGAGGCTGCATCGGCCGAGGTCACCGCCACTAGGGCGGGGCTGGCCGCCGAACGGGACGCGACGCTGGCCACGGCCCGCAAGGATGCGGCGGCTGCCCGCGATACCCTTCTGGCAGAGGCGCGGGCCGACGCGGAGGCCCTTCACGACACCGCCAAGGCCGCCCGCGTCCGCGCCGCCGAGACGCTCAAGGCGAACGCGATGGAGGCGGCGCAAGGCCTTGCGATCACCATCGCCGGGCAGCTTGTGGCGCGCCTTGACAACGTCGCGACAGACGCGGCGTTTCTGGGTTGGCTGGTGGAGGGTCTTGCGGCGCTGCCTGAGGCCGAGCGCGCCGTGCTGGCAGGCGCGCCACTGGAGGTCGTCAGTGCCGCCGCTCAGGATGGCGCGGCGCAGAACCGCATCGTCAAAGCCGTCGGTGCGGAACTCGGTGGCGCTGCCAACCTGACGTTCCGCACCGACACCGCGCTGATCGCGGGGCATGAGCTTCACTCCCCGCACTTCAGCCTGCGCAATTCGTGGCAGGCCGATCTGGCCCGGATCGCTGCCGCCCTGCACGAAGATGCGGTGCGCGATGCCGCATGATGCCTTCTGGCTGAAGGACGCCGCCGCGCGCGTCCGCGCCACCGCCCTCGGCCCCGTCGCCGAACACCGGGGCCGGGTCGAGGAGATTGCCGACGGCGTCGCGATGATTTCGGGACTGCCCGATGTGCGGCTGGACGAACTGCTGCGCTTCGACGCAGGCGCTTTCGGCTTTGCGCAGGTGCTGGAACCCGACCGGATCGGCTGCGTGCTGCTGGATGCAGCACAGGCGTTGCAGGCGGGTGACGCTGTGCACGGCACGGGGGATGTGGTGCGCGTGCCCGTGGGGGCTGGCCTTTTGGGGCGCATTGTCGATCCCTTGGGCCGCCCGTTGGATGGCAAGGGGCCGATTACCGTCGACGCGACGTTGCCGGTCGAACGTGAGGCCCCCGGCATCATCGATCGTGATCTGGTCATCAGCCCCGTGCAGACCGGCGTGCTGGTGGTCGACACGCTGTTCGCCCTGGGTCGGGGCCAACGTGAGCTGATCATCGGCGATCCGGCGACGGGCAAGACGACGCTGGCGGTCGATACGATCATCGCGCAGCGCGACACCGACATGGTTTGCATCTATGTCGCGGTGGGGCAGAAGACCTCGGCCGTGCGCCGCGCCGTCGATGCGCTTCAGACCCACGCGGCGTTCGAGCATTGCATCGTCGTGGTGGCCGGGCCTGCGACCCCCCCAGGCCTGCAATGGATCGCGCCCTTTGCTGGTATGACCATGGCCGAGCATTTCCGCGACACCGGCGGCCATGCCCTGATCGTGATCGACGATCTGAGCAAACACGCCGCCACCCACCGCGAGATCGCGCTGCTCACGCGGCAATCGCCGGGGCGCGAAGCCTATCCGGGCGATGTGTTCTATGTCCATGCCCGCATGCTGGAACGCGCGGCCAAGCTGTCGCAGGCCAAGGGGGGCGGATCGCTGACCGCCCTGCCGATTGCGCAGACCGAGGCCGGGAACCTGTCGGCCTATATCCCCACGAACCTGATCTCGATCACCGACGGACAGATCGTGCTGGAGGCGCGATTGTTCCAGGAGGGGCAGAAACCGGCCGTCGATGTGGGCGTGTCGGTCAGCCGGGTCGGCGGCAAGACGCAGGCGCTCGCCCTGCGCGACGCCGCGAAATCCCTGCGGCTGGACTATGCGCAGTTTCTGGAGATGGAGGTGTTTACCCGCTTCGGCGGCACCATCGAGCCGCGGGTGCAGGCGCAACTGACGCGCGGGGCGCGGCTGCGCGCTGTGCTGCGCCAGAATCAGCACGCACCGATGCGGCTGGGCGAGGAGGTGGCGCTTGTGCTGGCTGTGCAGGACGGGCTGCTGGATGCGCTGAGGCCCGGGGAGGTCTCTACGTTCCGCGCCGATCTTGCCGGGGCACTGGAAACAGGTGCGGCCGAAGTGCTGCGAAAGGTCGAGACAACGGGCAAGCTGGACGAGGCGGACAAGGCGGCGCTGCTGGCCGTGCTGCGCGAGCTGGCCGGATCTCAGACCGCCCACGATGTCTGACTCCGACCTCTCTGCCCGGATCGACGGTATCCGCCAGTTGGGCAGCGTCGTACGCGCGATGACCGGCATCGCCGGTGCGCGCGCACGCACGGCCCGCACCCAGATCGCGGCGGTCGACGGCTATGCCGCCACGCTGGAGGCGGCGTTGGAGCAGGGTCTGGCCGGAGTGGAGTCGGAAGCCCCCGGACTGACGGCCCGTCCGGTGCTGGTGGTGTTCTGCGCCGAACAGGGCTTCGTCGGCGGGTTTTCGGAGAGGGTACTGGACGCCGTCGGCGCGATCCCGAAAGGCACCGATCTGTTCCTGATCGGCAGCCGCGGGGCGGCGATTGCGGCGTCACGCGGGATGATGCCCGCATGGTCGGCCGCGATGCCTTCCCGCTCTGCCAGCCTGCCAAAGTTCGCGGACAATGTGCTGGAAGCGGTGTTCGCAGACGGCAATCTGCGCCCGGTGGCCGTGCTTCATGCGATCTGGACGCGCGGGCTGGCGGTGGTGGAACGCAGCGACCTGTTTCCGCTTCCGCCTGCGGAAGGCACGCGCGCGCAGTCCGCCCCCCTCATTAATCTGGCTGCCGCCGACCTCGCCGCAGCGCTCAGGCTTGATCACCTCCACGCAGTCCTGACCCGCGCTGCACTCCACGCCTTCGTTGCGGAGAACGAGGCGCGGATGGCCTCCATGTCCACCGCATCCCGCCAGATCGAGGATGAGTTGGGCGTGCTGGAGGCGCTGGCCCGCAGGCAGCGGCAAGAGGCGATCACCGCCGAGATCATCGAGATTGCGGCAGGGGCGATGGCGGGCCGTTGAAGCTCGGGTCCATGCCGTCTGCATCCCGGACCTAACCTGCGTCAGTACGCCTCTTTGCCATCCCGGCTAGCCTCATCCGAACACGTCACCCAAGGGAAGCCGCCTCATGCCACCTGTCGAAGAAACCGAGGCGAAAGCAGGGTTCCGATTCCCGTCTGCCTTCACCATTTTGTTCGCGCTAATTATTCTGGTTGCGGCCCTGACCTGGATTATCCCGGCAGGCCAGTACGAGCGCGTAGCCTCCGAGGCCCTTGGCAAGGACGTGCCCGTTGCGGGCACTTATGCGCCCACGGACGCTGCCCCGCAGGGGCTTTTCGACGTCATCCTCGCCCCCATCGCGGGCTTCTACGATCCTGTCGAATACGTCGCCCGCGCCATCGACGTGTCGCTGTTCGTGCTGATCATCGGCGGGTTCATCGGTGTCGTGACTGCCTCGGGCGCCATTGATGCGGGGATCGCCCGGGCGATGGTCCGTCTCAAGGGCCGCGAGAACTGGATGATCCCGATCCTGATGGCACTGTTTGCCCTCGGCGGCACGACCTATGGCATGGCCGAGGAAACGCTGGCCTTCTACGTCCTGCTTATCCCGGTGATGATCGCGGCGAAATACGATGCGCTGACGGCTGTGGCGGTGATCCTGCTGGGAGCCGGGGTCGGCGTCCTTGGCTCCACGATCAACGCCTTCTCGACCGTCATCGCTTCGGATGCGGCGGGTGTGACCTTTGCCGATGGGCTGGTTCTGCGGCTGACCATTCTGGCGCTTTGCTGGGTTGTCACGGTGGCCTTCGTGATGCGCTATGCGGCGAGGGTCCGGGCCGATCCGACGAAATCGCTAGTATACGACAAGAAGGCCGCGAACGAAGCGCATTTTCTGACCGAGACGCCAGCGGATGCGGCGGCCTTTACCGGGTTACATAAGGCCGTTCTGATCCTGTTCGCGCTGACCTTCGCCGTCATGATCTGGGGCGTCTCCATCGGCGGCTGGTGGATGGCGGAAATGAGCGGGCTGTTTACGGCCGCCGCCATCTTCATCGGCCTTGTTGCCCGGCTGGGTGAGGGCAAACTGGTCGAGGCTTTCGTGAACGGCGCGCGCGACCTTTTGGGCGTTGCGCTGATCATCGGGCTGGCGCGCGGGATTGTCGTCATCATGGACGCAGGGATGATCACCGACACGATCCTGCACGCAGCGGAAACCAGCGTGGTGGGCCTGTCGCAGACCGGCTTCATTCTGGTGATCTACTGGGTCGAGGTGGGGCTCTCGTTCTTCGTGCCCTCGACCTCGGGGCTGGCCGTGCTATCGATGCCGATCTTGGCACCTGTTGCCGATTTCGCGGGCGTGAAGCGTGAACTGGTCGTCACTGCCTTTGCCACTGCCAGCGGCATGGTCAATCTGATCACCCCGACATCCGCCGTCGTGATGGGAGGACTGGCGATCGGCCGGGTGCCCTATGAACGCTGGCTGCGCTTTGTCTGGCCGCTGCTTCTCGTGCTTACCGTCATCGTCATGGCAGCCCTCGCGCTTGCCGTCCTGTTTGGAGCTCCCGCATGACCCTCACCTACGGCGTTCACTCCGAGGCGGGGCAATTGCGCCGCGTCATGCTGCACCGGCCCGGATCGGAGATGGCGCGGCTGACGCCCGCCAATGCCGAAAGCCTGCTGTTCGACGATGTGCTCTGGGTGAAACAGGCGCGGGCCGATCACATGGCCTTTGTCGATGTCCTGCGGGAGCGCGGTGTCGAGGTCGTGCTGCTGCGCGAGCTGCTGGAGGAGGTGCTGGCCATCCCCGAGGCCCGTCGCTGGCTGCTGGATGCCCGGATCAGCGATGATTCAGTGGGCGTGGGCCTGTCAGATGACCTGCATGCCTGCCTGATGGAGATGCCGGCCGGCCCCCTGTCGAACATCCTGATCGGCGGCATGAGCCGCGCCGAACTGCCCATCCCCATGGCCGGGGTCGTGGCCCCCATGCTGCGCGACGAGGATTTCCTGCTGGCGCCGATGCCCAACCAGATCTTCACCCGCGACAGTTCCTGCTGGATCTATGGCGGCGTCACGCTGAACCCGATGTTCTGGCCTGCGCGGCGGCTGGAAACGTTGAACCTTGCCGCGATCTACAAATTCCACCCGGATTTCGCGGATGTCGATTTCCCGATCTGGTTTGGCGACCCGATGGTCGATCATGGCCTTGCTACGCTGGAGGGCGGCGACGTGATGCCCGTCGGCAACGGGGTCGTGCTGATCGGCATGGGCGAGCGCACCACGCCGCAGGCGGTGGGACAGGTGGCGCGGGCGCTGTTTGCGGGGGGCGGGGCGGAACGGGTGATCGCATGCCAGTTCCCGCGCGCCCGGTCCTCGATGCACCTCGATACGGTCTTTACCTTCTGCGACCGCGATCTGGTGACGGAGTTCGACGAAGTCACCGACGCGATCCAGACTTATTCGCTGCGTCCCGGTGACACGGGCGGCGTTGAGGTGACGGAGGAACAGGGCCCGTTCCTCGATGTGGTGGCCAAGGCCATCGGCCTCAAGGAACTACGCACCGTGTCCACCGGCGGCAATGCGTATGAAAGCCAGCGCGAGCAGTGGGACGATGCCAACAACCTTCTGTGCATCAGCCCTGGCGTCGTCGTCGGCTACGAGCGCAACGAACATTCCAACACGCTGCTGCGCAAGGCGGGCGTCGAGGTCATCACCATTTCCGGTGCCGAACTGGGGCGCGGGCGCGGCGGGTCGCATTGCATGACCTGTCCGCTGATCCGAGACGCCCTTTAATCTGCGCCATTGCCCCGAAAGGACCACTCGATGCCCCAGAACATGCATGGTCGCAGTTTCCTGAAACTGCTGGATTTCTCGTCCGACGAATTACGCTTTCTGCTCCGCCTTGGGGCCAGCCTGAAGGAGAACAAGGCGACAGGCACCGAAAGGCAGCTGCTGAAAGGCAAGAACATCGCCCTGATCTTTGAAAAGGACAGCACCCGCACCCGCAGCGCCTTCGAGGTTGCGGCTTTCGATCAGGGCGCGCATGTCACCTATCTGGGGCCGTCGGGCAGCCATATCGGCACCAAGGAAACCATGAAGGACACGGCGCGGGTCCTGGGCCGGTTCTATGACGCCATCGAATACCGCGGGTTCGGGCAGGCGGAGGCAGAAGTGCTGGCGCAGTTTGCTGGGGTGCCCGTCTACAACGGGCTGACCGATGAATTTCACCCGACGCAGATTGTCGCCGATCTGATGACCATGCGCGAATACACCCACAAGCATCTGTCCGACATTTCGTTCTGCTTCATGGGCGATACCGGCGGCAACATGGGAACGTCGCTGATGGTCGGTGCGGCGCTCATCGGGATGGATATCCGGCTGTGCGGTCCGCAAAGCCTGTGGCCCGATGCCGCATTGGTGGACCGGTGCCGCAAGCTGGCGGAGTCCAGCGGTGCCCGCATCACCCAGACCGAAAAGCTGGCCGAAGGGGTCGAGGGCTGCGATTACATCTACACAGACGTCTGGGTGTCCATGGGCGAGCCGGAGGAGGTCTGGGCCGAGCGCATTGCGCTCTTGGCGCCCTATTCGGTGACGCGGGGTGTGATGGACCTGACGGGCAACCCGCATACCAAGTTCCTGCATTGCCTGCCCGCCTTCCACAGCCGCGACACCGCGACCGGCGAGAAGATATTCCAGACCTACGGCCTCGACTGTATGGAGGTGACGGACGAGGTCTTCGAATCCCCGGCATCCGTGGTGTTCGACCAGGCCGAGAACCGGTTGCATTCGATCAAGGCGGTGCTTGTCGCCACGATCGGCGCCTGATGCGCATCGTTGTGGCCTTGGGCGGCAATGCCCTGCTGAAACGCGGCGAACCGATGACCGCCGAAGCGCAGCACACGAACGTGCGCATCGCGGCCGCCGCTCTGGCCGATCTGGCGCGCGATCATCAGATCATCGTGGCGCATGGCAATGGCCCGCAAGTGGGCCTGATGGCCTTGCAGGCCGCCAACTTTGCCCCTGACACCCTTTGGCCGCTGGACATCCTCGGGGCCGAGACCGAAGGCATGATCGGCTATCTGATCGAGCAGGAGCTGATGAATGCCCTGCCCAAAGGCACCGACTGCGCAACCCTGCTGACGCGGGTCGAGGTAGACGCCAAGGATCCGGCTTTCAACCAGCCCACAAAACCCATCGGCCCGGTCTATTCGGCAGACGAGGCCGAGGTCGTGCGTGCAAAGCACAGCTGGTCGATGGTCGCCGAGTCCAGGGGCGGGATGCGGCGCGTGGTGCCGTCGCCGCTGCCGGTGGCCATTCTGGGCATCGCCCCGATCCGTCTGCTGGTCGAGGCCGGCGTCTGTGTCATCTGCGCGGGCGGCGGCGGCATCCCTGTCGTGCGCAAGGAAAATGGCCAGATGCAAGGTGTCGAGGCGGTGATCGACAAGGATCGCACCTCGGCCTTGCTGGCGGAGGCATTGCACGCAGACGTGCTGCTGATGCTGACCGACGTGGCAGCAGTATTCCGCGATTGGGGTGGTCCGGATCAGGCCGCCATCGGATGTGTCACGCCGGATGCACTGGATGCCATGAGCTTCGCGGCTGGTTCCATGGGGCCAAAGATCACCGCCGCCTGCGATTTTGTCCGCGCCGGTGGCACGTTGGCCGGGATCGGCAGACTGCAGGACGCGCGCGCAATCGTCGAGGGACGCGCTGGCACGCAGGTGCGCATGGACTCGTTGGCGCGGGAAACTCGTTTAACGTGCGAAAATGAACCCTCCCGACTGTCAAAAGGCAAACCTGAAGCAGTGCGGGACCATGCTTGACGGTCGATCATGACTTACGACCTCGTGGCGGACCACGTCCCTGTTTCTGCCGCGGGAAACGAACCGCTCCACCCGATGCGCCTGTCCCCTCGTCGCGTGCATCGGGTGGACGGAACTACCGCCTCCACTGCGATGGAATGCCGGTTTCGCTGAAAAGGAATGAAGATGACCCACGCCCTGACCGGAAAGATCGCCCTGATCACGGGTGCAGCAGGCGCCATCGGCTTGGCCACAGCAATACTGCTGGCCGCCCGGGGCGCGTTGATTGTCGCAACGGACATGGAGGATGCAGATTTTGGGCCGCTGCGCGCGGCAATCCCGGATGAGGGGCACCTGCTGGTGCTTGAGGCGGACGTGACCGATGAGGCAGCGTTCGGCGCGGTCGTCGCGCAGACCGTCGAAAGGTTCGGCACCATCGACATCTTCTTCAACAATGCAGGCATCGAAGGCCCGGTTGCACCGATCCCGGACTTCCCGACCGACGGCTTTCGCAAGGTGATGGAGGTCAACGTCACCGGCATCTTCCTCGGGCTGAAACTGGTCATTCCGATCATGGCAAAGGCCGGACTCGGCAGCATCATCAATTCCTCCAGCGTGGCCGGGATGACCGGGGCGGCCGGGCTTTGCGCCTATGTCGCCAGCAAGCACGCCGTTCTTGGGCTGACGCGTGCGGCGGCGGTCGAATGGGGGGCAAAAGGCATCCGAGTGAACTGTATCAACCCCGGCCCGATCGAAAGTCGCATGATGACGTCGATCGAGGAAGGGGCCAGCCCCGGTGCCGCCGCTGAAGTGCATGACGGTTTCGCGGCGACCATCCCGATGAAGCGCTATGGCACACCTGACGAGGTGGCGGGTGTCGTCGCGTTCCTGGCGTCCGATGATGCCGCCTATGTCAACGGGGCGGCCTATACGGTGGACGGCGGGATGACCGCAGCCTGATCACTTGAGCAGCGGACCGTCGTGGTCAAGATAGGTCTTGTCGAATTCTGCAAGGTCCACCAGTCCGTCCAGATCGTGGATCTCGACATGGCCGTGCTGAAACGTAACGAGGCCATCCTCGCGCAGTTCACGCAGCACGCGATTGATATGAACCGCGCTCAGCCCCAACGTGTCGGCCAACAGGTATTGCGACAGCGGGCAAGCATATCCGGAGGTCGAGCCAAGGCCCACCAGTTTGAGCCGCGCGCCCAGTTCCAGCAGGAAATGCGCGGTTCGTTCCTTTGCATGCCGACGACCGATGCTCACAAGATGCTCGACGACCATGGCCTCGTCGCGCGACGCGGCCCACAGAACCGCAGTGGCAAGTCGCGGCGTCTCGCTGAAGGTCTCCAGCAGATCGCTGACAAGCACCTCGGACGCCTCAACCTGTGTGACGGGTTCGATGTTGTGATCCGAGGTGCGGAACAGCACCGACCGCAGCCCGAGAGAATCGCCGGGGATCTGAAAATCGACGATCTGTCGCGTGCCGTCCGAGAGAATCTTGTAGGAACAGACCCAGCCCGACGCCAGAATGTAGGCCGCCTGATCGGTCTGTCCCTGATGCACCATGTCTTTTCCCGCGGAAAAGACCTTCCGCCGGCCGTGCAGCCGGTCAAGCGCAGACACTTCCTTTTCGGACAGGGCAACGAACGCGCCGAGCTTGCGCGCGAATGGGCTGTGACGTGCATCCAATATCAACGCTCCTCTGAAGACACATGTACAAGGTCGGACACGGGCGAACATGACGGTGTCTGGATAAACGAGACATAGGCGCGAATAACGACGGCGACGCTGATCTGCCTCAGTTCATTGTACCACGGAACTGCGACACTGGTGCAATGTTGCTCATCAACGGGTGCCTCACAATCGACATCTGCCCACGGAAGGCCAATTCAATGTCCAGTACCCCTGACGTGTCCGGAGTCGCGGCCCTCGCAATCTGCGAGTCGCTTTTGCTGGCGCTGAATGACCGCAACATACTGCCGGTACATGAAATTGTCGGTATCCTGCGCGATGCCGCCGCGGCGCATTCAAACGACCCCGGCGAAGACGGCAAGGCCGAGCTTCACGCCGCCGTCGCCGCCCTGATCAACGACATTCTTGCGGGCGGGAATTCCGTTCGTCGCCGGTAGGGACGGCGGGATACCGCCGCCTTCGCTCCGGAAATGCGCAGACACTGATCTGCGATAGCGCGCCTTGGGCAACGGCCCCCTAGGATGACCTGAACTTGCCCCACACCCTCAGACTGTGCCGCGCGACGTGCAACAGCGTGTCCGCGAAAGGGCAGTCGCCGACTCTTGAAGGGAGATGCGATGAACTGGGATCAGATTGAAGACAATTGGGTCGCCATGACCCGGCGCATGCGGCCCTCGACAAAGTCCGATGATGCCGCACCCGCGGCTTTGGCCGAAGCTGCAGAACTTGTGGCCGCTGACCCGGCGCAGAGAGTTACAGAGACCCTCAAGCCATCCACACGTGAGGTGGCGTGAGGGCCACGCCCTCGATGTCAAGCGTTCGACAGCACCTGGTCCAGAGTTTCGGACGGCGACCGTCCGCGACAGACCTGTGGCGCGACACGACGCCGATCCGATCCGAGATCTTCGGAGCCGAAAGGCTGGAGCATCACGCGCTGTCCCTGGCCGCGGCACAGGCGGTTGCGCCCCGGCGCGGCCCGCGTGTCCGTCCGCTGACGACGCGCGTCAAGGACAACGCGCGCTGTCTGCTCACAGCCTACAGATCCTGTGCGCGGACGTTGCAGTCCGGGCGCCCCGTCACGCCCGCCGCCGAATGGCTTCTGGACAATTTCCATCTGGTTGAACAGCAGTTGCGTCAGATCGACGACGATCTGCCGGCGGGATACTACCGGCAGTTGCCCAAGCTCGCCGAAGGTCCGTTCGCTGGCTATCCGCGCGTGTTCGGCCTGGCCTGGGCCTATGTCGCCCATACCGACAGCCTGCTGTCGGGCCCGATCCTGGCCGGTTTCGTGAAATCCTACCAGCAGGTCAGCCCGCTCTCCATCGGCGAGCTTTGGGCCGTGGCAATCACGCTGCGGATCGTCCTGGTTGAAAACATGCGCCGTCTGGCGGAACAGATTACCCGAGGCAACGACCTTCGGGTGTTGGCAGACAATATCGTCAATCAGATGCTGGCGGCACGCAACGACCCGGCCGTGTCGCCACAGGACGCACTTCGTGCCGCGACCGCGTCCGTCACCACCGCCCCTCTTGACGAGATCGTCGCGGCCCAGATCGCCAAACGGCTTCGAGGGTTCGACCCGGCCGAGACGCCACTCCACTCCTGGCTGGAAGACCGGCTGTACCATCAGGGATCTTCGATCGAGACCGTCGTGCAGAACGCCCAGATGCGGCAAGGGGCGTCGAACGTCACGATGCGAAATATCGTGACCAGCATGAGGCTTGCCTCGGAACTGGATTGGGCCGAGTTTGTCGAGGATGTCAGTCTGATCGACAGTCGCCTGCGCGCGCGGCCCGGTTTCGCGGCGATGGATTTCATCACACGCAACAGTTATCGCACGGAAATCGAGGTGCTGGCCCGCGGCTCGGGACTGAGCGAGATCTCCGTCGCCGATGCTGCGTTGAGCCTTGCGGCGCAAGGTGCGTCTGGCTCGGAATCCGACCCGGGGTTCGGCCTGATCGGACCTGGTCGGAGGGCGCTGGAACGCGAGGTCGGGTTTGTGCCGACCCTGAGGCTGCGGCTGGACCGTATTTCGGGCCGGCTCGGTCTGGGCGGCTATCTGAGCGCGATCGCGCTGGTTTCGGCGGTGGTTCTTGCGCTGGCACTCTGGGCCACGGGTGCAGGTGGAACGGCTTTGCTGCTTCTTGCGGTCACGGGTCTTGTCACCGCGTCAGAGGTCGGGGTCGCGCTGGTCAACCTGGCCATAACCCGATCCGTGCGGCCAGGCCTGTTGCCGGCTCGCGATCTGGCGACTGGGATTCCGCACTCCCTGCGGACACTTGTGGCGGTGCCCGTGTTGCTGCACGACGCTGAGGATCTTCAGGCGCAGATCGATCAGCTCGAGGTGCATCACCTGTCCAGCACCGGCGGGGCGGTGCACTATGCGCTACTGTCCGACGGGCCGGATGCGGCCAGCCAGACGACACCTCAGGATGCAACTCTCGTCGCCACGGCCGCGGCGGCGATGACGCACCTCAACGCGCAGTATCCGTCAGATGACGGCGACCGGTTCCTGTTCCTGCACCGCCATCGGCTTTGGAATGCCTCGGAAGGCGTCTGGATGGGATGGGAGCGCAAGCGCGGCAAGCTGACCGAACTGAACCGCCTGCTGCGCGGCGCCACCGACACGAGTTTTCTGCCCCATTCCCGCGTGCCACAGGATGTGAAGTTCGTCATCACCCTCGATGGCGACACCCGCCTGTTGCGCGATACCGTGGCACGTCTGATCGGCAAGATGGCCCATCCGCTGAACCGGGCGGTGTTCGACCCCGTCGCCCGGCGAGTCACGGCAGGTTACGGCATCCTTCAGCCACGGGTGACGCCTGCGCTGCCGACGGATATCGAAGGCTCGTTGTTCCAGCGCGTCTATTCCAGCCCTGGCGGGATCGAGCCCTATGCCAGCGCCGACAGCAACGTGTATCAGGACCTGTTTGGCGAGGGCTCGTTCACCGGCAAGGGCATCTATGACGTGGACGCCTTTGCCGCCTGCCTCGCAGGCCGCGTGCCGGAAAACACCCTGCTGAGCCATGATCTCTTCGAGGGGGATTTTGCCCGCGCGGGCCTGGCCTCGGACATCGACGTGGTCGACGATTTTCCCGCGCGCTACGATACCGCCATGCGCCGCCAGCACCGTTGGGTGCGGGGTGACTGGCAGCTTCTGCCTTGGTTGATCCGACCGGACAGTGGCCTGTCGCCGCTTGGCCACTGGAAGATGACCGACAATCTGCGCCGCGCCCTGGTGCCGCCGTTGACGCTTGCCGCCCTGTTCGCGGGCTGGCTGATACCGCTGCCGAGCGCCGCCGCCTGGACCGCTGCGGTGCTGGTCATGCTAGCCCTGCCGCATCTTGTCGGTCTTCCGTTTGCCGTTCTGCCGGGCCGGGCCGGGATCACCTCGCGCAGCCACCTTGCGGCGCTGCTGGCCGATGCGCGGCGCGCCCTGGCCCTGATCGCGCTGAATACGGCTTTCCTGGCCGATACGGCGTGGCAGATGGCGGATGCCATTGTGCGCGCTCTGATCCGGATGGCTGTGACGCGGCGCCACCTGCTGCAATGGGTGACGGCGGCTGCGGCGGGGGCGGGCACGAGGCTGGGGCCTGGTGCGCAGTATCTTCAGATGGCAGGTGGCGTGGCGCTTGGCCTTGCCGCTTGCGGTGTGGCGGTCGCGCTCAACCCCGCGGGCTGGCCGGTTGTCGCCCCCTTCTTGCTGCTGTGGCTGGCAGCACCCGCGCTGGCCTGGCGCGTCAGCCAACCATGGGCCGCCAAGGCGTCCGAGCCTCTCGACGCCAGCGAAACCCGCGCCCTGCGATTGATCGCCCGCCGGACCTGGCGCTATTTCGAAACCTTCGTGACCGAGGCCGACAATTTCCTGCCTCCCGACAACTTTCAGGAAACCCCGACGCCCACGGTCTTTCACCGCACGTCGCCCACCAATATCGGCCTCTACCTGTTGTCCGCCACCGTCGCCCGCGACTTCGGCTGGATCGGGCAGGCTGCGGCCGTCACCCGGCTGGAACAGACGCTGCTGACTTTGGAGCGGATGCCCCGGTTCCGCGGTCATCTCTACAACTGGCACGACACCCGCGATCTGCGCGTGCTGGACCCGGCCTATGTCTCGTCGGTGGACAGCGGCAATCTGGCTGGCCATCTGATCGCCGTGGCGCAGGCTTGTCGGGAGTGGCAGGAATCGCGGCTGCTCGAACCCGAACGGCGCGCAGGGCTTGGCGATGCGCTGGCGCTGGCTCAAATGGCGCTGACGTCCGAGGCTGTTGCCGTGTCCGCCCTGCTTGACCGGCTGATCAACGCCAATGCGCGGCAGGAGGCCTTCCCGACCCTGCTGCCCCTCGCGACCGAAGCTGCCGACCTCGCTGCCGCCATCGGTGAACCCGCGGCCGATCTGGCTTTCTGGTGCGGCGCGGCGCGGGACTGTATCGCGGGGCATGTCGAGGATGCGGCGGGTAACACCGGACCGCGTCTGGCCGAGGTCGAACGGCTGGCCCGCGATCTGGCCATGCAGATGGATTTCGCCTTCCTGCTCGACCAGGAAAAGAAGCTGCTGTCCATCGGCTTCTCCGTGGCGACGAATGCGCGTGACCCCAACTGCTACGACCTGCTCGCCTCCGAGGCCCGGCTGGCCAGCCTGTTCGCCATCGCCAAGGGCGACGTGGCCACCCGGCACTGGTTCCGTCTGGGCCGCGCGGCGACGCCCGTGGGGGCAGGGTCGGCGCTGATCTCGTGGTCTGGCAGCATGTTCGAATATCTCATGCCGTCACTTGTCATGCGTGCGCCTGCCGGGTCGGTGCTGGAACAGACCAACCGGCTGATCGTGGATCGCCAGATGGCCTATGGCGCGGCGCACGACATGCCCTGGGGCGTGTCGGAGTCCTCTTACAACGCCCGCGATCTCGAGATGACCTACCAGTATTCAAATTTCGGCGAGCCGGGGCTGGGTCTGAAGCGGGGCCTGAACGAAAACCGCGTCGTCGCCCCCTACGCCACGGGACTGGCCACGATGATCGCGCCGCACGCCGCATTGCAAAACTTCGAACGTCTCGCTGCCCTCGGGGCCGAAGGCCGGTTCGGGTTCTACGAGGCGGTCGATTTCACGGCGCAGCGCTTGCCTGCCGGGGCGGATCACGCCTTGGTGCAAAGCTTCATGGCGCATCATCAGGGCATGACGATCACCGCCATCGCCAACATGTTGTCGGATGGGGTTTTGCGAACCCGGTTCCACGCGGAACCCATCATCCGTGCCGTCGATCTTCTGCTGCAGGAGCGCGTGCCGCGCGATGCGACTGCTATGCCACCGCGCGCCGAAGATGTACCCGTCACGAGGGTCGAGAGCGACGACACCCCGGCCGTGCGCCGGTTCGACGCTCCGGGCGACACGCCTCCGACTGGGCATATACTGTCGAACGGGCGCTACGCCGTGATGCTGACCCCCACCGGCGGCGGCTACAGCCGATGGCGCGATCTGGCCATCACACGCTGGCGGTCCGATCCGTCGCACGCGACCCTGGGGTCGTTCATTCTTGCACGGGATGTAAAGTCCGGCGCGCTCTGGTCCGGCGCGATGCAGCCGACAGTGGCCGGACAGAACCGGCACCATGCAGTGTTCTGCGAACACCAGGCCACGTTCACGCATCACGACGGAACCCTCAGCATGACCACCGAAGTCGTGGTTTCGGCCGAGGACGATGCCGAGGCACGGCGCGTCACGCTGACGAATACCGGCCGCCGCGCGCGAGAGATCGACCTGACATCCTACGCCGAACTCGTGCTGGCGCCGCAGGCTGCCGATCTGGCCCACCCGGCGTTCTCCAAGCTGTTCGTCGTGACGGATTTCATGGCCGACCTCGGCGCGATCACCGCCACGCGCCGTCGCCGTTCCGCCACAGACCCGGAGGTCTGGGTTGCTCATATCGGTGTGGTCGAAGGCACGGAGAGCGCCCCGGTCCAGTACGAGACCGACCGCGCGCAGTTCATCGGTCGCGGACGGGACATCGGGACGGCGGCGATGGCCGAAGGCCCGTTGTCGGGCACCACGGGCACGGTCCTCGACCCGGTCCTCGCACTGCGTCGCCGCGTTGTCGTGCCCCCCGGCGGCACGGCGCGCGTGACGTTCTGGACCGTTGTCGCCGATACGCCCGAGGCGCTGCTGGATCAGGTGGACCGCCACCGAGACCCCTCGGCCTTCGAGCGCGCCGTGACCCTGTCCTGGACACAAAGCCAGGTGCAATTGCGCCACCTGGGTGTCACCCACGCCGCAGCGATCGATTTTCAGCGCCTCGGGGGCATGATCCTGCGCGACGATCCACGCTTGCGGGCGACGCCCGGCCAGATCGACGCAGGTATGGGGCCGCAATCGATGCTCTGGGCGATGGGAATTTCGGGCGACCTGCCGATCATCCTGTTCCGGATCAGCGATACCGAAGACACCACAGCATTGCACGAGGTGCTGGCCGCGCATGAATATCTGCGGATGCGGCAACTGGATGTCGATCTGGTGATCCTGAACGACCGCGCGTCGTCCTACGTGCAGGACTTGCAGAATGCTATCGATGTCGCCGTCCGATCGGCCCAGACCCGACCGCGCAGCGCGGCGGATCTGGGCGCAACGCAAGGCGCGATCCACACCCTGCGCGCCGATCTGGTCACCGCCGAACAGCGGGCACTGCTCAGTGCCGTCGCGCGCGTGATATTGCTGGCCAGCCGGGGGGGGATCGGCGATCAGATCGACGCCTTGCTGCCGATTGCGCCGTCACCCTCGCCGCCAGATCCTGCGGCACCAGCCCAGTCACCCGCCATCGCAGTCCCAGACATAGAACTGGAGTTCTTCAACGGCACCGGGGGGTTTGCCGAGAACGGCCGTGAATATGTCACCATCCTGAAGGATGGCTACACCACGCCCGCACCCTGGATCAACGTCATCGCGAACCCGGACTTCGGGTTTGCGGTTTCGGCCGAGGGCAGCGGCCATGTCTGGGCCGAAAACAGCCGCGAGAACCAGTTGACGCCCTGGTCGAACGACCCGGTCTGTGATCCTGCGGGCGAGGCGCTTTACCTCTACGATCTCGACAGTGGCGCGCTGTGGACGCCGACCGCGCTGCCGATCCGGGGGCGCGGCACATATGTCGCGCGGCACGGCTTCGGCTACAGCCGGTTCGAACATGCCGCCCACGGCATCGCGGCAGAGATGGTGCAGTTCGTTCCGCTGGACGATCCGGTCAGGATCACCCGGCTGACGCTGCGCAATACCGGCGACAAGGTGCGCCGTATGTCGGTGACCGCTTATGCGGAATGGGTTCTTGGCACATCCCGCAGTGCAACGGCGGGCCATATCACCACCACGCGAGACGCGGAGACCGGTGCCGTCTTCGCGCGCAACCCCTTTGGCCTTGGGTTTCCGGGCCGCGTCGCCTTCGCCGACCTGGGCGCGGAGACAAGCAGCGTCAGCGCGGACCGGGCCGAGGTTCTGGGTCGCGAGGGCAGCATGGCACGTCCTGCAGGTATCGATGCCGAGCCGCTCTCCGGTCGCACCGGACCTGCGCTCGACCCGTGTGCCGCCTTGCAACGCCACGTAACACTTGCGCCGCACGAAAGCGTGGATGTCGTGTTCCTGCTGGGACAGGCTGCCTCCGCCGAGGCCGCGCGCGACCTCATCACGCGCCATCGCGCCGCCGACCCCGAAACGACGCTTCGGGCCGTTCGGCAGCACTGGACTGATCTCCTGACGACCGTTCAGGTCCGGACGCCCGACCGCACTATGGACATCCTGTTGAACGGCTGGCTGCTCTATCAGACACTCGCCTGCCGGATCTGGGCACGTGCCGGGTTCTACCAGGCGAGCGGCGCCTATGGCTTTCGCGACCAGTTGCAAGACGGCATGGCGCTGACCGCGTTGCGCCCGGAGATGACACGTCTGCACCTACTGCGTGCGGCGTCGCGGCAGTTTCCTGAAGGCGACGTACAGCATTGGTGGCTGCCCCATTCGGGCCAGGGCGTTCGCACGCGGATTTCGGACGATCGCGTCTGGCTGGGCTTCGGGGTCGCGCAGTATATCTCAGTTTCCGGCGATGCGGCGATCCTTGATGAACAGATCCCGTTCCTCGATGGTCCGGCGCTGACCGAAGGCGCGCATGACGATTTCTTCCCGCCCGCGATCTCCGATACGCAAGCCAGCCTGTTCGAGCATTGCGCGCGCGGGCTGGATCAGGCCATTGCGCTGACCGGCGCGAACGGCATGCCGCTGATCGGAACAGGCGATTGGAACGACGGCATGAACCGCGTCGGCGAAGGCGGACGCGGCACCTCTGTCTGGCTGGGCTGGCTGCTGATCGCCACAATCGACGCGATGGAGCCCCATGCCGATGCCCGCGATCCGGCCCGTGCCGCGCGCTGGCGCGCCCACCGGACCAGGGTTCTGCAGGCCATCGAAAGCGAAGGCTGGGATGGCGCGTGGTACCGGCGCGGAACTTTCGATGACGGGACTTCGCTGGGTTCGGTCGGATCGGAGGAATGCCGCATCGACAGCATCGCGCAATCCTGGGCCGTCCTGTCCGGCGCGGCCAACCCCGAGCGCGCCGCCAAAGCCATGGCCAGCATGACAGAGCACCTGATCCGCCCCGATCCGGGCCTTGCGCTGCTGTTCACGCCGCCATTCGACAGCACGCCGCTTGATCCGGGCTACATCAAGGGCTACCCGCCGGGCCTGCGCGAGAACGGCGGGCAATACAGCCACGCCGCGATGTGGGCGATCCTCGCGCATTGCCGACTGGGGGATGGCGACGCGGCCGCGGGGCTTTTTGCGCTGGTCAATCCCATCAACCACGCCCTGACGCCCGAGACAGCTGCGCGCTACAAGGTCGAACCTTATGTCGTGGCAGCGGACGTGTATTCCACCGCGCCGCATGAAGGCCGGGGCGGCTGGACCTGGTATACCGGGTCCTCGGGCTTGATGTACCGCGCCGGGATCGAGGGCATCCTCGGGCTGACACGGGCCGGTCCGGACCTGGTCCTGAACCCCTGCTTTCCTAAAGATTGGCCGCGGGTCGACGCGACGTTTCGGCTGGGGGACGCCCGCCTTGCCATTGCCATCGACAACCCGGGGCGCACCGGACGCGGAATCGCGTCCGCCGTCCTGAACGGGAGAGCCGTGGCAACCGACAACGGGCGACTGCGGTTGCGGCTGTCTGCGGAGGAAAAGGATCTTCTGGTCACTCTGGCCTGATCGGCGCGTGACGAACCAGGCCGGGGCCGAATGGCCGGGCCCCGGGTTCGTCGAGAGCCGGACAGCCGGTCATCGGCGTTCGGCAAGCGAGGCTGATCTAAGTGAGTGCAGCATCGCCGCAAATCCCGATCCTGCGTGGCAGTATGATCTGTCCGGGCGAGCCCGCTGAGGTGGTTCTGGCCGTTCAGACCGCGGTTTCGGATGGCCGGCCGGGCACGTACCTGCACCGGCGTGGCGGTAACGCGGCACCAGGACCTAAACTTAAAGGAAACCGATTAATGTCCCTGATCAATCTCGTGGTCACTCTTGTCGTCGTGGGTGTCGGCCTGTGGCTGATCAACACCTATGTTCCGATGGACAGGAAGATCAAGAAAATCCTGAACGTGGTGGTCGTGATCGTCGTTTTGCTTTGGCTGCTCAGGGGGTTCGGGATCCTGGGTGATATCGGCGCCATTCGTGTTGGTGACTGAGACTTTGGCCGAGATCGAGGCCGGGCGGCCACCAGCCTTGTCCGGACGGGTGACGCTGTCGACCCTTGATGAGGTCCGCGCCCGCATCGCCCGAAGTCAAGCCGGCGCACCCGTCGATCTGTCTGCGGTGACCCGCCTCGATACGGCCGGGGCGTGGCTGCTGGCGTCATCGGGGCGGCCGCTTCGGGGCGCCAATGACGCGCAGGGCCTCCTGCTGCGCACCGTGCAGGAATCCTTGCCGACCGGGGGCGCGCCGCCCTCCCGCAAGGTGCATCACCGGGCGGGCGACTGGCTGGCGCAAGTCGGCATAGCGGTTGGCGCGGTCGTCTCCGCCACGGGTCGGAGCCTCGGCTTTGTCGGTCTCGTCATGGCCGGGCTCGCCAGCCTGCTGCTGCACCCGCGACGGCTGAGGCTGACGGCGCTGGTCCATCACATGCAGGAGGTCGGGCTGAACGCCGTCCCCATCGTGGCACTGATGGGCTTTCTGATCGGCGTCGTACTGGCGTTTCAGGGGGCCGCGCAACTGCGCCAGTTCGGGGCGGAGGTCTTTGTCGTTGACCTGATCGCGGTGTCGATCCTGCGCGAACTGGGCATCCTGCTGACCGCCATCATCGTCGCAGGCCGGTCGGCCTCGGCCTTCACCGCCGCCATCGGCTCGATGAAGATGCGCGAGGAAATCGACGCGATGCGCGTGCTTGGTCTCGACCCGCTTGCGCTTCTGGTGCTGCCGCGTCTTCTGGCGCTGGTGATCGTATTGCCCATCCTCGGCTTCGTCGCCGATCTGTCCGGCCTGATCGGCGGCGGGCTGATGGCCTGGACCCAGCTTGGCATCTCGCCCAGCCAGTTCCGCACGCAACTGCTGGCCGATGTGGGCGCGGAACAGGCGCTGGTCGGCCTGTCCAAGGCCCCGGTCTTTGCCGCGATCATCGCGCTGGTGGGCTGCCATCAGGGACTTCAGGTCAAGGGCGATGCGGAATCGCTGGGCATGCACACCTCGCGCGCGGTGGTCATCGCGATCTTTCTGGTGATCGTCATGGATGCGTTGTTTTCCGTATTCTTCGCGGTGTGGGGGGTCTGATCCCGCCTTATTCGTCGAATTCGGCGGGAAAGGTTGCGTGCGCCTGAAAGCGCTTTAGATTCAAGCTGCTAGACCAAAACCACAGGCAGCTACGGA
>HLSNC_1000435_pt1 | contig 33422 bp, 29 predicted proteins | sample HotLakmetagenome_2_FD_14041 | JGI IMG/M metagenome (IMG submission 14041)
GGAACATGAGTATTTTTGCCAAGAAAGAGACAAGGGTCGGGCAGGGTGATCCGATTCCGCGCAACGGGCCATAACCCCCTTGCATTTGGGCCCGCACAAAGCTAAATCGCCCCCCAGTGCCGCCTTAGCTCAGTTGGTTAGAGCGCTGGATTGTGGATCCAGAGGTCCCCTGTTCAAGCCAGGGAGGCGGTACCATCATTCCCCGGTCGTGATCTCGATCTCCTGAACCAGAGCACCGGTGTCGGGGCTGTAGATCAGGATGCGGTCATCCTCGGTCACCACGCCATACCATGTTTCGGACTGGGTAAAGGCCACTGCCTTCGCACCCTCGGGCAGGGTGATCCGTTCGGGCAGGGGCGGAGGGCTGGTCTGGAGCCTGATGACAAGGAGCGTGATGATGACTAGAACACCCACGATCATCGTCGCGGTCAGGACCGTGACCAGGACGCGCAGGAATTTCAGCGTCCGCGTATCCACCGCCTGGGGAGTGTCATCCATTGGCTGAAACCCGTCTCTGCTTTGCCATCGCGGCCGATCCGCCCAACCGCCTTGATAAGGCGCTTTCGCGCGATGTGCCAGAGGCGGCGTCGCTGTCACGCTCGCGCCTTGCGCGGCTGCTGGCCGGGGGGGCGGTGCGCGTCAACGGTGACGTGGCCGACAATCCCAAGGCACGCGTGGCCGAGGGCGACCGGGTCGAGATCACGCTGGAAGAGCCCGGCGAAAGCCATATCGGCCCCGAGGACATCCCGCTGAACTTGGTCCACGAGGATGCCGAACTGATCGTGATCGACAAGCCCGCCGGCATGGTCGTGCATCCCGCGCCCGGCACGCCGCAGGGCACGCTGGTGAATGCGCTCCTGCATCACTGCGGCGCGACGCTTTCGGGGGTGGGAGGCGTGGCCCGGCCCGGCATCGTGCACCGCATCGACAAGGACACCTCGGGCCTGCTGGTGGTGGCCAAGTCCGACCGCGCGCATCAGGGGCTGGCCGCGCAATTCGAGAAACACAGCGTCATCCGGCATTACCTCGCCATCGTCCACGGCGTCCCCGAGGCCAGCGATCCGCGCCTGCGCGGCACCCGCGGCGTGAGTTTCGAGACCGGCAACATCATGAAGGTCACCAGCGGCCTGGCCCGTCACAAGCATGACCGCCAGCGCCAGGCGGTGTTGTTCGACGGTGGCCGGCACGCCGTGACCCGCGCGCGCGTTCTGGAGAGCTTCGGCACGCCGCCGGCGCTGGCGCTGGTCGAATGCTGGCTGGAAACCGGCCGCACGCACCAGATCCGTGTGCACATGGCCCATGCCGGCCACGGCCTGGTGGGTGATCCGGTCTATGGCGGGCGGCGCAAGCTGCCCTTGCGCGCCTTGTCCCCTGCCGGGCTGGCTGCGGCGCGTGATTTCCCGCGCCAGGCGCTGCATGCGGCCACGTTGGGGTTCGTCCATCCCGTGACCGGCGACCAGATGCAATTCACCTCGCCCCTGCCGATGGACATGGCCCGGCTTATCGACGCGCTGCGCGGGGCCGTGCAGGCATCGAACGCACCCGGCAAAAACTGATCCAACCGTGCCGGTCGGCAGTATCTGGATCAGTGATGTGCACGACAGCGTGAGAAGTCTGACATATGGGATGCAACCGGCTGCCGAATACCCTAGTGTTTTCGTAACGCTTCCAGACCATGGTCTTGAATCATTCTAAATCAATACTTAACTCTATGTTAAGTCGATAAACATCGGAAGGGACAATCGAATCATGAGCAACTATGCAAATCTCCCGGTCCCCACCCCCGAAGGCGGGCTGAACCGCTACATGCAGGAAATCCGGAAGTTTCCGCTTCTGGAGCCGGAAGAGGAATACATGCTGGCCAAGCGCTGGGTCGAGGATCAGGATACCGAGGCCGCGCACAAGATGGTCACTTCGCATCTGCGCCTCGCGGCCAAGATCGCGATGGGTTATCGCGGATATGGCCTGCCCCAGGCCGAGGTGATCTCCGAGGCCAATGTCGGCCTCATGCAGGCGGTCAAACGCTTTGACCCAGAACGCGGCTTTCGCCTCGCAACCTATGCGATGTGGTGGATCCGCGCCTCGATCCAGGAATATATCCTGCGCTCCTGGAGCCTGGTGAAGCTGGGCACCACCAGCGCGCAGAAGAAGCTCTTTTTCAACCTGCGCAAGGCCAAGGCCCGGATCGGCGCGCTCGAAGACGGCGACATGCGCCCCGAGAACGTCAAGAAGATCGCCCATGATCTCGGCGTGACCGAGGACGAGGTGATCTCGATGAACCGGCGCCTGTCGGGCGGCGATGCCTCGCTCAACGCGACCGTGGGTCAGGAAGGCGAAGGCACGATGCAGTGGCAGGACTGGCTCGAGGATGAATCCGCCGACCAGGCCTCGGACTACGAGGCGCGCGACGAGCTTGAGGCGCGACGCGAATTGCTGGCGGTCGCGATGGACGTGCTCAATGAGCGCGAGCGCGACATCCTGACCCAACGCCGGCTGAGCGACGAAGCGGTCACGCTCGAAGACCTGTCGGGCCAGTACAATGTAAGCCGCGAACGTATCCGCCAGATCGAGGTGCGGGCATTCGAGAAACTGCAAGAACGGATGCGCGAACTGGCTGCCGAGCGGGGCATGGCGCCCGCCGCCTGATCCCTCGGGCCGTGGGCAGATTGCTGCCGTGCTCGGCAACGCGCTTTGCCGACTGACATATGACTGGTTTGACAGATCATATCCGGTCGCTCTAGGCCTTTGGATATCCGACGAAAGGACACACCGATGAAACCCGTCAAGACGCTCATACTTCTGGCCAGTGAATCCCGTTTGCGGCTTTGCGCCAATGCCGGCGTGGGCAAGGGGGTGGACGAAATCGCCGTGCGGACCATCGAGGAATTCGACGATATCTCGCGGCGCTATGCCGATGCGCCGGGCCAACAGCGGGCCGCGCCCGGGATGGCAGGACACGAATTCGAGCGTCCCACCTCGGAACGGCGCCAGAAACGCGAAGATTTCGCGACCCATGTCCTTGAGGTCACGACCGAGGCGTTCGAAGCGGGCGGGTATGACCGCTTGCTTATCGCGGCGCCGCCCGCGATGCTGGGTGCGCTGCGCGACGAGATGTCCGAGAAGCTCAAATCCGTGCTCCTTGCCGATCTCGACAAGGATCTCACCAAACTGCCGCTGGCCGATCTGCCCGGTCACCTGGAAGACATTATCGCGCTCTGACAGACGGTGGCGCGGGCCGTGCGGCCCGGTTTGGCGATGATCTTGGCCCGCGCTTGTGGTATATCTGTGCGCAGACCAGACCTCGTCAGCCGATGGAGCCGCACTTGGACGCCGAAGACAAACTCTCCGGTCGCCTGCATGGCGAACAGTTCGAGCCCGAACAACCGGATTCGATCCCGCTGCGCATTCTATATTCGATCCTGATCGCGATGATGCTCAGCGTCAGCCATACTGTGCTTGGCGTTCTGACCGTGATCCAGATCGTGATCATGTTGCTGAGCAAGGGCAAGCCGAATCCCAACATTGCCGAATTCGGCACCGGTCTCGGGGTCTGGATGGCCAAGGCCGCCCGCTACATGACGGGCTCCAACGTCAAGCCATGGCCCTGGACCGAACTCGACTGACGCTGCCGCACAACAGGCCCCGGCCCCTCACAACGCCCGCCAGCCGATATCGCGGCGGCAGAACCCTTGGGGCCAGTCGATCCTGTCGACCATCGCATAGGCCCGATCTCGCGCCTCCTGCAAGCTCGCGCCGCGCGCGGTGATGTTCAGAACCCGCCCGCCATTGGCCACGAACTGGCCTCGCTCTCGCGCCGTGCCCGCGTGAAACACCATCTGGAACGAATCCTCGGGACAATCCTCGAGCCCGCCGATCACGCTGCCCTTTTCATAAGCGCCGGGATAGCCTTCTGCCGCCATCACCACCGTCATCGCGTGATCGTCGGCCCAGTTGACCGAACAGTCCGAAAGGCGCCCCTCCGCGGCCGCCTGCATCAGGTCAAAGACCTGTGCGCCGAGGCGCATCATCAGAGCCTGGCACTCCGGGTCACCGAAGCGCACGTTGTATTCCACCAGTCGGGGCTGCCCGTCGCGGATCATCAACCCCACGTAAAGCACCCCCTGGTAGGGCGTGCCGCGCCGCGCCATTTCCTTCAGCGTCGGATAGACGATCTCGTCCATGGTCTTCTGCGCCACCGCGTCGGTCAGCACCGGGGCGGGGGAATAGGCGCCCATCCCGCCGGTATTGGGGCCGGTGTCGCCTTCGCCCACCCGCTTGTGGTCCTGCGCCGTGCCGATGGGCAGCGCGTCCTCGCCATCGCACAGGACGAAGAACGATGCCTCCTCGCCCTCCATGAATTCCTCGATCACCACCTCGGCCCCGGCCTCTCCGAATGCGCCGCCGAACATGTCGTCGAGCGCCTCCAGCGCCTGATCGACGGTTTCGGCCACGACAACGCCCTTGCCCGCGGCCAGCCCGTCGGCCTTGATCACGATCGGCGCCCCGTGCTCTTTGACATGGGCCCGCGCCGCCGCGTGATCGGTGAAATGGGCATAGCCCGCCGTCGGCGCGCCCGCAGCGTCGCAGATTTCCTTGGTAAAGCTCTTCGAGGCTTCCAGTCGTGCCGCCGCCGCCGAGGGGCCGAAGACCGAGATCCCCGCCGCGCGCAACCGGTCGGCCACCCCCGCGGCCAGTGGTGCCTCGGGGCCGACGATCACGAAATCAATGGCGTTCTGCTCGGCGAAGGTGGCGACGGCCCCCGGGTCCATGATGTCGAGCCGCGCGCATTCCGCGATCTGGGCGATGCCCGCATTGCCCGGCGCCACGATGAGCTTGTCGCATTTGGGGTTCTGCATCACCGCCCAGGCGAGCGCATGTTCCCGCCCGCCGCCGCCGAGAATGAGGATGTTCATGGGCTGCCCTTCCGCTTGGCCTTTGCTGGGCGGCGTTCTAAGGTCGGACGCGACAAGACACAAGCGAGGCCGAATGTCCGACCTGATCGACGACCCATCCCCGGGCAAGAACGAACCCGAGTTCACCGTCTCGGAGTTCTCGAACGCGATCAAGCGCGTGATCGAGGGCGAGTTCGGCCATGTCCGCATCCGTGGCGAGATCGGCCGCGTGTCGCGCCCGCGCTCGGGCCATGTCTATCTCGACCTCAAGGATGACCGATCGGTCCTGTCGGGCGTGATCTGGAAAGGGGTGGCCGCGCGCCTCTCGGTCCAGCCCGAGGAAGGCATGGAGATGGTGGCGACCGGCCGCATCACCACCTTCGGCGGGCAGTCGCGCTACCAGATCGTGATCGAGGATCTGAAACCGGCGGGGCTGGGCGCGCTCATGGCGATGCTGGAAAAGCGCAAGGCCGCGCTTGCCGCCGAGGGGCTCTTCGCGCCCGAGCGCAAACGCAAACTGCCTTACCTGCCCGAGGTGATCGGGGTCGTGACCTCGCCCTCGGGCGCGGTGATCCGCGACATCCTGCACCGGTTGCGCGACCGCTTTCCGCGCAAGGTGCTGATCTGGCCCGTGGCGGTGCAGGGCGAGAAATGCGCGCCCGAGGTGGCCAACGCGATCCGCGGCTTCAACGCGCTTGAGCCCGGTGGGCGCATCCCGCGGCCCGACCTTCTTATCGTGGCGCGCGGCGGGGGCAGCATCGAGGATCTCTGGGGCTTCAACGAGGAAGTGGTCGCCCGCGCCGCCGCCGCGTCGGACATCCCGCTCATTTCGGCGGTGGGCCACGAGACCGACACCACGTTGATCGACTTCGTTTCCGACAAGCGCGCGCCGACCCCCACCGCGGCGGCCGAGCTGGCCGTGCCGGTGCGGCTCGACCTTCTCGCCTGGGTCGAGGGGCAGGGCGCGCGCATGTCCCATGCGGCGGGACAGGGCATCGCCGCGCGCGGCCAGCGCCTGCGCGATCTGGCGCGCGCCCTGCCCCGGCCGCAAACCCTGACCGAAGGTGCCGCGCAACGGCTCGACCGCGCGGGTGAGCGGCTTCCGGCGGCGCTCATCACCGGGGTGCAACGCCGCAAGGTGCGTCTCTCCGAGGCGGCGGGCGGGCTGCGCCCGTCCACGCTGCGCCGCCAGATCGGGCAGGAACGGCGGCATCTGGCCGCGCTTGCTCCGCGCCTTCCCGCCGGGCTGCTTCAGACCATCCGCGCCCGACGCGATGCGCTGGGCCACCGCGCCGACCGGTTGACCCTCACGCCGATCACCCGCGACATCGCGCGCAAAAGCGAAGGGCTGCAATCGCTTGCCCGGCGGGTTGCCGAGGCGGGCCAGCGCCGCATCGCCGAGACGCGCCGCCGTCTCGACGCGCTGGACCGGCTGCACGAGACGCTGGGCTACAAGGCCACGCTCAAACGCGGCTATGCCGTGGTGCGCGGCGAGGCGGGGGTGCTCACCACGAAATCCGCCGCCGAAAGGGCCGGCGCGCTCGAAATCGAGTTCCAGGACGGACGGCTGAAAATCGGCGGTGGCACCACGTCGAAGGCGCGCAAGCCCGGCAAGCCACCCGAACAGGGCAGCCTGTTCTGACGTTTCGGGATAAATTGCACGACGCAGGCGCAAGGAGCACCCGACCGCGGCCCTGTGCTGCCCTCTCGCCAGGGGCTGGGCGAACCTGACTTGCTCCAAACCCATCAACACTTCAACCCGAGACCGCTGCGTCAAACACCCACTTCCGGCCCCTCGCATTGCAAGGGTTGGCGCGTCTGCTGCATCTCGAAAAGCTCGGTCGCCCCCGGTTGGCCCATGAACCGCGCGTTCAGCCCGCCGTCGTCCTGTTCGAACACCCAGCAATGCGGTTCGGGCGTATCCTCGTAGACGAAACAGATCATTCCATCGGCCTCGTACCAATGCCCCTCCATGCAACGACCATCCAGAAACGACCATCGCACCCGCCGACCGTCGAGGTATTCCTCGGCGCCATAGGGCTGCCCGTCCTCGCCATAGTAAAACGTCTTGCCCCGGGTCAGCGCGTCGAACGCGTCGGCATCCAGCGGCTCGCCAGCCCCGGCGATGCTGCCCCACAGCCCGAAGAACAGAATGAAAAGCCACCTCATGGGTCGCACCCTAACCGCTTTGCCCAATCCGTGAAAGTGCGCGCCGCATGACCCGGTGCCAGAGCGGCGGGACAAGCGCGATCACCGCCATCACCGGAAGCGCATGGGGCAGCATCGGCATGGTCTCGCGCAGGCGCAGCCCCGGATAGGGCCGGCTCGGGTGCAGATGGTGGTCGGAATGGCGCGGTGCGTTGACCATCAGGGCCGAGGAAAACCAGTGCGGCGTGTTCCAGCTATGCGCGTCGCTCACCGGCTCGGGCCGCCCGTCCGCCCCGTGTCTTCGCCGCAGCCCGTAATGCTGCACGTAATCCGCCAGCAGGATCTGCAACTGCGCGTAAAGCGCAAGGATCAGGAACGCCGCCAGCCCCCTGGCCCCGAAAATCAGCGCCGATGCGAGCACGAAACCCGCCGCACCGCCGACATACTGAACATAGGGGTGCCCGATCCACGGCTTGCCCACCCGCCTGCGGCGCGTGCTTTCGGCGCGCAAGCCGGCCATGAACGACCCCGCCCAGGCGCGCGGCGCAAAGCGCCAGAACCCCTGGCCCCGCCGCGCCGAATTTGGGTCGGCTTCGGTGCCGACATGGGCATGATGCACCAGGACATGGGCCGAGGCATGATGCCCAAAGAGCATCGAGACATAGACCCAGCGCCCCAACAGCCGGGGCATGCGGGCAGCGCGGTGAATGAGCTCATGCGCGTTCGGGTGGCTGACCTGCCCCAGCCAGAGCGCCGCCGCGATCACCGTGACCACCGCACTGGCCCAGCCATGATTGCCCCAGGCCACCGCCGCAGGCACGGCCCCCAGCACCGCGAAATGCGCAAGGCCCAGCCCCACCGACAGCCCCTTGCCCGCGGGAAACTCGGCCCCTTCCGCGCGCTCCGGCAAGAGCCGCGGGACGTAACGGTCAAGCGCCGCCGTCAACCCGGTCATGTAGACCAGCGTCACCCACCCCCAAACTCCACCAAGTCCCGCCGCCAGCAGGATCAGACCCACCGGCAACAGCGTGGCCAGGGCAAAAAGGCTCATCTGCATCGGGTTTCCCTCTCACCATGCGCCGCGCTCAGGGATAGAGGATAGAACCGCCCGCATCCACGCGCAATCGCCCCCGTTCGGCTGACCCCGGTCGGGTGATCGCGCGTGCCGAAGCGCCCTTCAACCGGGCAATTTCGGCCGGAACCGGACCCGTGCCCTGGCCCGCAGGTCGCAATGGCGCCTTTTCCTTCCGGTCAAGGCGTATTAACTGGGAGGAAAAGCCGGAGTCTCCCAATGTCGTTTTTCCGAAAACTCAAGGATCGCCTGTTCAAATCCTCTTCCAGGCTCGAAGAGGGTCTGGATGCGATCGTCGAGGACGGGGGCGTCGAGGAAGAGATCGAGGTCGAAACCCCCGACGAGCAACCGGACCCGGACAGGAAACCCGACCCGGAAACAAAGCCCGATGCCAAACCCGAACCGGAGCCCGCGCCAGAAGACGAACCCGAACCGGAGCCCGATCCCTTCCCCGAACCGGCCCCCGAGGAGCCGACCGAGCCCGAGCCGCAAGCCGAGCCCGAGCCCGAGCCGAGCCCCGACGATGAACCGGCCCCGCCCGAACAGCCACCGTTCGAAGACCCGGCACCATCCCCCGCGCCCGAGGAATTCCCCGCGCCGCCACAGGTCGAACCCGAGCCCCTGCCTGAACCCACGCCCGAACCCGAACCGGTCCCGGCACCGGACGAGCCCGGCCAGCCCGCCCCCGACGAAGAGCCCGAGGGCGACCCCGAACCCGGGCCGGAGGAAATTCCCCCGGGCGGGGACCCGCTCCCCGATCCCGCCCCCGAGGAGTCACCGAACGACAGCCCCGAGGAGTCTCCGCAACCCCTCGATCCCGCACCCGGACCGGCACCGCTCGAAATCCCCGAACCCGGCCCGGACGAGCTTTCCGGGTCCGTGACGACCGATCCGACCGAACGGCGGCCCGGCTTTCTCTCGCGTCTTCTGCGTCGTGAACGCAAAACCGTCACCCGGCGGGTGCTCGACGATGACATGCTCGAACAGATCGAGGAGCTTCTCATCGCCTCGGACATGGGCGTCGATACCGCGCTGCGCGTCACCGCCAACATGGCCGAGGGCCGCTTTGGCACGCGGGTCTCGACGCAGGAAATCAAGGAGCTTCTTGCCGCCGAGATCGCCCGCGTGATGGACGCGGTCGCCCGCCCGATGCCGCTCTATCCCGACACGCCGCAGGTGGTGCTGGTGGTTGGCGTGAACGGCTCGGGCAAGACCACAACCATCGGCAAGCTGGCCGCGCAGTTCAAGGCCGCGGGCAAGAGCGTGATCATCGCCGCGGGCGACACGTTCCGCGCCGCGGCGGTCGAACAGTTGCAGGTCTGGGGCGCGCGCGCCGGCGTGCCGGTGCTCACCGCGCCCGAAGGCTCCGACCCGGCAAGCCTTGCCTATGACGCGCTTTCCAGGGCGCGTGCCGACGGGGCCGATCTGCTGATGATCGACACCGCCGGGCGGCTCCAGAACCGCAAGGACCTGATGGAGGAACTGGCCAAGATCGTCCGCGTCCTGCGCAAGCTCGACCCGACCGCGCCGCACAACACGCTCCTGGTGCTCGACGCCACCACCGGCCAGAACGCCCTCAACCAGGTCGAGGTGTTCCGCCAGATCGCCGATGTGAGCGGCCTCGTGATGACCAAGCTCGACGGCACCGCCAAGGGCGGCGTGCTGGTCGCGCTGGCGGATAAGTTCGGCCTGCCGATCCATGCCATCGGGGTGGGCGAACAGATCGACGACCTCGCCCCCTTCGATCCCGAAGAGTTTGCCGCCGCCCTGACCGGGCTCGAACGCAAGGCATGATCTTCGTGCCCGACCTCTCGATCCTTCCTTCATCTCGTATGGGAATACGCGGCGCGGGTCGCGCATGAGCGACTGGCTCATCTCCCTGGAAGGCACCGCGGCGGGCAAGCAGCTTGCCACCTTCCTGGCACTGAGCGCGGCGCTCCTGCACGCGATCTTCGGCGCGCTGCAAAAGGGGCGCTATGATCCGTGGCTCTCGCGCGGGTCGATCGACGGTGCCTATGGCCTGATGGCAGCCCCCTTCGCGCTTTTCGTCGTGCCCTGGCCCGAGCCGCACATGTGGCCGATCTTCGCCGCCGCCTACGTGATCCACACCGTCTACAAGCTCCTGCAGGCCCAGGCCTATTCCAAGGGCGCCTACACGGTCGTTTACCCGGTGGTGCGCGGCACCGGCCCGCTTTTCACCGTGTTCGGCGCGTGGCTGCTCTTCGGCGAGGTCTTCAACGCGGTGCAATGGGCGGGGGTGGCGACGCTCCTTGCCGGTATCTACGGGCTTGCGCTTTATAACCTGCGCACGATCACGCTCGATCGCGACACCATGCCGTTGGCACTCGGACTGGCGGTGGTGACCGGGCTTTTCGTGGCCCTCTATACCACGTGGGATGCATACGGTATCCGCGCCACGGCCGACCCGTTCACCTTCCTTGCCTGGCTCTTCTTCATCGACGGGCTGACCTTTCCGGTGATTGCCGGGCTGCGCTACCGCGCGATGCTCTCGCCACCACCGCTGGCGCCTCTCTTGCGCATGGGCGTGCTGGGCGGGCTCATCGCCTTTGCCAGCTTCGGCTCGATCATGATGGCCACGCGACTCGACAAGGTCGGGCAGGCGGCGGTGCTGCGCGAAACCTCGACCGTTTTCGCCGCCCTCATCGCCTGGCTTATGCTGGGCGAAAGGACCGGCCCGCGTCGAATCGCCCTTATGGCCTTGATCGCCGCCGGAGCCGTGATAGTTGAGTTGGGTGGATAGGAGCGACACACCCATGGCAGAGCCGCGAGAAATCAACCCGATGCTGAAAATGGCCCTCGAACTGGGCCCGGTTCTGGCCTTTTTCGTCGCCTATCTCTGGCTCAAGGATCATGTTTTTACCATCGCGGGCACCGACTATTCCGGATTCATCCTGGTGACGGCGGGGTTCGTGCCGCTGATGATGTTGAGCACCGGAATCCTGTGGAAACTCACCGGCCATCTCAGCCGGATGCAACTCTTCACGCTGGTGCTGGTGGTGATCTTCGGCGGGCTCACGGTCTGGCTCAACGATCCGCGCTTCATCAAGATGAAGCCGACGATCCTCTATCTCGTTTTTGGCGGCATCCTCGGTTTCGGTCTCCTGCGTGGCAAATCGCTCCTGCGGGTGGTGATGGACACGATGGTGCCCCTCACCCACGAGGGCTGGATCATCCTCACCCGCCGGTTGATGTTCTTCTTCTTCGGCCTCGCCATTGCCAACGAACTGGTCTGGCGCCTGATGTCCGAAGCCGCCTGGGTCAATTTCAAGACCTTCGGCCTCACCGCCGCGATCTTCATCTTCTTCATGACCCAGGGCGGCCTTTTCCGCGATCACGGCACCGGCGAGGGTGACGAGGATTCGCAAGCCTGAGTCGCAGGTCTGCCGCTCGATGGCGCTCTATCGCATGTTGCACCAGGTCGGATTCAACCGATGCCAAACGACAGGGCCGCACAGGGCCGCGGCCCGGTGCTCATACCATTGGCGTCGCGCACTTGATCCAGCAACGTCTTTCCCAGCTCGAAGCCATGCGCGCCTCATCCAAAGCACCGGGCCGTCGGGGCGGCCCTGTGCTGCCCGGGCGGCTTTGCCGCCGTTCCGGGCGGCGGTGACTTCGATCAAGGAAAGCACGCCCTTCTCCCCCTCATCCCTTCGGACCGAAGAGAACTCCGTGGCTCTCCTTGTTCTCCTGCGGGGTCTGGCGCAGCTCGGCGTGAAGCGCCCGGCCCGCCTTGACCCCCGGACGGCTGCCCACCGCCTCCAGCCAGCGGGCGAAATGCGGCTTGTCGTCCAATGTCTGCTGCTGCCCCTCCCAGAGCGACGCCCAGGGCCAGATCGCCATGTCGGCGATCGAATAGAAATCGCCCGCAACGTATTCGTTCTCCGCCAGCCGCGTATCGAGCACCTTGTAGAGCCGTGCCACTTCGCCGCGATAGCGGTCCTGCGCATAGGGAAGCACCTGCGGCGGGTCCATCACCGGCGCATATTTGAGGAAATGATGCGCTTGCCCCGCCATCGGCCCGACACCGCCCATCTGCCACATCAGCCATTCCTCGACCGCGATCCGCTCGCGCTCGGATGACCCGTAGAACCGCCCCGTCTTGCGCGCCAGGTACATCAGGATCGCGCCGGATTCGAACACCGAGACCGGCGCGCCCCCCGGCCCTTCGGGATCGACGATCGCCGGCATCCGGTTGTTGGGCGAAATCGCCAGGAATTCCGGCGCGAACTGCGCGCCCTTGCCGATATTGACCAGCTTCACCGCGTAAGGCAGCCCCATCTCCTCCAGCGCGATGGAGGCTTTCCACCCGTTCGGCGTGGGCCAGAAATAAAGCTCGACAGGTTCGGTCATGGCACAACTCCCTTATCGGGCGTCATGATGGCGCATTTCGCCCCATTGGCAAGAGCGCGAGCGACGGCCGCCACGTGACCGCCGCGCCCCGGGGCGGCTCGGGCGCGGCCACCCGCAGCGCGTCGAGCGGGATCGCGTCGGCCTGCCGCATCAGCGTCGCATAGAGCGGCAAGGCACCCCGGCGCAGATAGGGCGACCAGTGACAGACTGCCGGCCGCGTCTCTCCCAGCGGATGACCCAGCGCCGCCAGCCGCTCGACCACGTCCTGCTGGTCGAGGCGCAGCGTCACCCGTCTCGGCCCATCGAGCGGCACGCGCCCCAGCACCCGGTCACCGGGTTTCAAACGCCGCCGCTGCACCGGGCCGACCAGCCGTTCCAGCATCATGTCGAAACCGGCATTCTCGCGCCCCGTGACCGCGATGAGGTCGGCTCGCCGGCCCGCGCCCCGCGCCAGCGCCGCCTCGGCCGCGCTGCGAAACTCGGCCGGGTTGAGCAATATCGCCCGCCCGACCGTGCCCGGCTCAAGCTGCGCCATGGCCCGCATGACCACCCGCGCCCCAAGGCTGTGACCGATCGCATGCACCGTCCGTCCCGGCGCCGCCGCGCGGATCACCCGCAACGCGCGCGCCAGTGCCCGCCCGGCAAGCGCGGCCCGGCGATAGGCATCCCAGATCGTGCCGCGCGCCTCCCAGCCGAAGGCAAGGCCAAGCCCCTCATCCGCCGTGCCGCTGCCGAATCCCAGCCCCCGGGGCCAGCTTTTCGCCTTCCAGCTCGGGCCGTCCTCCATCGCCAGGATATGCGCATGCGGGCAATGTGCCCCGTATCCGGGCCGGAAACTGAATCCGTGCACCATCACGATCACCGGCCCGGTGCTGTCCCGCGCGGCCCGGGCCAGCGCGGCCTCTGCCGATCCCTCGGCGCGATGCAGCACCAGCCCCGCATCGGCAGAATTCACCCGGATCACAGGCATCCGACCTGCTCCCACAACATCTTGTGGGTCTGCTATCGCGCAGCCCCATGAAACCCGCGTGAAACATGGATTACAAATCCATGACGTTACCAGGGCGCCACGAATCGAATTGACGCGCGAGCGTCCCGCGATTAAACGCACCCCGTGGCGATTTGTTACCGGATTGCGGGCCACGTTAAACATGCCGCTAAAGAGGTCATCGCAGGGCTGCCCCCCGTCGCATGACCGCGACCGGGGGTTTTTTCATGGGGGTCCGCCCCCGAAAGGAGCGCGTGATGAGCGACAAATGGAATGCCCGAACCGCACTGGTGCATGGCGGCACCCGCCGCTCGCAATATGGCGAGGTGAGCGAGGCGATTTTCCTCACCCAGGGGTTCGTCTACGAGAGCGCCGAAGCCGCCGAGGCCCGCTTTGTCGAGGCCGGTGCCGACGAATTCATCTATGCCCGCTACGGCAACCCCACCGTGGCGATGTTCGAAGAGCGGATCGCCCGGCTCGAAGGGGCCGAGGATGCCTTTGCCACCGCCTCCGGCATGGCCGCCGTCAATGCCGCGCTCATGTCCTGCCTCAAGGCCGGCGATCACGTTGTTGCCGCCCGCGCGCTCTTCGGCTCCTGCCTTTACATCCTCGAAGACCTGTTGCCCCGTTTCGGGGTCGAGGTGACATTCGTCGACGGCACCGATCCGGGCCAGTGGCGCACCGCCATCCGCCCCGGCACCCGCGCCGTCTTTTTCGAGTCCACCGCCAACCCGACACTCGAAGTGATCGACATCCGCGCGGTGGCCGACATCGCGCACGAAAACGGCGCGCTGGTCATTGTCGACAACGTCTTTGCCACCCCGGTCTTTTCCCGCGCCATCGCGCTCGGCGCCGACGTGGTGGTCTATTCCGCGACCAAGCATATCGACGGGCAGGGCCGCGCGCTGGGCGGCGTGGTGCTCGGCACGCGCGATTTCATCCGCAAGACGGTCGAACCCTACATGAAACATACCGGCGGCGCGATGTCGCCCTTTACCGCCTGGATCATGCTCAAGGGGCTGGAAACCATCGACCTGCGGGTGCGCGCACAGGCCGCCAGCGCCCTGAAACTGGCCGAGGCGCTCGAAGGCCATGCCAAGCTGGCCCGCATCCTCTTTCCCGGCCTGGCCAGCCACCCGCAACACGACCTGGTCCGCGCCCAGACGGGACAGGGCGGCACCGTGGTCTCGCTCGACCTCAAGGGCGGGCAGGCGGCGGCCTTCCGTTTCCTCAACGCGCTTGAAATCGCGGTGATCTCGAACAACCTCGGTGACGCGAAATCCATCGCCACCCACCCGGCGACGACCACGCATCAGCGCCTCACCGATGATCAGCGCGCGGCGCTCGGCATCACGCCGGGCCTGATCCGGTTCTCCGTGGGGCTCGAAGACCCCGACGACCTCGTCGCCGACGTGATGGGCGCGCTCGACCGGGCCTGACACCGGGCCTGCCCGGTCCTTCATCTTGCCGGAAATACTCAAGGCTCCGCCGTTGCCGCGTCGCATTCCCTTGCGGCAGGGGCGCAAAAAACTGATCCATGCCCGCCCCCTCGCGTATACCCCGGCATAAGCATTGGCAATTTTGCCGTGTCGGCACTACATTGCAACTGGCAGCATCGGCCCATAGGGGGGCAGGCACATGAACAAGATCACGCCCGATATCGACAAGGCACCCACGCGCGACGAAGCCGAAACCGCGCTCGCCCGTCTGCGCCAATGGGCCGAACAGGCCAGCCCCGCGGAACGGGCCGAGCTCGATCCCGCGCTTGCCCGCCTGATCCCCGGCGCGGAATACCCCGAGTTTTCGCGCGACTATCCCGAAGGCTTCATCGTTTCGCCCGCCTACAAGGCGACGCTGCCCGATCTCCAGAATGGCCCGGCCAGCCTCATCCGCGGCGCCAGGCGCGTGATCCAGCATGTCGGCATCTCGAATTTCCGCCTGCCGATCCAGTTTCACACCCGTGACAACGGCGATCTGACGCTGGAAACCTCCGTGACCGGCAGCGTCAGCCTCGAAGCCGGCAAAAAAGGCATCAACATGAGCCGCATCATGCGCAGCTTCTATGTCCATGCCGACAAGACCTTCAGCTTCGAGGTGATCGAGGCCGCGCTCGACGATTACAAGTCCGATCTCGAAAGCTTCGACGCCCGCATCCAGATGCGCCTTTCCTTCCCGACGAAGGTGCAAAGCCTGCGCTCCGGCCTCACGGGCTATCAGTATTACGACATCGCGCTCGAACTCGTCGAGCAGGCGGGGGTGCGGCGCAAGATCATCCATCTCGACTATGTCTATTCCTCGACCTGCCCCTGTTCGCTCGAACTTTCCGAACATGCCCGCTCCGCGCGCGGGCAACTGGCCACGCCGCATTCGCAACGCTCGGTGGCGCGGCTCTCGGTCGAGGTGCGGGACACGGCGAAATGCCTGTGGTTCGAGGATCTCATCGACCTGGCCCGCGCTGCGGTGCCGACCGAAACGCAAGTGATGGTCAAACGCGAGGACGAGCAGGCCTTTGCCGAGCTCAATGCCGCCAATCCGATCTTCGTAGAGGATGCAGCCCGGCTCTTCGCCCAGCAACTGGAAAACGACCCGCGCATCGGTGATTTCCGCGTTGTCGCCAGCCACCAGGAATCGCTGCATTCCCACGATGCCGTCTCGATCCTGACCGAGGGCGAATTGTTCGAAAGCGCGAGCCTCGACCCGAAGCTCTTCACCACGCTCTTCCACGTCGGCTGAACACCCGGCGCGCAAGAGCGCGTGCCCGATCTTTCGGCGAAAACCGTCCTGGCGGTGCCCAAGGCTCATGCAGGGGGCGGGAGTCCGGGTTGCATATTTGTCAGTGGTGCTGACCCATTTATCCCCTATCTTGATGAGCAGGGAGGAAACCACGATCTGACCGACTTCAGGAAAGGTTTCCAAAATGGCTGATATCACATCTCAAATCTCGATCGCCGATAGCGTCCGCACAGGCGTGGGCCGCTGGCTGACATCCCTCATGGGCAGGCTTGAAGCCTATTCCCATGTTCGCTCGCGCCGCGACCGGATCGACGCGCTCGAAGCCCGCTCCGATGCCGAACTGGCGCAGATGGGCCTCAAACGCGAGGACATCGTGCGTCACGTCTTCCGCGATCTCTACTACGTCTGAGCCGCTCCGCGCCGCGCCGGTGAGGCGCTCCGATCCCGCTTGACAGCGCGCGCGGAAACTCCCAACGCTCTGCGCATGATCGACATGCGCCCCGTTGGATATGTGATCGGCCTCCTGGTGGCCACGCTCGGCCTGTTCATGGTCCCGCCGCTCCTGGTCGATCTGGCCGAAGGGCGCGGTCACTGGCCGGCCTTTGCCGAGGCTGCCGTGCTGACGATCCTCGTCGGTACGCTCGTGGCGCTCGCCTGCCGCAATGGCGTGCGCGAGGGGCTGACCACCCAGCAGACCTTCCTGCTCACCTCGGGGGTGTGGCTGGCCCTGCCGGTCTTTGGCGCGCTGCCGCTCATGCTGGGGGCGACGGGGCTGGGCTTTACCGATGCGTTCTTCGAGGCGATGTCGGGCCTGACCACCACGGGTTCGACGGTCATCTCGGGGCTTGACGACCTGCCCAAGGGCATCCTGCTCTGGCGCGGCATCCTGCAATGGCTGGGCGGGATCGGGATCATCGTCGTCGCCATGGTGTTCCTGCCCGAATTGCGGGTCGGCGGGATGCAGGTCTTCCGCTCCGAGGCGTTCGACACGATGGGCAAGATCCTGCCCCGTGCGACCGCCATCGCGCGGCAGATCTCGGTCATCTATGTCGGTCTTACCATGGCATGCATGCTGACCTACCTCCTGCTCGGGATGAATGCATTCGACGCCACGGTGCATGCGCTGACCACGCTTTCGACCGGCGGTTTCGCCAATTACGACGCCTCCTTCGGGGTCTTCTCCGGCCCGCATGAATATGCCGCGACGCTCTTCATGATCCTCGCGGCGCTGCCTTTCGTGCGCTACGTGCAGATGCTCAACGGCCATTCCACACCGCTGTTTCGCGATACCCAGGTGCGAACTTTCCTGTCGATCATTGCCGTGCTTGTGGGGGTCACGACGATCGTTCTCACAACGGTTTTCCCGCAACACCATGAACAGGCATTCCGCGAGGCGCTGTTCAACATCGTTTCGATCCTGTCTGGCACGGGATATGCCTCGGTCGACTACATGGCGTGGGGCGCCTTCCTCGTCACGCTCTTCTTCTTCGTCGGCCTGATCGGCGGCTGTTCCGCCTCGACCACCTGCTCGGTCAAGGTGTTCCGCTACCAGATCCTGTTTTCCTCGATCCGCGCCCAGCTCAGGCGCACGATATATCCCCATGGCGTGTTCGACCCGCATTTCGAGGGGCGCCGCGTCACCGATGATGTGCTCAATTCGGTGATGAGCTTTTTCGTCTTCTTCATCGTCACGCTGGGGCTTCTGGCGGTCGCGTTGTCGCTCACCGGTCTCGATTTCGTCACCTCGGTCTCCGGTGCGGCGACGGCCATCGCCAATATCGGCCCGGGTCTGGGCGACATCATCGGCCCCGCGGGAAATTTCGCGCCGCTGAATGATACTGCCAAGTGGATCCTGATCTTCGGCATGTTTCTCGGGCGGCTGGAACTCATGACCGTCTATGTCCTGTTGACTGTTCAATTCTGGAGAGCCTGATGACCGACCGCCCGCTTGGAGCCCAAATCTCGCATATGCTGAAATCCCGCGGGGTCGATACGATCTTCGGTATTCCCGGCGTCCATAACGTCGAGCTTTATCGCGGCATCGAAGAGGCCGGGATCACCCATGTCCTCGCCCGCCACGAACAGGGCGCGGGCTTCATGGCCGATGGCTATGCCCGGGCCACCGGCAAACCGGGCGTGGCCTATGTCATCACCGGGCCGGGGCTGACCAACATCATGACACCGATGGGGCAGGCATATTCCGACAGCGTGCCGATGCTGGTGATCTCCTCCTGCCTTGCCGAAACCGCCGCCTGTCGCGGCCAGCTTCACCAGATGCGCGACCAACGCGCCGCCGCCGCCACCGTTTGCGACTGGTCCGAAGAGGCGCGCAGCCCGCGCGCCGCCTATGACCTGATCGACCGCGCGCTGGCCGAGTTCACCGCCGCGCGCCCCCGGCCCAAGCACCTGCAACTGCCCATTCCCCTGCTCGAAGCGCCGGCCCCGCCCGCGCTGCCTGCCATGGCCGCCACACGCACCCCCGGCGTGACGCCCACGGGGCTGGCCAAAGCGCGGGATCTGCTCGACCACGCGCGCCGCCCGCTCTTCATTCTCGGTGGCGGGGCGCGGGGCGGTGCCGACAGCGCCCGCGCGGTGCTCAGGTCCCAGGGCGCCGCCAGCTTCTGCACCCAGGCCGGGCGCGGCATCGCCGCCGTGGATGATCCGCTCAATTTCGGCGCGACCCTGGCGCGGCCTGAAAGCGCCGCCGTGATCGCGTCGGCCGATGCGGTCATCGCCATCGGCACCGAACTGGCCGAGGTCGATCTCTGGCGCGAGAGCCTTGGCCATGACGCGCCGATGCTGCGCGTCGATCTCGACCCCGAAAGCCTCTCGGACGGGCAGCGCGCCGATTTGCATGTCGCCTGCGATGCGGCCGATTTCCTCGCCGCGCTGGCCGAGGCGCAAGAGGGCAGGGAGCCGCGCCAAAGCGACTGGACCGCCGAGGAGGTCGCCGCCGCCCGCGCCCGCTGGCGCGCCGAGGCCGATGCCGAGCGCCCCGGAATCGTGCCGCTCTGCGATGCGTTGCGCGCCGTGCTGCCCGCCGATGCGATGATCTATTCCGACATGACCCAGTTCGCCTATGTCGCACAGGAGGTCTGGGACATGTCGCGCCCCGGTCACTGGCATCACCCGTTCGGCTTTGGCACGCTGGGCTATGCGTTGCCCGCCGCGATCGGCGGGGCGGTGGCGCGCCCAAACCTGCCCACCCTCGCCATCGCCGGGGATTACGGCTTCCAATACACGTTGCAGGAACTCGGCACCGCGGTCGAACTGGGCCTGCCCCTGCCGATCCTGCTGTGGGACAACGGCAAGCTCAAGGAGATCGAGGACAGCATGACCGCCTCCCAGATCGCGCCCAACGCGGTGGTGGCGCGCAACCCCGATTTCCTCGCCCTGGCGCGTGCCTATGGCGCCCATGCCTGTGCCCCCGAAACCCCCGCCGACCTGCAACAGGCCGTGCTGGAGGCGCTCGCCGCTGACCGGCCCACGCTGATCCGCATGACGCTGTGAGGGCGGTGCCCGGGGCCGCAAGCGACCCGGGCGAAAGAGCTCGACCGCACGCACGCCGCGTTAACCCTTTCCAGCCCCGGTTTCGCTGCAACGCGGCGGTGCACGCATGTCAGCCGGGCGGCAGCCGGGAATCACCCCCCGGATTTCCGGCAGGCAAATGGCGTTAACCCAACCGTGCGCTGATCTCAGCGGTGCTTACCAGCAATTGACCAGAACCGTCATCCCGGCGGCGTGATCGGTCAGTGCCTCGGGCGTCAGGTCATCACCGCCACCGTCGGATTGTGCCGTGATTCCAAGGTCTTGAAGAATCCGGCGGATGGTGGCCGCATCGGCCGCGAAATGCACGTCCCCGGGCAGTTTGCGCGCATCCTCGGACGGTGGCAAAAGCATCCCGAAGACCGCCCCCTTGGTATCCATCACCGGCCCCCCCGAATCCCCCGGAAGCGCGCTCAGCGCCAGCCGCTTGAGCTCGGGTTCGTCTTGCAAGCCCTTGATATCGCTCAGCGTTCCAAATGTCAGCGTTGGCGCGCCCAGTCGCCCTTCGTAAGAGAATCCCGATACGGCCACCTCCGATTGCAGCCGCGGATCGCCCTCGCGCAGCGCCGCCACCCGCGCCGGGGCCAGCGATTCCCGGGCGCGCAGCACCGCGATGCCCCGTTCCTCGTCAAGACCAAGGAGCTCCGCCTCGTGGCGGTTGTCGAAGGTGATCTTCTCGCACCCCTCCACCGCTTGCACCGTGGTCACGACCGTCCCCCGCCCATCGACGAAAAAGCCTGAACGCGACAGGCTTGGCCGGCGGATCTCCAGCCCCGATACAAGGTCGATATTCTGTTCCGTTTCAACACCTTCTGCCGGACTCATCACGCCTTCCAAACGGCGGAAACTCTCGCGCATCTCATCCAGAAGCCGCGTTCGGCGCTCCTCGTCCCCGCGCGGCCAGACCAGGGTGAACCCCTTGATCTCGCCGCCCTGCAAGCGCGCTTCGGTATGGCTCGTGATGCGGTCATCCTGCCCGGTCAGGACAAAGCTGTCGCCGTCACGCTCGCGCGGTCCCGTCTCGGGCACGATTTCAAGCGTCTGCATGATGTCGTAAAGGCCGAACAGCGTGTTCTGGTCGCCCGGTTGAGAAATCATCAACACTTTTGCGTCAAGCTCGCCGGTGGCGTCGAAATGCACGAATGGCGGCCTGTAGGCGGTAAACGCCACCACGCCCGTCGGAATCGCCATTTCGATCCCCGCGGTGTCCTCGCGCACCAGCTCGAGGTCGAGACCGTCGAGAATGGCATTGTATTGCCGTTCGAGTTCGTCCCGCTGCATCGTGGTCAGGATGCCGGTCGGCTCATAGCCATTGTCGCGCTGCCATGCGGCCATCGCGCCACGCGTGCCGGGCCCGAACGCGCCGTCGATCGCCGCGGTGTAAACCCCGGCCCATTTCAGCATCTCCTGAAGCTCCATGCGCTCGTCCCGGCTCAATGCGGCCTCGCTCCGGCGCGCCTCGGCCGGGGTCTCGTCGATCGTCCGGAGCCGGGGTTCAGGCTCGGTCTCGGCGGCTTGCGCCTCGATCTCTTCCTCGGGTTCCGCGAGTTCGGGCAGGTTCAGAAAATTCGCGCCAACCGGCCAGAATTGTTGACGAAATCTCATGGTCCGGGTGATGAAACTGTCACGCGGAATCTCGCCTTCGGCACGGTAGACCCGCAGCACGCGTTCGGCGTCATCCTCGGTATAGGGGCCGAGTACGATGCCATACCAGCCACCCCCCAGCACAAACCCGTTCACGTCCGGCAGGCGCGCGTCATAGGCCCTGATGCGCTCTTGTACCTCGGCAAGGCTGCGCTTCGCCTCGATTTGAACCCATGCGACATCCTGTTGTGCCGCAAGCGGGCGGGCGAGAAGAAAAAGGATGATGAAAACCGCGTGAAACTGTCTGATCATGGTGGAAATAATGCCTTTGCCCCGTCCGCTCTCGCCTTGTTCCTTGGCGTGTTTTACCAAATCCCGCGCCCTGCGCATCCAAAATATGCGCGAGCCTGCAATTGACCCTTCCGCCCCCCCCGATTAAGCAGGGCGCGAACGCGATCCGAGGCGCGACGCAGGCGCATGAAAGAGGCATTTCAATGACGTCCCGACCGGTCAAACCCCGCAGTTTTCAGGAAATCATCCTGCGGCTTCAATCCTACTGGGCCGAACAGGGCTGCGCCATGATGCAACCCTATGACATGGAGGTGGGCGCCGGCACCTTTCACCCCGCGACCACGCTGCGCAGCCTTGGCACGCGCCCCTGGGCCGCGGCCTATGTCCAGCCCTCGCGCCGCCCCACCGACGGGCGCTATGGCGAGAACCCCAACCGGCTCCAGCATTATTACCAGTACCAGGTGCTGATCAAACCCAGCCCGCCGGACCTTCAGGATCTCTATCTCGGCTCTCTCGGGGCCATCGGCATCGACATGGCCCTGCACGACATCCGCTTTGTCGAGGACGATTGGGAATCTCCCACCCTCGGCGCATGGGGCCTCGGGTGGGAGGTCTGGTGCGACGGCATGGAAGTGTCGCAATTCACGTATTTTCAACAGGTTGGCGGCCATGACTGCCACCCCGTCTCGGGCGAACTGACCTATGGCCTCGAACGGCTGGCCATGTATGTGCTGGGCATCGACCATGTGATGGACATGCCCTTCAACGACCCAAACGCACGCATACCGCTCTCCTATGGCGACGTGTTCCGCCAGACCGAAGAGGAATATTCGCGCTGGAATTTCGACGTGGCCGATACCGATGTCCTCTTGCGCCATTTCCAGGAGGCCGAGGCCGAATGCGAGGCGATCCTGTCGCAGCCGCATGACGACCCCAAGACCGGCAAGCGCATCGTCATGGCCCACCCGGCCTATGACCAGTGCATCAAGGCGTCGCATATCTTCAATCTGCTCGACGCCCGCGGGGTCATTTCCGTCACCGAACGGCAGGCCTATATCGGCCGCGTGCGCGCGCTCGCCCGCAAATGCGCCGACGCCTTCGTGCAGACCGAGGCCGGGGGGTATCCCGCGCCATGAGCGGCAAGATCATCGCAGGATTCATCGTCATCATCTCGCTCATCGCGGGTGCGGCGATCTATTACCTCCAGGTTTACGCCTTCTACGAAGAGGTGACCCCCTCCGGCACCGATGACGTGATGCTCACGGCCTCGGCCACCGGGACGCCCGAACCCATCGCCTACGAGGACTTCCGCGCGATCAACGCCGACAGCTCGCCCATTCGCTACCGCGCCTGTTTCGCCACGACCCAGGATCTCGATGGCTTGCGCGCGAGCTATGAGACCTACGACAACCCCGAACCGCTCGTCGCCCCGCGCTGGTTCTCGTGCTTCGACGCGAGCGAAGTCGGCGCCGCGCTCGAAGCCGGCACGGCGCATGCCTTCATGGGCACCGCCAACATCGAATACGGCATCGACCGGGTCGTCGCCATCATGCCCGACGGGCGCGGCTTTGTCTGGCACCAGATCAACCATTGCGGCGAAGTGGTGTTCGACGGCCGCCCCGCCCCCCAAGACTGCCCCCCGAAACCGGAAGGCAACTGACATGCCCAACCTCCTGATCGAGCTTTTCTCCGAGGAGATCCCCGCGCGGATGCAGGCCCGCGCGGCGCAGGATCTGCAAAAGCGCATGACCGACGGCCTCGTCGAGGCGGGGCTGACCTATGGCGGGGCGCGCGCCTTTTCCACGCCGCGCCGCCTCACCCTCGCCATCGAGGATCTGCTCGCCGAAAGCCCCACGATCCGAGAGGAGCGCAAGGGCCCCCGCACCGACGCCCCCGACAAGGCGATCGAGGGCTTCCTGCGCGGCGCGGGCCTTACCCGGGATCAGCTTGAGACGCGCGACACCCCCAAGGGCGCGGTCTATTTCGCCAGTATCGAGAAGCCGGGCCGACCGGCTGCCGCCATCGTGGCCGAGGTGCTCGAAGACACGATCCGCAATTTCCCCTGGCCCAAGTCGATGCGCTGGGGCGCGGGCAGCCTGCGCTGGGTCCGCCCGCTGCATTCGATCCTGTGCATTCTCAGCACCGAGGAGGGCGCCGAGATCGTCCCCTTCGAGCTGGACGGCATCACCGCCGGCGACACCACGCGCGGCCATCGCTTCATGGGCGGCGAACCCTTCGCGGTAACGGGCTTCGACGACTACGCCGCGAAACTCAAGCGCGCCCATGTCATTCTCGACGCGGGCGAACGCGCCGACCACATCCTGCAGGACGCGCAAAACCGCGCCTTCGCCTCCGGGCTGGAACTGGTCGAGGATCGCGGCCTTCTGGCCGAGGTGGCGGGCCTCGTCGAATGGCCCGTCGTGCTGATGGGCGAGATCGGCGCCGATTTCCTCGACCTGCCGCCCGAGGTGCTGCAAACCTCGATGAAGGAACACCAGAAATTCTTCTCGGTGCGCAACCCCAAAACGGGCCGCATCGAACGCTTCATCACCGTCGCCAATATCGAGACGCCGGATCATGGCGCGACCATCCTCGCGGGCAACCAAAAGGTGCTGGCCGCGCGGCTCTCGGATGCGAAATTCTTCTGGGAAAACGACCTGCGCACCATCCGCGAAAAAGGTTTTGAGGGCATGGCCGCCGGGCTCTCGGACGTGACCTTCCACAACAAGCTGGGGAGCCAGGCCGACCGCATCAGGCGCATCGAGGCGCTGGCCCGCGAAATCGCCCCCATGGTCGGCGCCAAGCCCGACCTCGCCGCCGAGGCCGCGCGCGTCGCCAAGGCCGACCTGCAATCCGAAATGGTCGGCGAATTCCCCGAATTGCAGGGCGTGATGGGCCGCTATTATGCGCAGGCCGCAGGCCATGACGACGGCGTGCCCGAAGCCTGCGAAGAGCATTACAAACCGCTCGGGCCGGGCGATGCGGTGCCCACAAACCCCGTGAGCGTCGCCGTGGCGCTCGCCGACAAGATCGACACGCTGACCGGCTTCTGGGCCATCGACGAGAAACCCACCGGCTCGAAAGACCCCTACGCCCTGCGCCGCGCCGCGCTGGGGGTGATCCGGTTGGTGCTGGGGAATGGGTTGCGGATTGATTTTTCTCAGTTGGCTCCGAAAGCGCTAAGAAAGAATCTGTCTGCCGTCTATTCAAGTATTACGGATGACGCAGGACAAATTCCATTGAAAGAGGCTTTTGACGAGGATCGAGGCGACGGAACCGGCGCTGATCTGTATCTCGCGCTCGCAACAGAGCCTACAAGTGGCGACGGCGTTGCCCCCGATCATCCGGGCATTTCTGGTCGCGCTGCCGACCTCCTCGCCTTCCTCCACGATCGCCTCAAGGTCCACCTGCGCGACGAGGGCATCCGCCATGACGTGATCGACGCCTGCCTTGCGATGGAGGGCAATGACGATCTCACCCTTCTGGTCAAGCGCGCCGAGGCGCTGGCCGATTTCCTCAAGACCGACGACGGCGACAACCTGCTCCAGGGCTTCAAGCGCGCCAACAACATCCTCACCCAGGCCGAGGAAAAGGACGGGGTGGAATATTCCTTTGGCGCGGATGTCAAATTCGCCGAGACGCCCGAGGAAAAGGCCCTCTTCGCCGCGCTCGACAATGCCGAGCCCGAGATCGCCGCGGCCCTGAAATCCGAGGATTTCGCCGCCGCCATGGCCGCCATGGCCCGGCTGCGCGCGCCCACGGACGCGTTTTTCGAGGCGGTGCAGGTCAATGCCGAGAACGAGGTGCTGCGCCGCAACCGCCTCAACCTGCTGAGCCGCATTCGCGCGCTCTGCCTCTCGGTCGCCGATCTCACCCGCATCCAGGGCTGAGGCGGAGCCACCGCGAGATTGTCTTGCCGACCGCATCGTTTTCGCCCGGACCGCTTGCGGTCCGGGCATGCGCCCGCCCGCCCCACAGGCGGGCGCATCCGCGCCCACCTCGGGCGGCCGCATGCCCTCTGTTCAGAACCTTCCCCACGCACCCGACCCAAACGGCCTCAGGCGTCGCGCAGGACGTGAACCGCCCGGTCGGCCAGCATGTCCTTCACCGCCGCGCCATAGGCTTTCATGTGCGGGGCCGCTGCATGGGCCTGCAGCGCCGCCATGCTCTGCCATTTCTCGACCACCGCGAACGTGTCGGGGCCAAGCGGCGCCTGGAAGCCTCCGGCATCCTCGGCATCCACCACCGCGCGATACTCGATGCAGCCGTCCTCGGCCTCGACCGCCGGCACGTTGGCGCGGAACTTTTCCAGCACCGCGCCGCGCTGCCCGGGTTTGGCGGTGATGACCGCGAAGACGTGAACCATGCCCATTCCTGTTTCCTTCCTCACTCGCTGATCGCTCTGCCCGACCATGGGCGCGACCGCGGCGGGGTTCAAGCTTTTGCTTGCCTGACCCTCATGTGCGCGTATTCTGCGCCCCAAAGCAAAGGATGCCGCGTTGCAGCAAGACGATCCCCATATCACCCTGATCACCCCCACCGCACCGGTTGCGACCGCGACCCATGGCGGGCGGGCGAAATGCCTGCAACGCCTGGTGCGGCTCGATCTGCCGGTGCCGCGCACCGTGGCGCTTTCCTTCGACGCGGTCCACCGGATCGCCGCGGGGCAGATGCCCGACATGGACGAATTGCTCGCCCCGTTCGGCGACACCGCCCTCCTGTGCGTGCGCCCCTCGTCGGAAGACCCCGATTGGGGCGGGCCGGGCGCGGTGCTCAATATCGGCATGAACGATGCGGTCTATGCCGATTTCGCCGAGCGCCTGGGTCGCGAGGCCGCGGCCACGCTCTATCTGCGCTTCGTGCAGGCCTATGCAATCCATGTCGCACGCCTCGACCCCGATACGTTTGAAAGCATCACCCAGACCGGCTCCGAGGGGCTCGCCGAGGCGCTGGATGCCTATGAGGACGAGGCCGAAGAGGCGTTTCCCCAGGACGCGTCGGTCCAGCTTGCCGCCGTCCTTCGCTCCATGGCCCGCGCCTGGGAGGGCACGACCGCGCGACTCCTGCGCCAGGCCAAGGGCGCGCCCGTTGATGCGGGGCTGGGCCTCGTGGTGCAGGAAATGGTCCTTGGCGTGGGGCAGGGCGAATCCGGCTCGGGCGTGATCCAGCTTGTCAGCAGCGCAACCGGACTGCCCCAGATCACCGGTCGTTACCTCTCGCAAAGCCAGGGCCGTGACGCGCTCGAAGGCGAGGCGTCGCTCTATCTTGAACGTGATCCCCGCGGCCCCTCCCTCGAAGAACTGGCGCCGCAGGCCTTTGCCGATCTCATCGAGTATACCAAGCTCATGCGCGTCAAGCTGCGCGCCGAGATGCAGGCCGAGTTCACCATCGAGAACGGCAAGGTCTGGCTGCTCGACGGGGTGCGCGTGCCGCGTTCGACCCGTGCCGCGGTGCGCATCGCCGTGCAACTGGCCGAGGACGGGGTCATCCCGCCGCAAGAGGCGCTGATGCGTGTCGATCCGCGCATGTTGAGCGAGCTTCTGCACCGGCAGGTCGATCCCAACGCGCCGCGCGATCGTCTGGCCCGCGGAATCGCGGCCAGCCCGGGGGCCGCGACCGGCCGGATCGTCTTTTCCGCCTCCGAGGCCCAGGCCAGCGCCTCGCGCGATGAGCCTTGCATCCTCGTGCGCCGCGAAACCTCGCCCGAGGACATCCGCGGCATGCATGCCGCCGTCGCGGTGCTGACCGAACGCGGGGGCATGACGTCACATGCGGCGGTGATCGGGCGCGGGCTGGGTCTGCCCTGTGTCGTCGGCGCATCGGAATTGCGCTTTCACCTGCGCAAGAAAACGCTCACCGCCCCGGATGGGCGCGTGTTGCGCGCGGGCGACGTGATCACCGTCGATGGCACCTCGGGCGAGATCCTCGCCGGGGCTGCGCCGCTCCTGGAATCGGCGCAGGACGACACGTTCCAGACGCTCATGGGATGGGCCGATGCCGAGCGCGACATCGCCGTGCGCGCCAATGCCGACACGCCCGCCGACGCGCTCACCGCGCGCAATTTCAAGGCCGAAGGGATCGGGCTGTGCCGGACCGAGCACATGTTTTTCGAGACCGACCGCCTGATCGTCATGCGCGAGATGATCTTTGCCAACACCGCGCAGGACAGGCGCGCGGCGCTGGAACGGCTCTTGCCGATGCAACGCGCCGATTTCACCGAACTCTTTCACATCATGCAGGGGCAGCCGGTCTGTATCCGCCTGCTCGACCCGCCGCTGCATGAATTCCTGCCGCATGATCGCGCCGGCCACCGCGAACTGGCCGATGCGCTCGACCTGCCGCTGTCGGACGTGACCCGCCGGGTCGAGGCGCTGGGCGAATACAATCCCATGCTGGGCATGCGCGGCGTGCGCCTCGGGATCACCGTGCCCGAGATCTACGACATGCAGGCCCGTGCCATCTTCGAAGCCACGATCGAGGCGAGCCGCGACGGCGCCCCGGTGGTGCCGGAGATCATGATCCCGCTGGTTTCCGCCAAGCGCGAGGTCGAGCTGGTCAAGACCCATATCGACGCCATCGCGGCCGCGGTGCGCAACGAGACCGGGCAGGATTTCGACTATCGCATCGGGGTCATGGTCGAAACGCCCCGCGCGGCGTTGCGCGCGGGCGATATCGCGCCGCATTGCGCCTTTCTCAGCTTCGGCACCAACGATCTGACCCAGATGACCTATGGCCTGTCGCGCGATGACGCGGGCCGGTTCATGTCGACCTATGTGCAACAGGGTGTCTTCCCCGAGGACCCGTTTCACACCCTCGATCAGGAGGGCGTGGGGGAACTTCTGCGCCTTGCCGCCGAACGCGGCCGCGCGGCGCATCCCGACCTGGTGCTCTCGATCTGCGGCGAACATGGCGGCAGCCCCGAATCAATCGACTTCTGCCGCGCGGCCGGATTCGACTATGTTTCCTGCTCTCCGTTCCGGGTGCCCGTCGCGCGGCTTGCCGCGGCACAGATCGCCGTGCGCGACAAGATCGGGTAGCAGGCGCCCCATCGTCGGCAATATCGTGCAGGTGCCCATAACAGGTGGGACAGTTTGGCAACACTGCGCCACGTCGCGAAAAGTGACCAAACTGGACGTTCGGGGAAAACTTGACTAAATAACCGTCGGTTACGAATCCAAGTTCATGTGCTTGTTCAAGTTTGCCACCTGGGGATGTCCGAAATGTCTTTGCTGCCTGCCTTTTTCGTGGCGTTGTTCGCCGCTGCACCCGCTGTTGCCGACACCACGGTCAAACAGCTTTTGACCAAGGAAAAGCGCGCCCTCGCGTCGCTTACCTCGGATCAGGCAAGGGCGCTGCTCGATCCCGTTTCCAACGATTTGCCGCTCTACTCCACCGACTGGCTCGCCTCGCAGCCGCGTGTGAAGGGTGGACCGGAATGGCAATGCCTCGCCGAGGCGCTTTACTTCGAAGCCCGCGGCGAGACCGTCAAGGGCCAGTTCGCGGTGGCCGAGGTGATCATGAACCGTGTCGACAACCCGGATTACCCCGACACGATCTGTAACGTGATCGGACAGGGCACGGGCCGCAAACATGCCTGCCAGTTCTCCTATACCTGCGACGGCAAGAAAGAGGTGATCAACGAGCAGGGCGCATTCAACCGTGTCGGGAAGATCGCCAAGGCGATGGTCGATGGTGCGCCGCGTGTGCTGACCAAGGGGGCGACCCACTACCACACCAAGGCTGTCAATCCGCGCTGGGCGCGCACGTTTCCGCGCACGGCCACGATCGGGTTTCATCACTTCTATCGCCAGCCGACACGCCTTTCGCAAAACTGACCGCTTGCGTCACCCGCCCCCTGGACATCGGATCGCCGCAGCTTCGGCATCGCGGCGGGCATGCCGCAAATCGCGGGTTTCTTGCCGCGCCTCACCCTGTTATGCGCGCCCGGCACGGCTAGACTGGCCTCCGATACCCGAACTCCAAGCTGCCGCCCCGGAGGGCTCAGGCCATGAGCAACGAAATCAAACTCGCCTTCGCCCATCCCGACGCGCGGTCCCGGGCCACCGGCGGAGCCCAACCGTATGACCGGATATCGCTGCGCGATCACGTGGTCGAGGTCGAAATCGGCGCTTTCCAGTCCGAGCGCGGCAAGACCCAGCGCGTGCAGTTCAACATCGTGGTCGAGGTCTGCCCGCTCGACAGCCTGATCGACGATGATGTCGATCGCATCCTGAGCTATGACAAGGTGACCGAGGCAATTGCCACCGAACTGGCCGCCGAACGGCTCAACCTGCTCGAAACGCTGGCCGAACGCATTGCCGAGCGCATCCTGTTCGAACCCCAGGCCGAGCGCGTCTTCGTGCGGGTCGAGAAACTCGACCGTGGCCCCGGCGCGCTGGGGGTCGAGATCGTGCGCTCGAAGGGCGACCCGGCCCTGTTCACCGCCCCGCCCGAGCCGGGGGATCGGCCGCATCCGCAGGTCGTGTTCCTGTCGAACGCGGCCATCGCCGCGCCGCATCTATCCGCATGGCTTGACCAGCTTGAAGCAGGCGAACACCCGGTGCTGCTTTGCGTCGGCCCGTCCGACCTCGCCGTGCCCCGCACCGGCCACGCGATGACGCAACGGCGCATCGACCTGCTGGCCATCGAACAGAATGCCTGGGTGCTGGCCGCGCGCGATCCGCGCTGCGTCGTGGTCGAAACCCGGACCGAGCTCGACTGGGCGATGAAGCAGGGCCAGATCAGCGTCTGGGCCCCCTCCAAGATCGTGCTCGACGCGGTTGACGGTCCTTCGGCCAAGGGTGGCGACGCGGTGGCGCTGGCGCTCTGGTTCGCGCGCACGATGGAGGCGGCCGCGTTTCTCGCCATCGGCGAATCCCTGCCGGAAACGCCTGCCGACCTGCCCGGTCGGAGCGTGCCCGCGGATGCGACGCGGCTCTGAAGCTTGCCAATCGTGCTGCAATCGCGCATTTCGTTGCCATGAACGCCTATTTCCGCCCTCTCGTCCAGACCGGCCCCGCGCGGCCCGATGATGCGCTGCCCCTTGCGGGCGGGGCCTGCTGGTTCACCCATGTCGAGGCGCTGCGCCGCGATGGCCCGTCCGAGATCCGGCCCGCTTCCACGCTCGGCGATGACATGCGCGCCCGGCTCACGGCGCTGCGTCGGCCGATCTGCGGGCTGTCCATGGACACCCCGCGCCTCATGGGTATCCTCAACGTGACCCCCGACAGCTTTTCCGACGGTGGCGCCTTCGACGGATTCGCACCCGCGCTGCGCCACGCGCTCGGGATGGCCGAAGCGGGGGCCGACATTCTTGACATCGGCGGCGAAAGCACCCGCCCGGGCGCCAGGGAGATCCCCGTCGCGGTGGAAATCGCGCGCACCGAACCGGTGATCCGCGCTGTTGCCTCCCAGATCACGACGCCCATCTCGATCGACACCCGAAAGGAAACCGTGGCCCGCGCCGCCCATGCCGCGGGGGCTGCGCTCGTCAACGACGTGGCTGGCCTCACCTTCGATCCGCTGCTGGCGCCGTTCTGCGCCGCGCAGGGCCTGCCGGTCTGCATCATGCATGCGCAGGGCGATCCCGAAACCATGCAGGACGATCCGCGCTATGACGACGTCCTCCTCGATGTCTATGACTGGCTCTCGGATCGGGTCGGGGCGCTCGAAGGGCTGGGCATCCCCCGCGCGCGTATCATCGTCGATCCGGGCATCGGTTTCGGCAAGGCGCTGGAGCATAACCTCGCGCTTCTGAACGGCATCTCTCTGTTTCACGGGCTGGGCTGCCCGATCCTGCTCGGTGCTTCGCGCAAGGGGTTCATCGGCCGCCTGGGCCGTGCGCCCGAGGCCGCCGATCGCGCCCCCGGCTCGATCGCCGTGGCACTGGCCGCCGTTGCGCAGGGGGTGCAAATCCTGCGCGTTCATGATGTAAGCGAAACCGCACAGGCGCTGTCCCTCTGGCGCGCCGTCACGCAAGGACAACCATGACACGCAAGCTTTTCGGCACCGACGGCGTGCGCGGCACCGCCAACACGCATCCCATGACCGCGGAAATGGCGCTCAGGATCGGGGCCGCCGTGGGCCGCTATTTCCGGCAGGACAAATCCGTCGCCCACCGCGTCGTGATCGGCAAGGACACGCGGCTTTCGGGCTACATGTTCGAGAACGCGCTTACCGCCGGGCTGACCTCGACCGGGATGAACGTGCTGCTGCTCGGCCCCGTGCCCACCCCCGCCGTCGGTCTGCTGACCCATTCGATGCGTGCCGATCTGGGCGTGATGATCTCGGCCTCGCACAACCCGGCCGTCGATAACGGCATCAAGTTCTTTGGCCCCGACGGGTTCAAGCTGTCAGACGAGGCCGAGACCGAGATCGAGGCGCTCATCGAAAAAGGTGTCGAGCCGGTGCAGGCCCGCAATATCGGCCGCGCCAAGCGGATCGACGACGGCCGCTTCCGCTATGCCGAACGGGTGAAATCCACCTTTCCCGCGGGCCAGCGCCTCGACGGGATCAAGGTGGTGGTCGATTGCGCCAACGGTGCCGCCCACCGCACCGCGCCCGAGGTGCTCTGGGAGCTGGGCGCCGAGGTCATCCCCATCGGTGTTTCCCCCGACGGGTTCAACATCAACCAGGATTGCGGCTCGACCAAGCCGCGCATCGCCTCCGAAACCGTGATCTCGCACGGTGCAGACCTGGGCATCTGCCTCGATGGCGATGCCGATCGGGTCATCCTGATCGACGAAACCGGCGCCCCGGCCGACGGTGACCAGATCATGGCGCTTCTCGCCGCCCGCTGGGCCGAGGAGGGGAGGCTCAAGGGCGGGGCGCTGGTCGCCACGGTGATGTCCAATCTCGGGCTTGAACGGTTTCTTGCCGACCGCGGGCTGCGGCTCGAACGCACCGCGGTCGGCGATCGCTACGTGGTCGAGCGGATGCGCGCGGGTGGCTTCAATCTCGGCGGCGAGCAATCGGGCCATATCGTGATGACCGACTACGCCACAACGGGTGACGGGTTGATGGCGGGGCTGCAATTCCTGGCCGAGATGGTGCGCACCGGGCATCGTGCCTCGGACCTGGTGAAGAATTTCGAAAAGGTGCCGCAGCTTCTCAAGAACGTGCGGTTCAAGCCCGGCCAGCTGCCGCTGACCGAGGACAGCGTGCAGAAAGCCATTTCCGATGCCGAGGCGCGGCTCGGGGTCCGGGGGCGGCTTCTGATCCGCAAATCGGGAACCGAACCGCTCATCCGGGTCATGGCCGAGTGCGAGGACGAAACCCTGCTCAACGCGACCGTCGATCAGGTGGTCGCGGCGGTCGAGGCGACGCTTTGACAGGTTAACACCGCGCGCCGGCCCCGAGGCGCATCCGCCGGCAGCCGGGTGGCAGCCGGGCGGCAGCCGGATGTCACCCCCCCGCCCCGGTCTTAACCGTTGCTTGCATGTCTGCCCGCTTCGGGCCGCGCGCAGATGCCCGGATTCAATGAAAACAATGGCTTGCCCGTTGCGGGCGCGCGGTCTTGCAGTCCCGCGCATGAATTTTTCACGACCTTTTTCATGACCAAAGAGTTAAAGCGCATCGCGCATGCTCGGAGTCACCCGCCCGTCGCGCCAGCGACGGGCACGCGTCCGCCCGCCCCAAGGCGGGCGCGTTCCGCGCCCACCCGGGCGGCCGCGCGCCCGTCGTCAAACCGTCTCCGATTTAGAGCTTTTCAGGTTTACACGAAAACAAATGGATCGAAACGCGCGTTCGACCGAAGGGAGAGGCAGCGCGTTTTCGATTCCGTTGAAACCTGAAACGC
>HLSNC_1000467_pt1 | contig 31185 bp, 24 predicted proteins | sample HotLakmetagenome_2_FD_14041 | JGI IMG/M metagenome (IMG submission 14041)
CAGGTCTGGCTTAAGCAACCACATTCCTACAACAATGCAAATGCTTACGCCACTCCCGCCAACCCGTCAGACCACTGCCGGTGAATAATCCGGGCTAGACACCGTCCTCGCGGACGGGCGGTGCACCGGACAGGGAGAAGCGCGATCTCTGTCGTCGAGCGAGGGTTTCTTCTGGGTCTGGTCTGGCTTGTGCTTGCGGGAACCGGCGGCGAGGCGCTGCTGGTTGGAGCAGCAATGGTCCCGCTCGCCCTGGTGCTGAGCCTGCGGCTGCTGCCGCCCGGAACGCCGCTGCGGATCGTCCGGGTGCTGCGCCAATTGCCGCATTTCGTCCATCAATCCCTCGTCGGCGGGATCGACGTCGCATGGCGCGCCCTTGCTCCCGCGATGCCGATCGATCCCGGCTGGATCGCGATCCGCGTCGATCTTCCCGATGGCGGGCGCGTCGCGCTGGGAGGCGAATTGTCGCTGATGCCCGGCACGCTGGCGGCGGGAACCAGCGGCGACATGCTGCTGGTCCACGTGCTCGACCGCAATAGCGATGCCGAAGCCGCGATCCGCGAGGAGGAACGCCGGCTGCGCCTCGCGATCGGCGCATCCGGCGGCAAAAACCCCGGGGCATGACCGCCTGGCTGCTCCTGCTCGCCGCGCTGCTGCTGCTCAGCCTTGGCGGCGCATTGTGGCGCATCTGGCGCGGGCCGGACCCGGCCGACCGGATGATGGCCGCGCAGCTGGCGGGGACGGGCGGGGTCGGGACGGTGTTGCTGCTCGCGGCAGCGAGCGACTGGCGGATGCTGGATGCCGGGCTGGTGCTGGCGCTGCTCGCCGCCTTTGCCGCGATCGGTTTCGTCAAGGCGCAAAGCGCGGATGGCACCGGCGATCCGGAGGAAGACGAGGTGCCGTTGCCGGACGATGGCGGAGCGGGCAGCGCAACCCCGGGCGGAGCGGGATCCGATGCTCGCTGACGCAATGACGGTGGGGTTCACCGCAACCGGGTTGCTGTTCTTCCTCGCCGGGACGGCCGGCATCATCCGTTTCCCCGATACGCTCAGCCGGTTGCATGCGCTGACCAAGGCCGACAATGTCGGGCTCGGCCTGCTGATCGCCGGGCTGGCGTTCCAGGCACCCGACTGGCAATCGCTCGGCAAGCTCGCGCTGATCTGGGTGATGGCGCTGATCGCGGCCGGGACCACCGCGCAGCTGGTCGCGCGCTCGGCAGCGGTGCGGCAGTCCCGCCGGACGCCGCCGGAAGCCGCGCCGCAGGGCGGGCGGGAGGCGCCATGACCGGCTACGCCGCGACCGGCTTCGACCTGGTGCTCGCCGCGCTGATCCTCGCCACGGCTGGGTTGGCGATTAGCGTGCGCGACCTGTTCGCGGCGGTGGTGTTCTTCATCGTCTACGGCATCTTCGTCGCGCTGGCCTGGCTGCGGCTGGGCGCGATCGACGTGGCCCTGACCGAAGCGGCGCTGGGCGCGGGGCTGACGGGGGTGCTGCTGATCGGCGCGGTCGCGCGGCTGGCGCGCAACCTTGTCGAACGGCGCCCGGAGGGCAGCGGCGAAGGCGGCCTCCTTGCCGCCCCGCCGGTGTCGCGCGCTGCCTCGCCGGCCGCGCGGATCCCGGCGATGCTCGGCTCGGCCGGGATCAGTGCGGTGCTGGGCTGGGCCTTTCTCGCGCAGCCGGCGGACGAGGGGCTGCGCGGCCCGGTGGCCGCCAATCTCGCCTCATCGGGGGTGACCAATCCCGTCACCGCCGTCCTGCTCAATTTTCGCGGCTGGGACACCCTGCTCGAAAGCGTGGTGCTGCTGGCGGCGCTGACAGGGGTCTGGGCCCTCGCGCGCGACGAGGACTGGGGCCTGCGGCCCGGCCTGCGCCAGCACGCGCGCGCCGCGGGCGTTCTGGCGACGTTCGGCCGCTTGCTGCCGCCCTTCGGCCTGCTGCTCGGAGTCTATCTCGTCTGGGTCGGGGCGTCGCGGCCCGGCGGGGCGTTCCAGGGGGGGACGGTGCTGGCTGCGGTCTGGCTGCTGGTGATGATGGCAGGGCTGATGGCCCCGCCGCGGGTCACGTCGCCGCGGATCCGCGCGGTCCTGATCGCGGGACCGCTGCTGTTCCTGGCGATCGGGCTGGCCGGAGCGCTTGCGGGAACGTTTCTCGCCCTGCCGCCTGCCGTTGCCAAGTGGGTGATCCTGCTGATCGAGAGCGGGCTGACGTTGTCGATCGCCGCGACGCTGGCGCTGCTGGTGCTGGGTCCGCCGCAATCGCCCGCGACGCCTGCGGGCCATACGCGGGACAGGCCGTGATCGCCTCGGCAACGATCTTCGGCCTTTGCGGCGCGGCGCTGATCGGGCTGGGGCTCTACAGCTACGTGACCAATCGGCACCTGCTGCGCCGCCTGCTGGCTTTCAATGTGATCGGATCGGGCATCTTCCTGCTGCTCGGTGCGAGCGGCGCGAGGCTGCCGCTGGTGGCCGCCGATCCGGTGCCGCAGGCGCTGATCATCACCGGCATCGTGGTGGCATTGGCCGCCACCGCCCTGGGTGTCGGACTGGTGCTCGCCTACGCCCGTGTCACGGGCCGCACGAGCCTGCCCGAGGACAGCGCCGGGGACAGCGCCGGGGACACGCCGCAGGAGCCGCCGCGATGAACGCCTCGCTCGCGGTGGTCGCGCTGGTCGCTGCGCCCTTGCTCGCGGCGCTGCTCGCGGTCGTGCTGCCGCGCCGGGGGGCGCTGCTGGCGCTGCTCGCGCTGGGCGGGATCGCGGCAGCGCTGACGGTGCTGGTCCCGGTCGCGCTGCGGTCTGGCGTCGTCGTGCTTGCCGTCGGAGGCTGGCCGGCGCCGCTCGGCATCATGCTGCGCGCGGACGGGCTGGCGCTGGCCTTCCTGACGATGACGGCACTGGTCATGTCGGCGGTGCTGGTCTGCGCGCGCCCGCAATTCGCCGGGATCGGCCACGCCGGCGAGACGCGCAGCCAATGGGCGTTCTGGCCACTGGCGACGATGCTGTGGAGCGCGCTCAACGTCGGGTTCCTGTCGCGCGACCTGTTCAATCTCTACGTCGCTCTCGAACTGATGACCGTCGCGGCCGTGGCTCTCGTGGCGATCGAGGGCAGGGCGGGCGCGCTTGCGGCGGCCCTGCGTTACATGATGTTCGCGCTGTGGGGATCGCTCGCCTATCTCCTCGGCGCTGCGCTGATCTATTCGGGATACGGCACGCTCGATCTCGCATTGCTGGCGGCGCAGGGGATCGGGCGGCAGGCGATGCCGGGCGACGGCGCGATCGCGATCCCGCTCGCCGCCGGGTTGATGACCGCCGGGCTGGCGATCAAGACCGCGCTGTTCCCGTTCCACGCCTGGCTCCCGCCCGCGCATTCGGGAGCGCCCGCCCCGGCATCGGCGATGCTGTCGGCCCTCGTGCCCAAGGCATCCTTCGTGATCCTGGTCCGCCTGTGGTTCGAGGCACTGCCCGATCTGGCCTCGCCCGCGCTGCTGGTGACGCTCGGCGCGATGGGCGCGGGGGCGGTCTTCCATGGTTCGCTGCTGGCGCTGCGCCAGACCCGGCTCAAGCTGATCATCGCCTATTCGACCGTGGCCCAGATCGGCTACCTGTTCCTGGTGTTCCCGCTGGCCGGCGGCGATTCCTACGCGCAGCCGTGGTCGGCCAGCGCCTGGCCCGGGGCGATGTTCCAGGCGCTCAGCCATGGCCTTGCCAAGGCGGCGATGTTCCTGTGCGCGGGGGCGTGGATCGTCGCGGTCGGGCATGACCGGCTGGACGGGATGCGCGGCCTCGCGCGCGCCTGCCCGATGACCGCCTTCGCCTTCGGGCTGGCGGCCGTGACCCTGGTCGGCCTGCCGCCATCGGGCGGGTTCACCGCCAAGTACCTGATGCTGACCGCGGCCTTCGCCTCGGGTCAGGTGGTCTGGGGCGTGGTGCTGGTAATCGGCGGGGTGCTGGCGGCGGCCTATCTCTATCGCCCGCTGGGGATGATCTTCGCGCGCGACGACGGCGCCGCGTTCAACCCCGTGCCGCCCGCGTTGCAGGTCGCGCCGCTGCTGCTGGCGCTGTCGGCCATCCTGCTGGGCGTGGCCTCGCAACCGCCTTTCGGCCTGCTCCAGATCGGGCGACCGGCGAACGCTGCGGAAGGGCTGGAATGACCGCCGCGCTCCCCGTCATGATCCTGCTCAGCTCGCTGCTGGTCGCGCCGATCACGTTCTTCCTGCCGGAGCGATGCCATCGCTGGCGCAACGGCCTGAACCTCGGCGGCGCGGTGGTCAAACTGGCGCTGATCGCGTTCATGATCGCCGAGGTCGCCCAGGGCACGATCTACGAAGCGCGGCTGCAATTCGCACCGGGGCTATACCTCCTGCTGCGGGTCGATGCGCTGTCGCTGCTGTTCGTCACGCTGTCGGCGTTCCTGTGGCTGCTGACCACGATCTACGCGATCGCCTATCTGCACGGCAAACCCGAACAATCGCGCTTTTTCGGGTTCTTCAGCCTGTGCGTGGCGGCGACTACCGGGATTGCCTTGTCGGGCACGCTGATCTCGTTCTTCATCTTCTTCGAGATGCTGACGCTGTCGACCTGGCCGCTGGTGGTGCACAGGCAGGACGCAAGGTCGATCGCCGCGGGGCGCATCTATCTGACCTATGCCTTGCCCGCCAGCGCGCTGCTGCTGGTGGCGATCGTGTGGCTGGAAAGCGCGGTCGGCCCGGTCGAATTCGCCGTTCCGGCCGATCTGCTGCTGATCGACGACACCAGCCTGCAGATCATCTTTGCCCTGTTCATCGCCGGGCTGGGGGCCAAGGCGGCGCTGGTGCCGCTGCACGGCTGGCTGCCCGCCGCGATGGCCGCACCTGCGCCGGTCAGCGCGCTGCTGCACGCGGTCGCGGTGGTCAAGGCGGGGGCGTTCGGCGTGATGCGGATCGTGCTCGACGTGTTCGGGCTCGACCTGATGGATCGGCTCGACCTGGCGCAGCCGCTTGCGCTGCTCGCCTCGCTCACCATCCTGTGGGGTTCGGCGCGCGCGCTCAACCAGACCGAGGTGAAGAAGCGGCTGGCCTTCTCGACCGTCAGCCAGGTGTCCTACATCGTGCTCGGGATGGCATTGGCGAGCCCCTATGCGCTGATCGGCGGGCTGGTGCATCTCGTCCATCAGGGCCTGATGAAAATCACCCTGTTCTTCTGTGCCGGGATCTATGACGAGCGTGCCGGGATCAGGCGCATCGACCAGCTCGACGGGATCGGCGAACGGATGCCGTGGACGTCGGTGTGCTTTTCGCTCGGCGCGATCGGAATGATCGGGTTGCCGCCGACGGCCGGCTTCGTCACGAAGATCCATCTCGGCATCGGCGCGGTCGAAGCCGACGCGCCCGGGGTGTTGGCGGTGCTGGCGCTTTCGACCCTGCTCAATGCCGCCTATTTCCTGCCGCTGGTCTACCGGATCTGGTTCCTCGACCCGGGCGAGGCAGCAGCGACGGGCGATCCGCCGACCGAGCGCCCCCTTGCCCTGATCGCGCCGGCGGTGGTTACCGGATCCGCCTCGCTCGCGGTCGGCCTGCTGGCGGCGACGCCGTTCAGCCCGCTGGGGTGGGCCACCCTGATCGCGCAGCTGGATTACCTGCCGTGATCGGGCCGACGGGGCCGCTGCTGCCCCTGGCGGCGCTGGTCTGGCCGCTGCTGCTGGGCGTGCTGGCTGCGCTGCCCGCGATCCGCCCCCATGCCCTGCGGCTGCTCCCGCTCGCGCCTGTTCCGGCGCTCTGGCTGGCGGTGTCCGGGGTGGAGGGCGCCACCCGGGCGCCCGGCCTGCTGCTGGGCGTCACGCTGGCCGCCGATCGCCCTGCCGCGCTGCTGCTGGGGCTCACGGCGGCGTTGTGGTTCGCCGCCGCCATTCACGCCCAGGGCTCGATGGCCGCGACCCGCAGGCCGGCGGTGTTCAGCGGGTTCTGGTGCCTGACGCTGGCGGGCAATCTCGGCGTCTTCCTGGCGCAGGATGTGGTGACCTTCTACGTCGCCTTCGCCGCGGTTTCCCTGTCGTCCTATTTCCTCGTCGTGCACGAAGGGACCGCGCCGGCCTTGCGCGCGGGGCGGGTCTACATCGTGCTGGCGATCGTTGGGGAGGTCTGCCTGCTGGTCGGCTTCGTGATCGGCGCAGGGGCGGCCGACGGGTTGATGATCGGGGACATCCGGGCCGCGCTGCCCGCCGCGCCGCCGCCGGGCGGAGCGGCGATCTGGCTGCTGGTTGCGGGTTTCGGGATCAAGGCGGGGCTGATGCCGCTCCATGTCTGGCTGCCGCTGGCGCACCCTGCCGCGCCCACGCCGGCCTCGGCGGTGCTGTCGGGCGCGATCGTCAAGGCGGGCATCGTCGGCCTGATGCTGTTCCTGCCGGTCGCCAGCGATGCTGCGGCCGTCCTGGTCCCGCTGGGCTTCGCCGCCGCTTTCCTCGCCGCGCTGACCGGGCTGCGGGTGCGCGCGCCCAAGGCGATCCTCGCCTATTCCACGATCAGCCAGATGGGGATCGTGATCGCGCTGGTCGCGGCTGCGACGCGGGCGCCCGGCGCCGACATGACGCAGGCCGCGTTCTATGCCTTTCACCACGGGCTGGCCAAGGGCGCGCTGTTTCTCGGCGTCGCGGTGGTCGCGGTCGCCAAGGGGGCGTGGCGCACCGGCGCGCTGGCGGCGATGGGCCTCGCCGCGCTTTCCGTCGCCGGAGCGCCGCTGACCGGCGGGGGGCTGGCCAAGACCATGGCCAAGACCGGATTGGGGCATTGGGAGGAGCTGGCGCTCACGCTTTCGGCCGTGACGACGACCCTGGTGCTCGGCTGGTTCATGGTCCGGCTCGCTGCGATTCCGGCGAAGGAGCCCGCCAGGGTCGTTTGCGGCAGGTCGGCCCCTCCGATGTCGATGGCGCTCCCCGCTGGCGCGCTCGTGCTGGCTGCCCTGGCGCTGCCCTGGTGGCTGTGGAACGGGTGGAGCGGGCTTCCTCCCGACTACCCGCTGCGCCCCGGCACTCTCTGGTCGGCGCTGTGGCCGGCGGCGATCGGGCTGGCTGTGATCGCGGCGATGGCGGCCGCGCGCTGGCCCGCGGGAACGCAGGACGAAGCCGACCCGCTGCGCGCCGCGCGCTGGTCAGGCAGGGTCCTTGCGCCGCTCCGGGCTGTTCCCGCGCGCCTGGCATCGGTTCGCGGCAGTCTAGCCGAACGGGCCGAGGCGTCCCTGCGACATGGCGGCACGCTGCTGGCTCGAGCCGACGAGAGAGCGGAACAGGCGCTGTCCCGCTGGAGCATCAGCGGGGTCGTGGTCATGGTCTTCATCCTCGCGGTGAGCGCCGGCATGGGACTTGCCGTCCGGAACTGAGGCCGGTCCGTCACGGCGCGCAATGGCCGGGCGGCCGGCCTGGTTTCGTGCAGCCGGTGGCCTGCGCCGATCTTCCGTGTCGAACCGCGCGACACGAGGGCCGCCACGGCCGGCGATCGCGCCAGGGACCGGATCGTCACGCCGGCGTGGTGAGGTTCTCCACGGGGCGGGCCACCTATTCGGCCGCTTCGCGCAAGGGGGCGAGCAGCCCGCCGAGGAGGTCCGCAAGGTCGACCTCGGGCGCGCCGGCAGGGTCGTATCCCGCGCGCATCGGGCTGACCGCGACATGGCGGCGATAGACCACGCTTTCATCGCCAAGCTGATCGGCGGCCGGCTGTTCGGTGTTCATGTCGAAACTGACGCCCGGAAGCGGGGGGATCTCCATGCCCCGGGCCGCGGCCATCGCGCGCATGGTCGCAGAGGCGGTCTCGGCGAGGTTGGCGGCGAAGCCGACCCGGTAGGCATTGTAGGTCCCGATCCGGGTCTCGCGCCATTCGGCCCCTTCGAGCCGGTCGGGGAAATTGACGTTGAGCGCGAGCCCCCGGGGCAGAAGCGGGCCGTCGCCCGCTGCCGCGTCGAGCGCTTCGACGAGGTCGAGGACGCGCCCGGCGACCTCGTCCGAAAGCGGGTTGTCCAGCGTCTCGCTTTCCGTGTTCGCCCCGGCGCTCAGCGCGATCGCGGGCAGGCCATGCAGCGCGGCGAACTGGGCGACGCTGACCGTGCCCGACGACAGCACGATCGCGCCCACGTTCTGCCCTTCGTTGGGGCCGGACAGGACGAGATCGGGCGCGCCGCCCCAGCGTTCCCGCGCGACCACGTCGAGCCCGTGCATCAGCGCCATCAGCGGGGTGCCGTCGACATAGTGGAAATCGCCTGCGGGCAGGTCTTCGCGGGTCATCGCACCCGCCCCGGGATCGCCCGGCTGTGCCGCGTCGTTAAGGCACGGCTCGCTCAAGGGCACGAGCGGGCGGGCGATGTCGAGCGCCGCGCCCATCCCGCTCTGGTTGGTGCAGGGGACCGCGACGATCACGTCGTGCCCTGCCTCGCTCAACGCCTCGTAAAGCGCGACGAGATTGCTGGTGAGCCCGTCGTCATTGCCAAGCACGATGTTGCGCGCGAGCAGGCTCTCGGGAACGAGCGCCAGCGCGGCGCCGGCGGCGATTGCGAGGATGCGGTTCATGGGCCGGGGTCCCTTCCTTGCGGGTCAGAAGTTGAAGCGGATGCCGAACAGGTAACGCTCGCCGATCCGTTCGACTTCGGACGGCGTAGCGGGCGTACCCTGGAAGGCGACATAGGTCTCGTCCGTCAGGTTGGCGAGATCGGCGAACAGGGTGAAGTTGGCGTTCAGCGCATAGCGCAAGGTGATGTCGAGGTTCTCGAACCCGTCGCGGAACTCGCCCGCGCCGAAGCCGCCGAGGGTATCGAGGAAGTCCGAACGCCGCTGGTAGGCGACGCGCGCCGACAGGCCGGCATATTCGTAGAACAGCGAGGCGTTGAAGACCGTGTCCGACAGGCCCTGGAACTGGAAGGTCGCAAGCTGGCCGGTCGCCGCATCCACCGCCTCGAAATCCCCGCCGAGCAGCGTGAGGTTGCCCTGTACCCCGAAGCCCGAAAGCGCGCCCGGCAGGAAGTCGAACTGCGTCTGGATGTTGAATTCCACCCCGTAGAGGCTGCCGCTCTCCCCGTTGAAGGACGAGCCGAGCAGGTAGCCCGAACGGTCGATCCCGCCGCTGTCGTAGAGGTCGGACCCGACCACCTGCTGACTCTGGTAGAGCACGTCCTCGACCCAGCGGTTGAACACGCCGACCGACGCGATGCCGTTGGTCGAGAAATAGTACTCCGCGCTCGCATCGAGGCCCCAGGTGTATTCGGGGGTGAGGAAGGGGTTGCCCCCGGCGATGGTGGCGCCTGTGTCGCTGATCGAGGCTCCGACGCGGATCGCGGCATAGGCCGGACGCGACACGCCGCGCTGCCCGCCGAGGCGCAGGACGAGGTTGTCGCTCGCCTCGTAGCGCAGGTTGACGCTGGGGAAGATGTCGAGGAAATCCTGCGCGGTTTCGAGCGGGACGGCCCCGCCGCCCGCCAGCACCGTCCCGGCATTGTCGATCTCGTACTGCTCCAGCCGGACCCCGGCGTTCACCAGCAGCGGCCCGTCCTCGTACCGGCCCATGACGTAGCCCGCGTAGATCCGCTCTTCCTGGGCGTAGAGCGAGCTCGGCAGGACGAAATCGGCCGGATCGATCCCCGCCGCGGCGAGCCCGGCCTGGAGGTCGGCGTTGAGCGCGACATTGTCGACGTAATCGATCCCCACTCCGACCGGGAACTGCGTCTCCCACGGACGGGTCGTCGCATAGGCATTGGGGTCGAAGCCGATCGTGGCGAGCGGCACGATCCCTCCGATGCCGATATTGTTGCCCTCGATCTCGCGCGCGGTCGCGTAAAGGCCGGCGCTGAAGGTGAAGCGGTCCCATTCCTTCGCCAGGTCGAGCCGCCCGGAATAGGCATCCGACACCACGCCCTGCACGATCGGGATCAGGATCGTGCGCAACGCGTCCTGTTCGTCGATCGGGATCGCGTCGAGCCTTTCGCCCCGCGCGAAGCCGGTCTGCGCCGGGACCGTGCGGAACAGGTCGACCACCGGAAACCGCGGATCGGCGCTGCGGTCGTAATCGACGCTGATGCCCCCGATCGAGGATTGCACCAGCGGCAGGTCGGTCGTGTTCTCGGTCCGCGTGTAGCCGAACTGGCCCGAAACGGTGAGGCCGTCGGGGTTGGCGTAGTCGAACCCGGTGGCGAGGATGATGTTCTCGTTGGCGTAGCGCCCGTCGTTGAAATTGGTCGTGATCGAGACATTGTCGAGCGACCCCGTCAGCGCCCCGCGCGTGCCGACTGCGCCAGCATCGGCGAGCTCGATCTCGTAGGCATTGCGAAGCTCGCGGTCGGTGAACTCGGTGTAGAAACCGCGCGCGAACAGCCTGAGATCCTCGCTTGCGCGGACTTCGAAGGCGCCGAACAGGCCGTTGTTCTCGCGCTGGAGCTCGTAGTTGCGGATGTCGATGTCGATCGGGGCGCCGGCCGCGTCGTAGTCCGCCTCGCGGTTGTCGGTTACCTGGTCGCGGCGGTAATGCGACCCGCCGAGCGCGATGCCGATAGTGTCGTCCGTCCACGAGACGCGCAAGGAGGCCTGCCGCTGCTCGCCGTCGCCCAGGCTCATGAAACCGTAGCCGAGATCGCCGGCCGCGCCGAAGCCGGGGCGCGCGTCGTCGAGCGGGGAGAAGGTCTGCAGGTCGACCAGCGCGGTGATCGCCTCGGCCGTGATGTCGGGGGTGAGCGACTTGTTGACGACGAGCTGCTGCAGCAGCACCGCCGGCACCGCGTCGAAGCGGTAGGCGCGCTCGCTCCCGCCTTCGTCGACGCCGGTCTGAGGCAGGCCGTCGATGCTCACCGAGGTCCAGCGATTGGGCGCGCCGCGCACCTGGATGTAGCGCGCCTGCCCCTGGTCGAGCTGGACCGCGACGCCCGGCAGGCGGGCCAGCGCATCGGCGGTGGTGACGTCGGGAAACCGCCCGACCGAATCGGCGGTGGCCACGTCGACCACGTTGATCGCCCGCCGCTTCGCCTCGGTCGCGTTGATCAGCGAGCCGCGGATCGAGCCGGTGACGAGGATGACATCGTCAGCGCCGTCGCGGGCGGTCTGCCCGTCCGCTTCCGGGGATTGTCCTGCGGTCACGGCGTCCTGCGCCGCGGCCGGCACGGCGCAGCCGAGCGCCGAGGTGGCGATTCCGGCAAGAAGGAAGAAGCGCGTGTCGCGGCGTGTTCTGACGATCATTGAATGGAGCCCCTTGTCTTGATTCGCCGCGGTAATTAGAACGCATGTAAGTAAGAACGATGACACGGCCCTGGCCGCCCGGCCGGGACCCGTGCGCGACCGAAGCGAAATGCGATCATGACGAGCGATGCGAAGGCCGGGCGCGGCGGGTCACGCAATCGTCGCAAAAACGACGCAAAGCCGACAAAAGAACGGTTGATGGAGGCCGTGGTGAAGGCGTGGGCCGATGAAGGCGCGGACAGCCTTTCGGTTCGCTGGCTCGCCGCCGAAGCCGGGGCGACGCAGTCGGCAATCGCCTATCACTTCGACAATCTGGAACGCTTGTATGTCGCCTGTGCCGATGTCGCGGCGGATCGGGCGCGGGTGTGGATGGGGCAGACGCTCGATCTCTTCGGCGGGCTTCGCGGCGAGGTGCTGACGAGCGCGGCGAGGGCCGCTGTCATCGCCGCGGTCATCGAGGACTGGACGCGCGCCAGGCGCCCGCTCGCCATGGCCCGGCGCCGCAGCCGCGCGTTGGGCTATGCGGGGTTCGAGGAGAGCTGGCACGGGTTCTGGCGGGAACTCGCCGCCCTGATCGGGCTCGATCGCCATGCGCCCACCCTGGCCCTGTTCGCGGACGGGGAGAGCGCGCGCCACCTGCTCGACTGGGACCCGGTCATGGACAGTCTGCTGCTGGCCGAGACGGTCCGGGCGCTGGTCGGCTGGCTCGAAGCAGGGGAGCCCGGCGAGGATGCCGTGCGCCGCGCGCATCGCCGCCGCGCGGCGGACGCCTACGAGCGGCCGGAAGGCAGGGACGAGTCGGCCTCGCGCGCGATCATCGAAGCGGCGGCGGACCTGCTGGCGGAACGGGGCCATGCCGGCGTCACCTTCCGCGCGATCGCCAAGCGGGCGGGGGTGACGCTGGGCATGGTGGTGCATCATTGCGGGACCCGCAGCGAACTGCTCCACCGGGCGCTCCACGGCCTGTACGAGCGCGAAGCGATGCGCGCCGGGGCGGGGGGCCTTGCCGCGCTCTCCTTCGCGCCCGAAGAGATGGTCGAACTGGTGCTCGGCGCCATCGCCAGCGGGAGCCAGCCGGTGCTCAGGGCCTATGACGAGATCGAACTGGCGATCTACAACGAGGCCGAATTCGAAGGCCTGCGCGGCGTCGTTCGCAGCATGGACGACCCGAGCGGGGCGTGGTCGCTCGGGCAATTGCTGGGCGGCGACGTGCCTGCGGCCTCGCTCGTCGCGGCCTATTCGGCGACCATTCGCGGCATCGGGTTCATGGCGGGGCCGGCCCGCGGGCTTTCCGGGGAGGACCTCGCCTACGCGCGGCGGGGGATCGAGGCCTTCGTCAGGGCGTGAAGGCGGGGCCTGCGAAGGGGGCCGTCCGGAACCGGCCCCGGTCGGTGTGCGTCGTCCCTATTCGCCCGCTGCCGGGGTCCACCACGTCAGGGTCTGGACGTCGTGGGCCGATGTCCAGATCCCCTCGGGCGTGTGGCGCAGCGCGCCGCTGCCCTCGGCCCGGCCGACCCGCGCGATGATCTCGAGCGTCCTCGCGTCGATCACCACGAAGGTCTGGTCCTCGGTGGTGCGCAGCCAGACCTTTCCCTCGCCCGTGTCGATATCGCCGTACAGCAGGGTCTCGCCCACTTCGGCCCGCCCGGTGATCTCGAGCGTGGCCGGATCGACCCGCGCGACCGTGCCTTCGCCCTGTTCCTGCACCCACACCGCACCCTCGCCCGCGACGAGGAAGCCCGGCTGCCTGCCCAGTTCGACGCTTCCGGTGACCGCGTTCGTGGCCGGATCGATCCGTTGCAGCAGGCTCTCGGCGCTGCTCACCGCCCATAGCGCCCCTTCCCCGAAGGCGAGGAAGAAGGTCCCGGCCGCGACATCGACCTGCGCCTCGACCTCGTTGCTGGCCGGGTTGATCCGGGCGATCGTGCCGTCGGCATCGCTCGGCACCCAGACCGATCCCGCACCGGCCACGACATTGGTTTCGCCGCGCGGATTGGCGATGCCGGTCTTGAGGATCGTCTCGACCTCGCCCGTCCTGGTGCCGATGCGGTAGAGGTTGGCATCGGCGCAATTGGCCACCCAGAGCGAGCCGGCCAGGATCGCCATCGTGCCGCACGGCCGGGGAATCGGGACCGATTCGGCAAGCCCATCGCGCGACCATTGCTCGACCCGCCCGTCATTGGTCACCCACACCCTGTCGCCGTCCACTGCGAGGAAATCGGCGAAACCGGGCACGTCGATCGCCTGTTCGGTGAACCGCGCGCCGGGCGCAGGGGCGGTTTCGGCCTGCGGAGCCTGCGTGCAGGCCGCCGCGAGGGCCACCACGGGCATGAGCGAACAGGCGGTCTGGCGTTTCATGGGCACTCCCTCGGACGGCCGCCGCAACCCCCGCGGCGGTTTGACCGAAAGGCATAACGATAATACCAATCGGGGCAAAGGTAATAATTTTTCGGATGGACATGGGAAGCGTTTGCGGCAATGCTGCACCCGCGAAAGGAGCTGCCATATGGTGAACGGGGTGCGCGGCATCGGCGCTTTCATACTTCTGGGATGCGCCGCGCTGCTGGCAGCGTGCTCTTCCGAAGCGGAAGAGGCGGGGGGAAAACAGGCCCGGTTCGACATCGGCTGGTCGATCTATGCCGGCTGGATGCCCTGGCCCTATGCCGACCAGGCCGGCATCGTCGACAAGTGGGAAGAGAAATACGGCATCGAAATCAACTTCGTGCAGGTCAACGACTACGTCGAATCGGTGAACCAGTACACCGCCGGCCAGCTCGACGGGGTGACGGTGGCCAACATGGACGCGCTGACCATCCCGGCCGCCGGCGGCAAGGATACGAGCGCGATCATCGTCGGCGATTATTCCAACGGCAATGACGGCATCCTGCTCAAGAACGGGAGCGATGTCGCGGGCCTCGCGCAGAGCGAGGTCTATCTGGTCGAGCTGTCGGTCTCGCACTACCTGCTCGCCCGCGCGCTCGAAGGCGCCGGGATGCCGATGAGCGCGGTGCGGACGGTGAACACGTCGGATGCGGACATTGCCGGCGCCTTCTCCTCCTCGCAGGTCGACGCGGCGGTGGCGTGGAACCCGCAGCTGATGACGATGAAGGAAGTGCCGGGGGCGAACCTCGTCTTCAGTTCCGCCGACATCCCGGGCGAGATCGTTGACCTGCTGGTGGTCGATACCGGGACGCTCGCAGCCAATCCCGATCTCGGCAAGGCGCTGGCGGGCATCTGGTACGAGACGATGGCGCTGATGCGGCGCGACGACGAGGAAGGCCGCGCCGCCCGCGCGGCGATGGCGGCGCTCGCCGGGACCACGCCCGAACTGTTCGAACGGCAGCTTGCGACGACCTTCCTTTACGCCGACCCGGCCGATGCGGTCGCCGCGACGACCGACGAGGCGCTGGTCGAGACGATGAGGAAGGTGCGCGATTTCAGCTTCTCGCAGGGCCTGTTCGGACAGGGCGCGCGTTCGGCCGATGCGGTCGGGATGGCCTTTCCCGGTGGCCGGACGCTCGGCGATCCCGACAATGTCACGCTGCGTTTCGACGAGACCTTCATGCAGATGGCCGCGGACGGAAAGCTGTGAGGCGCGCCGCGGCGCTGCCGGGCGGGGCGTGAGCGGATCGTGATGCGCTGGCTGACAGGCGAGGGCACGGGCAGCCCCAATCGCTGGCTGGGGGCGGTTCCCATCGCGCTGATCGTCCTCGTCTATCTCGTCATGGCGGGCGAGCGCAACGCGATCAATCCCAACGACAAGCTCCTGCCGCTGCCCGGCGCGATGATCGACGCATTCGGCGCGCTGGCGTTCGAGCGCGATCCGCTGTCGGGCCGCTTCCTGTTCTGGGCCGATACCGCGGCGAGCCTGCAGCGGCTTGGCCTAGGGCTTGCCATTTCGACGGGGATCGCCCTGCTTTTCGGCCTGCTGCTGGGCGTGCTGCCGCTGTTCCGGGCGACCTTCGGCGCGCTCATCACGGCGATCGCGGTGATCCCCCCGATCGCGCTGCTGCCGATCCTGTTCATCACCTTCGGGCTGGGCGAGACGGCCAAGGTCGCGCTGATCGTGGTCGGCATAGCGCCCTTCATGGTGCGCGACATCGCCGCCCACATCGTCGCGCTCCCGCGAGAGCAGATCATCAAGGCGCAGACGCTGGGCGCGAGCACCTGGCAGCTCATCCTCCGGGTTGCCCTGCCGCAGGCCATGCCGCGGCTGATCCTGGCGCTTCGCCTGTCGCTGGGCCCGGCCTGGGTGTTCCTGATCTCGGCCGAGGCGATCGCGTCGGACATCGGGCTGGGCTACCGCATCTTCCTCGTTCGCCGCTATCTCGCGATGGACGTGATCCTGCCCTATGTCGCGTGGATCGCGCTGCTGGCGGCGGTCATCGACCTGCTGCTCGCCTTCCTCGCCCGCCGCGCCTTTGCCTGGGCGCACGGAGAGAGCCATTGAGCGCTGTCCTCGCCCTGTCCAACGTGTGGGTCGAATATGGCGACAAGGTCGTGCTCGAACGGATCAACCTCGACATCGAGGAGGGCTCCTTCCTTTCGGTGATCGGTCCCTCGGGCGCGGGCAAGAGCAGCCTGCTGCGGCTCGTTCTCGGCCAGACCGCGCCGACGCGCGGCAGGATCATGCTGGACGACGCGCCGCTCAAGCCCGAATGCGGGCCGGATCGCGGGGTGGTGTTCCAGCGCTATTCGGTCTTCTCGCATCTCACGGTCCTGCAGAACACGATGTTCGGGCTCGAATGCGCCGAGGCGCCCTTCACTGCCCGCCTGTTCGGCAGCCGCCGGCGCGCGGCGCGCGAGAAGGCGGCGGAAATGCTCGCGGCGGTGGGGCTGGAGGACAGTCTCGATCTCTACCCCGCGCAGATGTCGGGCGGGATGCAGCAGCGCCTTGCGATCGCGCAGGCGCTGATCAAGCGTCCGCGCATCCTGCTGCTCGACGAACCGTTCGGGGCGCTCGATCCCGGCATCCGCGCGGATATGCACGCGCTCATCACCCGGCTCTGGCGCGAATACGGGCTGACGATCCTGATGGTGACGCACGACATCCGGGAAGCCTTCGCCCTCGGCACGCGGGTCCTCACGCTGGACAAGCCGCGCATCGATCCCCACGCTCCCCAGCGTTTCGGCGCGACCGTGATCTACGACATCCCGCTCACCCGCAAGACCCGCGAGGATGGCGCGAAGGCGCTGCCGGACGGCTCCGCCGGGGAGCCGGGATCGAAGGGGGCACCCCCGGCGGGCGGGCCGATTATTACTATTGACAGAAATCATAATAATTAGGAGAGGACAACGACCATGCCCAGCGACCCGACCAGCCTCGCCCGGCTCAGCATGAGCCTTCCGGCCGAGCTCCTCCAGCAGCTCGACGCGATGGTGGAGGAGCGCGCCCTGCCCTCGCGCTCGCAGCTGATCGCCCAGCTGATCCGCAACGCGCTCGCCGAACACGAGGCCGAATTCCGCCCGGAAGAGACGCTCGCGGGGACCGTGACCCTCGTCTACAGCGCCGATCACGGCAATGTCCGCCAGCAGCTTTCCGCAACCCAGCTCGATTACCTCAAGGAGGTGATTTCCTCGCAGCACGTCTTCCTCGAGGACGACCAGTCGCTCGAGGTCCTGCTCGTCCAGGGCCCGGCGCAGCGGCTCGAGGAGCTGTGCAATGCCCTGCGCCGCGTGCGCGGCGTGCGCCAGCTCAAGCTGGTGACGACGACGGCGCTGCTGCCCCCGCTGCACGAGCAGGACGAGGCGTCGGGCAAGGGAGCGGACGACCGAGCAGAGGAGGCTGCCGCATGAACGAGAGGCTCGCCGATCCGATGGCGGCGCGCGAACACGCCCGCGCGATGGCGGGAACCGTGGTCGAGGCCATGCCCAGGCTGCCCCCGGATGCGGACGACCTTCCCGATGGCGTGGACCGGGCGGACCTTCTCTGGGAAGAAACGGTCGCCGCGGGCGGATACGCCTCGCGCCTGCTGAAGCGCGGAACGAGGCTGCGCCTGATCGACCGCGATGGCGATGCCTGCGCGGCGTTGATGATCTTCAACGCGGAAATGCCGACCGAAAGGCTCAATGTCGCCGATACGGTCAAGGTCCAGTGGAACGCCTATCTCGAGGGGGGGCGCCTGCTGCTGTCCGACATGGGCCGCGTCCTGATGAGCATCATCGCCGACGACGCGAGGACGCACGACGCCTTCTGCGGCACGTCGAACGCCGCGACCAATGCGGCGAAATACGGCGAAGGGCGCAACAGCGGCGCGTTTCCGAACGGGCGCGACCGGCTGCTGATCGGGGCGGCGAAGCACGGCCTGCAGCGGCGCGACGTCCATCCCTGCATCAACCTGTTCAAGGGCACGCGGATCGAGCCCGACGGATCGATCACCCCGCTCGTCGGCCCGTACGAAGCGGGGCGCACGGTGGTGTTGCGCGCGGAGATGGACGTGATCGTCGTCATGGCGAACGTGCCCCACGTGCTCGACCCGCGGACGGACTATTCGGTCACCCCGCTGCGGGTGACGGCATGGCGCGGCGAAGCGACGCCGGAAGGCGACCCGGTCCGCAACGCGACGCCCGAAGGCCAGCGCGCCTTCCTCAACGTCGAAGACTATTACCGCCGATAGCACAGGAGGCCGCAAGCCGATGACCTCGACCGGAGGAAGCGAGAACCTGCCCGGCAGGATCATCCACGACGAGATCGTGCCCGCCCGCGCGCCGTGGATCCATCACGTCAAGGCCGGCGAAACGCTCAGGATCGTCGATACCGAAGGCAACCAGGCGGTCGACTTCCTCATCTACAGCGCCGCCGACGACACCGAACGGTACAGCGCGCAGGACACGGTCGCCGCGCAGGGCAACATCTTCCTGCGGGAAGGAAGCGTGCTGCGATCGAACGAGGGTCGGCCGATGATGACGATCACCGGGTCGGCGGTCGATTATCACGACACCATCGGCGGCGCGTGTTCATGCGAATCGAACACGCTGCGCTACGGGCACCACACGCGCGCCCAGCACGCCTGCGTCGAAAACTTCCTCGAGGCCAATCTCACCGAGGGGCGCGGCAAGCGCGACATGGTGCCGAACGTGAACTTCTTCATGAACGTGCCGGTAGAGGCGGACGGGACGCTCGGCATCGTCGACGGCATTTCCGCGCCCGGGCTGTTCGTCGATCTCAGGGCCGAGATGGACGTGGTCGTGGTCGTTTCGAACTGCCCGCAGATCAACAATCCCTGCAATGCCTTCAACCCGACCCCGATCCGCATGATCGTCGCGGCATGAGGGCGGACAGCGTCCTCGTCGCCAACCGGGGGGCGATCGCGACGAGGATCATCCGCACCCTGAAGGCGATGGGCCTGCGCTCGGTCGCGGTCCATTCGGAGGCCGATGCCGAAAGCCTCCACGTGCTCCAGGCGGACGAGGCATACTGCATCGGCCCCGCTCCGGCGGCGGAAAGCTATCTCGATGCCGATCGCATCATCGCGGTCGCGCGCGAGGCGGGGGCGGGACTCATCCATCCGGGCTACGGGTTCCTCGCCGAAAATGCGGATTTCGCGGAAAAATGCGCCGGGGCCGGCATCGCCTTCATCGGCCCGACGCCGGAAAACATCCGCACCTTCGGGCTGAAGCACACGGCGCGCGATCTCGCCGAGGCGAGCGGGGTTCCCCTCGCACCCGGCACGGGCCTGCTGGCCGATGCCGCCGAAGCCGTCGCCGCCGCGCGGGACATCGGCTTTCCCGTCATCCTCAAGGCGACCGCTGGCGGCGGCGGGATCGGGATGCGGATCTGCCGGAACGAGAGCGATATCGAGGATGCCTTCGCCAGCGTCGCGCGGCTCGGCAGCAGCAATTTCGGCGACGGCGGGGTCTTTCTCGAACGCTACATCGCGCGCGCCCGGCACATCGAGGTGCAGGTCTTCGGCGACGGGGCGGGGCGCGTCATGCCGCTGGGCGAACGGGACTGCTCGCTCCAGCGGCGCAACCAGAAGGTGGTGGAGGAAGCGCCCGCCCCGCTGCTCGACGAGGCGACGCGCGGCGGCCTGACCGGGGCCGCGGTGCGGCTCGCGCAGGCGGCGCGATACCTTTCGGCCGGGACGGTCGAATTCCTGTTCGATGCCGAGCGGGGCGACTTCTACTTCCTCGAGATGAACACGAGGCTCCAGGTCGAGCACGGCGTCACCGAGGAGGTCATGGGGATCGACCTCGTCGAATGGATGATCCGCGGCGCGCGGGGCGATTTCGCGATGCTCGAGCGCGACCCGCCCGAACCGCGGGGGCACGCGGTGCAGGTGCGGCTCTATGCCGAGGACCCGGCGCTCGATTACCGGCCGACCTCGGGCACCCTCACCGAAGTCCGGTTCCCCGAGGGCATCCGCGCGGACACGTGGTGCGCCCCCGGCAGCACGGTGAGCGCGTGGTACGACCCGATGATCGCCAAGCTGATCACCCACGCGCCCACGCGCGCGGAGGCGATCGCGGCGATGCACGACGCGCTCGGCAAGACCCGGCTCGACGGGATCGAGACCAATCTGCGCTGGCTGCGCGATGTCGTGCGCCATCCCGATTTCCTCGCCGGGACCGTTTCGACGAAGATGCTGGGCCGGATCGAATACCGCCCCGCGAGCGTCACCGTCATCTCCGGCGGCACCGCGACGAGCGTGCAGGACTGGCCGGGGCGCGAGGGTTACTGGGCGGTCGGCGTGCCGCCGTCAGGGCCGATGGACGACCTTTCCTTCCGGCGCGGCAATCGCCGCCTCGGCAATCCCGAAGGCACCGCGGGGCTCGAGGTGACCTTCAACGGGCCAACGCTGCGGTTTGCGAGCGCAGCGCGGATCTGCCTTGCGGGGGCCGATTTCGGGGCGACGCTCGACGGCGAGGCCGTGCCGCGCGACGAGCCGGTCGATGTCTCGCCGGGACAGACGCTCGCGCTCGGCCGGGTGCGCGGGGCGGGGGCGCGCGGTTACATATTGTTCGCAGGCGGGCTCGACCTGCCCGCCTATCTCGGCAGCCGCGCGACCTTCGCGCTCGGCCAGTTCGGCGGCCACGCGGCGCGCACCCTCGTCGCGGGCGACACGCTGCACCTCGCGGGTGGCGGGACCGGAGCGCCCGAAAACCTCGAACCAATGCCCGAATTCGACGGCAAGTGGAGCCTGCGGGTCATGTACGGCCCCCATGGCGCGCCCGATTTCTTCACGCCAGGCGACATTGCCGCCATCCTCGAGGCGGAATGGAAGGTCCATTACAACAGCAACCGCACCGGGGTCCGGCTGGTCGGTCCGAAACCGCGATGGGCGCGCAGCGACGGGGGCGAGGCGGGCCTCCATCCCTCGAACATCCACGACAATCCCTATGCCATAGGGGCGCTCGATTTCACCGGGGACATGCCGATCATCCTCGGCCCCGACGGACCTTCGCTGGGCGGCTTCGTCTGCCCCTTCGTCGTGATCGCGGCCGACCGCTGGAAGATCGGCCAGCTCGCGCCCGGCGATCGCCTGCGCTTCGTCCCGATCGATCTCGCCGGGGCGGAAGCGATCGGCGAGCGGCAGAAGCGGGGGTATGCCGCACCTCCCGCGCTCGTTTCCGGGCGCGGCGAGGTGGGCGGGCTCGACCCCGTCCTTGCCAGGATAGCCGGTTCGGGCAACCGCCCGGAGACGGTCTATCGCCAGCAGGGCGACCGCAACATCCTCGTCGAATACGGGCCGATCGTGCTCGATCTCGAATTGCGGATCAGGGTTCATGCGCTGCTGACGCGGCTCGAGGCGATGGCCCTGCCCGGGGTGATCGACATGGTGCCCGGGATCCGTTCGCTCCAGCTGCATTTCGACGGCGAAAGGCTCGATCAGAAAGGCGCGCTCGCCGCGCTCATGGAAGCCGAGCAGGAGCTGGGCGATCTCGACGATTTCACGATCCCCTCGCGCATTCTCCACCTCCCCCTCAGCTGGCGCGACCCGGCGACGATCGAGGCGATCGAGAAATACATGGCCGCGGTGCGCGACGACGCGCCGTGGTGCCCGGACAATATCGAGTTCATCCGCCGCGTGAACGGCCTCGCCGACGCGGATGCGGTCAAGGACATCGTGTTCGATGCGAGCTATCTCGTCATGGGTCTCGGCGACGTCTATCTCGGCGCGCCGGTGGCGACGCCGGTCGATCCGCGCCACCGGCTGGTGACGACGAAATACAACCCCGCACGCACCTGGACCCCGCCCAATGTCGTCGGGATCGGCGGGGCCTACATGTGCATCTACGGCATGGAAGGGCCGGGCGGATACCAGTTGTTCGGGCGCACCATCCAGGTCTGGAACACCTATCGCCAGACCGACGCCTTCCGCGAGGACCGGCCCTGGCTGCTGCGCTTCTTCGACCAGATCCGCTTCTTCGAAGTCAGCGGCGACGAACTGGCCGAATGGCGACGCGACTTTCCGACCGGGCGGCGTTCGATCGAGATCGAGCATTCCGAATTCAGCCTCGCCGAACACCGCGCCTTCCTCGCCGAGAACGCCGGATCGATCCGCGCCTTCGAGGAACGGCGCGCCGCCGCCTTCGCCGCCGAACGGGGCCAGTGGGAGCGCGACGGGGAATTCGACCGGATCAGCGAGCTGGTCGAGGAGGGGGCGGGCGCCTCGGGCGAGGCAGCCGAGATCGAGCTTCCCGCCGGCACCGAACTGGTCGAGGCGCCTTTCGGCGGGAGCGTGTGGAAGCTGCTGGTAAGCGAAGGCGACGACATCGAGGCCGGGACCACCATTGCCGTGATCGAGGCGATGAAGATGGAAAGCCCGCTCGAAAGCCCGGGCAGCGGGCGGGTCGAGGCGGTCTACATCGCGGAACGGCAGGCGCTCGAACCGGGCGCGCCGATCCTGGCCCTGAGGAAGCGCGCATGAGCGGCGCGGCCCGGACCCCGGCCCCTGCCCCGGCCCATTCCCCGTCCCGTCAGCGCGCCCGCGAGATCGCCGCCGCGGTCAATGCCGGGGACGCCAGCGCCGAGGCGGTGATGCGCGATGCGCTGGCCCGCATCGCGGCCTATGACCTCATCCAGCCGCAGACGTGGATAAGCCGCGCCGATGACGAGGCGCTGATCGGGGCGGCGCGGCGGATCGATGCGCGCCTTGCCGCGGGAGAATCCCTGCCGCTTGCCGGGGTGCCCTTTGCCGCGAAGGACAATATCGACGTGGCTGGCCTGTCGACCACCGCGGCCTGTCCCGCCTTCGCCTATCGGCCCGAACGCTCCGCCACGGTCATCGAAAGGCTGGAACGGGCCGGGGCGATCTGCGTCGGCAAGACCAATCTCGACCAGTTCGCGACCGGCCTCGTCGGCACGCGCAGCCCCTACGGCATCCCGCGCAACGTCTACAACCGCGCTCACGTCAGCGGCGGGTCGAGTTCGGGCTCCGCCGTCAGCGTCGCCGCCGGGCTCGTCCCGATCGCGCTCGGCACGGATACGGCGGGTTCGGGCCGCGTGCCCGCCGCGTTCAACCATCTCACCGGCTTCAAGCCGAGCAAGGGCCGCTGGAGCACGCGCGGGCTCGTCCCGGCCTGCCGGACGCTCGATTGCATCACGGTCTTCGCCCACGATCCCGCCGATGCGCGCCTCGTCGACGGCATCCTCGCCGGGTTCGATCCCGAGGATCCCTATTCGCGCGAAGCCGCGGAGCGCGCCCTCGACATCCGGCGGATCGGCGTCCCGCGGCGCGGCCAGCGGGCATGGTTCGGAGACGCAGAATCGGAACGTCTCTACGACAGCGCGCTTGCCCGACTCGGGAGCATGGCCGAGCTCGTCGAGATCGACACCGCCCCGCTCGATGAAGCGGCGAGCCTGCTTTACGGCGGGCCTTGGGTGGCCGAACGCAGCGCGGCGGTCGAAGACCTGCTGCGGAGCGATCCCGGGCAGATCGAACCGACCGTCCGTTCGCTGCTGGAGCCCGGTCTCGCGATCACGGCGGTCGATGCGTTCAAGGCGATGTACCGCCTCGCCGAACTCGCCCGGCAGGCCGAGGACATGTGGCGCAAGGTCGACATGCTCGCCTTCCCTACCGCCCCGCGCAGCTACCGCGTCGCCGAACTTCTGGCCGAGCCGGTCGCGCTCAACAGCCATCTGGGGCGATACACCAATTTCGTGAACCTGCTCGACATGGCCGCGATCGCCGTGCCCGCGGGGGCGCGCGCGAACGACACCGGGTTCGGCATCACGCTGATCGGTCCCGCCCACAGCGACACAGCGCTGATCGCGGCGGCCGAAGCATACCTTTCGGCGGCGGACCTGCCCGGTCCGCCCGCACTCGATCTGGAGGGAAAGATGGAAAGCGTGAAACTTGCGGTCGTCGGAGCGCATCTCAAGGACATGCCGCTGCACTGGCAGCTCGCATCGCGCGACGCGCATTTCGTCGGCGCGTTCGAGACCGCGCCGACCTACAGGCTCTACGCCATGGCGGACAGCGTCCCGCCCAAGCCTGCGCTCGTCCACGACGAAACCGGCGGCGCGATCAAGGTCGAGGTCTACGAACTCGATTGCGCCGCCTTCGGCAGCTTCGTCGCCGAAGTGCCCGCCCCGCTCGCCATCGGGACCGTGACCCTGTCGGACGGCACCAGCGTCAAGGGGTTCGTCGCCGAACCGCGCGCGACGAAAGGTGCCGAGGACATCACCGCGCTCGGCGGCTGGCGGGCCTATGTAGCGCGCGGAAAGGAATAGAAAATTTCAGCGGGCACCGAGCGAAGAGCAGCAAAAGTGCCACACCCTACCAATTTCCGTAATGTTACGATTGACCCGGTCGGTAATATCGTTAGACTTTCATGAAAGCGCAGACGCAGACATAGCGCAAACAGCCATAACCAAAATCGTCCGCGGGAGAGATGTCGTTGAAGGGACCGGTTCGACCGGCCCTCTCGGCGACGGCTCTGCTGCGAATTTGCATTTGAACGGGGAAAACCGAATGAGCGGGACACGCGTCGGAAACAGGATCATCGGGGCGGAGGCCCCGGTCACCGTGGGCTGGGAAAACATCGGCCGCGTCGAAGGCGGCCCGCTCAAGCAGCTGGTCTTCACCTATTTCCAGCCGTTCTTCCTGTTCGCGGTCGTCGCGTTCTGGTACTGGGCCCCCAACGAAATCGCCGTGGCATCGACCGCGTTCATGATCGCGGTCGGCTTCAAGATCCTCCTGCTCGCGCTCGAATGGGTCAATCCGCGCTACGACAGCTGGCGGCTGACGTGGAAGGAATTCGCCACCGACCTGTTCTACGTCGGCCTCGGCTACACCGTGCTGCGGATGGTCGATGTCTACATCGGCGACACGGTCATGATCGAGGCGATCCAGGGCGCGTTCGGCTGGGACAAGGTCGCGTGGTTCACCACGATGCCGCTGCTGGTGCAGGCGATCGCGATTTCGATGATCTTCGATTTCGGCCAGTACTGGATGCATCGCGGGATGCACAACTGGTACCCGCTGTGGCTGACCCACGCCCCGCACCACTACATCACCCAGCTCAACATCAACAAGGGCTCGGTCGGCAATCCGGTCGAACTCTTCCTGATCGGTCTCGGCATCGGCGGGTTCTTCGACTTCCTGCCGCGCGCCTTCCTGATCGCGGGGGCGATCGGGCTGACGGTCGCGACCTACCAGCACATCAACGTGCGGTTCAACACGCCGGCCTGGTGGCGCTTCATTTTCAACACGACCGAGCATCACAGCGTTCACCATTCGCAGGATTACGAGGCCACCCGGAGCAATTATTCGGGCACCTGGATCCTATGGGACCGGCTGTTCGGCACCTGCGTCGATGGCGAGGCGGAAGTTCTCGGCATGGAAGGGGGGCGCCGGATGGATATTCGCGAGACCATGCATTTCCCCTTCACCGAAGGGTACAGGACACTGAAGTCCAACCTCGCGCGGCGGATGGCGCGCGTGGCGGGACCGGAAAGCCATGAGCCGGCCGAGTAACCGGTCGCATCCACGTCGCCTCGCCCGGGGGCGGCCACCAGTCGAGAAGCACGCCTTTTCGAACCCGCGCCTGCGGGAACGGGACTGGCTTGCCCACCTTCGGGGGCGAAGCGCAAGATGAAAGCCAAGGTGCCATACTTGGACCGGATCTGGCGGGTGCGCGATTCGATCGGGCTGCCGGACGGGGTCCCGCCCGACGCGGCGTTCGAACGTCTCGCGCCGCTCTTCGCGACCCGCGGAACCTCCTGCGAGGTCACCGGCGACACCCTCACCTACAACAAGGACAACCCGGCCGCGCAGGACAAGCTGGCGACCTTCACCAGCGGCACCCTGCGGGTCGAACGCAGCGGGGGCGGCGCGCGCCTCGACTATGATGTCGGCAGCGCCGCGCTGCTGCTGTGCTTTCTCGCGCCGCTCCTGTTTCTCGCCTTCGCCCAGCTCGCCGTCCTCGCCAACGCCCTGCACGGGCCGCAGGTCGAGGAAGCCCGCAGCGAAGGCGCCGCCGGGGAAGAGGCGGAAGAGCCGGGCGAACTTCACTGGATCGACCGGATGCTCGGCGCGCCCGCGCCCGAGGCGAAGGATCAGGAGGACGAGGAGGAAGACGAGGACGAGGGCAGGCATTCGCCCACGCCCGGTTACGTCCTCGCCGGCATTTTCGCCGCCGTCTACCTGGTCGGCCGGTTCCTCGAGCCGTGGTTGCTCAAGCGGACCTTCCGCAAGGCGCTCGAAGGGGAACTCGAACCGGCCCGCACGGCCGGACATCAATACGAAAATCATGACGAAGCGGACGCGAGAGCCGCTCGGCTGGTGGATGCAACAAGGAGAGGCGAGGACTTAGGCAAGCCCAGGGGGTAGACATGCACTTCGTATCCAGATCTCGCTCGCGCCGCACCATCATCACGGCAGCGCTGCTTTCCGTGTCGGGCACGGCGCTTCTCGCCCCGCCGGTGAAGGCGCAGGATATCTCGCTCGAGACTGCCGCGGAGGAAGACGATGTCGAACCCGAGGACATCTTCGTCACCGGCTCCCGCCTTAGGCGCGATCCCAACCTCGGCTCGGCCTCGCCCATCGTCACGATCGAGGCCGAAACGATCCGCGGCGGCGCCGACGTGACCGAGGCCCTGCGCGAAGTCCCGGCCCTCGCCAGTTCCGTGACCAGCGCGCAGACGCTCGATGCGGGCGAGCTCGCATCGGGCGGGGCGGTCGGCGCGGCGACGCTCAACCTGCGCGGCCTCGGAGCGGAACGCACGCTGGTCCTCGTCAACGGCCGCCGCCATGTCGCGGGCGTCGCGGAAAGCGCGATCGTCGACATCAATTCGATCCCGCCCGCCCTGATCGAGAACGTCGAGGTGCTGACCGGCGGCGCATCTGCGGTCTATGGCGCGGACGCGGTCACGGGCGTCGTCAACTTCGTGCTGGAGGACGATTTCGACGGTGTCGAACTCGGCGCCCAGGGCGGAATATCGGGAGAGGGCGACGGCGCCCGCCTCGACATCTACGCCAAGCTCGGCAAGAATTTCGGCGATGGCCGGGGCAACATCACGCTCGTCGGCGAATACATGCGCGATGACGGGCTGCGCTTCGGCGACCGCGCGCAATATCGCGACGGCAATATCAGCGACGACGGGCCAAACCCCTTCCTGCGGTTCCAGCAGGGCGACCTGGGCGGTTCGGGGACGCCGAACTTCAATGCCTTCTACAACCCCGCGAACGGCCGCTTTCCCTTCGGCTTCATCATCCCGACGCCGGGAAGCAGCACCTTCGATTCGATCTTTTCCGGAGGCGTGAGCCCGACCGCGCAGGAACAGGCGCTGATCGACCGGGCGCAGGCGTCCCCGACCCGCCTGATCGCGCCGCAATACCAGTTCTCGATCACCTCGGCGGGCGGTCTGATCCTGCCGGCGAACTTTTCCGATCCGGGGCTCGACCTCAACGGCAACGGCAATTCGGACTGCCTCGATTCCTTCACCGGCTTCAACGGGCTGCTCGACTTTTCCGGCTCGTTCGGCATCGTGGGGGGCTGCTGGCTCAACACCGAGAACGGGGTCGAAGTCGTCGAGGACGGGCTCGTCGCGAGCAATTTCAACGCTTTCGGCGGGAATGCGGTGATCTTCGACAACAACGCCTTCCTCGTGCCGCAGATCGATCGCTTCGCCATCAACCTGCTGTCCGACTATGATATTTCCGACAGCGTGAACGCCTTCTTCGAAGGCAAGTACGTCCGGCAGGAAACGACTTTCGGCACCGCGCTCAACAGTTTCTATGACCTGCTGACGGTCGCGCCCGACAACCCGTTCATCCCGCCCGAGCTGCAGCCGGTCGCGGACAATGCGGGCGGGCTGTTCATCACCCGCGACCCGATCGATCTCGGCCCGAACATCGACACCACGGTGGCGGAGACATGGCGATTCGTGGGCGGGCTCGAAGGCTCGCTGACCGACGAGATCGGATTTTCCGTCTCCGCCAACTGGGGGCGCTACGAAACCGTCGAGACGAACAACAACAATGTCCTTCTCGACCGCTTCTTCGCCGCGATCGACGTGACCAGCGATGCCCAGGGCAATCCGGTCTGCCGCAGCGAACTCGATCCCACGGTGCGTTCGCCCTCGACCCTTTTCGGCATCCCGACCGGCGAATTCGGCTATCTCACCTTCGTGCCCGGCCAGGGCGAGTGCCAGCCGGCCAATCTCTTCGGTATCGGGACGATCAGCCAGGAGGCGATCGATTTCATCACCACCACCACGACCAACCGGTTCGAGACCGAGCAGCTCGTCCTGCTCGGCATCGTCAACGGGGACACGAGCGCGTTCCTCAACCTGCCCTATGACGCGATCGATTTCGCCTTCGGCTTCGAATATCGCGACGAATCGAGCTTCTCGACCTTCGATCCGCTGGTGCGCGGCATCCTTCCGGTAACCACGGCGGATGGCAACGCGGGCGATTTCGTGGGCGACCTCGGCTTCTCGCAGACCTCTCTCGCCACGCCGCCGGACGAATTCCTGCAGGATTCGGGCGGCTCGTTCGACGTGGTCGAGCTGTTCGGCGAGATCGGGACCACCCTGCTTTCGGGCGTGCCGGCGTTCGAGGAACTGCGCCTCGAACTTGCCGGGCGCTATTCCGACTATTCGACGGTCGGCGGGGTCTGGACCTACGCGGTCAATGGCTTCTGGGCACCGATCGACGACCTGCGCTTTCGCGGCACCTATTCCCGGGCCGTTCGCGCGCCCAACATCTCCGAACTCTTCGCGCCTCCGCAGGCGGCCTTCTTCCGCCCGTTCGACCCGTGCGACCAGACGGAGATCGACGCCCTCGTCGCGATCGACGATCCCAATGTCCAGAACCGCATCGCCAACTGCCGCGCCGACGGCATTCCCGAAGGCTTCTCGGACCCGCTGAGCGCGCGTTTCGCGGGCACGATCTCGGGCAATCCGGACCTGCGCGAGGAAACCGCCGACACGATCACCCTGGGTGCGGTCCTGCAGCCCAGCTTCATTCCGGGGCTCGGCATCACGGTGGATTACTACAATATCGAGATCGACGAGGCGATCAGCACCATCGCCGCGCAGGACGTGGTCGACAATTGCTATGACAGCGCCACCTTCCCGAACGATTTCTGCACCTCCTTCACCCGCAACCGCGATCCGAACTCGGCGCAGTTCCTCGGCTTCGCTTCGCTCAACCTGTCGACGATCAACTTCGTCCAGATCCAGACGGCCGGGATCGACGCGTCGGTAAGCTACTCCTTCGCCATCGGCGAGCACGGCTTCGACCTGTCCGCGGTCGGTTCGTGGGTCGACAGGATCGACTTCTTCTTCGACCCCACCGATCCCGAAGCGATCGATCCGGAACTGGGCGAGATCGGCCGTCCCGAATGGTCGGGCACGGCTTCGGTCGGCTACACCCTGGGCTCGTTCAGGTTCGGCTATTCGCTGCAATATCTGAGCGAGATGGGCCTCGGCGACGTCGAGATCGAAACGGTCGATGCACAATTCGGGCCGATCGGGATCGCGGATGAATATTTCATCCACGACCTCTCGGCGAGCTACACCTTCATGGACGATCGTTTCGAAGTCTATGGCGGCGTGAACAACCTGACCGACGAGCAACCCTTCGTCACCGAGCGGGCCTATCCGGTAAACCCGGTCGGCCGCTTCTTCTATGCGGGGGTCCGCGCGACCTTCTGATCGCCCGGATCAGCCGCGCCGAACGGCCTCGGCGCGCGACAGGGGCCGGAAGGGGAGGGCGCCGTCATCGGCGCCCTTCGCTCACCTCCCAGTAAGGGTCGTCGGGATCGGCGATGCTGACGGTCTTAAGCCCTATCGTCGCGCCGCTTGCGCCCGGCACTTGCCACTCGACCGGCCCGACACCTCGCATCCCTCGCTGTCCCTCGCCAGGGGAGCGATCCGCGAGACGGCGTCGCACTCGGCCGGGCCGCGACCTCGGCGAATTCCACCCCAAAGGTGGTGCGTTTCGATATGTCGGTCACCGCGCGTCGCCGTCGAGGAAATGCCGGACCCGGGAGGCGATTTCTGCGGGCGCGGCCTCGAACAGGGCGAAGCCGTATTGCGGCTCCGTCAACACCTACGACGAATATTGGCAGCCGGGCGCAGGCAACGAGGGACGCTTCCAGTACACCGGGCAGGTCTGGCTGCCCGAGCTCGGCATGTATTATTACAAGGCCCGTATCTATTCCCCGCGCCTCGGCCGGTTCATGCAGACTGATCCCATCGGATACGAGGACCAGTTCAACCTCTATGCCTATGTCGCAAACGATCCGATTAATGCGGTCGACCCTGACGGGCTGCAAGATCGGAAGTTAGAGCAGTATTATGTTCGCTCTCGGATGACAGAGGAGCAGCGCGCTGGGGTCGATGCTGTAGAAGATGCAAATAGCGAGAAGGCGGTAATTGGGGTTGCGACAGGTGCCACACTAGCTCTTCCAGGTCCGGAGGATTTAGCTATCGTGGGTGCACTCGCCACCAAAGCCGGGCAGGCAATCAAGGGGCTGCTAGGTGGAAAAAAGGCAGCGAATATCACAACGGAAGTTAGGACTCGCGGGACAGCGGGGGCGGATGGTGCGACATCGCAGATGAAGGTCGAAAGAATCGACGGGCAGACGATTTCGACTACCCATACTGTCACAGATAAGGGAGGAAACGTCATCCACCAGCATCAAGATAACATTGGTAAAGCTGGATCAGTTCGAAGATTTTCCGATCAAACGACTGGTACAAGGAAAGTTGTGACGTGCTCCCCTGATTGTTACCATTCAGAGGTAGAGTCTTGTTCCTTCATGATGGTTGTTTGATGGGATGGCAACGTGTCTGGGGGCATGCCCCCAGACACGTTGGCCAGCGATCTCGGCGGGGGTCTTGCCGCCCAGTTTGGAGTGTGGCCTGACCGTATTGTAATCGTGCCGCCAGGCGGCGAGCACGAACCGGGCATGGGCCAGCGAGGTGAACAGGGTCTCGTTGAGGCATTCGTCCCGCAGGCGGCCGTTGAAGCTCTCGACGAAGCCGTTCTGCATCGGCTTGCCCGGTGCGATGTAGTGCCACTCGACCCGTCGCTCCTGCGACCAGCGCAGGATGGCCGACGAGGTCAGTTCGGTACCGTTATCGCTGACGACCGTGTGAGGCTTGCCGCGCATGCCGATCAAGCCGGTCAGTTCCCGGGCCACCCGTGCCCCAGAGAGCGACGTGTCGGCCACCAGCGCCAGGCACTCCCGCGTGTAATCATCGATCACGCACAGGATGCGGAAGCGCCGACCGCAGATCAGGCTGTCAGAGACGAAGTCGAGGCTCCAGCGCTGGTTCGGACCATCGGGCAGCACCATCGGTCTGCGCGTGCCCAGCGCCCGTTTCCGGCCGCCACGGCGACGCACGCGCAGCCCTTCCTCGCGGTAGATGCGGAGCAGCTTCTTGTGGTTGGGTGTGATGCCCTCCCGCGCCAGCAGGTAACCCAGACGGCGATAGCCGAACCGGCGACGCTCCGCCGCCAGCTCACGCAGCCGTTGCCGCAACGCCCCGTCATCCGGCCTTGTCGGCTCGTAACGGATCACCCTGCGGCTCACACCAACCAGCTTACACGCC
>HLSNC_1000488_pt1 | contig 30179 bp, 28 predicted proteins | sample HotLakmetagenome_2_FD_14041 | JGI IMG/M metagenome (IMG submission 14041)
CGCAAGACGGCGACACATGGCACACGGGGCTGGCACTCGATCCGGCCTCGGGCCAGGCGCAGCTTCCCATGGGGGCCGAGATTGCCGGCGCGGTCACGGGGTCCGGTGCGGGCAATCTGCCCGGCTTGCGCAGCGATGCCAGCGACACCGGGGTCGTCACAACCAGCCATGACCGGCTGGTGCTGGCCTCGGCCGACAGCCGCGCCAGTGGCCAGCGCGCCGTCGTGATCAGCAGCGACGGTGCCGTCGCCTCGGGCGCATCGGCCATGGCGCTGGCCTCGGACGACAGCACGTTGACCGGCACGCGCGCCTTTGCCGCCTCGTCGCTGAGCGGGGCGATCGGCGGCTATGACGGCGCGCTGATTTCGACCCTGGAAAGCGGGGCGGACGGGTTTCGCACCGCGGTCATGGCCGCCTATGCCAGCGAGGTCGATGCCGGCGATGCGATGGTGGTCTGCTCGCGCCGGGTGCGCAACACCGTCACCCGCTCGCTGGCGATCGGCGATGCAGCCAGCGGCGCGGCATCCACCGCGAATCGCACGATCCACATGTTCTCCGCCACGGGCGACATCCAGATCGCCGGCAGCCTGACAAGCAGCCACAACTTCAGCGACTTCGCCGAGATGTTCGCCAATGCCACCGGCGCCGAGATCCCGCCCGGCACCATCGTGACCGAAGCGGGCGGGGCTGTGCGCCCGGCCGAGCCGGGTGACGAGATTGCCGGCGTCGTGACGGCCACGGCGGTGGTGACGGCCGGAGACACGCCCTTTGCCTGGCAGGGGCGCTATCTGTCCGACGCATGGGGCCGCGCGCTTTATGACGAACTGCCCGACCCCGACCATGGCGGCGACGGCCCCGCGCCCCTGATCCGGGTTCGCCGCCAGAACCCGGACTGGAACCCGGATCTGCCGCAGATCCCCCGGTCGCAACGCCCCGATCAATGGACCCGTGTCGGCCTGCTGGGACAGGTCTTCACGCGTGTGGCGGCAGACGTGGTGCCGGGCGACCGGCTGGCGGCGCTGGGTGGGATCGGCGTGAAAGCCACCGAGCGCACGGGGCTGCGTTGCATGACGATCACCCAGCCTTATGACGCAGCCAAGGGCTACGCGATCGCGCGCTGCCTGGTGAACATTCGGGTCTGACGTCTGGCGATCCATCGCCCCGGCTGCCGAGTTCGCCCTGACATGCACCGCGACCGAATTCAGAACCGCCGCGCCGCTTGAGCCAAAGGACCGCCATGACCGACCGCACATCCTTCTCCGCCGAGATCACACGGGTGCTTCGCGACCACGGGATTACCGCGGCGATCACGGCGCTGATCGGCGGTGCGCTGGCGCTTCTGGCGGCCATCGCGCGCCGGGCCTTCACCAACGACGCGATGCTCGCGCGCCTCGACCGCGAACTTCTGGCCGAGCGCGAGCGTGTCGAGCGCCGACGTACCGAAGACCGCAAGACCGATGCCGACCGGCTGGAGCGGATGGAGGCGGACATCCGCGCCATGCGCAACCTGATGTACGAGGCCTTCCAGCGCCGCAGCGACGACTGACCCGTGACACGCGCCCGCGTCTGCAGATCCACGATCATGATCACCACGCCCTGTCGCTCAACAGCGGCAGGGTGCGGATTTCCGCATGCCCATCACCTCGAGGAGACCCCCATGCCCGATCCCGTCCGTACCTTCCGCCATTTCCGCGAGGTGCCCCGGAACCTCTGGCGCTGGCCGAACTTCAGCCCGGCCGAAATCGCCTGCCGCGGCACCGGACAGCTGAAGCTTCACCCGGAGGCGCTCGACAAGCTGCAGGCGCTCCGCGACCGGCTGGGCAAGCCACTGATCGTCCGCTCCGCCTATCGCAGCCCCGAGCACAATCGCGCGGTGGGCGGCGCGCCGGCATCAAAACACATGGACGGAACCGCATTCGACATCGCCATGGCGAACCATGACCCGGTCGCGTTCGAGGCCGCGGCGCGGGAGGTCGGGTTTCTGGGCTTTGGGTACTATCCGCGCTCGGGGTTCATGCACATCGACCTCGGCCCGGCGCGGTCCTGGGGCGATCCCTTCCCGCCCCGCGCCGCCCCCTACGCCGCCGAGACCCCGCCCGCGCGTGAGGTGCTGGCGCAAAGCCGCACGCTGCGCGGCACCGGCGCGGCCGGGGTGGCGACGATGGGGGCCGCCGGGGTCGAGATTGCGCAGGACGCTCTCGCCGAGGCGCAAGGTATGGTGCTGCCGCTGCTGCCGTACCTGGACACGCTGCGCTGGCTGTTCATCGCGCTGGCGCTGGGCGGGATCTCGGTGGCCGTCTGGGCGCGGGTCGACGACTGGAAGAAGGGAGTGCGCTGATGTGGGGCAGTCTTCTGGTCGGGTCCCTCGCGAGCCCACTGGCGCGACGGGTCGCGGGCCTCATGCTCGTCGCGCTCACCATCACCCTGTTCATCCTCAACCTCCGCCGCACGGCCGAACGCGCAGGCCGCGCCGCCGAGCGCCTCGACCAACTGGAGCGTACCGATGCCATCCACCGCCAGATGCTGCATGCGGCCAGCCGCCGCCCTCGCAGCCGCGACGATCTTCTTGACCGCCTGCGCGACGGCGGGTTCTGAAGCCTCGCCCAGCGCCTGCCCGCCGGTGGTGGATTACACCCTGGCCGAGCAGGCACGGATGGCAGAGGAGGTCGCGGCGCTGCTGGAGGGGAAGATGATCGTTGGCTGGCTGGCCGACTACGCTGTCTTGCGCGAACAGGCGCGGGCCTGTGCGACGAGATAATTCTAACGGGCCATCTGAATCGTGGCGTGGCCGCGATGATGCGCATATTCTCGGGCCATGAACGAAGACGACCAAAAGCGCATCGCGGCGAAGCTGGCCAGGATCATGGCCATGCTCTGCGTGCGCAACACGCAGCTTGAGACGCTGCACTCCGGGCTGATGCCCGTCACCCGGACCGGCGACTATTCGGATGTCTTCGTGGAGGATGCCAATGGTCGACGCATTCCCTGGCCCGAAGTCTCCCGCATCGACGAGACCGAAATGCGCGAGTTGATGCAGGAGATCGTCAACCGCCTCTACACGTTCCATCTCGAGGCCAACGACCCCAAGCTGCGGGCGAACATCGAGCGCTGGATGGGCGCTGCGACGAGATGGGACAAGCCGGAAATCGACCCGAGGATGATCAGTCGCGGCGATGAATAACGCTGCAGCGCATTGGTAGCGACCGCTGTGCTCCCGCAGCCGCAGGCGCGGGCTTGTCATCACCCCGACAAACCCATCTAAATTCAACTGGACTATGCGCGCCGGTCACGCCTGTGTCGCTGTGACGGACGCAAGGAACTCCCGAAACGCCTTGAAATCCTCGTTCAGCGCACCGGCCATGAGCGGACAACGTCGTCTTATACACGTCTCTGGCGCATCATAAGACAGGAAGAAGTCTAACTGAGTGCATACTAGAGCTTCAGGGGGCTCGTATCGGAATCGGGCGTTATCTCGCCTTGTACAATAGCCGGCGCCCACATTCATCGCGTGAGAGAAGAACCCAAATCAGGCCTACCTCAACCAGACGCAGTAACGGCCAAACTGAGGCGGAAAATCAAATTTAGAACACCCGGAAACTGCTCAAATCAACCGAACGGCCGCCACTACATGTAACCCACCGGATCGGTAGAAAATCATTTGATTTTAGTAATTTGTCTGCTTTGTCTGGATACTGGACAAGGCAAATCTGTAGCTTTCTGCGAGAACTTTCTGGTCGATGGAATAGACCAGAAAATCACAGTCGCGTTCTCTCCAGCGTTCAACCTCACCGGCGTTGGCGATATAAGCCCCGGTGCAAATTCCAAGACGATCCGCAACCTCAAAGATCTGCTCCGTGGCCTGAATTACCTCAGCGGCAGCAAACTGTCCCGGCAGGCCAAATGAAGTCGCCAGATCCGCCAGTCCGGGCATCACGGCGTCAACCTTGGCGGCGCTCAGCAGATCATCGAGTCCTGTAAGCACTTCCTTGTCCTCGATCTGCACGACAACCAGCGCCTCACTATTTGCCTCTGCCACGATCTTGGAAAATGTTTGCAATCCGAAGCCAGAGGAACGTGTTCCGGTACAGGTTCCTCGGGTACCATTTGGAGCGTAGCGCGCGGCGCCGACCGCTTCCAGCCCCGAGGCATGATCCATCCCGAAATGCGGTATCACCACCCCTTCGGCACCTATATCGAGCGCCTTGGCGACCTCGTCACCGGAGGATCCGCGCGTCCGCACGAGCATCGAGGTTCCGACCGCTTGCGCCGCACGAGCATGTTCAGTGATCTCGGACCAACTGAGTGCGCTGTGCTCGCGATCGACGATCACGAAATCGAACCCCGCGACTCCGGCAATTTCTGTCGACGAGGGATCTTTGCTGAACACAAATGTCCCATTGGCAGATTGCCCTGCCTTGAACCTTGATTTGAGCCGGAACAGCATGATGCGCACCTCCCTTTTCTTCACAATGGGGCAAATCACGCCAAAGGCAACGGCCTTTGATCACATATCCGATCGTTTGCAATGGGTATGCGATATTTTTTGATGGTATGGAATTTCTGATGCATAGTCGCAAAGAAACCGCGCTCGCAGAAAGTCAACGATGCAGTTCTCCTTCCCACCGGCACAGCTCCCAGAAACGGCCTGCGAGCTTCGCGATGCCGTGCAAGAATTCCTTGACCGTGAGCGCAGTGCGGGAACATGGACAAACGCCGAATGCTCCGGCTGGATGGCGTTCAACAGGGCCTTTTCGCTGCGCTGCGGAGCCGCTGGCTTCATTGGCATGACTTGGCCTGTCCAGTATGGCGGACAGGAGCGCTCGGCACTGGAGCGCTACGTTGTGATGGAAGAAATGCTGGCCGCCGGGGCACCGATGGGGGCACATTGGATATCCGACCGTCAAAGTGGCCCGCAGATCCTCAAGCATGGTAACGAGTCGCTCAAATCGGCTATAATTCCCGCCATTTGCCGGGGAGAAGTGGCATTCGCCATCGGCATGAGCGAGCCCGACGCCGGTTCAGATCTGGCGGCGATACGGTCAAAGGCGCATGCGGTCGAAGGCGGCTGGATACTGAACGGCCGCAAGATCTGGACCACAAACGGAAATATTGCCGATTACATGATCGGGCTTTTCCGCACCGAGGACGCAGAGCCGGGCAAGCGACATCACGGAATGACCCAGTTCGTTGTGAAATTGACATCCGAAGGAATTTCCCGCCGCCCGATCGCCGATATTCCCGGGCGCGACGAATTTGCTGAGATCGTGCTTGATGATGTGTTCGTGCCGGACGATCATGTGCTTGGCGTTCCGGGTGGCGGCTGGAACCTGGTGACGGCGGAACTTGCGAATGAACGCAGCGGCCCGGACCGGTTTCTGAGCGTTTTTCCCTTGTTGCAAGAAGTTGCGCGCGTTCTGGCCCGCAATCCCGGGCGCTTTCCGCCCTCTGAACTGGGCCGAATCGTGACCCGGTTGTCGGTGCTGCGCGAGATGTCGATGTCGATTGCCGGGCAGATCGCCAGGGGTGAAACGCCGGCGCTGAACGCCGCCATTTCCAAGGATATCGGCAACGCGCTTGAGCGCGAAATACCCGAGGTCTTGCGTCGCTACGGGGTAGTTATGCCTATCTCGGGCGGGTCAGAAGCGGATTCGTTGCTGCGCGATGTCATTCTATCGGCGCCATCTTTTACATTGCGGGGCGGCACGCCGGAAATCTTGCGCGGGATCATTGCCAAGGGACTGGGGCTCAGCAAATGACAAATTCTCCGTTTGCCGACGTTGCCGAACGTCTTTTTTTCGATCTCGCGGCACGCCGTGGTATCGACGCCCCCCGTACCGACTGGTCGGCGATCGACGCAACCGAACTGGATCGGCTTTTGCTTCCGGAAGATGATGGCGGCGCCGGGAACGCTTTCGCGGATGCCTGCACCATCATGGCGGTCTTCGGTCGTCTGGGCCCGAATGTGCCATTGCTTGAAACCATGGTGGCCAACTGGCTGCTGGCGTATTCTGGGCTTCCGGTCGAGCGCGGCCCCAAAGCGTTGCTAGTCGCATCGGACATTGGTCCGCTCCGCATTGAGGGCGATCATGTCGTTCTGCCGGAAAATCCGGTGGCGGTTACGTGGATGCCGATGACAACGACCGCCGTTGTTCTGGCCGAAGATGAAACGGGCACCTTGCAGGTGGCAATGATCGCGTGCCCGCAGGACGGCGCCGTCGGCCATACCATCGCCGACGAGCCTGCACGGTGGCTTTCAGGCAAGGCCCTGCGACTTGCCGGCCCTGCACAGCCCTTGCAACAGGCACGCGCCCTTGCCCTTGCCCTGCCAGTACTGCTGCAGGCCTCCGCGATGACCGGCGCTATCGAGGCCGCCATTGCCATGGCGCTTGATCATGCAAACCTGCGCAAACAATTCGGCCGCCCGATCGCCGCGTTTCAGGCGATACAACACACGGCGGCACGCATGGCCAGCGCCGGTGCTGTCGCTGCGGCTTCGGTCGAGCAAGCGAAACCTTTTCTGAAGACCCCCGAGGCTCTGTGGTTTGCGGCGGTGTCGAAATCCGCGACCAGCGAGGCGGCGGGGACCGTCGCCGCCGACGCGCACCAGATCCACGGGGCAATCGGTTTCACACGCGAGTATGACCTTCACAGGCACACGCGTCGACTTTGGGCATGGCGCGAGCGTTACGGAAATGAGGAATATTGGAATTCACACGTGGGCACGGCGCTTTTAGAGTCGGCGGATACGTCGCTGTGGCGGGGTGTTCGCGATGGCTTGTCGATTTGAGGTTCCAAGAGTAGCTCGATGGCGGAAAACAAAGTAAAATCGGCGCAGCGTGTCCTTCAGGTGCTGGAGTATTTTGACGAGATCCAGCGCGATGCCAGTGTGATGGACATCTCTCGCGCACTCTCGATGCCGCAGTCGTCCACAACAGAGCTGCTCAAGACCCTCGTGGATCTGGGGTATTTATCCTACAAGGTCGAAGGTCGCAGATACATGCCCACCCATCGCGTGGCGCTGCTGGGTTCGTGGATCCAGTCGCAATTGCTCAGCGGTGGCCGCCTGATCAGGATGATGGAAGAGCTGGGCGAGAACACCCATGAAACCGTGATTCTCGGTGAATATTCCGGGCTTTCGGTTCGCTATATCTATGTCGTTCAGTCGCGAATGGCCATGCGCCTCCATGTCGGTCCCGGCACCGTTCGGCCGCTGGCCCGAAGCGGGATAGGCCAGCTGTTCCTGTCGTCTTTTCCGGAAGACCTGGTGAAAACACTTCTTAAACGGATCAATTCAGAGCGCGGCGAGGACGAACCGATAATCGAATATGCCAAACTCGAACCCGATCTGCGGGACATCCGAAAGAAAGGGTATCATCTTTTTACCAATGGCGTGAATCCCGGCGCCGGGATCTTGGCAATGATGCTGCCCGAGACCGAGGATTCGCTGCCGTTGGCTATCGGAATCGGAGGCTTGGCGGAAAACATCGTTCGCAATGGTCCAACCCTCGTGAATACGATGCGCAGCGCAATCCGGCGACACCTGACCTGATCTTTGGGTCGGGTGAAAACAATACAAGCAGGAGCCCAGCCATGACGCAGGAAAAAGTCATCTTGGAACGCAGCGGCCGGGTCGCGCTGGTCACGCTCAACCAGGCCGATCGTCGCAATCCCCTCGATGATGAGACCGTGGAAGCCTTTGTCGATATTCTCCAGTCTATCAACCAAGACACCGGCATATCATGCATGATCCTGACAGGCTCCGGAGCCGCGTTTTCGGCGGGCGGGAACGTCAAGGACATGCGCGACCGCAGGGGCCTTTTTGCCGGAACCCCGGCACAAATGCGACAAAGCTATCTTCACGGGATTCAGCGTATTCCTCTTGCCATGTGGGGCTTGGAGGTACCGTCGATCGCGGCGGTCAATGGCCCCGCGGTAGGGGCTGGCTGCGATCTGGCCATGATGTGCGACATGCGGGTTGCATCGCACACGGCATCCTTTGCCGAAAGCTTTCTGCGCGTCGGGCTGATTTCCGGTGATGGCGGCGCATGGTATCTTCCGCGCGTGGTCGGCCTGGCACGCGCGTATCAGATGGCCTTTACGGGTGATCCGGTTAGCGCAGAAACTGCCGAACGCTGGGGATGCGTGGCCGAGGTCGTCGCTGCGGATGATCTACTGCCGCATGCGCACAAGCTTGCCGCCAAGATCGCATCACAGCCGCCCCAGGCGCTTCGCATGATGAAGCGGCTGATCCGTGAAGGACTTGTCAGCACATTACCGCAGAATCTGGAACTTGCCGCCGCAATGCAACCGCTGGCGCAGCACGCTGAAGACCATGCCGAGGCTATCGCGGCGATGTTTGAAAAGCGCGCGCCCGATTTCAAGGGGCTTTGAGGGCCCTGAACCTGCGCGGCGCAAGGTAACGCGTCCGGTTTGTAACCGGGTTTGACCGATTCCGGTTTGCCGGAACGCAGGCAATTCGTGTTGCGCCACGAGCGCAGAAAAACTCTTCGCAATTATAGTGATATAAAACAATTACTTAGGGAATCCACCCCTGAGGGATACAGTTTTTTGCACGGCATGTACATCGCATATCCGATTATTGCCATCGCCTTCGCGTTATTTATGGCTCGAATCAAGAACAGGTGCTCTACTGCAAGGCAGACGACGACTGCAGGAGGCGGCGTTGCCCGAGCTTTACCGGGTGGAGGAGGCCAGAATGGAAGATGGACGTCATCCACGGCTGTCAAGCGAGTCCGCAGGGTCTGAAACCTGGGTCGGCGCATCGACGGCGTTCGCCATGTCCTTCGTCTGGCAAGGCGCTGCGACGCGGGTGGTGCAGGGTGAGAACCAGCTACGCTTGCTTGGCGATCATTGTCAGTCCTTGGGGATGAAGCGCATCCTGTTCCTCTCCAGTCCCAGTGTGGCTGCCAGCAAGGCCGGATCGGCCGTGGTCGATTTCCTTGGCGAACGGATCGTTGCGCGGCTTGACTCTATCCCTCCGCATTCAGGCGAAGAGGCCGTGGCGAATGGCGTTCATCTGGCCCGCAACGCTGCGATCGACGGTGTCGTCGCGCTGGGTGGAGGCAGCGTATCGGATACCGCAAAAGCGATCCTGATCGTGCTCGCTGAAGGTGGCGATATCGCCGATCATGCCAACATTTTTTATCCGCCAGACCGCTATGACCAGAAAATCCTGGCGCGGCCCAAACTTCCGCTTCTGGTCATTCCCACCACCGCCTCTGCCGCAGAAGTCACGCCGGGGTTGGGAATACGTGCGCGTAATGGCCACAAGCTGGTTTTCTGGGACGTCAATGTGGTACCGCGGATCATCATCCTGGACCCTGAAGCCTATCGCGAGACCCCGGTCGGGGTGCTTGCGTCAACCGGGATGAATGCCTTCGCGCATTGTGTCGAGGGGCTCTATTCCCGTGTTCGCAATCCGGTGTCGTCGGCACTTGCATTGCACGCGGCGCGGGGGCTGTTCCATGCCTTGCCGGCGATGATCGCCGAACCGGCCGTGGACAGATATCGAATGACAGTGATGGCCGGCGCGCATCTTTCCGGCCACGTCATCGCCAATGCCAGGGTAGGCCTGCACCACGCCATCTGCCACGGATTGGGCAGCCATGGCGGATTGGGGCATGGTGAGGCAAACGCGATCATGTTGCCGCATGTCATGCGCTACAATGCAAGCGTTGCCGGCCCCGAACTGGCACAGCTGGCCGAGGCGATGGGGATCGATGTGCGCGGCAAACCAGAAGCGCAAAGCGCCCTCGCGGCAATTGACCTTGTGGTTGACCTTCAACATCACATCGGTGTCCCGAGGCGGTTGCGCGACCTCGGGTTCGATCGCGACAAGATTGCCGCGATCGCACGAATGACACTGTCCGACCGCGGCGCCTATTTCAATCCGCGCCCCGCCCCGCCTGCTGAGGATATCGCCGCTGTCATCGAGGCCGCGTGGTGAAGGACGCTCGCATCACCCAGGCTTCCGGGCCGGAAGACCAGGCGGACTTGGCAGCGCGCGTCAGCGCACGGCACGTCCGCACGATTTCGCGCTGCATCTCACGGATCGAAAATGGCGATCCGTCTGTGCAGCCCTTGCTCAACGCCATGAGCACCCGTTCGGGGAACGCGTTTGTCGTCGGCATCACCGGGGTTCCCGGCTCTGGCAAAAGCACTCTGGTGCCGGCCCTGGCGCGCGCGTGGGCCAGCAAGGGCGTACCTGTCGCCATTCTTGCGGTTGATCCATCCAGCCCGCTGACAGGTGGTGCCATCCTCGGTGACCGCATCCGCGACACCGCCCTCGGTGAAACCAATATCTTCTTTCGCAGCCTTGGCAGCAGGGGCAGCAAAGGTGGCCTCGCCCGCGCGCTTTTCGATGTGATCGAAATGCTGGACGGGGCCGGTTATGGACTGATCCTGATCGAAACGGTCGGTACCGGCCAATCAGAAACATCCATTACAAAGCTCGCGCATACCACTCTGCTACTCACGGCACCGGGGCTCGGTGATGAGGTTCAGGCGATGAAATCCGGCATCCTCGAAGTTGCCGACATGGTCATTGTCAACAAGGCCGATGCCGACCAGACCGGCGCCGCCGCAACCGCCCTGACGCTGCGCCAGTCACTCGCCGAGGCGACCCGCGCGCATGGACTGAAAGAAGGCATCAACACCGACCCAGATGGCGTCCAGACGGCATGGCACCCGCCCGTGCGCAAGATCTCGGCCCTGAGCGGCGAAGGTGTCCGTGAGCTTGTCGATCTGATCAACCAACACCGCGGGTTTCTGGAAAACAGTCGGAAACTGCTGGTCTGGCGAGGACAAAGTAGAATCGAACGGTTTGACGAAGGAATGCGCGACGCATTGTTCAGGGTTTTCGCCGAACGCAATGGCGACATGCTCGACACGATACGCCGCGCAGTTGCAGAGGGTTCCCTGTCACCACTTCGAGCGGCAGAGGAGGCCGCCCGCGCTGGAATAAGGGAGCAGAACTCAGAAGTTTCAACGGGAGGACGTCATGAAACTCAAAACGATACTCGCACTTAGCACCAGCCTTGCTACGGTTGTCACGGCACATGCGGCGATCGGACAGGAAATCACGATGCGGGTTGCGGATGTCTATCCGACCACGCATCCCGTACCTAACAGCACGATTCGCGTTTTCATGGAGGAAGTCGAAAGCCGCGTCGGCGACCAGATCGGGTTCGAGTATTACCCAGCCCAACAACTTGGCTCAGGCGCCGATCTGTTGTCGCTTACGCAAGAAGGCGTGGTGGACATCGGCCTCGTCGTTCCGTCCTATATCTCGGACATCCTTCCGCTGTCTGCTGTGTCAGAACTGCCCGGCGCCTATGGCTCCTCATGCGAGGGGACCATGGCAATGCATGAACTTATGACCGGCGACGGCATCCTTGCACGCGAGGAATTCAATCCCAACGACGTTCGTGTTCTGATCACCCACGCCTTCGCCCCCTTTCAGGCCTTTTCCACCCAGTCCTTTGAATCGCTTGCGAGCTATGAGGGCCAGAAGTTGCGGACATTGGGCCTTGTGACCGATCTGACCATCGAAAGTCTGGGGGCGACCCCGATCCGCATTTCAGCGCCTGAAATCAATGAGGCGATGTCGCGTGGAACCATTGATGGTGGACTACTTGGCGTTGCGACGGTGCTTTCCTACGACCTTGTTCCCTACGTCCGCTCAGGCACCTATGGCGAAAGCTTTGGCGGGGCGGTCGTGACCTACACTATCAGCCACAGCAACTGGGAGCGTCTTTCACCCGAGGTTCAGGAAGCAATGACCGAGGCGGGCCGCATGGCCACGCTCAGTGGATGCGAAGCAGCCGATGATGCCGTCGACACGCAGTATGACACGCTGCGAGACGCCGATGTGCAGATCGTCGAACTCAGCGAAGAAGACGCGGCAACCTTTGCGACCAGTACGGCCCGGATCGGTGAAACCTGGGCAGAATCATTGAACGAGCGCGGGCGCCCGGGAACTGAAGTGCTGGAAGCCTTCCGTGCCGCACTTGCCGACTGATCCAGACGCCCTCGAAAGTCAGGAGATACAGATGAAAAACTCGATTCTCAAGACGATGCTGAGTGCATCGATAAGCCTCGGCGCTGCACAGGCTGTGCTGGCGCAAGAAACGCTTCGCTTTGCCGATTCCCTTCCGGCGACCCACCTGTTCACCCGCGAGGTGGCACTACCCTGGATGGAGGCGGTCACTGAAGCGACCGGTGGCGAAGTTACCTTTGAGCACTATCCGGCGCAACAGCTTGGTAGCGCGCGCGACATGCTGAGCCTGGCGCAAACTGGGGTCGCCGATCTGGCCTTTGTGGTGCCGATCTACACTACCGATGAGCTGCCACTATCGGGCATTTATGACCTGCCGGGCGGTCCATTCACGTCCTGCGAGGGCGTCGAGGCGTTCCTCGATCTAGCCACCGGCGACGGCATCCTTGCACGCGAAGAGTATGAGCCCAATGGCGTCAGGGTACTCATGGCCGTGGTTCAACCTCCCTTTCAGGTCTTCACGGCATCACGTCCCATTGCCTCGATCCATGACCTTGAAGGGCTCAAGCTGCGCTCTGCCGGCGGGGCTCAGGACATGACCGCCAGCGCCTTAGGTATTGTTCCGGTAATGATCACCGCGCCCGAGACCGCCGAGGCCATCAGCCGTGGCACCATCGACGGCGCGATCCTCGCATCTGTCTCGGTCGAGGCATATGGCATGACGGATCTGATCCAATACGCCACCGATGGTGCAAACTTCGGCAGTGCCGCACTGACCTGGTCGATCAGCGAAGAGCGTTTCCAGTCCTTCTCACCGGAAGTTCAGGAGATCATGGTTCAGGCTGGGCGTGATGTAAGCATGGCGGCCTGTCAGACCATCGAGAACGATGTCGCCGCCGCCGTCGATACCTGGCGCGACAATGGTGTGACGATTGTCGAATTTCCCGCGGACGAGCAGGCGGAAATGACGGCAATGTTCGATGAAATCGGTCGGGAATGGGCACAGGCACTGGATGAGCGCGGGCGTCCGGGCTCCGAGGTTCTTGAAGCCTTCCACGCAGCTCTGGAAGCGGCCCAGTGACAGGCGGTGCCGAAAGCAACGACAGACCAAACGGCTGGGAGCGGCTTCTTGCCGCTCTCAACCGGGGTGTCACACTGCTCGAGCGTACTCTGATCTCGGTCAGCGCCGTTGCCGTGCTATCAATGATGATCATCCTCGTGGTGGATGTATTCGGGCGGTACATGTTCAGTCGCCCATTGCCTTGGTCATATGACTTCATTCGCCTCTATCTGATGCCCATGGTGATCCTGCTGGCTCTGGCGGATACCTTCCGCAAAGACGGACATATTGCGGTTGATCTGGTCTACCTTCAGTTTGGAACCGTAGCGCGCCGGATTGTGCGTCTGCTGGCGTCGATCATGGTCGCAGGCTCGCTAATGCCGATTGCTTGGCTTGCCTATCTTCAGGCGGTGCGCCGATTTACCAATAACACCGTCGTTTCAGGCAGCATCCTTTGGCCGACATGGATTCCTTATGCCTTGCTCGTCATTGGGTCGGCTCTACTGATTGTACGCGCGAGTCTGGATTGCGTGGCGCTGGCCAGCGCACTTACTCATCGCTCTAAAGCCGTCCCCGGGGAATCCGAAGGAAGATCCGAGAGCCCAGAAAAGATCGAAGGACACGCGATATGACGATTTTCATCGCTGTCTCCCTTCTTTTCGCCCTGCTTCTGCTTGGTGTTCCGGTCGCCTTCGTTCTGCTTTCGGTCGGAATTTTCGGGCTCTACATGGTGGGCGGCACGACCCTCGCGATGGGTATCTTGAACACAGCGCCCTTGTCGGCGGTATCCTCCTACGAGTTGATCACGATCCCGATGTTCGTCCTGATGGCGAATTTCATCGTCATTGCCGGAATTGCGGAAGATCTTTTTAAATCGGCTACAATTTGGATGGGTCGAGTCCGGGGCGGTTTGGCGATCGGCACCGCCCTTGTCGGAGCGATCTTCGGGGCCGTGTGCGGTTCGAGCGCAGCGGCTGCTGCGACGCTCTCGTCAGTCACGCTGCCTGCCATGGACAAGCGGGGATATGAAAAATCTTTCTCCAGTGGGGTGGTCGCGATTTCCGGAACCCTGGCAATGCTCATCCCGCCTTCGATTCTGGTGCTGATCTACGCCATCATTGCCGAGGCAAGCATCGGAAAGCTGCTGGTCGCGACAATCTTGCCATCCTTCGTCGTGGCGCTGACGATCGTCTTGACCGTTTCCTTCCTCGTTTGGCGCAATCCCGCGCTTGCACCGACGGGCGAGTCTACGACTTGGAAAGCCAAGCTCGTCTCACTCAAGATCGCCGGGCCAATGGTCGGGCTGATCGCGACGGTGATGGGCCTCATCTATCTGGGCATCGCCACGCCAACCGAGGCGTCGGGCCTTGGCGCAGCCGGGGCGCTTGTGGTTGCGCTCATGTTCGGGCGCATGACCTGGGCGTCGTTCTGGTCCGCGCTAGTTCGCACCGCTTCTACCAGCGTGATGATTCTTGCCATCATTCTCGGCGCCAAGATCTTTGGCTACTTCATCACCGTAACACAGATGACCCAGACCCTGATCGGATTCGTTGGTAGCCTGAATGTGGCGCCCTGGGTGATCCTTGCCATTGTTATTCTTGTGTATCTAATCCTCGGCGCGTTCATGGATTCGCTGGCGATCATCATCCTGACAGTCCCGATCATTCTGCCGATGATGGTGTCACTTGGCTATGATCCGATCTTCTTCGGCGTCATCATGATCATTGTCGTCGAGATCGGACTGGTCACCCCGCCTTTCGGCATCATCTCGTTCATCGTTGCCAAGACCGCGAGCCGGCCAATTGGAACGGTCTTTCGAGGTGTCTGGCCACATGTGGCAACCCATCTCGTCGCGATCCTGATCCTTTGTCTGTTTCCACAGATCATCCTCTGGCTGCCCTCGCACATGTGAGTGGACACCCTTATTGGAGTCGACTGAAATGACCGCCAAGACTGAAGCTCATTCTATCCCCTTGAAAAACCCGCGCGAAGACTGGGAATCTCGTCATGCCGCAGCGCTCGGCGATTTGCGTAAACCTACGTTCGAAACGTCCAGCGGAATCCCCATAAAGGCCGTCTATTCGCCGGAAGATCTCGATCAGCTTGGCTGGCGCTATGACGTGGACGTCGGTTATCCGGGCGACGAACCCTGGACGCGCGGCTTCACCCCCGGCGGATATCGGAAACGGCTCTGGGAGATAGAGATGTATGCCGGCTTCGGCTCGGCAGAGGACGCGAACAAACGCTATCGGTATCTGCTTGAGAATGGATCGACAGGCGGCGTCTCGATAGCACTCGACCTGCCGACACAGATCGGGTTGGACCCCGATCATCCGCTTGCCGCCGATGAGATCGGCCAGATCGGTGTCTCGCTGATGTCGCTCGATGACATCGAGATCATGTTCGACGGAATCCCGCTGGACAAGGCCGGGCATGTTTTCACGACCGGCAACTGTATCGGCCCGCTGGCGGCGGCCTGGTTTCTCGCCTTGGCCGAAGAGCGCAATACCGATCCGGGCTGCTTCACGCTTCAGGTCCAGAATGACCCTATCAAGGAATACATCGCGCGCGGTACCCAGTTCCTGCCCATCGAAGCTTCGGTGAAACTGGCTACCGACATGCTTCAGTACGTTTCCGAGAATGTTCCGGCTTGGCTGCCGATCAGTATTTCCGGTTCGCATATGAAACAGGCCGGCGGATCGACGGTGCAGGAAGCTGCGTTCACGATCTGCAATGGAATAGCCTACGTCGAAGCCTGCCTTGCGAAGGGTATGAAGATCGACGATTTCGGTGACCGGATCGAGTTGCACTTTTGCACAGAGATGGATTTCTTTGAGGAAGTCGCCAAATATCGCGCAGTCCGGAAGGTCTGGACCCGTCTTGTCCGCGAGCGCTTTGGCGGAACGACGCGCAAGGCACAACTGTTTCGGCTTCATGCCGCAACATCCGGTCGTCCCCTGACAGCGCAACAGACGCTCAACAACATATCCCGCATAACCCTGCAGGCTCTGGCCCAGATCCTTGGCGGATGCGAGCAGACGCGCACGGCCTCGTTCGACGAGGCTTTGGGCATCCCCACGGAACTCGCCGCGCGCACTTCGATCAGGGTAAACCAGATCATTGGCAATGAAACGGGCATCCCGGATACGGTCGATCCGCTTGGCGGCTCTTACTATGTCGAGACGCTCACAAAGGAATTCGAAACGCGCATTTGGGACACCGTCGCCGAAGTCGATGAAATGGGCGGTGCGATTGCAGCCACAAAGGCAGGCTGGTTTCAGCGCCAACTGGCGATCGGCGCCTACCGAGAACAATGTCGCGTTGAGTCTGGCGAGCAAATAATCGTTGGCGTCAATGCCTTCAAATCCGACGAGGCACCGCCAGAACAGACGTTCAAGGTCAACCCGAAGGCCGGCGAACACCAGCTTGCGAAGCTAAAGGCCCTGCGCGAGCGGCGTGACAACACGAAGTTGCATGCAACGCTCGAACACCTCCGTGAGGATTGCAAGTCAGGCACAAATGTCATGCCCGCGATGATCGAGGCGGTGCGCGCGCGCGCCACGGTCGGGGAGATCGGGCAGGTGTGGCGCGACGTCTTTGGCGAGTATCAGCCCCAGTCCGAGCGGTTCTGAAGGGATCAACCAATGCAGTCAGAAACTCAGAACAAACGCCCCCTACGCGTCGTCATGACCAAGGTCGGCCTTGATGGTCACGACCGCGGTGTCAAGGTGATCGCCCAGGCTTTTCGGGATGCCGGGATGGAGGTGATCTACACCGGACTTCGTCGCACACCGGACGAAATCGCCGACATCGTGCTGCAGGAAGATGCCGACATCCTCGGGCTGTCGATCCTGTCCGGCGCGGTCGTCCCCCTGACGCGCCGGGTCTCCGAAGCCCTGGCAAAGCGCGAGATCGACGACGTCCTGTTGGTCGTCGGAGGGATCGTCACGCCGGATGCGCGTCAGGAGCTTTCGGAGATGGGCATAGACGGCGTGTTCGGCCCTGGCGCATCGCTTTCCGAAATCATCACGTTCGCCCAGTCGAACGTTCAAGAACGGAGTCTAACATAAGATGTCGTTGCAAGACGCTTTCGTCGCAGGCGTGGGTTTTCATCCTTTCGGCCGGTTCCCCGACAAGACTTTGAAGGAAATCTCTGGCCATGCCGCATTGGCCGCTCTGAGTGATGCCGCGCTTGATCCTGATGGCATCGACGCCGTCTTCTGCTCGAACGCATATGCCGGTTTGCTGAACGGCCAGGAATCCGTTCGCGGCGAAACCTGGATGCGCACTCTCGGTATTGGCGGCATACCTATCATCAACGTAGAAAACGCGTGTGCAGGCGGTGGTACAGCCGTGTATCTGGCGACAATGGCCGTGCGCAGCGGACAATTCCGTCGCGTTCTCGTTGTGGGTGCCGAGAAGATGTATAGCGGTGATACCGCGCGGGCGATCGCCGCGCTCGCCACCTCTTCGGACATCGAATTCACGCAGGGTATCGGCATGCAGTTTGCCGCCGTCGATGCAATTCGCGTCAAGAAGGTCATGTCAGAAGAGAATATTGGCGAAGATGCGCTGAACTGGATCGCATCGAAAAGTCACGCCAACGGCGCGCTCAATCCGATTGCGCAGTTCCAAAAGCCGATGACACCCGAAGAAGTGGGGACATCACGCATGATCGCTGACCCGGTGCGGCTTTACATGTGCAGTGCCATATCAGATGGCGCAGCAGCCTGCGTGATCGCGGCAGACGGTGGCACGCGCAAAGTGCGGATCGCAGGCAGCGCGCTGGCGTCATCGCCAGTGCGTGCAAGGCAAGGAAAGCGCTCGACCGCCATGCGCGCGGCCGAAGCTTGTTATGCGCAGGCCGCCGTGGGCCCGGATGCCATCGACTTTGCCGAGGTCCATGATGCCGTCGCGCCGATAGAACTGATCTATTATCGAGATCTGGGCTTCTGCCCGCCTGGAGGAGTGGCCCGCTTCGTGGCCGAAGAACGGCCCGCACTTCGCGGATCGATGCCCTTCAACCCGTCGGGTGGCATCAACTCTCGCGGTCATCCGGTCGGTGCAACCGGTGTCGCCCAGATCTGCGAGTTGACGCTGCAGATCTCGGGCGATGCCGGCGACCGCCAGCTTGACCGTGCGCGGCGCGGCATCGCGCTGAATGCTGGAGGCTGGATGGGCGAGGATCCGGCAGTGAACGCAATCCATATTCTGGAGGCTGTTTGAACCGATGGATGGAATGACCGAGCAGAAAACCAATCCCCATGTATTCGTCTTGAAGGATGAATTGCCGAATGGTCCGGGCCTGCGTGCCGCGCGTTGCCGCGCCTGCGGCCGCCACACGCAGGGAAGAGTCCTCGTTTGCGCGCACTGCTTTTCTGACGATCTGGAAGCCTTGGCGGCCGGCCACTCGGCGGAGCTGATCGAGCATTCCATTGCCCGCGTCCCGGCGGGCGGGTTCGATGCGCCTTATGCGATCGGGCAGATCCGTACCGATGAGGGCATGATTCTCTTTGCGCCGCTATTGGGTGATCCGCAAGCCTTCGGCCCTGGGAAGCGGCTGCGCTTTGTTCAGGTCGATCATCCGACCGGCATATCGGGTTTCGCTTATGAACTGGAAGAGGACGGAGCGCCGGAATGAACGTGGCAGAACAAATTCGGCGTGCCGTCTCTCGTTTCGGCAAGCGGACGGCTGTGATCTCTGGCAACGAAAGACGCAGCTTTGATGAGATCGAGGACCGTTCCAACCGCCTTGCCAACGCCCTGTCCGCTGCCGGGGTACTCCAGGGTTCGCGCGTGGTTACGTTGCTGGAAAATTCCATCCGCTGTGTCGAAGCCGATTTCGGCCTTGCAAAGGCCGGCTTGGTGCGTGTGTCGCTCAATCCGATGTCGAACAGCCGCGATGTCCTTTATGTGCTCGACGATTCCGATGCTGAGGCATTCATTTACGATGAAAAGTACGCGGCTATTGTCGCCGAGGTAAAGGCGGCGGCAAGTCGCCCGATAAGCTGGGTGATGGTGTCGTCGAACACGGACGCCGAAACCATGAACGAGCAAGCGCAACCCGAACACTATGAGGGATTGCTTGCCAGCGCGGCATCCACTCCCCCGGTCTGCCCATGCGAAGGGGAGGATCTCTACTGCCTGTTCTACACGTCCGGCACGACCGGGCGTCCCAAGGGCGTGATGCTCAGCCACCGCGCGATCCTTCAGGTCAGTTTCAATCTGGTGATGGAGGTCGGCCCTAGGGCGCCAGGCGAGAAAGTCCTTCTCATGCAGCCAATGAGCCACGGCGCCGGTTTCTTTGTCTTGCCCTGGTTCATCAAGGGCGGTGTTTCGGTAATCATGCCGCAGTTCGATGCCGACGAGGCGTTGCGACTGGCACGCGATCTCGAGATCGAAACCATCAAGCTTATCCCCACAATGATGCAGCGCATTATGAATGGGACCAGCAAGATCACCGGAAAGGATCTCCCGAACCTGCGCCAGATCATATATGGCGCGAGCCCGATGCCGACCGAGGTCTTGCGCAGTGGTATCGAAAGGTTCGGACCCGTTTTCATCCAGATCTATGGACAAAGCGAGGCCCCCGTTACCATCAGCATCCTTCCGATCGAGGATCACCAACTTGACGGTGCGGGCAGGGAAAGGCTTGCTTCGGCGGGCGCTGCCTGGCCGACGGTCGAACTGCGCATCGTCGATGCCGACAACAACGACTTACCCGCTGGGACGCCGGGCGAAGTGTTGGTTCGCGCCCCGCAGATGATGTCGGGCTACTGGAATCGACCGGAGCTGACCGAGGCCGCCCTGCGCGACGACTGGCTTCACACCAAGGATCTGGGGTGCCTGGACGAAACGGGATTCCTGTATCTGCTTGGGCGACTTGACGAGATGATCATTTCAGGCGGCTACAACATCGCCCCGCGCGAGGTTGAAGACGTTTTGTATCAGCACCCTGCGGTGCGCGAAGCCGCTGTTGTTGGTGAAGCCGATGCGGAATGGGGCGCCGCAGTTGTCGCCTATGTCGTGCTGAAGGCGCCCGTTGCCGAATCCGAGTTAAGGAACTTCGTAAAGACCGAGATCGGTTTCAAACGCCCGAAACGGGTATACAGGGTCGCGGAACTTCCCAAGAATTCAAACGGCAAGATCCAGAAAACAGCACTACAGCCGGAACTTGCGCTGCCCTGGGAAGGAGCGGACCATTGATCTCGGAAATCGCACGCCGTGTGACGGAGCTGTCACTCAATGATCTGACTCCGCAAGCACGCGACCGCCTTGAGCTTTGCCTACTGGCAAACCTCAGCGTTGGTGTGGCCGGTGTTCCTTATTGCCGTTTGCCGGTCCCGATAGAAGAAGGCGGGCGCTATCCGCTTCTGTCCGGCGGCGCGGCCCTTATGGCCCGCGACGCCGCCTTTTACAACGCGGCCGTGATGCATGCCCGAACACAAGATGACTTTGACCCGATCGGCAATCTTCATGCTGGAACCGTCATAATCCCGGCCCTCATGGCCGTGGCCGAGGACACTGCGTTGTCCGGCAAACAGTTCCTGGAAGCCATCGCGGCGGGCTACATGGTCGCGATCGGTATCTCCCGCTTCCTGTCGCCACGAACAACGCCGCGCGGAGTTCGGTCCACGGGCTACTATGCCCCGTTCGGTGCGACTGCGGCGGTCGCCAGGGCAAGGGGGCTAGACGCCACGCTGACCGGCCATGCGCTTGCGCTAACGACCGTGTTCGCGGGTGGCACAACACAAGCCTGGCTGGACGGCAGCGACGAATGGCAACTGCACGTCGCCAACGCCGCGGAAACTGGGATCAAGGCTGTCGATCTCGCACTTGCCGGAGTGACCGGTGGCAAGCATGCGCTGGATGGCCCCGCAGGCTTTCATGCCTCGTTGCTCAATGAACGCGTTACCTTTGACATGATCTCCGCCGATTTCGACCCCTCGCGCGCGCTGGAGGAAAGCGTCATCAAGCGTTATCCGGTGTCCGGAATTTGCCAGTCCGTCGTCCTGGCCGCCGAGCGGGTCTGCGAACAGATTGGGGATACTGCGGCAATTGCACAAATCAAGGTTGAAATGAACCCGTTCGAGATGGGCTATCCTGGAACATTGAACAAGGGACCGGCCTTTCGCGCATTCGGCGAGCGACTGATGAGCGCACCGTTCTGCGTATCGGCTGTCCTCGCGCGCGGCGCGTTGCATTTTCCTGATTTCCATGGCGCAACCGACCCCACACGCGACCGACTGCTACCGGTTGTCGATGTAGTCGCGGACAAAAGGCGTCCGATTCTATCAGCCAAGGTTAGCATCACCATGCGGGACGGTCGTACGCTGACCGGCGAAACACAGGACTCCCGCGCAGAGGTACGGCTGGATTGGTCCACTGTCATGGACTGGGGCCACGCCCTCTGGCGGGAAGCGGGGCGCGAAGGCAGCGCATTCGATAGGTGCGCAGATGCAGTTCGCTCGCTTCAGAGAGCCTCCAAGGTTGAGCTGTTCCCTAAGCAATAGGTGGTTCGGTTTGTTTGGACAGATTCCGGGCTTTTCTAAGTGGTTTTCCGCCTCCGTTGCGCCGCTACCGTGTCAGGCACCGGCTGATCGACCTTGGCTTCATGAGGAAGGGCGAAGGCGGCGGTCGCAGCACGCATTACGAGCTGGTGCTGTGAGCCATTGGGTCGCGATCATTCGGGCGGCGCAGGGCGGCATGCAAAATGTTGACCAGGTGTTGACCAGAACGCGCGAGGCCTTTACACGAGCGAAACGCTCAAAATTGAAGTATTTGTATTCTTTGCTAGATTTGGTTGCGGGGGTAGGATTTGAACCTACGACCTTCAGGTTATGAGGGCTACCCCCGCGTCCGGAATACCTTCGTGATTTCCGCACGTTAGGAGAATTTCGGGCGCCAAACGTCGGCGTCGTGTCGCACGGAACAGCCGCAAGCCGTTGGGAGTAAACGGGAATCCGATCACGCGTCGGCATAGTCGGCTTCCGGTACCGCCTTCCGCAGCATGATACCGATGGTCATGCGCTGCTGGCCGGGGTTGAGATGATCGTATCGCTTCTCGATCCCATACTGCCGGGCCACGGCGTAAAGTTGGTCAAGATCGAGGCTGCCTCCGGGCTGCTTGACCTTCCGATCCAGCCACCGATTGAACGGACTGGAGGCAGTCTTCTGTTTCCATGCTTCGCGCTGCTCACGCGTGATTTTCATGGACCGGTCGCGATCGTCACCGGGCTTTCGGTAGCGGGCGGCGCTGGAGAACAGGCTTTCACGCGTGATCCGCAACCCCGGGCGTTCAATCTCGTAGCCAATCGCTTCCATGATCTGGCGAGCCATGTGGCCGATCATCTGCTTGATCCGGTCCTCTCCAACATCAGGCCCGAATTCCGTGAGAAGCCCCGGCGCCAGCGGCTCCACCGCCGCTCGCTCCAGGAACGTAGCTGTCTCCATCCTCACCACGTTCTCCGGTCGCTTCATAAAGTTCCAGATCTCCTGTCCGAGTTCGGTCTCGTACAGGTCCCGAAAGTTCTGCGGCTGGTACTCCAGCCCCTTCAGATCAGGAACGCCGCGCAGCTGCATGATACCCTCCATATGTGACATGTGTCACTGGTATCATGCGAAAATAACACCCGTCAATAGTGCGCCTGTAAGCCGAGTAGCTTCGCCTCCACCTCGGCCATGGCGTTCTGGTGGTCGGGCGACGGAAACAGGTGGCCGTATCGCTCCATGGTCATCTGGATCGAGGAATGGCCCGCAAATGTCATCACCTCCTTGATCGAGAAGCCCTGCTCGATCCAGAGCGACACTGCGAAATGGCGCAGGTCGTGCCAGCGCAGCTTCACGCCGACCTTCTCCTGCAGCTTCCGGAACCGGGACTGCGTGTTGGTGTGCTGGAGGACGCCGCCACGCGGCGCGGGGAAGACCAGCCCGAGCTCGCTCTTCGGGCAGCGCAGTTTCCAGCGCCGCAGCGCGTTCAGCACCATCGGCCCGGCGGGGATGTCGCGATAGCCCGCGCGCGATTTCGGCTCGCCCATCTGGTTGTAGGCGTCGGCGCGCTGGCGCACGTATATGAAGCCCTTCTCGAAATCCACGTCCTGCCAGCGCAGGCCACGCAGTTCCGAGGCGCGCAGGCCGGTCAGGGCCGAGACGATCAGGTGCGGCTTGAAGTCCTCGTCGGCCGCCTCGATCAGCGCGCGGATCGTCTCCTTCGAGGGCACCGGCGCCTTGTAGTCGATCCGGCTCGACTTGATCACCCGGACGCCCTGCGCCGCGTTGGTGAAAAGCTGGCCATTGTCGATGGCGTGGTCGAGGATCAGCTTCAGCACCGAGAGCGCGCGGCGGGTCAGATGCTCGGACCGGCCATTCAGCAGCAGCCGGTCGCGGAACTCGTTCACATGGCGGCGGGTCAGCTGGACGATCAGCTTGTCCCCGATTCCGACCTCGGGAACCGTGATGTGCAGGCGCACATAGTCGCTGTAGCCGCGGAGCGTGGACCGCTCCATCCGCCGCCCCGTCTTGCAGCGCACCTCGCAGTGGTCGAGCCACGCCTTGGCGGCGTCGGCCACGGTGATGCTCTCGCTGTCGGCCAGATAGGTGTGGTTGGCGACCAGCGAGCGGACCTTCACCAGATAGACGTCGGCGTCCTTCCGGCGCGGGAACAGCTTCGAGCGGCGCTTGCCGGCCTGGTCGGTGAAATCCACCTGCCAGCGCACCAGGCCCGAGGGCAGTGTTCGCTTCCGGATCGTCGCCATCCGATTTTCCTCATTTTCGACAATGCTTTGGGCATCGTCAGCCTTCCGCATTGCCATCGTTCGCGCGGCATAGCGAGGCGAAACCTACGGCCTCGCAAGCCCGTAACGGATTTTTACTCCGAAACCCTCTTGTGCGCCAGATGTTTTGGACCTAAGGTCTGAAACAAGCTCAGGAGACCCCGCCGCGATGGCAAAGCTCAGCGACCTCATCCCCACCCTCGCGCAGGTGCTGCCGATGCCCGAGCAGACGGTGGCGATGTATGCGCGGCACCTTCGGGAGGCGCGCCTGCTCTCGACCGGTGGGCGCGGGCCGGGGGCGGCCATGATGACGGCGACGGATTGCGCCCGCCTGCTGATCGCCATCATGGCCGCGGACCAGGTGAAGAACGCTGTCCGTGCCGTCGAGACGTTCTGGCCGCTGCCGCAGGAGGAAATCATCACGACGGTGGACCTGCCCGAGGACCAGCGGGAGGACTGGGCGCCGCTACCGCTACCGATCCTCGACATCATGATGCCGGATGGCGCGGAGGAGCAAAGCTTCGGAGAAACCGTCGCGGGTCTGATCGAGGCCGTGCGGCTCAGCATCCTCACGGAGACCATGGCGCACCTCACGGACGCCAATCTCCGTATCGAAATCGAACGCCGGTTCCACACCGGCAAGATCGCCTTCCAGTACGACGAAGACGGGCGGGGCTATCCGCAGCTCGCAATGCTCGCCCGGTTCTATCTGCCGGAAGGACCAGAACGGAAAAGAATTGAAGCCGAAAGCTACATCAGCGGCGGGGACGCGATGATCTCATTCGCCGTGACGCACCATACGATCAATCGCCTCGGCGCGTTGATCCGCACCTAGGAGGACAGGACATGCAGGAGCATTTGCGGGCTGGACCCGCCACAGGAGAGGTTTGCCCGACGCTGGCCGAGGATTTGCTGCGAGGCGCTGACGCCATCGCGCTCTTCGTCTTCGGCGACGCGAAGGAGCGGCGGAAGGTCTACTACTACGCCAGCGAGGCCAAGGTTCGGATGCCCACGTTCCGCATGGGCAACGTGATCTGCGCGCGGAAATCGCGGCTTCTCGACTGGATCGAGCAGCAGGAGGCCGCGCGATGAGCGATTTCCGCGTCCCGCTTTCGACCGACGATCACGTCGTCATCGGCAATCGCCTCCGCGAGTGCCGCGACGCGCTGATGCACGTCATGACCTCGGCCGTGCCCGGCACCCTGACCTATCAAGAGGCTGACCGGTCTCTCGCTGCGCTGGACAGGCTCCGCGCCGAGCTCGAGCACGATCTGCGGGCCACCACGGCCTACGAGCGCGACCCGCGGCATCTTGCCGGCAAGGTCTACTACGGCTTCGTCCGGTTCGTCGGCAGCGGCGACGGGCCGGAGGAGCACTGGAACGACGACTTCGCCGCCTGGGTCCTGGACGCGGAGTGAGCCATGGAGGACGACATCCGCACGACCGAAGACATGGCCCATGCCGAGGCGTCGGCGGAGGCGTCCACCGCGCCGCCCGCCGCCGAGCTTGAGGATCCGACCGAACTGCGCCTGCAGCTGCATCGCCACGGCTATCGCCCGGTGCCGGTGCTGGGTGCGCACGTCGCCATGAAGGCGGCGGGCAAGCGGCCGATGATGAAGGGCTGGGAGACCGTCTGCGCCAGCGCAGACGAGGCCGAGATCGCCCGCTGGACGAGGGCGCAGCGCAACTGCACCAACACCGGCCTGCTCTGCGGGACACTGGTGGGCATCGACATCGACGTGCTCGATCACCAGCACGCCCACCGGGTAACCTGCATCGCGACCGAGATGCTCGGCATGACACCCGCCTGCCGGATCGGGCGCGCGCCGAAGATCCTGCTGACCTTCCGGACGGACGAGCCCTTCGACAAGATCCAGACGCCCGAGTTTCACATGCTCGACGGCACGGTGGCGCGCGTCGAGATACTGGCGACCGGGCAGCAGTTCGTCGCCTTCGGCATCCACCCGGACACGAAGGCGCCCTACTACTGGCCCGAATGCTCGCCGCTCGATGTGCCGCTGCACGCACTGCCGCCGGTCACGAAGGAGCGGTGTGCGGCCTTCATCGCCGCGGCCGAGAAGTATCTGCGCAAGGTCGGCGGCTACAGCACGGCCGATCGCCGCGAGATCGAGCGCGAGGGCCGCAAGGCCGCGGGGCTCAAGAGGAACCAGGCGCCGTCGCGCGAGCTGGTCGAGGAGGCCGTCGCTCACATCCCCAACGACGACCTGCCCTATGACGACTGGATCAAGGTCGGGCTCGCGCTCTACGCCGCGCTCGGACCGGAAGGTCGCGACCTGTGGGAGGAATGGTCGGCGCGGGCGGACAAGAACGATCCGGAATATACCGCCGAGAAATGGGACAGCTTCTCGTCCGTGCGCAGCGTGACCGTGGGCACGCTGTTCTGGCTCGCACGGCAGAACGGCTGGCGCGCGGAACGGGTGGAGCGGGTGCGAACCTCGCGCGCTCGTATTCCAGACGGCCAGGATGCCGACGATGACGACGGAGACGGCCGCCCGGTGATCCGCATCTTTGCGGGCTTCCTGCACCGGGCCGTCGACATGGCCGAGGGCGCGCTGATGCAGGCCGGGCTCGGCTACTATCAGCGAGGCAGCATGGTGGTGCGCCCGGCGATGGTGCCGGTGGCGGTCTCGGATGGGCGCACTGTCGACGCGCCCCGGCTGGTCGACGTCAAGGCGCACCACATGGCCGAGGCCTTCACCCGCGCGGCGAATTGGAAGCGGTTCGACAAGCGTGAGGGCGAGTGGCTCAGCACCGACTGCCCGCACAGGATCGCGGAGACCTTCCTTGCGCGCGAGGGCCAGTGGCGACTGCCAGTGCTGACCGGAATCATCAATTGCCCGACCCTGCGCGCCGACGGATCGATCCTCGACCTGCCGGGCTATGACGCGCAGACCGGGCTGCTGTTCGATCCGCAGGACGTCCGGTTCCCAGCGCTCCCGCGCGATCCCGACCGCGACATGGCGCTGCGCGCTCTGGCCTACCTCAAGGATCTGATCTCCACCTTCCCCTTCGTCACGGACGGGGATCGCGCCGTCGCCCTGTCGGCCATCCTGACCGCGCTGGTGCGCCGCTCGCTGCCCACCGCGCCGCTGCACGGCTTCAACGCGCCGACAGCGGGCACGGGCAAATCGATGCTGGTGGACCTCGCGAGCCTGATCGCCACCGCCCGGCCCGCGCCCGTGATCGCGCAGGGCAAGTCCGAAGAGGAAATGGAGAAGCGGCTGGGCGCGGCACTGATCGCGGGCGACGTGCTGATCGCCATCGACAACTGTGAGGAACCGCTGGGCGGCGAGCTTCTCTGCCAGACCATGACGCAGACGAGCCTCAAGGTCCGGATCCTCGGCAAGTCCGTGAACGCCGAGGTCCCGAGTAACGCGGCCATCTTCGCCACCGGCAACAACCTGACCTTCGAGGGCGACATGACCCGCCGCGCGCTTCGGGCCACGCTCGACGCCGGGTTGGAGCGGCCCGAGCTCCGCGCCTTCGACCGCGATCCGCTCGCCATGGTGACCGAGCGGCGCGGCGACTACGTCTCGGCCGGGCTGACCGTCCTGCGGGCCTTCCACATCGCAGGCCGACCGCAGCAGCGCGCGCCGCTCGGCTCCTTCACCGACTGGTCGCGCTGGGTCCGCGACGCCCTGATCTGGCTGGGGCAGGCCGATCCCTGCGATACGATGGAAGGCATGCGGGGCGCCGACCCGAAGCTGGAGGCGCTGACCGCGGTCCTGGAAGGTTGGCGCGAGGTGATCGGCTTGCAGCCCGCCAACGTCCGCGACGTGATCGAGCGCGCGACGGAGCAGCGACCGCAGCTCTACGGGCGCGCCGAGTTCGTGCACCCCGAATTCCGCGAGGCCCTGCTGCGGGTCGCGGGCGAAGGCGGCGCGATCAACGGCAGGCGGCTCGGCAAGTGGATCGGGTCGCATCAGAACCGGATCGTGGGAGGGCTGCGCCTGATCAACGCAGGAGTGTCGGCAGGGCACACACGCTGGCAGCTGGAACACGCGACATCGGACGCCGCGCCGGTCAACGGCGGTTCTGAAACTCTCCGGAGCCGTGCCGATGCGTGACGTTCATTCCCGATCCGTCTGGTGGGTTTGGTGGCGATCAGGGATTTGTCCCGGCCGATATCTGTGTTTGTCGCCCGAAGTGTCAGCAACGTGGAAGGTCGCGACACGTGACGCCATGCATCACGCCGCGACGCATGACGTGACAGTTTTCAGGAGCGGGCCGAAACAAACCCCTGATCTCCACCAAACCCACCAGACAACTCGTCAACGGACGGCGACGCCCGGCACAGCCCGCGAGAACTTCAGAACCGCCGTTAGCCATCGGGAACGCCGGATCGCGGGCCGCCGGGCGGTTCCTCCTGCGCAGATCCTTATGTGGGGACGCGCAGCGCATAAGCCCGCCAGCGTGAGGGCCGGTCATGCCTAAACTCGACGGGACCGAGACCAAGACAGCCTTCGCCGCTCGCGTGGGGCTCACCAAGGGCCGCATCTCGCAGCTGGTGGCCGAGGGGCTGCCGGTGCGCGCGGACGGGCGGATCGACGTAGCGGTGGGGCTCGCCTGGATCGAGGACAACCTCGACCCGGCACGGCGCAACAAGGGCGGCGTCGTCAGCCCGACCCGTGCGGCGACCACGCTGGCCGAGGCCAAGCGGCTGCATGAGATCGTGAAGGTGCAGCGGGCCAAGCTCGCGTTCGAGCGCGAACAGGGCCAGCTGGTCGAGACCGCAGCAGCCACCAGGACCGTGTTCGCGCGCGCCCGTGCCGAACGCGACGCGCATCTGGCGTGGGTTCAGCGCACGGCGCCCCTGCTGGCGGCCGAGCTCGGCGCCGATCCCCGTGCCACCTTCGCCGCGCTCGACCGGATGATGCGCGAGCATCTCGAACATCTGGCCGACCTGCCGCTCGGGAGCTTCGGCGATGGTGCCTGAGATCGACCTCGCCTGGCGGCGCGGCATCCGCCCGGAACCGCCGATCCCGGTCTCGGACTGGGCCGACCGGCACCGCATCCTGCCGCCAACTTCGGCCGAGCCGGGACGCTGGCGCACAGACCGCACGCCCTATCTGCGCGCCGTGATGGACGCGCTCTCGACCGCCAGCCCATACGAGCGCGTCGTGCTGATGAAAGGCGCGCAGACCGGCGGCTCGGAGGCTGGGCTGAACTGGCTGGGCTACATCATCCAGAACGCCCCCGGCATCGCCATGTTGGTGATGCCGTCGCTCGACATGGTGCGCCGGAACACCACCGTCCGCATCGACCCGCTGATCGAGGCCACGCCAGCCTTGCGCGAACTGGTCGCCGCGCCCCGCTCCCGCGACGCGGGCAACAGCCTGTTCCGAAAATCCTTCCCCGGCGGTCAGCTGGTGATGACCGGCGCGAACAGCGCCGTCGGACTGCGCTCGACGCCCGTCCGCTACCTCTTCCTCGACGAGGTGGACGGCTATCCCGGCGACGCCGATGGCGAGGGCGATCCGGTCGATCTGGCGATCCAGCGCACGGCCACCTTCCGCGGGCGGCGCAAGATCTACATGGTGTCCACGCCCACGCTGAAGGGCCACTCCCGCATCGAGGCAGCGTTCGAGCACAGCGACCGGCGCTTCTACCACGTCCCCTGCCTGCATTGCGGCGAGATGGCCCCGATCACCTGGGCGCGCATCCGCTGGTCCGAGGGGCGGCGCGACCAGGCGCATCTGGTCTGCGAGGCCTGCGGTGGGGTCCATCACGAGCACGAGAAGCCTCGCCTGCTGGCCGCAGGCGAGTGGCGTGCGACCGCCGAGGGCGACGGCCGCACCGCGGGCTTCCACCTCTCCGCTCTCTACTCGCCGTGGGAGACATGGGCCGAGATCGCCGCCGAGCACGGCCGCGTCCGCAAGGACCCGCCCCGCCTGCAGGTCTGGGTCAACACCAAGCTGGGCGAGTCCTGGGAGGACCAGGCAGGCGACACCGTTCCGGCCGACCCGCTGATGGCCCGGCGCGAGAACTGGGGCGAGGCGCTGCCCGCCAGCGCGGCTGTGCTGACCGCGGGCGTCGACGTGCAGGGCGACCGGATCGAGGTGCAAATCGTCGGATGGGGCCGCGATGAGGAGGCATGGGTGATCGACTACCGCGTGCTCTGGGGCGATCCGTCCGGGCCGCGCCTGTGGTCCGACCTCGACATGGTGCTGCAGGCGACCTTCCCGCATCCCGCGGGGCTCGACCTGCCCGTGCGCGCCGCCGCCATCGACACCGGCGGCCACCACACCAAGATGGCCTACGAGTTCTGCCGCACCCGGCTCGCCCGCCGCATCTGGGCGATCAAGGGCCG